>Ga0302325_10007460_pt1 | contig 24257 bp, 19 predicted proteins | sample Palsa_T0_2_FD_201948 | JGI IMG/M metagenome (GOLD analysis project Ga0302325, IMG submission 201948) | Peat permafrost microbial communities from Stordalen Mire near Abisko, Sweden - Palsa_T0_2 | ecosystem: Environmental > Terrestrial > Soil > Palsa > Peat permafrost | place: Sweden: Abisko... | reverse complement strand
TGTTGAAGGCTTCTTCCTCCCGCTGCAAAACTTCCTCCACATGCTTCTGCTTGGCCCGGATTTCGGGGAAGACATTGCCCATCGTCCGAGCGAGCACGCCAACGAGCTTGTAGAAAAACGGCTCGCGAAATCCGAGGGTGCGTCCGTAGCGGACCGCACGCCGTAGGATGCGGCGCAGGACATAGTTCCGGTCTGTATTTCCGGGCTGGATGTTGTCGGCGATGGCGAAGCCCAGCGTGCGGATGTGATCGGCGATGACCCGAAAGGCCACGTCCACCTTTTCCTGTTCGTTCGTCGGAATGATCTGCCCGGCGGCATTCGGCTGCGGGAGGGTGCTCGCGTATTGTTTGCCGCAGAGCTTTTCCAACTCGTCGAAAATCGGGCGAAAGATGTCGGTTTCATAATTCGAGATCTTTGCGTTGGCGAAATCGCTGAAGCCACGTGTGCCCTGGATGATGGAGGTGACGCGTTCGAACCCCATGCCCGTATCCACGTGCCTGGCCGGCAAAGGTGAAAACGACCCGTCCGGGTTCGCATTGAACTGGATAAAAACCAGATTCCAAATCTCGATGCACTCCGCGGTGCCTTTGTTGACCAGCGCGCCGCGGGTGTCACCGGCGGGGGTGAGATCGACGTGTAACTCGCTGCACGGTCCGCACGGCCCGGTCTCGCCCATCATCCAGAAATTGTCCTTCTTATTGCCGTTGACGATGTGCACGGCGGGATCGAGGCCAGCGTCGCGGAACTTCTCCGCCCAATGATTCCATGCTTCCTCGTCGCGCTCGGCGGGATCGCCGGCAGCCTTGTCGGGATTGTATACAGTCGCATACAGCCGTTGTGCCGGAAAATTCCAGCGCCCCACCACCAGTTCCCATGCCCACTCGATAGCTTCTTTTTTGAAGTAATCGCCGAAACTCCAGTTGCCGAGCATCTCGAAAAAGGTGTGGTGATACGTGTCCAGGCCGACGTCATCGAGGTCGTTGTGTTTGCCGCCCGCCCGGATGCACTTTTGCGTGTCGGCCGCACGGGTATCGCTGCCCGCGATGGCGCCGCCCCATTTGCTCACGTCGGCCTGTTTCTCCCCGAGGAAGATGGGCACGAACTGATTCATTCCCGCGTTCGTAAAAAGCAGATTGGGCGAATCCGGCAGGAGCGACGAACTCGGCACGATCGAGTGCTGCTTCTCGCGAAAGAAATCGAGAAAGGACTGGCGGATTTGGGTGCTGGTGAGCATGGCGCGGCGGCGGAAGTTTGCGCGAAGGGACGGGACGTTAACGCAAGAGGGCAAAAGGTAAAGCGCCGCCCGCCTGCGGGAAAGACCGCGCGAATTTATTAGGATTGTCACTCATCGTCTGTAGATTAGCAGGTTACACTTCTGTCCGCATATGAGACCCACTCCATGACAGACCCCGACCTCAGCCTCAAATCGCTCTTCGGCACAACGATCAAAAGCAAGCGCTCGGAACTGGGGCTGTCGCAGGAGGAGCTTGCGGATCGCGCGGGGTTGCATCGCACCTACGTTTCCGACGTGGAGCGGGGCACGCGCAATGTCTCGCTGGGGAGTATTGAAAAGCTCGCGCACGCGCTGGGGCTTTCGGTCTGGCGGCTTTTCGAGAAGGCCGCCGATGGGGATTCCGCGGAGCAACTGGAAATCCTGCTCGTCGAGGACGAACCGAACGACGTGGATCTGACGGCCCAGGCCTTCAAGCGGGCGCGCATTGCCAATCCGGTCCACGTGGTGCATGACGGGGCCGAGGCGCTCGATTTCATCTTTGCTCGCGGCGCGCACGCCGATCGGCACGACAAGCCGCTTCCGGGAGTGATCCTGCTCGACCTCATGCTGCCGAAGATCGACGGCCTCGAGGTCTTGCGCCGAATCCGCGAGGATCATCGCACGCGGGACATTCCAGTCGTGATCCTGACTTCCTCGAAACAAGCCGAAATCCACGCCGAGTGCCGCCGGTTGGGGATCAATTCCTATATTGTCAAGCCGGTGGACTTCCGGAACTTCAGCGAGGTGACGCCGCAACTGCACTTCGACTGGAAATTGGTGCGGCACGACTGAGCCGGCCGCCCGGCAAATGTGCCAGCCCGGTCCATCCTCCTGGTGCGCGACGCACGATGCGCGCCCGGGGACGAGGGCCTGGGCGCGAGAGACGGTGCAGACGCATGGCCGTGCGGTAGGGCTTGTGCGCGCTGGATTGGTGTGGCCCACTATCCCCGATTCTTATGGCCGCCCGGCTGAATAAAATCGTTCAAGCGACAGGCCTGCTCATCGCGGCCGCGGGGGCCGGCATGCTCGTGGGCTCGATCTTTCATCTGCCGGCCCTGGCGCGCTGGCCTTCCGGTTGGGCGGCGACCGTGCTGACGCTGGGCCTGCTCATTTGGTCGCGTGCGCGGGCCGCTTACGTGGCGCAGCGGCGGGTCGCCCATCGGGAGCGGCTTTACCTGGTCTTGAGCCAGTGCAACCAGAGCATCGTCCATATCGCCGAGCGCGAGCCGTTATTCGCCCGCATCTGCGAGATCGCTGTCGATCTCGGGAAATTTCGCATGGCCTGGATCGGCCTTGCCGATCGCCAAACGCAGACGGTGCAGGCGGTCGCCTACGCCGGAATGGGCGAGGGCTTTTTCGACCGGGTGAAAGTTTCCCTGCGCGACGAGCCGCTCGGGCGCGGCCCTGGCGCCACGGCGATTCGCGAGGGGCGCACGGTCGTCGCCAACGACGTGCACCAGGATCCGCGCATGCAGGCCTGGCGGGAGGAAACCTTGAAGCGCGACTTCCACGCGGCGGCGGGCTTTCCGATTCGCTGCCATGAAGAGGTCATCGGCTGCTTCGTCCTCTACGCGGCGGAAGCAAATTTCTTCGATGACGCCGAAGTGAAACTCCTGGAGGAAATGTCGAGCGATATTTCCTTCGCCTTGACGCAAATGGACCGCGAAGCCCAACGGCGCCGATTCGAAGCGGAACGCGACCGGCTGGCCGCCGAATTGCAAATGATCCTCGATAGCGTTCCGGCGATGATCTTTCACAAGGACCGCGACCACCGGTTGGTCCGCGCCAACGCCGCCATGATCCGCGCCATGGGCAAGCCGCCGGAGGAAGTTATCGGCAAGACCGATGCGGAGGTGGGCACGCCGTATCACGTGCAATATGCGCGCGATGAGGACGAGATCGCTGCCACGGGCCAGCCCAAGCTCGGTTTCATCGAACCGCTGGCCGCGCCGGGCGGCGTGCGCTGGCTGCAAACGGACAAGGTGCCCGAACGCGACGCGACCGGAAAGATCACGGGTTTTATAGGGCTGTCCGTGGACGTTACCGAGCGGAAGCTGGCCGAGGAGGCATTGCGGGCGAGCGAAGCGGAATTTCGCGCGAGTTTTCTCTCGATGGCCGTCGGCCAGGTGCAGGCCGACGCCGTCACCGGCCGGTACTTGCGGGTGAATCCGAGATTCTGCGAGATCACCGGCTATCCCGAGGAAGAGTTGCTGGGCATGAGCTTCCACCAGCTCACTTATCCCGAGGACCGCGAGCGCGACTCCGCCGCGCACCAACGCATGTTGGAGGGTGAAACCGCCGAACTCAGCCGTGAAAAGCGCTACCTGCGCAAAGACGGCCGGGCCGTGTGGGTCAGCATCAACGCGTCGATCATTCGCGATGAGTCCGGCCGTCCGCTGCGGACGCTGGCGGTGGTGCGGGACATCACCGCGCGCCGCGCCGCCGAGGAGGCGCAGCGTGCCGCCGAGGCCAAATACCGGGGCCTCGTCGAACAATCGCTCGTGGGCATCTATATGATCCAGGATGGCCGGTTCATTTACGCCAACCCCACGTTCGTTCAAATCATGGGCTATTCCGCCGAGGAATTGATGGCCGGGCGGGTGTTGGATTTTGTTTTTGAAGAAGATCGCACCATGGTCGCCGAGAACTTTCGCAAGCGGCTGGAAGGCGAAGTCGAGAGCATTCGTTACGGGTTGCGCATGGTGCGGAAGGATGGGTCCATCGTGCACATCGAAGTACACGGTGCTCGCGCGGAGTACGATGGCCGCGCCGCCATCCTCGGCACGCTGCTCGACCTGACCGAGCGCAAGAAGATCGAGGCGCAGCTCTTGCAATCCCACAAAATGGAGGCCATCGGCCAATTGGCCGGAGGGATCGCGCACGATTTCAACAACCTGCTCACGGCCATTACCGGGAACACCAAGCTGGCTCTCGAAGACCTGCCCGCCGACCATCCGGCCCGGACGTACCTAGCGGAAATCGGCAAGGCGGGCTCACGCGCGGTCGAACTGGTCCGCCGAATCCTGACCTTCAGCCGCCAGCAACCCCCGGAGCGCAAGCTGCTGAAGCTCCAGCCGCTCGTCGAGGAAGTGCTCAAGCTGCTGCGCGCCAGCATTCCGGCGATGATCGAGATTCGGACCACCTCCACCGCCGGGGCCGCGCCGGTCCTGGCCGATGCGACGCAGATTCATCAGGTCCTCATGAATCTCGGTGCGAATGCCACGCACGCCATGGGCGACCGCGGCGTGCTCGAAGTGCGGGAGTCGATGATCGACATCGATGCCGATTTGGCGCGTACCTCGCCGGAACTGCGCGTCGGCCGGTACGTTCACCTTTCCATCAGCGACAGTGGCTGCGGGATGGATCGCGTGACGCTCGCCCGAGTTTTCGACCCATTCTTCACCACCAAGGCGCAAGGCCAGGGCACGGGGCTCGGCCTGTCGGTGGTCCATGGGATCATGAAAGCGCATGGTGGCGCGGTCACGGTCTACAGCGAGCCGGGCCGGGGCACGATTTTTCATCTCTATTTCCCGGCGGTGGCGGACGGGGAGACCGCGGAAACCCAGAAGCCCGCGGTCCCGGTGCCCAAAGGCAATGGCGAACGCATCCTCTACGTGGACGACGAAGAGCCGCTGGTCTACCTCACTACGCAGGTCCTCGGGCGGCTCGGCTATAAGGTTTCCGGCTTCGTCGAGGCGGAGTCGGCGCTGCGGTGTTTCCTCGAGGATCCCGATCAGTTCGACGCGGTGATTACCGATCTGGCGATGCCCCGGCTGAGCGGCCGCGATCTGGCGGCCAAATTCCTGCAAATCCGGCCCGATGTCCCAGTCATCCTTGCCACCGGTTACATTCGACCTGAAGACACGGAAGGAGCGCGCCGATTGGGCGTTCGGGACCTTGTTTTGAAGCCCAATACCGTTGAGGAACTGGGTCACATCCTTCACCGTATCCTGAGCGAGCGGCGGGAGGCGAAGGCGGTGAACACGGAGGAACGCTGAATGAGGCGCGGCATTGGCTCCAGACGCAGGGGCCGGCGACGGACCGGGGGTTGGTGCCGGTTCTTTTTCGTATCCCACGCCGAAAGGAACGAAGAAGAAAAGGAGTCAGAAAAAGAATGCCAAAAGAATGCCTTCACTGGCGAGCGCAAACGCGGCTTGCGATCAAACGAGACCGAAGCAAACTGTGCAGCATGTTCTCCCGATTTTTGCTTCTTCCCCTGGCCGCATCGCTCGGCGCCTTGCCTCTCGCCGCCGAGGAACCCGGGATCTGGCAATTGCCCGCCCGCGAGCGTTCGGAGACCGCCGCCGGAAGCGGCGAGTTCCGCGAAACGACGCGCACCCTCGACTGGAATCCGCGCCAGACCGCGCTGGTGATCTGTGATATGTGGGACGCCCACACGTGCCCAAACGCGGCGGCGCGCGTCGCGGAAATGGCTCCGCGCGTGAATGACTTTGCCAATGCGGCCCGCGCCCGTGGCGTGCTGATCATCCATTGCCCGAGCAATACGATGAGTTTCTACCAGGATTATCCGGGCCGCAAACTGGCGCAGTCGGCGCCGTCCGCGACTCCGCCGGTGCCGCTCAAAGGCTGGTGTTACATCGATCTCACGCGGGAAGCACCGTTGCCGATCGATGATTCCGATGGCGGCTGCGATTGCCAGAGGACCTGGAAGAAGGGCGACCCGTACCCGTGGAGGCGCGAGCACCCGGCCATCCAGATTCAGGACGGCGACGCCATCACCGATAACGCCGAGGCCTATAATCTGATGCAACTGCGCGGGATCGAGAACGTGCTGGTCTGCGGCGTGCACCTGAACATGTGTGTCCTCGGGCGGCCTTTCGCGATCCGGCAGATGGTCATGCAAGGCAAACACGTCGCGCTTGTCCGCGATTTGACCGACACGATGTACAATCCCGAGCGCCCGCCCTATGTCAGCCATTTCGCCGGCACGCGGCTGATGATTGAGCACGTCGAAAAGTACTGGTGCCCGAGCATCACCAGTTCCGCCCTGCTCGGTGGCGAGCCGTTTCGCTTCCGCGGCGATACGGAATAGGCCTAATCGCGAATCTTGCGGTAGCGCATCGGGGTGTAGCCGGAGGCGACCAGGGAGGCGATGTCGCGTTCCGAGGCGAGCGTTTTGCTGAAAGGCGCAGCTTCGTAAAAGAGCGCGCGGCTTTTGGCGTCGTCGAGCCATTTGACGAAGAGGATTACGTGGCCGCCTTCGGTGTTCATGATGTCGGCGGGCTGAAGCTGACCGGGCGAGGGGAGCTTCTGGCAGATCTCCGCAAGGGTCGACGTGGCATATTTGTGCGGCAGCTTCCAGCAGCGGGAGATAAAGCCGGAGCAATCGATGCCCACGGCATCCCCGCTGACGGCCTCGCCACCCAGGCGGCGCTTGTCGGCGGTGTAAATGTCGCCGGCCGCCTTGCCGGCGCGCACCCCGGCGTCGAAAGACTCGGGTGTATCGAAGCCGCCCCATTTGTAAGCGACCCCCGAATTAGCCGCGCCGATTTCCCAGCAGGCCTCGTCGGGTGACCCGCGGCCGCCCGGCCGATCGGGCGTGTGAACTTCCAACCCGCGCGAGTCCGCGCCGTGGCGCTGGTTCTTGGCGGACGATTGCCAGATATGATTCACGTAGCTCTCCGCCACCTGGAGGACTTCGGCACGGGTGAGCGAATCGGCTCGCACCGGGACAGCGACCAGCGCGGGAAGCGTCATCAGGAGAAGCAAGGGGCGAAGGCAGATATTCATGAAGCAAGCCAATGTTTCAGTGAAAATACGTCGGAGGACGCCTGTTCCTTGCGAGAATCCGCGGAATTCTTTCGATGGCCTTGCCGAAAGAGGGTCCACGAAAGACACGAAAGACACGAAAAGAAGAGGCCCGCGAATCACACGGATGACGCGAATAGAGTCTTCCGCAGACGGCGGTCCGCTTTGTTTGTCTCTTTGTGGTCTTGCCCTATTTGCTTGGTGTCCTGCGCATCTATCGGCTACGACGGCTTTCTTTGGCGGGGTCCAGGTCTCAATCGAATCCCGTACCGGCGCCACCGTCATCACCGGTCTGATTCGAAGCGTGGAGCAGGATTCCGTGGGATCCTTTGCCGATTGGAAGAATCACCGAATTCGGGGTACGGCTTATGAAGAAGGTGGGGCGTGCCAAAGTGCAAAGGCGAAGCCGGCAATTTCGATGCGGGTAGTGCCGCCCGGAAGAGCGGCGATGATTTCCGGCGCGCCGGCGGCGCCGAGCCAGATAACGCCGCCCGCCGGATGCTGTTGGGCAATCGCCGCGCGCCAATCGTCGCTGGTGAGGAGATTGGTCAGAATGGGCCGCTGGGCGTAATAAGTGAGAGCGCTGCCGTAGGGATCGAAGTTTACGAGGACAGTTCCCCCGGGTGGAAAGGCGCGATCGATGGCCCGACCCAGCGCGGGGATGAGTTGTGGCGGTTCATGCTGGACGCCGTCGAGAATGAGAAACGGCGAGCGCATCTCTTCGGAACCCCGAACGCCCAGGACGGCGAGGACGATTATGCAGACAACGACCACGGTCTGGGCCGAAAGACGCGGGAGGCGGGAAAGTTTCCCGGCCGCGCGGCAAATGTCATCCAGCCCGAGGCCGGCGAGCACAGCCACTGCCCCGATGAGGTAGAAGGACGCAAAGTCGTGGATGAAGGATTCGTTGCGGAGCAGCACGACGTAGATGGCGTCGGCCGTGAAAAGCTGCGCCGCCGCCCAACCGAGCCAGCGGATGCCGGTATGCGTGCGTCGCTGGCGGACAATGCGCCAAAACCCAAGGGCGGCGAAAAGCCACGTCAGCAAGAGGTAATTGCCGCACAGGTCTCCGAAGACCGTCCGCGACCAATCGCCCCAGGTGAATCGGGGCGCATTGGCCGCGATGGGCGCGGTGCTGGTCGGGATGGCGTTGCCCAGGCGCATCCGTAGCGCCGTCCAGAGATCGCTCCAGGCCGCGGCATTAGCGCAGCGGATCTGGAGAAGAAACAGCAGGCCGGCAAGGACCGCGAACCCGGCGAACATCCAGCCTGCCCAGCGTCTTTGGCGAGCGGCGCCGAAGACGAACGACGCGGCGGTGCTGAGCACGAGCAGATACCCCGGCCAGTCGGTCCAGAGGGCCAGCGCGGCAAAGAACGCCGAGGCGATCGCCCAACGCGGCCTGGGATCCTTCTCCCACTGCCAGAGGCATGCCAGCAGGGAGATCATCCACAACGTGAGCACCGGCTCAAAATCGACCATGTCGCCGTAGTGTAATTCCATGGGGACCGCCGCAAAGACCGCGGCGCCCAGCGTGGCCGCGCGCGGGCCGGCGGCGCCGCGCACCAGGAACCAGAGAACGATGACGCTCACGAGCGAAGCGAGGACCGGCACGAGGCGTGCGGCCCATTCGGCGTCGCGAAACATCACGAAGGACGCCGTTACCAGCAGGGGCAGTAGCGTCGGATGATGCACGTAGTAGGCCTCCGGGGGGATGGGGAGGTGCCCAAAGTAAAGCGTCGCCGGTACTCCCCCGGCGTACAACCCGGCGCGGAGATTGTTGTGCGCGGCTTGGGCGTAAACCGCGCCGTACCAGTTGTCCTCCTCAACCCACGGACGCTGCAAACCGCGGGCAAAGTGGAAGGCGAGAAGGGCCAGAATCGCGATCAAACCGATTTTCCACCAAAACTCCCTGCCGGTGGCGGGAGACGGAGACGGCAGATTTGAATCGCTGGGAGGCATGAAGACGGCGCGGAAAATAGGCAATCGCGCCGGGAATGTCCGGGAATTTCGACTCAAGGTTCAGACAAAGGCGTTCGCGTTGGATCGCGGCTGCGCTGCGACCTCCGCGTTGAATTGACCCGGGCCCGTCGGACGGCGACCGCTTGCCGTGGCCACGTTCCTTTGCTACATCATGCGCGGTATGCTGCGCGTGTTCCTCCCCCTCCTGGCGTTCGTTTGTGCGACTTCCTTCGCGTTGGCCCAGCTTCCCACCGTCGAGCCCCCGCGAAACTGGAAAACGGCGGAAGGCGTGGCGTTCCAGGCGTCGCTGATCGGCTTTGACGGCACCAACGTCCTGCTGCGCATGCAAAATGGCTCCCGGGCGCAGGCGCCGGCCACGAAGTTGAGCGCCGAGGATCAGCAGTATCTCCTGGACTGGCAAAAAAAGCAGCCGATCGATACGGCGCTGCCCGATGAGATTGGCGTCGAGACCTCGCAGGTCAAAGCCGAGGTCATCAGCGAAGATCCGGTGGCGGAGAAATTTGTCTACCGCACCCAGCACTTCGAATTTGAGTCGCAGGGCAAATTCAACCAGGTGCTCCTGCGCGACGTCGCCCGCAATTTCGAGGCCACCTACGAGTTGCTCAAGGCCCTGCCGTGGCATATCGAACCGCGGCCGGCGGCTGGCGACTATTTTCGCGCCAAGCTGTTCAAGACCAAGGAGGCCTATTATGCCGCAGGCGGACTGCAAAATAGCGGCGGCATCTACCGGTCGAGACAGGAGATGTTTATGGTGCCGTTTGAGAGCATCGGCGTAAAGCTGGTCGGCAAGTCCTACGCGAAAGACGAGAACTTTGAGACGCACACGATGGTGCATGAACTCACCCACGAGATGATGCATTTCTGGCTCGGGTTTCTCCCGCAGTGGGTCATCGAAGGCACCGCGGAATACACCGGCACGCTGCCGTTGCACACCGGCCAATTCCGCGTCTCCGCAGCCAAGAACGGGCTGCGGGATTACGTGACGTTTCTCAAGACGCGCACCCTGAACGGCGTGCCGGAGCCGTATCCGCTCGACGAACTATTTCCGATTACCAACGAGAAATGGTCCGAAATCCTGGAACAGGATCCGCGGGCCTCGCACCGGCTCTATTTTACCTCATTCCTGCTCGTCTACTATTTCATGCACCTCGAGGGCAAGGGTGATGGCCAGCTCTTCGCGCGCTATTTCCGCGACGTGGGCGAGGTGCGCAAATCCGCGGAGGATTACTACAAGGCGCTGGACGATTTCAAGAAGCAGCCGGGGGTGAATGTGAATCCCGATGGCAGCTTCACGTATCCCAGGAGTCTCGTGCCGCCAAAGCCGCCGGAGGTTTTCACGTCGCCGGAAGCCCGTGCGGCGTTCCAGAAGAAAACGCTCGGAATCCTGCTCGATGGCCGTAGTGAAGCGGAACTCATGAAGCAGATCCGCACCGGCTACGCCCACCTCGGCATCAGACTTTAGTGAAACTCATCTCCTGGAATGTCAACGGCATCCGCGCGGTCTTGAAGAAGGGATTCGCCGATTTCATCAAGAGCGAAAAACCCGATATCATCGCCCTCCAGGAGACGAAAGCGACGCCGGAGGACGTGGTCGTGCCGGAGGTCCTGGCGAAATACGCGGCCTTTTGGAATACCGCGGAAAAGAGGGGCTATGCGGGCACGGCAATTTTTACGAAGACCAGGCCGTTGAAGGTGACCTATGGGATCGGCGCCGCGCAGCACGATCGGGAAGGGCGCGTGATCACGGCGGAATACGCGGACTTCTATCTCGTCAACGTCTACGTGCCGAATTCGAAACGCGATTTATCGCGCCTTGCGTACCGCCAGCAATGGGATCGCGATTTCCTTGCCTACCTCAAGAAACTCGAGCGCCAGAAACCGGTCATCTGGTGCGGCGATCTCAACGTCGCGCATACGGAAGTCGATCTCGCGCGGCCCAGGGAAAATGTGAAAAACCACGGGTTCACGCCGGAGGAACGCGCGGGCTTTGACGCCGTGGTGCGGGCCGGCTTTGTGGACACCTTCCGCGAGTTTGAAAAGGCGGGCGGCCATTACACCTGGTGGAGCCAGATGACCGGCGCCCGTGGCCGGAACATCGGCTGGCGCATTGATTATTTCCTCTGCTCCGAGGCTCTGCGCGGCCGTCTCAAATCCGCGAAGATTTATCCGCACATCCTGGGTTCGGATCATTGTCCGGTGGGGATCGAACTGCGGAAGGCTAAGGGATGAAAATAGCCCAGTCCCACTGTCGCGGGACTGGGCTATGGTGAACGCTTCGCCGGTGGTTCCCGTTATTGTTCGGGCTTTTCCGGTTTTGGACCGCCTTTGCCTTTCTGGCAGCCACCCTTTTGACCCGGACCATTGGCTTCATCCTGCCCCTGACCGGGGCCATCGCCCGGACCATGATGTTTGCGATGCGGGCCACCCGGACCGCCTGGGCCGCCTTTACCGCCATCCTGCTGCCCATCAGCCAGCAGGGCCATGGGGAATGTCAGGACGACGCCAAGAATAAGGACTATTTTTTTCATATCGGATTCTGTTGTTTAATGTGCAGTGGAGTTTGCGGAGTTGTGGCGCGCGCTAGCGGGCGTAGTTGGAGTGGGGCCGGCCGTATTCCCAGGGTTCGAGCTTGCCGTCGTGGTTCAGGTCCAGCTTCTTCAAGTTCGCGCGGGCATTGGCGATTTCTTCGGCGCTGATGACACCGTCGTGATTGGTGTCAATGGCGTCCACGAGCGCGGAGCGCTGTTCGTCTTCCCGCGGCGGGGGCGGCGGATTGCCGTCGTTGCCCCCATCCTTGTCCTTGCGCGGCTTGCGGTCTTTGCCCTTGTCGCCATCGGGCTTCGGGTTGTCATCCTTGTCTCCGGCGGCGGCCTTTTGATCGTCTTTGTCCCCGGCCGCATTTTGAGCGGCGTTTGGATTGGCGTTATTATTCTGGTCGGGCTTGTCCCCTTTTCCAGGGGGAGGAGGCGGTGGGCCGTCCTTGTGGTCGTGATGGCCGGGCCCGACGATTTCCTCGTGGCTGAGCATGCCATCGCCGTTTTTGTCGAGCGTGAGCAGCGATTCGGCGGCCTGGTTCATCTCGTGCATGGAGATGATGCCGTCGCCATTGGTATCGAGGACGCGCAGGAGCGCATGGTACATCGGATTGCGGTGTGGATCATCACTGATTCCGGATCCGCCATCGCGGTCGTGAGGTGGGCCGCCAGGCCCGCCAGGCCCGCCTGGTCCACCGGGTCCACCGGGTCCGCCGGGTCCGCCGCCGCCGCGTTGTGCCAACAGGGCCGTCGCCGGGACGGTGAGGGCAACGCAAATTACGAGGATGCTTTTCTTCATATCGGATTTTCTGGTTGGTTTTGGGGTTGGCGTGCGAATGGCGCGCAAGGCGGGTCGCACTGGTGTTACTGGCGGTCATGATGCGCGACTTGGGACGGCCTGTCGTGTTAAGGAGTGTTAAGCGCGCGAGGTGCCCATTGACCGGGCGCCTCCCTCGGCGGCATCTTGTCGGCCAGCAGACCACCTGCGAATCCATGCCATTCACCCACCCACAAACCCGCATCGAATGGGGCTTCCTCGCCGCCATGGTGGTGCTGTGCGGCGCGCTCACGGCGCTGCAATATCATTGGACCGGGGAACTCGCGCATGCCGAGGTGGCGCGGCTGCGCGGAAACCTCAGCGAGCAGTCGCAGCTCCTCACGCGGGATTTTGACGACGAACTCACCAAGGCTTGCACGCAGTTGCCACCCACCGGGAGCGAGATTGATGACGCGGGGCGCGATGCCGCCTACGCGGAGCGGGTGCGCAAATGGCTCGCCACGAACCCGCGTCCCATGTTCAGCCGCCTCGCGGTGGCGGTGCCCGGGGATAGCGGGGCCAATCTTTTCGCGCTCGATCAGAAAACCGGGAAGCTTGCATCGATGGCGTGGCCGGCCTCGTGGGGCGAACTACGCGATCACTTGGGACATAAGGGGGGCGGTCCGCCGGAACGCGTCGGTGCTGGGCGGCCGGAGCCTCCTGGGGCCGATCGGCCGGCGCCCGGCGGGGGCCGGCCCGAGCGCCCGGGCCAACCTCCGGAGAGGCGGGATAAACCGCCGCCGCCCAACCGTGGCGGCGGTAGTGGCGGCAATCCACCGGCCTACACCGATCGCAATGGCACGCTTTTCGAGTTTCCGATCCTGGGAGGGCGCTCGCGTGAGAATGGAAGCGGGGATCACGGGTGGATGATCCTGGAACTCGATTCCGCCTACGTGGGCAACGAGTGGCTGCCGCAACTCGTGCGCCAATATCTCGACCCGCAAGGCAGCGAACTGGACGACATTGTCGTGCAGGCGCCCGGTTCGACGCGCGCGCCGATCCTTTCGCTGCGCACCGGCAATGCCAAAGGCGAACCGGACGTTTCGCTCGAGTTCAACCACGAAGGCCGCAACTCCGGCAGTCCGCGCGGTCTCTCGCCCAAGTCCGCCTGGACCCTCGAGGTCTGGCATCGGCCGGGAGCCTTTGAGGCCATGGTCGCCGTGTCGCGCCGGCGCAATCTCGCCGTGGCCGCCGGCCTGAATCTCCTCATCGTCGCCGTCGGTCTGCTCCTCGTGCGGCACACGCGCCGTTCGCGCAAACTTGCCGAAATGCAGATGAACTTCGTCGCCAATGTCTCGCACGAATTGCGCACGCCGCTCACCGTCATCCGCGGCGCGGCGCACAATATCGAGCGGGGCGTGGTGCAGGACCCGGCGCAGGTCGGGCGGTACTTGCGGCTCATCATCGACTACGGGAACCAGCTCAGCGACATGGTGGAGCAGGTGCTCGCCTACGCCGGGGCGAAAAAAACGCCGGCCCTCCTGGCCCGGCAGCCGGTGGAGTTCAAGGAGATTTTGAGCGAGGCGATCGCCAATGCCGCGCAGGATATCGGAGGCACGCAATGCGAAGTGGAATTCACCATTCCGCGCGCCTTGCCGGCCGTGGCCGGCGACGCCGCCGCGCTTCGCCGGGCGTTTCAAAATCTCATCGCCAACGCCGTCAAGCACGGTGGCGAAGGGGGATGGGTCGGCGTGACCGTGCGCCCGACGAACGGCAGCGTCCCGCCCACGGTCGAAGTGCAGGTGGCCGACCACGGTCCCGGCATTCCCGAGCAGGAACAGAGTGAGATATTCAAGCCGTTCACCCGCGGTGCCACGGCCCAAAGCCGGCAGGTGCGCGGGAGCGGCCTTGGTCTCAGCCTCGTTCGCGAGATTGTCGAGGCGCACGGCGGCACCATCGCCGTCGCCAGCCGCCCCGGCTTTGGCGCCACCTTTACCGTGCGGTTGCCGGCGCAGTGAACTCGCGCATTCTGCTCGTCGAGGACGAACCGGGAGTCGTGCTGGTGGTCTCCGATCTCCTGCGCGCCGCGGGCCACGCGGTCGAAACCGCGGGCGACGGCGACCTCGGGCTGCGTCGCGCGAGCGAAGAGCGCTTCGATCTCCTCATCCTCGACGTGATGCTGCCCGGCAAGTCGGGATTCGAGATCTGCCACGCCGTGCGGGAGCGCGGTTTCGACGGCGCGATCCTCATGCTCACCGCCCGCGGCCAGGTGCGCGACCGCGTCGATGGCTTGCGCACGGGGGCCGACGATTATCTCGTCAAGCCGTTCGATCCCGATGAACTTCTCGCCCGCGTCGCCGCGCTGCTCCGGCGCGTGCACAAGCAGGAACTCACGCCGGTGATGCGCGTCGAGTTTGGCAAGATCATCGCCGACTTTTCGACGATGGAGTTTTTCCGGAACAAAAAGCCGCTCAATCTCACGGCCAAGGAAGCCGAGCTGCTGCGCCTGCTCATCAACCATCGCGGCCAGATCGTTCCGCGGGAAAAGATTCTGCACCATGTCTGGCGGGAACAGCCCTATATCACGCCGCGCACGGTGGACGTCCACATCGCCTGGCTGCGCCAGAAGATCGAAGACAATCCCGAATCGCCCAGGCACATCATCACCAGCCGCGGCGAAGGCTATCGGTTTGAGATTTCCCAGCGCTAATTCGATGACGCGCCCGCCGGGTCGGCGATGAAATGGATGATCGCCTCGGCGGCGGGGTCGTCGGGATGGACCATGTTGCCGGCGATGCTGCCGTGCGTGCGGTCGTCGATTTGCAATTCGCGCACGCGCGTATTGCCGGCGGCGCGGAGGGCGGCCACGAAATAGAGGTTCTCCTCGCGTCGTGCCGGCATATCCTTGTCAGCAAAAAGCACCAGCAGCGGCGGCGTGTCCTTGTGCAGATGATTGACCGGGGCCGCTTCGTCGGCGGTGATAATATTGTGGTCCTTGATCCCGCGTTCCTCGCGCACCGTGTAATGCGTCATCGCCTGCCCGCTCACCGGAATGAGACCGGCGATCGACTCAGGCTTCAAGCCGTAGGGCTTGAGCCAGCGTTCATCAAGTCCGAGCATGTAGGTGAGATACCCGCCCGCGGAATGGCCGCCCACAAAGACGCGGGCCGGGTCGATGTGCTGCTCGTTGGCGTGCGTCTTGACCCAGGCGAAGGCCGCCGCGGCATCATCGAGATAAGCCGGGTAGGTGGCCTTGGGGCTGAGCCGGTAGTTCACCGCGGCCACGGCGATGCCGGAGCGGGCGAAACGCTCCGCGATGGGTTTGACCCCATCCTTCGAACCGCCCGTCAGGCCGCCACCGTGAAACCAGACCAACGCGGGAAAATCATGCCCGCTTGCCGGTACATAGAGATCCAGCGTGCAGCGCGTCTTCTCGTACTCGGTGAGGGCATCGCCCGACTTGTAGGAGATATCGTGGAAGACAAGATCGGTGAGGGTGTTGGTCGACTGCGGTGCTGGATCGGCAGCGGCCCCAAAAACCGGGAGGACGAGAACGACGGCCAGCACCGTGGAGAGGAAGGGGAAGCGCATCTCCCGGTCGTAGGATGGTTGGGCCGGGGCGTCAAGGGCGGGGCATCTCCAACAAACGCCTCATTCTGAGCGCAGCGAAGAATCTTTGATCCTCGTGGGCAGCGGTGGAGCGGAGCCAATTGGACGTTGGATGTTGGGTGTTGGGTGTTGGATGTTCGGCGCAGCCGCCCGTTGGATGTTCGACGAAGCCGCATCGTGTCATAAGGAAATTCCCAGTTGCGCGGGCGGCATTGCCGGGTATTCTCGCGGCAGTTCTTTCAAAACAACAAATGCATCACGAGTGATTCGGCGTTTTCGCCGAATCTGCCAACCTGGTTGGAGAAACCAAGGTGGAGCCGAGCGACTGAGGGTCGCGAGGCGATGTGCGCGCCGGCCATTTTAGGCCGCCGCGAATCAAATCTCCCGTGATGCGCCACCAACTCCAAACATCATGTATCAACTCTCCCTCCGTACCAACCCGGAGAATCCCAACCATCATCTCTGGAACAACAACGGCACGTGGTTCATCCACTATGTCGTGCATCCGACGCCGATCACCAAGGAACGCATCCGCAAATCGCTCGGCACCAAATCGCTGGCCGAGGCGCGCGCAAGGCGCGATGCGATCCTGACCTGCAAGACACCGGCGGTCGAAGACTTGCGCGCCTTGCAGCTCGCGGCCTAGCGGCACCCGAGGGTCGTTGGAACCCCTCAATAAGGGAAATAAGCAAAATCGCGCTACGGCGCAGGCGGTGGCGCTGGAGTCGCCGTCGGCGGCGCTGCCGGCGGGGCCTGTGCCGGAGGTGCCGACGGCGCGGGTGTAGTCTGTGCCGGTGTGGGCGCCGGCGCTGGTCTTGCCGGCGCCGCCGGTTCGGTTGGGGTCGATGAAGTGGGCGGTGCGGGTGGCTCCGACTCCGCGGGTGCGGGTGGCAGGAAGATCTCGATGGTGTCGAATTTACCCGCTGCGGTGTAGTTTTTCTTCAGATACGCATAGACCGGTTCACCCCAGTGGCTGAATCGCGACGCGTTGGTGCCGTTGATCTCGCGGTCGTCGACGATGACGACGGCGGGGTGCTTTTGTTCGAAGTCGTGGATCGTGTTTTCGGCCCATTTTTCCCCGCGCGTGGCGTTGTCGACATAGACGTTGCGCAGGTAGGTCGGGCGGTTGGTCATGACGTTGTAGCCGGGCATGTACGGGAAACAGATGACATCTTCGCCGGGCTTGGAGGACTTCATGACGATGTCGTAGATGCCCTGGAGCGTCTGCGCTTCATGTTTAGTGGCATGGACATAGACGCCGTTCTCACCATGGAAGCGTACTTTGCGTCCGAGACGCGCCACGATGGTGCCTCCCGACGCGTGGTGAGAATCAAAGACCGCAAAGACGAGGAATTGCGCCGCCAGAAAAAGCGTGACCAGGCACGCAAACCCGCGCTGAACCGGAGGGCGCACCAGGCCCTGAGGCCAGAGCAGCCACGCCGAGGAGATCATCGCGATGATGTAGCCCGGCATGAATTCGGAAAGATGCGGACGATCCGGGCGGAAGAGGAAGAATTGCGGGAAAGTGGTCAGCGAACCACCGAGAAGGAGAAGCCAGAGCAGCGGCACCGCGGTGAGCGTAAATTCCCGCCGCAGGACGGTGATCATGAAACCGAGGACGCCTGCGACAAAGAAAATCGCGAAACCGAGCAGCGGTGCGTACGTCAGGAAGGCGAGCATCCGATCCCAGCGGCCCCGCCGGAGAATCGCGGAAAGTGGTTTACGGGGCAGGACGGAACGATCGCCATTTTCCGCGTTGCGAACGGGAGTCGGGACGGCCATGTCGCCGGCCGGGGCCTCAGCGCCCGGCGGTGCGGACGCCGTGGCGGCCGGCGCTGCCGGCTGCGGATGCTCCATCTTCTGCTGCGCGGAGGCGCGGAGGAACCGCAACCAATCCGCGTATTCCTCCCAATACTGCGACTCGAGGCCGCGGGCGCGCAGATTGGCATAGACCGGGGCCTGGGCCAAAAGAACACCGAAAATGAGCGCCGATACTCCGAGAAATACGCCAATGACGTGGCCCAGGAATGGGAGGCGGCGGTCGAAGAGGCCGACGAGAAAGAGCAACACCCAAATGGCCGTGAAGAAAAAGCCCAATTCCACGCGGACGAGAAACGTGAGCCCCAATACCACGCCACCGATGGCGATGGCGCCAAGCCATTTTCGGCGATGCGCCGGATCGACGTAGCACAAATGGATGAGGCAGGCGGTATTCGCCGCTTCCGCCAGCGGGATGTAGCTCTTGAATTGCGAGCCCGGGAAGACGACGAGCACCAGCCCCGTGGCCAGGCCCAGCCAGCGCGAGCCGGTCACACGCGTGACGATGCCGCAGCCGAGCAGGGCGGTGATGGTCGAGAGGGCAAAAAACCAGGCCCGCGCGGCCAGGAAATTCACGCCAGTGATGCGGAACAATCCGACGAGCGGATAGAACCAGCCGATGTTATAGCCCGGCTCGAAATCCACCCACGGACGCTCGCCTTTCATGAGCTTTTGGGCGATCAGGCACGCGGTGCCGCTTTCGTCGTGCGGATTGAACCAGAAATGCCAGTAGCTGCCGTAATACGCCAGCGCGGCGGCCACGATCACCAGGAATGCGAGAAGCCGTGCCGCGAGGCCGGGCGGCGGATTTTGATTTTCTGACGCTAAAATGCTGTTCACCGGGAACAAAGTGGGTTTCTTGTCCGCACAGTGAAAGACCTACCTGTTGCGCCGCCCGCCGTCGAGACTCCTCGCATTGAAACTCCGATTCAGGTGATGTTCTTCGATACGGATTGCGCCGGGGTGGTCCACAATATCGTCTATTTGCGGTTCATCGAGACGGCCCGCACGTTCCTCGCCGAGCAATTGGGCATGGGCTTGGTGGAAATGGCCGCGTCGCAGAGTTTCCCGGTCGTCGTACGCACGGAGATCGATTACAAGCGCCCGGCCAAACTTGGCGATCGCCTGGTGGTCCACGGCTGGCTGGAGAGCGTCGAACGCCTGCGGTTTTGGTGTGGATTTGAGATTCGCCGCCCGGCGGATGGGGCGCTGATCGCCGTGTCGCGCCAAATGCTCGCGGTCATCCAGATGCCGGCGGGCAAGCCGATTCGCCTCCCGGAGGATTGGGCGACACGTTTCGCCCACCTGCGGCCGGTGCGCGGCGCTCAGGAATAGAATTACGGATACAGGGGCAGCGGCTGCAGCGCGAAATCGGGGAAGATTTGCGCAAGGCTGGCCGGCTCCGCGCCGTGCCGGGCGAGAACCGGGGCGAGGATATTGCGGTAGTTGTTCCAGACCGGCAGGTCGCCGGGGCCCTCGAGCATTTCCGGCTTCAGGCCGGGCCATCCGCCGAGAACGCGTCCGCCCTTGACGCCACCGCCCATGACGAACATCACGCCACCACGCCCGTGATCGGTGCCGAAAGCACTGTTCTCGGCGACGCGGCGGCCGAACTCGGTCATCACCACCACCGTCGTGCTGGCCATGCGCGGACCGAGGTCGCGGCGAAAGGCGGCCAGTCCGTCGGCCAGTTGCCGCATCAGCGGTTCGATGACGGTCTGCTGCGTGAAGTGCGTATCCCAACCGCCGAGATCGATGCTCGCCGCATCCAGACCCACATCGGCCCTGATGAGTTGCGCGATCTGCCGCAAGCCTTGGGAGAACGGATACCGGTTTTCATAGGTCGCGCCGTTGTCCGGCGTCGCGTTGACGTCGATGGCCTCGATGCGGTGCAACGCCTCGAAGGTAGTGGCGGCGGCATCGCGCAGGGCGCCTGCTTCCAGCGCGTAGAGCCGCTGCACCGCGCGCGCGAAATCCTCCTTGCGCACGCCCTTGCGCCCGTCAGTGATCGCGAATTCCCGCAGGGACTCAAAGGCCGCGGCACTGGGCGCGCCGGAAAGGCTTTCCGGCAGCGTCGGCGACAGCGCGACAGCGGCGAGGGGACTCTGGGACGCGCCGCGCGCCCGCAAATAGCGCCCGAGCCAGCCGCCCGCGGCCACGCCGCCGTGCTCCATCAAGTCCTGCGCTTCAAAGTGCGAACGCGTGTCGCTTTCGCCGCCCGCGCCATGAACGATCGCGAGATCGCCATCCTTCCAGGCGGCCTCGAGCGGGCGAAGATTCGGGTGCAACCCGAAGACGTCGTCGAGCGGCACGGCATCCGCTTTCCCGACGGCAAGGCGTGGGCGGAACTTGTGGTAGTTGTCGTCCGCCACGGGCGCGACCAGCGTGAGTCCATCGGCGGCGCCGCGGAGAAAGATCACGACCAGTGTGCGCCGATCATCGCGGTTGGTGGAGAGGTTGATCGATGCGCTCATGGTCAGGACATCTGAAACGCTGGGGAAGCGAGCAGCAGTGCGAGGCTGTCGCCGGATTTCACCAGCGCGTCGCTTTCTTCGGCGCTCGGCTGTCGGTTGAGGATTGTGGCCGCGACGCCGGCGTCTCCGCCAAGGGCCGTGTGCAATTCCGTGCGGGCGATCTGTGTCCCTTTGATGCGGCTGTTGGCCAGGGCGAGGGCGAATTTCCAACGCCACAGCAGGGTGGAGTGCCAGTGCTGTGCGCGCGTTGGATAACCGTCGGGCGTGGGATAACGGAAGGGCACCTGGCCCATCTTCTCGAGATAAGAAAGAAGGCCGCGATCCGCGTCCGTCTGGGCGTTGGTGGCGCGGAGCGCCGAAACCACAAAGTGAAACGGGCGCTTGAATTTCGCACCGGCCGAGGCCCGAAACTCCGGTGTGGCGAAGAGCGCGCGGAGGGTCGCCTTGATGTCTCCCCGGCTGTCCGCAAAAGCTCGCGTAACCGTGTCAACCGCTGCCACCGGCGGGTCGTCCGAGATCAATCGCACACACAGTTTCGTGGCGATGAATCGGGCGGTGCTCGGGTGTGCAGCCACAATGTCGACGACCCGGTCCAGATCGCCTTCGCCGAGGCCGGCGGGAATGTCGTGCCCGAGGACCTGCTTGGGGCCCTGGTCATGCGCCTCTTTCCGGAAGACGACTTTCGCACGGTCCTTGAGCGGTGAAAGATAGTTTCCGGAAAAGCCGTCGTCCTTTTTGGCGAGAATCGTCCAGCCGGTGAGGCAGCGCGCGACTTCCATCACATCGTGCTGGGTGTAGCCGCCGTGCACGCCGAGCGTGTGCAACTCCATGAGTTCGCGGGCGTAGTTCTCGTTGGGCGTTTCCTCGGGCGTGCGTTTCACGTTGGCGCGGCCGTCCAGATACCAGAGCATCGCCGGGCTGAGGGCGCTGGCCCGGAGCATCTCCCGGAAATTGCCGAGCGAGTGCTGGCGGATGACGTCGCGATCGTCAGCGATCTTCGTGTAGCGGCAATCGCCTTTGCCGAGGTCGATGTTGAAGTGATCGCTCCAAAATTCAGACATCACCTCGAAGAGTTGCCGTTGCGAATAGACCGCGCGCAGAATGGCCACGCGGCGCAGCACGGGCGGCAGGTACTCGGCATCCTCCTCGTAGGCCTCGCCGAGCGGCTCCCACCAGCACTCGGAAAAACGGGCCAGGGCGCGATCGCAAAGGCCGTCGTCGATCTTCTCCGGGGCGAGTTGTTCCTCGAGAAAGGCGTCCGTGCCCAGCGCCGCCACCCGCCCGTAGTCACCGGGCCGCGGTCCGAACGTCCAGCGATTGAGCGCGTGAGCGACGGGGTCGAGCTGAGCATTGGTCGATGGCGCAAGCGTGCCCTTCAGCGGGAGCTGGAGACCCTGGCCGGCATACTGGAGCGCCTCTCCCAGCCAGCCCTGGACACTCTTGAAGATCGCCCCACTCAGCGCCAGGGCGCTCGCACCGGTGATAAGGAACTCGCGCCTTGAGGCCGTTTTCACGAAAGCGAGGGAATGGCCGGGACGGCTGGGGAAACCGAGCGAGCCGGTGGCGCCGGGGGCACCCCGATCGAATTCTCCACCACTGCGGATTTTCGGCCGCGCGCCATCAAGAAGGCGCCGAAGCCGCTGGCCAGCCCGACGTGCAACAGAAACAGGGAACCCAGGAGCGGAGTGATGAAGACCAGCGCAAGCATGACACCACCGCGCAGCACCTGCGACCAGGTGTCGGCACCGGCGGAGAGATTCCGTCCGATGCGCAGAGCGAGTCCCGCGCTGCCAACAAAGGCGATCAAGAGCGCAACCACGCCGGCGACGATGGCCAGCTTCCGCAGCCCGTCGTGAGGAATTTTGCTGTTCCCCAAAAGCAATAGAAAGAGCGGCCCGTAGGTGACAATCCCAAGCAACGTCGCGCGGAGCGGCCGCTCGTCGTAAACGCGGGCGAAAGCGCGCGTGGCGGCGGGAAACATCCCGACGGATGCCACCCAGTGTCCGAGCAGGATCAGAAAGGCGGCGGCATGAATACCAACGAAGGCGAGAACGATTCCGGTGTACGGCATAAGTGGTGGAGGTTTGCTGTCGAGAGACGAGCGCTGGCTCCGGCAGGTTACGAAAAACGCACCGCGGACGATCGATTCAGTTTGGCAGCGGAAACCAATCCTTCTCCAGGATGCGCGTGCGCAGCTTGAAGGTCAGCGGATCGTAATATTTGACCGCTACTTTGCCGCCTCCCTCGCGCACCATCATGGTGCAATCCTCCGCGGTGCGCCCGAGGGTACTCTGGCCCCCGATCTCGACGATGACCATGCCCGGCACGAACCCGGCGCGATCGGCCGGCGAACCGGCGACGACCTGATCCAGGGTGATCCCTTGCGCGCCGCCGCGGTTCTGGAAAACGATCCCGAGACCGAAAAAACGCTTTCGCGCTGGAGGTGTGGATTGGGCGCTCCGGGGCATCCCTTCGCGCAAGTCGGGCGGCTTGTCCGCCGCCGGCAGACTGACCGGGACGGCGCGGAAATCCGGAACTGCGAGAGTGAGAGCGGCGAGCAAGGCGGCGAACATTTCAGTCTCGTAGGTGTGGGAACGGCATCGGTTCGCAGTATAGACTACGAAGTGAATCGGGCGCCAGCAGGCAACAAATTCATATCCCAGCGCCCTCGTTCGACTCGCAAATCCGTGAAATCCTTGGTCCCTCCGGGCAGGTCCAGGTGAGACATGGCCGTTGCGGATCGGTGTTACCCGCGGATTTTGCGGATGACACGGATTCAGCCCATTCAGCGGCGCTACTCGTAGCGCAGGGCGTCGATGGGATCGAGGTCGGCGGCCTTTTTTGCCGGATAAAGGCCGAAGCTGACACCGATCATCGCACTAAAGAGAAAAGAGGCGACGACCCAAACGAGCGGTACCACGGTGGGCCAGCCGACAAAGTGGGAGATGGCCTGGGCGCTGCCAAAACCAAGCGCAATGCCGATGATCCCTCCCAAGGAACTGAGCGTGACGGCTTCGATGAGGAATTGGAGCAGGATATCCCAGCCATGCGCCCCGATGGCCATGCGAATGCCGATCTCGCGGGTACGCTCGGTGACACTCACCAGCATGATATTCATGATGCCGATGCCGCCCACGATGAGCGAAACACTGGCAATTGCACCGAGCAGGATGGTCATCGTCTTGGACTGGGCGGTGGCCATCTCCACGAGGTCCTGCTGTCCACGCACGATAAAGTCGTCGTCGTGGCCGGGGCGAATGTTGTGCCGCTGGCGGAGCAGTGAGGAAATCTGCTCCTGGACGAGTTCCATATTGTCGCTGTCGGCCGCCTGAACGTTAATGCCGCGCAGGACGGTGACGCCGATGACCCGCTTCATGGCGGTGGTATACGGAACCACGACGACGTCGTCCTGGTCGGATCCCTGGAGCGAAAATCCCTTGGCCTTGAGCAGGCCGGTAATCAGAAACGGCACATTGCCCACGCGCAAGATGCGGCCGACGGGATCGTCGTCGCCGAAAGACTGGTGGGCGGCGGTCTTGCCAATCACCGCGACCTTGTTCGAGGAGCGAACGTCCTGCTCGGAAAAGCAGGCTCCATCGGTGAATTCCCACTGGCGCATGTCGAAATAGTCGGGCGCTTCGCCGAGAAGGGTGGTGTACCAGTTCTGATTGCCGGCGGCGATCTGCACGCCGGAACGGACCTCCGGGCTGACCAGGGTCACGCCCGAGATTTCATTCAGGACGGCCTCGGAATCCGCGATCTTCATCGTGCCGGCCGCCGCCCAACCGCTGCGCACGCCGGCGTTGGTAAAGTTGCCTGCGGTCACGAGGATCATGTTCTTCCCGAGAGTGGCAATCTGCGCTTCGACATCGGCCTTGGCGCCATTGCCCACGCCGACCATGGCAATGACCGCGGCGACACCGATGATGATGCCGAGCATCGTCAGAATGCTGCGCATTTTGTTGCGCAGGAGCGCGCGGATCGCAATGCGAAGGGTGGCGGTGAGTTTCATTTGACGAGCTTGGCCGCCTGCAGTTCCGCGT
>Ga0302325_10007459_pt1 | contig 24257 bp, 27 predicted proteins | sample Palsa_T0_2_FD_201948 | JGI IMG/M metagenome (GOLD analysis project Ga0302325, IMG submission 201948) | Peat permafrost microbial communities from Stordalen Mire near Abisko, Sweden - Palsa_T0_2 | ecosystem: Environmental > Terrestrial > Soil > Palsa > Peat permafrost | place: Sweden: Abisko... | reverse complement strand
GCGAGCAACGCCATGGATATGGCAATTGACAGGGGGTGCTTGCGATATGCGTGTGACACGGCCTTTCCCTCTATTGTTATCGTCGCCGAGACCCCGGCTTGTCGAACCCCATAACCGAGCGCCCACTAATTTGTGCCTTTCACGGCGTCTATTTATTCGGTCGATTGACGAATCAATCTCGCACGACACGCGCTCTTCGTCAAGTATAGGTGGCTTTAATAGCGAATCCGGTTATGATTGTTCGGAGACATGACGAATCAATGAGTGCTCCAATGCCTACCCCACCAATAGCCAGCGTGACCCGCCAGCTGTCGCGACGTAGCGTTTTCGAGGCCCTTCTGCACCGCAGCCCCATCTCCCGAGCGGATCTTGCCAAGGTGACCTCTCTGTCGAAACAGACGATGTCGGAGGTCATTGACGCATTCGAGCAGCAGGGGCTGGTTCGCTCGGTGGGACGAACCAGCGGCAATGTCGGACGGACTGCCGTGTTGTACGAATTGAGTCCAGACGGTGGTCACGTGCTCGGCATCGACCTGGGGGCCCGCCGATTGACAGTCGCCCTCGCCGACATTGCGGGCAGAGTTCTCGCTGAGGCCGACGAACCCACCGACAGCCGCGGCGGAGCTTGGGCTCTCGACCAGATTGCCCGGCTGTCGGACCGTCTGGCGCGTGACAATCACACGCACCCCAGCCGAATCCGCTCCATCGTGATGGCCACCCCCGGGGTGGTCAATCCCAAGAGCGGCGCCATCGAGATGGCGCCTAACATCACAGGCCTGGATCATCTGAATGTCGTGGGCCTGCTGGGTGAGAAACTCGGCAGTCCCGTCGTCCTCGAAAATGACATCAATCTCGCCCTGCTCGGGGAAATATGGCATGGCTGCGCGCAAAACGTTGATAACGTGGCTTTCCTCGCGCTCGGTAGCGGTGTTGGACTGGGACTCTATGTCAACGGCCGGCTCGTCCGCGGCGAGAACGGCGCCGCCGGTGAGATCGGCTATCTGCCGATCGGTGGCGATCCGCTGCAGGCCGAGTCTCGCCTGCAGGGCTGCCTCGAGTACCAGATTGGCGCAACGGGTGTGGTGCGACGATACCGGGAGGCCGGCGGTTCCGATGTGGATTCGGAGAGACAGGTCTTCGAGCGAGCGCAGTCGGGCGATGCGATCGCTGCGTGCGTGGTCGACGAGACGGCGAGGCTGACTGCTCTTGCGGCTGCGGCGGTCATCGCAACAGTGGATCCGCAACTGCTCGTTCTCGGTGGCTCGGTCGGAGTGCGTGTGGATTTTGCGGACAAGGTCGCGCGCGCGCTGTTGCAGCTCTCGGCGCGGCCGGTGGAGATTCGCACCAGTACACTCGGCAGGCGAGCAGGCGTCGTAGGCGCCTTATCCGTCGCGTTGCGCCGCCTGCATGATGAATTCTTCGGAGTCGCGGAACTCGCGGCTCGTCCTCTGCCGCCGCCCACGCAGCGTAGCGCACGTCAATGACGCGCGAAACTGCCTATTGTTTTGCGGCGGACCTAGGCGGCACCAAGCTCGCCGCAGCGATTGCTGATGCGCGCGGCGGTATCGTAGCGGAATTGACCGAACCCACCGATCCGCGCGGCGCAGCTCACGTGGCCGAACAGATCGTCGCCTGCGCCGACAAGCTGGCGAAAACTGTCGGCATCGAAATCACGCGGGCCCATCATGTCATGGTGGGAATTCCTGGAGCGATCGACCCTCGCACAGGCCGTGTTTCCCTGATCCCAAACATCGCAGGGCTGGAGGACTTCGATGTCCTCGGCTTTCTGCGCGGCCGCTTCGGACCGGATGTTGCGATCGAGAACGACGTGAATCTCGCGATGCTGGGCGAGCATGCGCTAGGCTGCGCCAGTCACTGCCGCAACGCGGCGTTCTTATCGCTGGGAACAGGTGCAGGTCTCGGCCTGCTCATCGATGACAAGCTGTTTCGCGGGGCGCGTGGCTCGGCGGGGGAAATCGCGGACCTGCCAATCGGGCGCGACCCGACTTCGCACCCATCTGCCAGCGGCACATTCGAGCTCGAGGTGGGCTCACTCGCCATCGTCGAGCGATACCGGCGCCAGGGCGGAGCCGCGGCCGCCACGGTGCGCGACATTTTCCGGCTGCTGGAGCAAGGAGATGAAGTGGCGGCGTCGGTCCTAGACACGACGGCGCGCTGGGTGGCAATTGCAGTAGTGACACTGCAATCGCTCCTTGATCTGGATCTCATCGTGTTCGGGGGAAGCATCGGCGTGCGTCCCGAGCTGTATGAACGGGTCCGGCGGGCCCTTCCAGCGCTCTTCTCACGACCCATTACCATCGCACCCAGCCAGCTTGGCGATCGCGCGGGGCTCATCGGCGCCGCGTGGGCCGCGGGGCAGGCCTTGCGTCAGAACCCCGAGCCCGCGTTATCACCGCTGACTTCTCGATCGGGCTAATTCTCAACTGTGGACCGGTTGACTTTATGAGGCCCAAGCACCTACCGTGAACGCGGGCAATGAGAAGACCTCCCAAGGGTGATCTTGCCGGTGACCGAGCGATCGCACGCGGTATTCTTGAGCTTCGCATCGCAAGAGACCGACCCGCTCTTGGACCCGTTGCGCAAGGCGCCACGCTTCCAGGCGATTCGAATAATCGGGTCTTTTCCAGGTAACCTGTCATGAGACAAAAAATCTCTTCCTTCGTCTTTCTGGCCACATCCATTGTGATCGGCCTCGGTGCATTCGGTCATGCCGCACAGTGGTGGCAGGTTATCTACCCGGATCTCGGCAATCGGATCTCGGACACCCGAATGCTCAACATGTTGCTTGCCGTGTGGTTGTTCGTGAGCGGCGCCATGCTAAGTTTTGGATTGGTTCTAATATGGACTTGGCTGCGGATAAGAAGAGGGGACCGCGGCGTCGTGGTTATTCCCATCGGGATCGCAGTCTTCTATTTCATCTTCGGCGTATTGTCGTGGATCTACGTCGGCAGATTCTTTGCGTTGTTCGTGGTGCTCAGCACTTTACTGTGCATTGCCGCTTTGGTTCTAAACCCGCGCCGATCGCAGACCGATCTTGACCAATAGTGCCCCCGAGTTGATCGTCGCCGCCGGCAGAAGAGACGCCAAAATACGATTGCAATGAAGTAAAGCGGCGCAAATGCCGCAGCAGCAAATTGGTGGATTCGTGAGGGCTTGCGGTTGACGAAAAAGGTCGCGACTCTTTCTCAGTGGGCATTCGCATGCAGCGGAGTACCAACCACGGGCATTATCAGCAATGGGATCGACTATTTCCTCTTCTTCTTCTACAGCCAGGTCATCGGTCTTTCCGCGGCTCTGACTGGCCTTGCGCTGGCAATTGCGCTGACGTTTGACGCGATATCAAATCCCCTGATCGGATACCTGTCGGATAACTGGCGATCGCGACTCGGGCGGCGTCTGCCGTTCATGTACGCGTCGATACTGCCGCTGACCATGTTGTATGTGCTGGTTTGGTATCCGCCTGCTGGCTCGCAGTCGCGATGGAGCTCCTTCGGGTACCTATTGGCGGTGTTAATCCTTTTGCGGCTGTCGATGATGATGTTCGACGTGCCAGTCAGAACGTTGGTGGCGGAATTGACCCCTGACTATGATGAGCGGACCCGACTCGCATCGCTTCCGACTTCGGTCAGTTGGTTTACGGGTTCGATCATGACGATAGCGATGTACGCCCTTTGGCTCAAAGATTCCGCCGCGCACGTGAACGGCCAGACCAATATCGCGGGATACCGGCAAGCCGCTGTCGCCTGTGGGGCGGTGATCCTTGCTTCGCTGCTGTTCTCCACCCTAGGACTTCATCCGGAAGCTCCTCATCTGCATATGAAGACCTCGGTACAACCAGCCAGCCTCAAGGACATGCTCCGTTCTTTTGGCCAACTGTTGCAAAACCGCTCTATGCGGGCGCTGCTCCTTTCCGGTCTGTTTGTGGGGACAGGTCTCGGTGTAACTGCTGCGCTTTGGATCTATCAGTATGGGTTCTTCTATGGGATGCGCAGCGAGCAGATGTCACTGCTGACCATCGTCGAGTCCCTCGCATCAATCGCGGTCGCTCCCGTGATCCGGCAGTATGTCGTCAAGGGCGACAAAAAGGTCATGGCGATCCGCTTTTTGATGGCATCCGTGGCCATTAGCATGATCTTGCCGCCGCTACTCTGCTTGGGATGGCTCCCGGATCGCGGCAGTAGTGGTCTATGGTATCTGCTAACGACCTATGATTTTCTCAGCCAGTTGATCTGGATCGTGACCGCTTCCATCATGTACTCACTCTACGCAGACGTTACGGACGACGTGGTGCTGGCGACAGGCAAACGTTTGGAGGGGGCGATATTCGCGTGCCAGACATTTGTCGAGAGAGTCGCCATGGGCCTCGGCGCATTACTTGCCGGCCTGCTGCTTACCATGATTCATTATCCAACGGCTAACGAAAATGTACCGATTCCTATGCCGACCCTTACGCGACTCGGATTGAGCTACATGGGCGCATGGTTCGTATTTGCTTCCATCGGAATCTGGTTCCTTTCCAAATACGAAATTACGCGTTCCTTACAAGCGGCGGAAGTCGATGTTCTGGAGCGCTCGGATCCCGGCACTGAAAATCGGTAGCATCGTCCATTCCCCACCGGGCTTCAGCGTGGCGGAATCTCTCACAACGACGGTCGACGCAAATCCACGCTCCCCGGCAATTGCCCGCGCGCCGCAGCTGCCGCCTCACTTTGCTGCACCCAGACCGGGTCGTCACCGCCGTAATAGCCGAGTTGGTCGTGACCGGCGCCATGAGTCGTATATCCCAGGAGACGCCGGACTCTCGCGTCATACTGCCGCGCCACTTGGGGCGGAACCTCAAGACAGTGGTTCTCCTCCGAGCGCAGCCAGCCCAGACAATAGGTGTTAATGAGACCGGTCCGTGGAAAATCGCTGCGGTTTGCACCACCGCCATGCCAAGTCGATCCCAGATAGAACAGTGCGGAACCCTTGGGCATGACGGCGTTCGCCCAGTGTGTCAGGTCAGGCCGGTGCCAGGCGCGGAGAAAGCGATGACTGCCGGCGACGACGCGCGTCGCTCCATTCTCCGCCGTAAAGTCATTAAAGGACCACATCACCCCGATTTGGAGTTCGAGTCCTGCGACCTGAATCGGATAGGGCGTATCGTCGCGATGAAGTTGCTGGTCGCTCTCCCCCGGCAATATCTCGATGCCCGTAGTGCTCCCTAGCTGGTAGTCGGCGCAAGACGGCAGGAGAATCGCATCGGCCACATTCAGTACCATCGGGTGAGCGATCAGTTCGGCGCAGCGCGGCGCGTAACGCAACACGCCGCTGCATCGAAGCGTCTTTGGGCCGCTGAAGCCCGTGCGTTGGCTCTCGTCGAATTCATCGAGCGACGAACGCATCTCGGCGGCGCAGGCGTCGATCAGTTCGACTGCAGCCAGATTGCGGACGATGACGCCACCATCGCGGCGCAGAACATCAACAACCGCTGCCGGTGACGCATTCGCATCAAATGACATCAGTAACATGGTCGTTCCCCTGACACTGCAATCGGCACTCGATTGCGACGGCAGCATAATCGCGCCGAAGTTCCAAGGGCGCCGCCCAATTCCTCCAGGAGAATCTCTCCCGGATGAAACGGATTAATCGGTTGAGCCGCATTCCTTTTACGCATACATCTATAACCTCAGCTCTCTACAAACCCAATGATAGTTTAGCCACAGGAAAAGTGCCCGGATACGTAAGCGTCAGAGATGACTTACTGCATCAAGCGAGCTGACTCAAAAATTATTGGGCTGGGATCCGAAACATCCAACGCTGCTGGAGACATTACTGCTGGGCACTATCCCGGAAAGTGATGGTGGATAGGCATTCACCGGACGCTACGATTGAATCCAAATCACGCTGCGTTTAGTAGCGAAAAAATACTCCGGCATTGGCTGTGCCGCCTTCTAGAGTTGCACCGTAAAAATGACCATCACTGCTGAGTACTAGCGCGACCGGCAACTCACCGTCGGTAGTCCCTCCGGCAAATTTGTGTAATATCACTTCTTGTCCGGTGGTTGGCGAGACCACAAAAAGCGTGCCTTTGTTACTTATGCCGCCCTGATAGCAGATGCCATAGAAATTACCATCGGGACCTTCTATCAACGGCTGATAGGTGCCAGCGCCGTCGCCGGCAATGGTTCCAAAGGCATAGACAACGGTTTCTGTTCCTGCCGGCGTCATTTTGAACACGACGCCCTGACCATTCGGACCACCGACAGAAGTTGATCCGTAAAAATTGCCATCTTTACCCAATGTCAGTGCCGCTAGGGGCACCTGCCCATCGGACGGTCCCCCAAACGAATGCAGGGCAGTCAGAGTGCCGCTGGTAGTCAATTCGAAAGCCATGCCCTCATTGTTGGCGCCGCCGTAACCAGTCACGCCGTACAAATCACCGTTGCTTCCGAAGACAAGTCCGCCGTACGGGTTATATCCGTCTGCCTGCGTCGCACCAAAAGAATAAACGACGCTGTAACCGCTTCCGTCAGGTTTGATTCTATAGGCTGCCCCTTCCCCATTTGCGCCGCCCTCATAGGTGGTGCCGTACAAATACCCGTCGGTGCCTTCCACTAACGTCGCGTATTCGGGATAGGCTGCGTCGCCAGCGGCTCCGAACGAATGCAGTATGGTTTCAGCGCCAGGCAAGGTCAGCTGGTAAATCACGCCTTCATTATGAGCGCCGCCTGAGCTGGTAAGCCCGTAAATATTCCCATTGCCGAGCTGTATGAGACCGGAATAGGAATAGTCTCCGTCCGTCCCGCCCCCCGTAAAGGAATATAAAAGCGACTCTGTGCCGCCGGAAGAGATTTTGAATACACCACCACCGCCGGCGGAACCGTCCTCGTAGCCGGTGCCATAAAAATAGCCATCCGCCGCCTGAATGATGTTGCCGACCGGGTAGCCAATATCTGTTGGCGTCCCTTTGAATGAATACAGGGTGGTGAGCAAAGACGTTGCGCAACTCACTGCCACGCTCGGATTTGCGCTGATGTTCGAACCGGTTGCTCCGGTCAACGAGCAAGTTTGTCCAATCGGCTGAACCTGTACGGTGACCGCGTAACTGCCGCCGAATGCGACGGGGCTCGAGAACGTAAAGGCACCATTGGCGCTGACGGTGGTCGGGTTGCCGCCGTTATTGAGCAAGGTGACTTGTTCGCTGGTTGCCAGGCCCGTCACATTTCCACCGACGCTAAATTCATCGACCGTACATACGACCGTGACGTTGCTGACATTGGCTGCCACCGATGAAGCGGCGCCGTGTGAAATCGAACAGGTTTGTCCGGTAGGTTGCGTGCCCACGGTGACGGCATAACTGCCGCCTGCCGATATTTGGCTGGAAAAAGTAAAGCTCGTATTGGCGCTGACCACGGTTGCGTTGCTGCCGTTGTCGAGCAGAGTGACATGGGTTCCGGCTGTCATGCCGGTGACTGTTCCACCGACCGAATAGGTATCGCTAACGCATTTTACGGCGACATTGCTGACGTTTGCCGTTGCCGACCCGGAGCCGAGCGTCACTGAACAAGATTGTTGTGCAGGTTGTGTGCCCACGGTGACGGCATAATTTGCCCCGGAATTCACCGATGTTGAAAACTTGAACGCGCCATTCGCACTCATCGTTTGCGCATGGGCGCCGTTCAGTAGCAATGTAACCTGACCGCTTTGCAATCCTGATAGATTGCCGCCGATAGTGTACGTAACCGGCTGCGGGGTCGGTTGCGGGCTGACTTGCGCAGCCAGTATGCTGCTATCGTCCGATCCCCAACAGCCAGTGAGAATCAACGCGATGCCGCACGCGCCGATTTTGCTGAATCTTGAGCGCAAGAAAGCAGCGGGGCCCGTCCGGCGAAAATTGATTTGGCTATTCATTGCTTTCCCTTTCAGAATTTGAACCGCGGGCCCAGCCTCCCGGGAGTGATGGCGTTCATCGATTCTCCGCCGCGACATATCCGCTTGCCGCAGGGTAAGGGGTGAACAGTGGGGCCGTCATGGGCGAGAAGCCAGGTAGCCAGTCACGGGACTGCGCGACACCTTGTGCACAGACGCACGCTTTGCTCAGTTACCCAAGAGATTATTGAAAACCTGGGTCATGCAAAATTTACACAACGATCTTTTTCCCATTCTCAGGTCATTGCGCCACCAACGGCAGATGACTTCGCCCGAATCGTTGCGTTTACGTATTTGGTATCCTACCGCACGGATAAAATTCTTCCACGGAGGTCCCATGAAGCTCTATTACTCACCCGGTGCCTGCTCATTGTCCCCGCACATCGTGGCTGAAGAGGCGGGCATAAAACTGCAGTATGAAAAAGTCGACCTCAAGACGAAGCAGCTCGACGGCGGCCAGGATTACCTGGCGATCAACCCCAAGGGATATGTGCCGGCGCTTGCTCTCGATGATGGCGAATTACTGACGGAGGGCCCCGCCATTGTGCAGTATCTGGCCGATCGCAAACCTGGCTCTGGTCTCGCACCAGCCGCCGGGACACTGCCGCGATACCGGCTACAGGAGATGCTCACCTATATTAACTCGGAGCTGCACAAGAATTACGGTCCGCTATTCAACCCGGCGACGCCGGTGGCGCTGCGGGAGGAAAAAATCGCTGCGCTGAAGAAGCGCTATAGCCTCCTGGAGCAGCAGTTGCAGGGAAAGAAATTCCTGTTCGGCGACCAATTCACCGCAGCAGACGCCTATCTGTTCACCGTGACGAATTGGGCGCCGAAGCTCAAGGTCGACTTGTCCGAGTTCCCTAACTTGCAGGAATTTCAGCAGCGGGTGGCCGCGAGGCCGGCCGTGCAATCCGCGCTCAAGGCCGAAGGGCTGCTGCACTAATCGGCACACTCAACCTCGGCATTATGAGATCCAGGTGCGAGTAGCAACCTCTCAGAAATCAGAGGCTTGGCTGGCCGCGGCCAAGCATTGCAGCCGCAATTGTCCGCATAAATCCCACCGACAACTGTAAAGTGCGCACGAAAAGTGACACGGCGGAATGCTATCTTTCGGCCACTCCCGCCACTCCCGCCGTGGGCCGCTTCGCAGGCTTAGATCGGCGGAGCAGCAGGAAAATACAGGGGATGTACAAATGCGCGTTATTGCTCCCATCGTCACAGCGGCCGTCTGCCTCGTCCTGGCGCTGCCGGTCGAAGCTCAGGTCGTCGCGACCTCCCAAAGCGGCACGGCTGTCTTCGGGAAGGGATCGAATGCCATCAAGAATGTCGCGCTGAACGACACCATCAATGGCGCACCCGCAACGCTTGGCGCCGGCGGCAATGCGATCGTCTCGCTGACGAAACCGCTGCAGAAGGGCTTTTCGCTCAACACCACAACGGGCGCGCTCGCGACAACGAACACGACCCCGATCGGCCCCTACAGCGTCTCCTACACGATCTGCGATGCGGCGAATCCAACGGACTGCCAAAACGCCCCGGAGGCCATCACCGTCGTGTCTTCAGTCGCGACGCTGCCTATCGCGGGGAGCGCCGTCGCGGGAAGCAGTCCGAACGGCGTCCCGATCGAGGACGTGGCCATTCCCGACACCATCTACGGCGCGCCGGCGACGGTGGGAGGCAACGCGACGGTCACGCAGGATCCAGGTTGGCCCGATGGCATCTCGTTGAATCCGGCGACTGGGGAGATCGACACCGCACCGACCGTGGCCGCCGGCACGTACCCGCGTCTGCCTTACACGATCTGCAACGCGAATGCGCCGTCCGACTGCCAGACCCAGTACGCCACGGTATTGATCAACGCGCAGGCCTTCGTCGAGATGCAGGCAACATCCCAGACGATGGGAGATGTCGAGTTCGACTGGGGCCGCGATGGGGTCCCGTGCGCGGGCTGCAACTTTGGCGATGGGAACGATCGCGCCAACTGGACCGATCGGCTGGGTCATATCTGGATCGCCCATCTCGATATCACGACCGGCCAGTTCACGACGACCGCCCAGGATGAGCAGGCGGACAACGATGCCTACTTCTGGCACACCTACGGCAATGGGCCGGAGTGGGCGTTCTCGACGCAAAACGGTCAGATTGTTTCGCAGCTCGTGTACTCGCGCTTTCAGCCCGGCCAGACCCCACCGCCGCAACCTGCATCCGGCTTCGCCGGCGCGGGGTTCGACACACAGATCGGTTACAACCAGTGGCAGTCGCAGTTCTTCCCCGGAGCGATCGAGGGCGGCGGCAAATTCAATTCGAATCTGCCCGAGGCGAGTCAGTGCAATACCGATCCGGTCCCGCTCGCGATTTGGAAGAGTCTCGGCAAAAACTTCAATCTCTATACCGAGGACGTCTCGCCTCAAGGCACGCCCGCGATCATGACGCTGCCGACCGGCGTGACGTCGAATGGCATCGGTGAGCGCTTCGTGCCGTGCACGCATCAGCTGCTATTCCAGGCGAGCGTGGGCTCCGGGACGCCCGTGCAGCAAGTGTTCTGGCATGACTTGGACACCGGCCTATTCGAGCAGCTCACGTCGGATAACGTCGATAAGTTCTCGGGCTTCATGTTCCAGGCGCCGGACTTCGGCGACAACTACATTTTCTATACCGTCGCTGAGCACAAATACATTCAGGTATTCGAGCAGATGGGCACGAACGGCGATGGCTCGCCGGCTTTCACGCTGGTCAACACGATTTACTCACCGCTCATCGACCAGCAGTACTTGAACACTTCCGAGCCCTTCATCAACTGCACACCGACGTGTACGACGTACGCATTCATCACGATTTCGACCGGCGCCTCACAGCAGGGGATTGAGAGTCCGAACGGCTTGGCGGTTGTAGCGCTGAGTCCGGCTACGCCGATGTTTGAGATATTGGTCTCGACGGATGCGCCGGCGACGCGGCAGCGCCTGGACCCGGAGTACTTCATCACGCCGCAAGGCCCGTACATCTACTACAACCGCATTGTGCCGCTGCAGATCGGCGTGAGCCGCTACGACAATCAGGGGGAGTGGTTTATCGACATGCAGTTGGGAGCGCCGAGCGGGAATTGCGTTGGGTCATCGGCGGAGGGTGGCATGGCGAGCGGATGCTAGAATTCGCGCATACCGCGTGGGATAGGTGTTGATTTGGTGGTGATAGAGGGACTCGAACCCTCGACCTCGGCATTATGAGCGCAGACCTTTAGCGTGGCGCCCGTTGCAAATAGCATCACGAAGCATGACAAAGCACCACTGAGTCACGCAAGACTCACGCAAGCATCATAGGCGTCTGCCCCGCCCTGTGACGCTTCTCTGCATGGGACCAAGTCGACTGTAGATTCATCCACAATCGCGCCGAAGTGCCAAGGGCTTTGCCCAGGTCGAGCGCGGCATCCGCCTTCACGCCCCGCTGAAATATTGATTCTCTCGCGGAGTCTTCGAACCATATTCATGCTCAACTCTCGTTTACCATTCATGACCTCACTGACGCGGCTCGCCGTGCCGAGCATCGGCACGAGGTCGCTGCGTGAGAGATCACGCTGGTCCATGAAATAGTTCAACAGATCCGGCAAGGTCGACGCCGACCGCGGCCAACGACCAGGCTCGTAAGCCTCAATCAATCGCGCCTGCGCAACCAACCGAACCCGGTCATCAGATTTGCGAGACCCCGTCAGTTTCCCCACCAGCGCCTTCGCCTCGACATGGTCCGCATCATTCTCGACTGCGATCAAGGTGGTCTTCATCAAATAGTCTCCGCGTTTATCTTGTCGTAATCCTCATGCGATCCGAAAAAGCGAATCATCAAAACACCCGCCTCATATTGCACAACAGCGATAAGCGCTCTGCTTTTGCCATAGGTCGATTGCCTGCCCAGTGAGCGGCTAGGGGATTTTAAGTTTAGGCCGCGCGAATCGTTTGAACTTTGAGTCCTACCTTCAGACGGCTGCCTATCGCGCCGAAAATGGCTGCCAGGTTATCCATGCTCGGATTACCCTTGGGCGAGAGCATGCGATGTAAGCTCTTACTGGGGGTCTCGGTCATTTTTGCAAGCTGCTCGAAACCAAGTGTTGCATTCACAAGGTCTCGAAGAATAACGCGCGCCGTTTCAGGTTCGTCACTGAGAAACAGAGTCGCGGCCTCGTCCAGGAGTGCTTTGGCGAAAGCAGGATCTCGCTCGACCCGAGCCACCACGGTTTTCTTGAAATTACGAGTGGGTGCCATGTCAATTACCTTTTTCGTTTATCCACCTTATTGGCCGCGGCCTTAGGGGCCTTGCGGGATTTGTATTCCGTGTGCAATGCGACGGCACGATCTATTTCCCCCTGTTGCCGGCGTTTTGTGCCACCACCGAACAAAACAATAAGCGTGTTTCCGTCCTTGGCAAGATAGATCCGATAGCCAGGTCCCCAGTCGATGACATATTCACCGATACCTGAGAACCATTTGACGTTAGAGCTATTGCCAAGCTCCAGACGTAATGTGGCGGTCACGACCTTCGCGGCTGCCTGCGCGTCAAGGCTATCGAACCAGGTCCTGTAAGGGTGGTGCCATCCGGGCGAACGTATTCTTCGACCCGAATACTCATGCGCCAATAGTAACGTAAACGTTACCATCTAGCGAGTGCGTGCATAAGGCTGCGAATTGGCGCTTTCGACCCGGAACCGTCCTTGGTCAGTGTCCGCTTCGCGGCACCCAATTCCGCGATTCGCCACCACCGACTAGTCAATCCGAGTTCGCTAGTAGAGGACCTCCGTATGGACGACGACCGAGCCGTCATGGCTAATGAAACACTCCGTGTCCCCTAGAGTCAGAGGAGCCGGGACTCCATAGTCCCAAGTCTTTGTCTGTTCGCGGTAATACCCCTTGCCGCCGTCATGCTCAAATTGGTAGGCGAAGACCATTCCAGGGACGGTGATTCTCGATTGCCGAGCGAATTTTCGCGACCGGCGTGCCGGGTCGCATCTCTTTACAGAGTTCCTCCACCTGATGCACTTGCCAACCGATGATGAGAATGGGGAAAGCGAAAAAGCCCACGACGCCCAAGGTGGCGAGGGAACTTAGCACGAGAACCCAGCGCCGCGGTTTTTTCATTATCAAACGTTGCCAGTTAGACCGATACGTTACGGAGAAACCCAGTGGGCGGTACTCAACACTTTACCGTTTCGATCGAACTCCACTGACCAGGCCTCGACGCTAGAAAGAAACGGCGACTTCCACCAAAGGCGAGTCGAGCAGGGACCAAAGCACGGCGACGTAGCGTATTCCAGGTATGGCTTACTCTCCGCGGACTCGCGGACATCGGGCAAACCAAGCCTATCAATAACAGAGGCCTCAGTATCGCCCACTGCGACCTCTGAAGCATGGGAGTTCAATCGGTGCGATGCCTGCTCACACGAAACTAGCGCGGATACGGCAATCCCTATTGTTACGAGCGCGATGGCAAGGAGGCGGCGGATCTCCATCATCTCCCTCTCCACCCTACCGATGTCGTGGTCCGCGATCGCTCGAACCGACCGTCAGGCGACCCACACGTATAACCCCTCGATCAGCGAATACCGCTGCCGTGATCAAGGCAATTCCAATGAAATTTAGAGCTAAGAGAACCGAATGCAGCACCGCCAAGTGTTGCGCGGCTACCGTAGCATCCTCATATCTATCAAATGATAGGCGGCGGGCGTAAGAACGAACGGCAATTGATCCAATAACATTTCCAGCAAGCGCAAGTAGACCTGGGATGACGAGGCGCGCGGTCCACGGCTGCTGCCGCCGGTGAAGGATGGCAAGAACGATGCCGATCACCATAACCGCGAGTAATAGAACGGTAGGCAAGACGGCGAAGAGATATTGGATGCGTGGATCGTTAAACATCGGTTCAGCTTACTGCAGGCTGCGAAGGGCTGCTTACTGGCGAGGATTCCAGTGTGAGCTAGTACCGCTTTTGGCCGGTACGCGCCATTGGATATTCAAGAATCAATTGATCTACCGCGCTAGAGGGGTACTGCCTTGGGTGTTCACTCGCTCGTCAGATGCTCCACCTTGCTTTTCGCGGGAACGCTAGGCGACCAAAGCCTTGAGCACGCCCACGGGGTCATGGCTGATCGCGGTGAGTAGCGCTTTTGCCGGTCCAGTCGGCTCTCGGCGACCTTGCTCCCAGTTCCGAAGTGTCCCGACATCGACGTGAAGTAGTGCAGCGAATTTCGGCTGACTAAGTCCGAGTTTGGAGCGAAGCTTCTTGAAACAGGTTGCATCGACCACGAAGCGCCGTGAAGGCGCGCTTGCCCTGCACGGTCTCATTCATCTGCTTCATGCTTTCGACCAAATCACCGAACAGTTTCTTGTCCACAGACACTCCTACCAGTTCTCATTCAATTCCCGAAGTGTTCTCTTTTCCGCTGTGCATCAGGTCGTCTTTGACACCCTTCCGGTAGATCAGAAGTATCCGTATCTGCTGATCTCTGGAGGCGTGGAAATAAATCACGCGAACTCCGCCTCGCTTGCCCCTTCCCTGTAGAACCCAGCGCACCTTGCGTAGCCCGCCGTGCCACTAGGCTGAATATTTTCAACAACTTACCGCGTGGCGCCCGTTGTATTTGGCACCACAGAGCATAACGAAGCAGCACTGAGTCACGCAAACCTCACGCAAGAATACCCTCGCCAAATCGCCGGATACGCTTATGCCGTAGCCGACTTGGCAACCGCGGAGCCACGTGCGATCAGCAAATCTGCGGAAATTTTGAATCTCTCGCGGAGCCTTCGAACCATATTCATACTCAGCTCGCGTTTACCGTTCATGACCTCACTGACGCGACTCGCCGTGCCGAGCATCGGTACGAGGTCGCTACGTGAGAGGTCATGCTGTTCCATGAGATAGTTCATTAGGTCCGGCAGGGTCGGCAGCGACCGCGGCCAACGACTACGCTCGTAAGCCTCAATCAATCGCGCCTGCGCAACCAACCGAACCCGGTCATCAGACCTGCGAGATCCCATCAGTTTCCCCACCAGCGCCTTCGCCTGGACATGGTCCGCGTCATTCTCGATTGCGATCAAGGTGATCTTCATCAAATAGTCTCCGCGTTAATCTTGTCGTAGCCCTCATGCGACCCAAAAAAACGAATCATCAAAACACCCGCCTCATATTGCACAACAGCGACCAGCCGATAGTCGTTCGCTTTGATGTTGAATACCACCCGGCTGCTCTTGAGAATGCTCGCCTTCGGATGAGCCGTCTTAATATCTTGAGGCGTCCGCCATTGCGCTGACTCCGCTATGGCGCGCCAGGCGTTGTACTGCGCCCGCGCCGCCTTGATCCCTTTGTGACCCGCCTGGGCCTGAAAAAACGCCTCGACGATATCGGTCCCGACTACGATCATTGGTGACAATGTTACCACCAATTCCATAAAATGGACATTTATATTCCATATTATGGATTTCTGTAGTGGTTACCATTATTGTGGTTAGCTCCCACTTCGGAGTAAAACCTCCCCTCGTGGTTTGGCGTGTATCTTCACAGCATATGGTGAGTCATCATGCGGTCAGGCCTGGCGAAATTGAGTTTGGGACTGAGCGCATGGCGCCACGGGCTCGTTCAACCATTCTACGTACCGAATGACTTACCGCGAATACGCATGCTGATAGCTATAGGTGCTATTTCGGATGCAACTCAGGAGTTACTGCGCCTCGCACGATTGGGTCAACTTCGGCCGCTGCCACATTGGGCTACATGCAGTTGGCTTGCGGCTCATTGGAAAATATTGATGGCGCTAGCGTCGAAACCTTATGTCGTGAGTCCGCAAATCGCAACGACGGCTTTGCTCAATATGTCATTGCTTGGAAGGAATACGAATCTGGCAACTTTAAGGGGGCTTGCGAATTGGCTGCGGCTATCAGCGAGACAACGATTCGCCCCTGCCATTTGTGATATGGGTCGCCTAGCGATAATACCTCGAGATAAATCTCGCCGCCGTCCGAACATTGCGAGACGATCCTTTCGCCTAGCGTTCTTCAAAGGGCATTTAATGAGGCGCGAGAACATTCTCTAGGGACAATCAAGGGGACGCCGGTTTAGCTCCGCCAGTTTGATATTTGATTGCACATATGCAATCATTGAGTACATGAACATTGTGGTCGACACGGATGTGTGGGTGGCTGGTGTTCGCGGCTCAGGCCATGCAAACCGTGTATTGCGTCTCTGTCTAGAAGAACGCTTCACGCCTCTGATGGGGGCAGCTCTTCTGGCCGAATACGAGGATCTGTTGGGCCGCGAGTCGATATGGCGCGGAGCGCGATTGACCGCCGCCGAGCGGGAAACTTTTCTGGACATATTTTTGTCGATCTGCCGGTGGACACGAATTTACTACGCTTGGCGGCCGAATCTCGCAGATGAGGCGGACAATCACCTCATGGAATTAGCGGTGGCGGGGCAAGCCGACTACCTCGTTACGCGTAACGTGCGCGATTTGCGCGGTGGCGAGTTGAAGTTTCCAGGTATTTCGGTGGTTACTCCGGCACAACTGTTGAAGGAGCAAGAATGAGCGCTTTGATCATACGGCTTCCTGAGGAAAAGCGGACGCGCCTGAAAATGGTGGCGAAATCACGCAAAGTGAGCGTTACCAAGCTCATCGAAGAGATGGCTACAATACTGTTGGCTGACTTCGACGCCGAAACACGCTTCGAGTTGCGGGCGGCGCGCGGTCGTGGACGAGTCGCGCAGGGTTTAACGCTGCTGGACAAAGCGGTGGGAAAGCGTACTCGCTCGAGGCGTTGAAACATGGTGGTGAGAGAGGGACTCGAACCCTCGACCTCGGCATTATGAGTGCCACGCTCTAACCAGCTGAGCTACCTCACCAGCGATTCGATTATCTCATGCCCTGTGAAGGCCCTGCTACACATTGAATCTGAAGTGCATGACATCGCCCTCTTTGACGATGTATTCCTTGCCCTCGAGGCGTAGCTTCCCCGCCTCCTTGGCTCCCGCCTCGCCCTTGCAGGCGATGAAGTCCTGGTACGCGATCACTTCGGCGCGGATGAATCCACGTTCGAAATCGGTGTGAATGACGCCGGCGGCCTGCGGCGCGGTGGCGCCCATGTGAACCGTCCAGGCGCGCACTTCTTTGGGGCCGGCGGTGAAATACGTAAGCAGGCCGAGCAGCGAATAGCCGCCGCGAATGACCCGATTGAGCCCCGGCTCCTCGAGCTTGAGCTCTTGCAGAAATTCGGCGCGGTCGGCTTCCTCGAGCTGCGCGATTTCCGCCTCGATCGCCGCGCAGATCGGCACCACGATGGCGCCCTCGGCTTGGGCGATGGCGCGCACTCGATCCAGGCGCGGATTGTCAGTGAAGCCATTCTCATCGACATTCGCCACGTACATCACCGGCTTGTCGGTCAGCAAGTGCAAATCCCTCAGCATGGTGTGTTCGTGCGCATCCAGCTTGAGCAAGCGCACCGGCTTGGCAAGATTCAGCTGCGCGCGCACCCGCTCGAGCAGATCCCGCGCCTTGACGGCTTCCTTGTCGGCGGCCTTCGCCGCCTTTTGCGCCTTGAGGTGCGCGCGCTCCACGCTGTCCAAGTCCGCCAGGGCCAGTTCGGTGTTGATCACCTCGATGTCGCTCGCAGGATCGATCTTTCCCGCGACGTGCACGATGTCGTCATTCTCGAAGCAGCGCACCACATGCGCGATCGCATCCACCTCGCGAATGTGCGCCAGGAATTTATTGCCCAGCCCTTCGCCCTTCGATGCGCCCGCGACCAAGCCCGCGATGTCGACGAATTCCACGGTGGTGGGCAGGATCCGTTCTGGATGCACGATGGCGGCCAGCTGCTCGAGTCGCGGATCCGGCACCGGCACCACGCCCACATTCGGGTCGATGGTGCAGAACGGATAATTCTCAGCGGCGATTTGCGCGCGCGTGAGCGCGTTGAACAAGGTGGACTTGCCGACATTCGGCAGACCGACGATACCGCAGCGAATGGGCATCAGCTCTTGCCCGCGCGGCTGTGCAGTTTCGCCATCGCGCGTTCCGCGCCCTGCTCGATCAGCAACGGGATGCAGTCGGCCGCCGTATTCACCGCATCCAGAATCAGCTCCTCCTCGGCGGGGGGAGCGCGCGTCAGCACGTAATCGATCACCTCGGCCTTGTTGCCGGGGTGACCTATTCCCAAGCGCAGCCGCCAGAACCCGTCGCCGATGTGCGCGATGGTGTCGCGCAAGCCATTGTGGCCGCCGTGGCCGCCGCCGTACTTCAGGCGCACGGTCCCGACGGGTAAATCCAATTCGTCGTGCGCCACCAGGATGTCGGCGGGGGAAATCTTGAAGAACTCGCTCAGCTGGCGAATCGACATCCCGCTGCGATTCATATAGGTGGTCGGCTTCAGCAGAATGATCGCTTGCTCGCCGACGCGGATATGCGCGGTTTCGCCGGAAAACTTGCGGTAATCCCGAAACTCCGTGCCATGGCGCCGGGCAAGCAGGTCCACGAACCAGTAGCCCGCATTGTGGCGGGTGACCAGGTGTTCGGGCCCGGGATTGCCGAGCCCCACTATGATACGCAACGGTAAACCCGCTGTCGGAATGCTCACCATCATGAAACCCCAAAAGTAAGAAGGGCCGCCACACGGGCGGCCCTTCCACCGAGTTCGAAGCAATTATTTTTTCGCGTCTTTCTTCGCCGGTTCCTTTTTGGCGTCGTCCTTCTTCGCAGCCGCCGCTCCCGGCTTCGCCGCATCTCCCGCCGCTGCCGCTGCAGGTGCGCCGGCCGCCGCCGCGGGCGCCGCTGCCGCACCCTCCGCCGGAACCGCGGCATCCGCCGCCGTGGGCTCGGGCTCTTCGGCACGCGGGCTGTGAATCGCCACGACCGCCGCGTCTTCCTTTGCCAGATCGACCAGGTGCACATCCGCGGGAATCTTCAGCTGCGACAAATGGATGCTCTCGTTCAGCGACAGTCCGGAAATGTCGACCTCGATGAATTCCGGCAGGTCCTTCGGCAGGCAGGACACTTCCACTTCGGTGCGCATATGCGACACCAGGCCGCCCTGCGATTTGACGCCCGGCGCAATCGCCTCGCCCTTGAAGTGCAAGGGAATGCTGATGCGGATCTTCTCGTTCTCTTCGACGCGCTGGAAGTCGACGTGCACGATGGCATTCTTGAACGGGTGCCGCTGCACGTCCTTCAAGATGGCCGCCTGCGATTGATCGCCGACCTTGAGATTCAAAATGGTCGAATAGAAGCGTTCGTTGTCCAGCATGATCAAGAGCTTCTGATGGCTCAGGGTCAGCGCGCGCGCGGCCAGGTGGCCGCCGTAGAGGATTGCCGGCACTTTTCCGTCGTGACGCAGGCGGCGGCTCGCACCTTTGCCTTGCGTCTCGCGGAACTCGGCGTCGAGTTCAAATGAGGTTTTCATGATCTTCTCCAGTTACATTCAAAACACGGCGCCCACTTCCCGCGACCAGTGACGAGGGCGCCGACCAATTCAATCGCCAATTCAATCGATATACAGCGAGCTCACCGACTCCTCGTCGTTGATGCGGCGCATCGTTTCCGCCAGCAATCCCGCCACGCTCAGCTGGCGTATCTTCGCGCAGCCCAGTCCGTCCTTCGACAGCGGCAGCGTGTCGGTCACCACCAGTTCATCCATGACCGACTTCGAAATGCGCTCGATCGCGCTGCCGGAGAGAACCGCGTGGGTGATGTAGGCCACCACCTTCACCGCCCCCTCGTCCTTGAGCGCCTGCGCCGCCTGGCACAGCGTGCCCGCGGTGTCGACCAGATCGTCGACCAATACGCAGGTCCTGCCCTCGACCTCGCCGATGATGTTCATCACTTTCGACTCATTCGGCCGCGGACGGCGCTTGTCGATGATGGCCAAATCCGCATCGTCCAGGCGCTTGGCGAGCGCTCGCGCGCGCACCACGCCGCCGACATCCGGCGACACCACGACCATGTTCGCGTACTTCTGCTTCCACACCTCGCCCAACAGCACCGGCGAGGCGTACACATTGTCCACGGGAATGTCGAAGAACCCTTGAATCTGATCCGCGTGCAAATCGACCGTCAGCACTCGATCCACCCCCGCGCTCGCGATCATGTTCGCCACCAGCTTGGCAGTAATCGCCACGCGCGTGCCGCGGGGGCGCCGGTCCTGGCGCCCGTATCCGAAGTACGGCACCACCGCCGTCACCCGCTTGGCGGAGGCGCGCCGACAGGCATCGGTCATCATCAGCAATTCCATCAAATTTTCCGCCGGCGGCGGCGTCGGCTGCACGATGAACACATCGCGTCCGCGCACGTTCTCCATCAACTCGACATTCACCTCGCCGTCGCTGAAGCGCTCGATTCGGGCACGCCCCATCGGCACGCCCAGATGCCGCGTGATCTCGTGCGCGAGCATCGGATTCGCCTTGCCCGAAAAAACGGCAATCGCCAGAGAATCGAACTTGTTACTTTGCGACGACATAAACCTTCGCTCGTTGGCTGGGGCCCACCATAAAAACTTGGCTGGGGTGGAAGGATTCGAACCTCCGTATGGCGGGATCAAAACCCGCTGCCTTACCGCTTGGCGACACCCCAACTTGGAAATCAACTATCCGGCCGCTAACCTTTCAAGCAGTGGCGAGTCGTTCAGTCCGCGAGCCAAGAATGCATCGATCTGCGGCGGCACCTGGCGCGCAATCTCAACTGCGCGCTGCATCGTCCCGCAATCCAAAAATACACAGGCGCCCGTGCCTGTCAGGCGCGCGGATCCGAACGCCGAAAGCCAGTCGAGCGCGCGCGCCACTTGGGTGTATCGGCGCCTCACGACCCCTAGGCAGTCGTTCCCGCCGCCGGACGCCAGAAAACCGTGAATTGTGATGGGCGGGGAATTTCTTGTCAATTCAGGATCTTGAAACACCTCCGCGGTCGAAACAGAGACATTTGGCTTCAAAATCAAGTAGTTAGTCTCAACTGGGGCGAGCGGGGGATACAGCGGGGTCAATCGCTCTCCCACCCCTTCCGCCCACGCCACGCGGCCACGGACGAATACTGGCACATCCGCCCCCAAAGTGAGCCCCAGCGCCGCCAGTTTCTGCACCGGCCAGTCAAGCTTCCACAGGTGATTGAGCGCCACCAGGCAGGTCGCAGCATTGGAGCTGCCGCCGCCCAAACCAGCCCCCATGGGAATGCGTTTGAGCACGCCGATATTGGCGCCCAGGGAGCATGCCGCCGCCGATTGGAGCGCGCGGGCCGCGCGAATGCAAAGATCGGCCGGCTCGCTGACCGCATAGTCGCCGGACACGCGCCGGATCTCGCCGTCCGACCTCACCTTGATGGTCAGTTCGTCGCACAGATCGACGAACTGAAAACAGGTTTGCAATTCATGGTAGCCGTCGGCGCGCTGACCCAAGATGTGCAGGAATAGGTTCAGCTTGGCCGGCGCCGGCCAAGCGCGGGCGAGCGGTTCGTTCAATGCGGCGTTTCCCAATGGTCCACGACGATGCGCACGCGGACATCCTCGCGGTTCAGCACCAGGCGCGAAGGCAACACATCACCATCGACCGGCATGTAGCGGTCATAGTCGACGCTCCAGCCGGCTTGCGTCAGTTGCTGCGCCCGGTCCTGCGGATTTCGCCTCAGATCGAAAGCCGACGCCGGATCGGGCACCCCCAGCAGCCAGTAGCGTAGCTGGTCCAGAGGCAAATCGAACCCCAGGCGCTGCTGAAGTTGCGCCATTTCCGCGTCGCTTGGCGCTGCTCCGTTGATCGATACACCCTCGGGAGTGCGAGTGAGCACCGTAGCTTGAACGCCGAACGGCCCGGCGAGATGCACCTCGGTCGACTGCCCCTGCTGTAGCCAATCCAGACTGGCCTGCCATCCCTGCGTGCCGACTGCGACAGCGGCGCGCCCGTCGAGTTTCCAGGAGCCCGCCGCTTGCAGATTCGCCATGCGCTGGCTCCAATCCATGGACGGCTTCGGAGTGGGCTGGGTGGTCGCGCAGCCGGCCAGCGCCGCACAACAAGACACAAAGATGAGTACGCGGCGCATCCGATCACTTCAAGGAATGCATGCGTTGGCGCGTCGACTTGAGCAGCCGATTGTCGGGATCCACGATGGCAGCGGCCGACCAAATGCGATCGGCCTCGTCCTGATGGCCGAGCGTCCACTGCACCTCGCCCAGATGCGCCGCGATATCGCCACCGCGATCATCCGCGTACGCCTCCGACAGGTACGGCAGCGCCTGTTCGGCGTTACCCTGGCGGAACCGCACCCAGCCCATGCTGTCGAGGATCGCCGCATTTTTCGGCGCCGCCGCGTGCGCCCGCTCGATGAGTGCGCGCGCATGGGATAGCTGCTTGTCATGATCGGCGAGCGTGTACCCCAAGGCATTCAGCGCGGCCGGATCCTCAGGCCGAGCTTTGGCCAAGGCGCTCAACTCGCGCAGCGCCTCCGGCACGCGACCCGCCTGTTCATAGGTCGCCGCCAGAGCGTAATGCACATCCACGTTGTCCGGGTATTGCAGCACGCCCCAGTCGAGCACCTGGAGGCCGCGCTCGATATCCCCGGCATCCGCATAGATCCGCGCGCGCGCTGCGAAAATCTCCGGCGCCTGCTCCGGCGTGTCATCCACCAACCGGTCGAGCAGCTGATCCGCGGCCGGAGCGTCCCCATGGTTCTGTAGAATTGTCGCCGCCCGCAGCAGGGTCGAGACGAAGTACTCGCCGGTCTGTACCTGGGCATACAGGCGCAATGCCCGCTCCGGGTCGTCGTGCTTCTCCGCGATCAATCCCAGGTAGTAGAAGGCATCGTCGAGAAATTTTCCGGTCCTCAATAATTCAGTGAAGCGCATGCCGGCAGCATCGAATTTGCCCTGCTGATATTCGACGATGCCCAACAATCGAAGCGCGACCGGCGCGGCCTCGGGCGCGCGTGCGAGTATTGCCAGCTGCTCCAGCGCTGCATCATCGCGCTGCGCGCTCAACAGCAGCAAGGCATAGTCCAGCCGGTTGGCCGGGGTCCCGTCACGGTCGAGCCGGGCCTGAAATTCCGCCAGCGGAGCCTCGACGTCGCCGGCACTGATGCGCGCGCGCGCCAACGCCTGCGCGAGCTCCCGGTCCGCGTCGGCCTGCGCGCTTGCTTCAGCCTGCGCGCTTGCTTCAGCTTGCGCGCCCGCGTCCGCAGCGCCGGCTGCGGGCTTCAGTGCAAGTGCCGAGGTGAAGCTGCGCACCGCTGCCGCCGGATCGTCGGCGCGTAGCTGCGCGAATCCCTGCAGCTGGCGCGCCGCCGCCGAGCTGGGAAAAGCCTGCGCCAGTTTATCCGCGAGCTGGCGCGCCCCGAACGCATTGTCGACGCTCCCCAGCTCGGTGCCGAGCCGGGTAAATGCTGCATCCGTGCCGTCGGGCGAGGTTTGCAGCACGACGCGGTAATGTGCCGCGGACTCATCGATTCTAAATAGCGCGAGGGCGGCTCGGGCCGCGGCGTGGTGCGCATCCAGCGAGTTCGGCTGCACGCTGATCCAGCGCGCGGACACCACCGCGGCGATCGAGGGTTGCAGCGTTTCGGCGGCGACCTGGGTCGCCCGCTGCAGCAGCGAGGGGTCCAATGTACCTTCCGCCGCCGCTTGGTATTGCAGAGCCGCGACCCGCGGCTCGTGCCGCGTGAGGGCTATCTCGCCCATGACGGTATAAAATGGCTGTGGCGCGAGTAACGGATCCGGTTTCGAGCCCGCGCCGACGCAGCCGGCGGTGGCGACGATGCCCACCCCGACGCACGCTGTTAACACGGTTGAAATCGAGAACACGGCCTCACTATAGCGAAACGAGTACCCTGTTGCCGCAGATCCTCGTTTAATCTAGCGCTATCTTTTCCACTAGAATCCTAACGTTACGTACCAAAAGCGCGTCAATGCCATTCAGCATCCTCGGTATCAACCACAAGACCGCGCCGCTCGCATTGCGCGAAAAAGTGGCGTTCGCCGAGGAGCGCCTACGCGCGGCATTAAACGCGCTCAAGCAGGAAAGCGGCATTGCCGAGGTGGTCATTCTGTCCACCTGCAATCGCACCGAGGTGTATTGGGCGGGTTCCGCCAGCGGCCCTGAGCTGACGCAATGGCTGGAGCGGCATCACGGCCACAATCTGGACCTGACCTCGAGCCTGTATATCCATCAAGCGGAGCGCGCGGTCGAACACGCCTTTAATGTGGCCTCGGGACTCGATTCGATGGTCTTGGGCGAGGCGCAGATTCTCGGCCAGTTGAAGAACGCCTATCGCGTCGCGCAGGAGGCGGGCAGCACCGGGCCGTCACTCAACAAGCTGTTCCAAG
>Ga0302325_10007458_pt1 | contig 24261 bp, 20 predicted proteins | sample Palsa_T0_2_FD_201948 | JGI IMG/M metagenome (GOLD analysis project Ga0302325, IMG submission 201948) | Peat permafrost microbial communities from Stordalen Mire near Abisko, Sweden - Palsa_T0_2 | ecosystem: Environmental > Terrestrial > Soil > Palsa > Peat permafrost | place: Sweden: Abisko... | reverse complement strand
GGCCCCCCATTGCCGCCGATCCAAACGTTGCCCTTGTAGTCGATAAAAATCCCGTGGTTTGAGTCCGGCCATTCGTAGCCCGGGCCAGGCCCACCCCAGTGGCGCAACAGATTGCCGGCCTGGTCGAATTCCAGGACCGGCGGCGCAGCGGTGCAGCAGTCGCCGGCATTGTTATCAATCTGTTTTTCGTGAACGCTAAGCGTCGGTGCGCCGCGATGGATGATCCAGATATGATCGTCCGCGTCCACCGCCACGCCGATGGTCATGCCCAGAACCCAATGATTGGGCAACGGTTTAGGCCAGAGCGGGTCCACCACATATCGAGGGGCTTGCTGGCTGTGCGCCTGAGCTGCGCCGCCGTGATCCAGCATAGTTTGGCAGGCCACCAGCGCTGCCAGGCTCAGCACGAAACCGGCGCCGATCAGGAAATTTCGGGAACGGATTAGATTTCTCATGAACTAAATTCCCCTCCGTTATGCCAGACGATGTTACACGAGCAGCGACGGCAGCGCGATCAGCCGATGGCCTTTTCATAGCGGCTGATGATGAGCGGGTAGCGCGCGTTGACCTTGGCCCGCATGGCCTGGACGTCGACGGTCAGAAATTCGCGCTCCTTCATGACGACGCGCCCATCCACCACGACCGTGCGCACGTTTTGGCCGACGACGTTCTGTGCCAAAGTGATAGTCGGGTCAGTGCTGGTGAACTGGTCATAGTCATCATGTGCAACGAGCACGATGTCCGCCAGCTTGCCTAGCTCCAGACTCCCGGTCTTCTCGCCGATCTGAGCCGCAGCGGCGCCGCCCCGACAGGTCTGCTTCAACATCGCTGAATGGGTGATGGGAAGGTCAGCGTGGAAGGGCATTCCATAGCCGATGGACTGTCCCATCACCGCATAGTGGCTCACTTGAAACATGTCGAGCGATCCGCGGGTCGCCGCCCCATCGGTGCCCAGTCCTACCCGCACCTTCTGCCTGATCATGTCGAGCATCCGGTGCGGCCCCAACTGATAATTCCAAAAGGGGCAGTGCGCCACCGACACATCGTGCTTGGCATACAAATCGACATCGGACGGCGTCAGCAGCACGGAATGAGCGCAGTGCATGCGCTTATTGAATATGCCGATCTTTTCGAAATAGGCCGGCGGGCGCAAAAAATAATTTTCCATGGTGTAGTCGATCTCATCGGTCTCTTCGGCAAGATGAGTGTGTAGACCGGTGTCGAGCTCGTCCGCGAGCTTCGACATGTCAATGCGCAGTTCTTCGGTGTTCACCAGGATCTGCCTGAGCGACAACCAGGCATTGATCCGTGGGTGCGAGCGCCAGCGCTTCACTAACGCTTCGTTCTCCTTCAGCGCCTGGCTCGTCGTCATGAGATGTGATTTCATCAGCGGGCCGCCGGGGCCATCGATGTCGCAGGTGCTCAGTGCAATCCGGCCCCGAATACCCACCTCCGCGGCGGCCCGACCCATCTCGTCGGGATGTGGACCTCCCGCCTCCAGAAAGCAGGTCGTTCCGGAACTGATCAGGGACGTGTATCCCACCAAACCGCTGTTGTACACATCCTCGGGATCGAGTCCGGATTCGAAGGGGATCAGATAGGTCTTCCACACCGGCCCCTTGCGGTGCGAGAGGCGTACGACACCGCGCAAAAACTGCTGCCCAGTATGAAAATGCGTGTCCGTCATGCCCGGCATCGCGAGCTGCCCCGCGGCATTGATCGTCCGCTGGGCCTGAAATCTGCCGCGCGCGTCGGCGAGCTTGCCCATCCACACGATGGCGCTGCCCTGCACGGCGATCGCCCCGTCGGCGATAACCGTATCCAAATCATCGAAGGTGACGATGTCGGGACCGGAGATGAGCAGGTCGACTTGCGCCGGAGCTGCGCCCGCGGCGGCATCGGCGAGCCCCATCGCCGGTGCGGCCAGCGCCAGTGCACCGGTGATGAAGCGACGTCGCGTGGTTATGAGAGCCTGATCTTGCTCCGGTAAGTCTTTCGTAGCGAGGTCTTGCATCCAAGTTCTCCTCAATGACCGTCTGCGCGCTTATCTGCGGTTGGCTTTCGCTTCATTCACGATCAGAACGATCTTGCCTTCCGTGTGGCCTTGCTCGCTTAAGCCCTGCGCCTGGCCGGCTTGAACTAACGGGAAAGTCTTTTCCACTTTCACTTTGAGCTTGCCTGTGCGCGCCAGCGTGGTGACTTCCTCATAGACGCTTCTCGGCATTACCGCGGCGTCGCGGGGCATGCATTTGACACCTGCTGCGGCGCATTTGGGTTCGAGGCCGCGGGCCGCAACGCTGACATACAGGCCATCTTTCTTGATTGTGGTCAGTGCCCGTTCTGCAGTGTCCCCGCCGACCGTGTCGATGACCACGTCCATGTTCTTTACTTTGTCCTCGAATTTCTCCTGGCTATAGTCAATCACTTCATCGACGCCGATAGATTTCAAGTAGGCATTGTGCTGCGCGGTTGCGGTGCCGATTACGTAAGCACCTCGGGCTTTGGCCGCCTGCGCCGCCGCGCTGCCCACGCCACCGGCGACCCCGGTGATCAGCACACGCTCGCCCTGGGACACCTCGGTCTCATTGACGGCCCGCACTCCGGTAAGGGTCGCAATGCCCAGTCCGGCCGCTTCGGCGTAGGTAGTGCTCGGCGGTTTGGGCACCACGTCGGCGATGGCCGCCACAGCAAACTGCGAGTAGCCCCCGTTCAAAACGCCGGGACTGCGCGCGATCACGGCAAATACCGGATCGCCCACTTTGAGCGTGTCGACATCGCTGCCGAGCTTTTCGATCACGCCGGCGACGTCCCTGCCCGGGATGACGGCTGCCGCCATAGGCGCATACCCTGGCCCGGCAGTGCGCGCCTTCCAGTCCGTCGGATTCACGGCGGCTGCGTACACTCTAATCAGCACCTGGCCCGCACCGGGCTGGAGCACAGGCACGGTCTGCAACTTGAGCACTTCCGGACCACCGTTGCCGGTCTGGACGATCGCCATCTGTTCTTTCGGCGTGGCGGCGAACGACACACCGATACATGCCTCGAGCATGGCCACGAGCAGCGCCTGTCGAGTTAGCGAAAATGTTGAGGATTTCACGCAGTTCTCCTGTCCCGCTTTACTAATCCGTAGATGGCAATACCAGAGTGCTAAATACGACGATCTCACCGGGTTGAATGAGCGTCCGATTGGAGCCGGCTTGCCTCTGGTTCTCCTCGTACTGACTAACAAGCTCCATCTCGCTCCATGTCGTCCCGGGCCAGTTCACAGTCAGCGATTGCGGACTCGTCGAACGATTGGTCGCAATGACGGTACGCATCTTATCCTTGCCCTCATAGGCGCTCACCAGCAGGTCGGGGTTGCTGCTGCTGGCATCAACACGAACCATTTTCTCACGAAGGTGTCTGCTGTAAGCACCAAGAACGCGCAGTTGATTGCTACTGGCGACCGGCACGTCGCCGTGGAAACGATCGGGCACGAGCAACGAGCGGGTCGCGCCGAAGTTAGGCTGCTCCACGTCCAGAATCAGCCAACAATAGCCAAGCCCGATCGCATCCATCAAGGTCATGTTCTTGTGGTAAAGCTGGCCGATGTTGAATGCGACGCGATAGGACGAAGACTGCAGGCGGACATTGTTAAGGGCTATCTCGGTAGCTAGAAAGGGTTTGTCGCCATAGGCCTGACGCAATGCCTTGAGCTGATCATCGAAGCTGTCAGGGTCGGCAAAGTGATCCTGATAGTCGTACTCATGCGAGGCCGCGATATCGATCGTGTTCCACACCTCAGGGTCGGACCTGAGCGTGTTCGCAACCTCGACTCCCAGCGCCACAAAGCTGGCGTCAGGCATATGAATCTTGACGTCCTTGAATCCGGCTGCATCGAGTTCGCGGCGCAGGGTCCTTACCATCTCAAATGTGATTTCCTTCGGTTGCTGAACCTCGTTCTGAATTCCGATGATGTCTCGCGCTCGGCCGGTCTTATCCTTCTCCATGCGCGCGTAGGTGAGCATGGCACGCGCCCACGCGGCGGGATTCGCGGCGCCTTTATGCTCTTTGCCGTCCACGTCTGTGTAATCCCTGGTTTCCCACGCCGGCAGCGCCCACTGCTCGTAAATCACTTTGCCGCCCAGCTTCAAGGTCTGAGCGTTGTAGGCGAAGCTCGATAATTCACCGTTGGGGAAATCATCACCGTAGTAATGGGGCTTGGCATCGGCCGGATTATCGAGATTCGACATGTCGGGGAGGAGATTTGTCCCCATCGGGTATTCGCGGTCGATGAGCAGGTTATAGCGCGCGAGGATACGCCAATACAGCTGCTTGCCCCTTTCGCTCAGACCCAAGTAGGCGGGGATGCTCGGACTTCCACCAAAACCGTAGATGGTTTGATGGCGATGAGTGCTATCCACCGACACAGCGGCATCCGTGGTGGGCGTGGGAAGAAGGGCGCCGGTGAGCACGACGTGGCGCGTGCGCGGCCCCTGAAACAAAAGCTGATGCCGGCTTACGTCCATGATGCAGTTCTGCTGCACCTGCTGCGTTCCATTGACGAGGACGCTGAGCGACAGGTGCGCGTCCAGAACCACTGTGACGGAGCGAATTTCAGTCGGTACAGCTGCGACCATTTCCTGAATGACTCTCTCGGGGTTCACTGTATGGCTGTCAATAAGCCCGTAGGAGTCATAGAACTTCTGATAGACCCTCACCAACGACTGGCTAATCTCAACCGTGAAGCCGCCCTCTTTGCCGGTGAAGATCCAGCTCAAGCGCGCGTCGCGCGGAAGACTATTGTCTAAGGCGATGGTTTTGGAAAAGAAGGCCGGCAGATGTTCGGGAAAGAACTTCCGCGGAATTTCCTCGGCCCTGCCCCAGACTTGCGATAGCGGGCCGTCGGAGACGAACTGAAACCTCAAACCAGCGTTTGCCGCGGTTTGATCCTCTGCCTGCGCCAAGGCGATGATCGCAGTCGAATGGGACTGCCAAAGGACCAGGCCGAGGATAACGACGGATGACGCTTTGATTCGCAACATGCGATCAGTGCTGCGACTGTCTTGGTAAATTAGCAGTGGGAGCGCGAAGTGAATACTAACTGCGCTGCGCAATGGCGCACAAGGTGCGTTTCCAGGCGCGAGAGTGATCAGTGCGTGCTAAGCCATTTAGCTCCGCGTACTAACTCCCATGCCGCGGCAGAACCGGCGGCTACCAAAACGAGCGCCGCTAGCAATGCGAGTGAAAGTAGCAGACCGTCTTCCTCGAGATAGGCGAGCGCGATAAGGGCGATGACGAGGGCCGGAAGCACTTGGGCCAGCGGGATTGGAGCGAGCACCACGAAAGCATCCAGCAGGGCAATGACGATACCCACCATGGGTCGGATGGCGGCGAGCGGCCGAGCCCAACGGGGATGCACGATTTTCTCAAGATACCTCAGCACGGGAACTGCTCGCTGCATCAGCGCGGCAAGAGGGCGCGTAGGAAGCGGGCGGGCGGAGATGAAGCGTGGAAAAGTGGCGGCTGATTTTCCAGCGATCATTTGGAATGCCGGAAACAGCAGCAGCACTCCCGCGATGATCGAGATGCCAGGAGCGATGGCGATCACCGCCAGCGACAGCATGATCATGCCGTAAGAGCGCTTTTGGAGGCTCTGCATCAGCCAGCCGAGCGTAAAATGATCCCTCGGCAATGAATCGTGCAGTCGCTGCAGTAAAACGGAAGTATGGACTACTGCGGTCGCATGCGGCCTTGGCTCCCGCGCTCGACGAAGCAGACGTGCTCTTGCGCCTACTTGCGATGCGCGGGTATGGCGTTTTGGCACGGCATCGGCGCCGCCCGCGCTTTTCCGACCGATGAAAATCAGAATTTCTAGCGCTTGGTCTCGGTTGCGTGTCCACGTCCGTCGCGCTCTTCGTTGCCGGAGAAATGCGCCTTATCGACGCGCCTCGCCGCCTCAGCCTTCTCGCCAGGGTTTGGCAGAGCGCCCTTGTAGCCATGCTCGGGGTGGTATGCATTATTGACGTTTCCCCGGAAATTGCCGGGACCATGAAACCAGGGACCGGCACCTACGAACACATCACCACTAAACCACTCCGGGCCGTAATAGCCGGCCGGGGCGCAGCTATAAGGAGCCAGATCGTAGTAACCGTAGGGACACGCAGGGGCGATGCCGATACTAACGCTAAGCTGCGCCCGCGCATCTGTGGCGCTTACGATGGAACCGATTCCCACCGCTGCAGCCAGCACCAGAAGATTAAATCCACGCATATTCGTACCTCTACTTTTGCTTGAAGAGATGTTCAGCGCCAATCATGATGGTGATAGTAACCACCGCCACCGCGCCAACCCCCTCCCCCCGGACCTATGAAGCCGACACATCCGCTCAGAAAACTACTGAGGATCAAGACGGCAACCACGCATGTACGCATCACTAGACTCCTCGATTTCGCTGCGCATCTCTCAGTTGAGGGATGCATTGTTCAACGCTCACGCACCACTCGGCCTTAAAGCTTCGAGGGGTGGGCATAATCCCATTCAAGAAAGCGCATCGTCTGCGCATCGGTGCGCTCGGGCATACAGCAGCGGGTAGATGCGATCTGATCGCCGCGCGTCTCACGAATTTCCCAGAGAATAATGCGCTCGACCCCGGCTTGCTGAATTGTGGCGCTGCGGGCTTCAAAGCGCGTGACCAGAACGTTGCCAGTGACATACGTATTGAGCAGGGTCACGCGGCGAGTCTTGTCCACCACGTAGCGCTCCAGATCCTTCTGGATGGCGGGCTTGCCGACGCAAGGGGCCTTCGCGCAGTGACCACTTTCAGAATCGATTACCGCATCGTCGGTGTACAAGGCCAGCGCTGCCGCCACATCGCCTCGGGCGAGCGCGTCCAAGAGTTGCTGCTGTACGGCCACCGGATCGGCTAGTGCGGGCACAACCGCGACGGCACCTAGAAGCAGCGCCGCGGCAAAATTCCTGACGGCTGAAGTCTTAACCATACGTGCCTCTCCATTGCCTGGGAAAGTGAAGGCCACCCACACCGCAGCGACGACGATCCCTCCTATGTAGAAGGATTAGCCGTCATTGTTAGTGTTTGCACACGCCACGTCTGTCCGCTATCGCACATAAATGAGCGCAGTACGCTTTCCCAGTGCTAGCATTTGCCCCTCATCCCTTGGGTCAGACGGATGACAGCAAACCCGTCCCGTGCGAGACACCAAACGCGCCTGCCGCGCCCCGATATTTTCGTGGCACTTGCGGGGCTCTGCCTTGTGGCCCCCTGTCGTGCGCAGGGCGTGCTCGATCCGCGAGGGCCCATCGCTGCGGCCGAACGCCTGATCCTGCTCAATGCCACGACTATCATGCTCGTAGTCGTGCTGCCGGTTATCGTGCTCACACTGGCCTTTGCATGGTGGTATCGAGCCTCCAACCGGCGAGCTGCATACCGACCTGACTGGTCCTATTCCGGCTACATCGAACTGGTGACCTGGGCGATCCCGACGATGGTGGTGATTCTGCTGGCGGCGGTCGCATGGATAGGATCACATGAGCTCGATCCGGCGCTCTCGCTGCAGTCCGATGCCAGAGCGATTCGCATTGAAGTCGTATCGCTCGATTGGAAGTGGCTGTTTATTTATCCGCAGCAGCAGGTAGCGGCTGTCAACGATTTGGAGATTCCAGCCGGCGTACCGATCGAGTTCGTCCTGACCTCGGCCAGCGTCATGAACTCCTTCTTCGTGCCCCAGCTCGGCAGCCAGATCTACACGATGCCTGGCATGGCCACGCGGCTGAACCTACTGGCCGAACGCCCCGGCGACTACCCGGGCCTGTCCGCAAATTTCAGCGGCGATGGCTTCTCGGATATGCGTTTCCTGGTGCACGCCGTGTCTGCGGCTGAGTTCAAAACCTGGCTTGAGCACACGCGCGCGGCAGGCGCGGTGCTGAACGCCGATACGTACGCGCAACTGGCAAAGCCCAGCATCAACACCGGCGTGCAGACCTACGGCGGCGTGGATCCGCAGCTGTTTGACCGGATCGTGCAGCCAATGGCGCAGGCAACCGCTGCGCGCGGCGCGGAGCAGTAGATGCTGGGTAAGCTCAGTTGGGCCGCCATCCCCTTCGACCAGCCGATAGCGATGGGGGCCTGCTTATTCATTATCGTCGGCGTGCTCAGCGTTCTGGGTTTAGTGACAGTCAAGGGCTGGTGGCCCTATCTGTGGCGCGAGTGGCTGACAAGCGTTGATCACAAACGCATCGGCGTGATGTACGTGCTGCTGGGGATCGTGATGCTGCTGCGCGGCTTCATCGACGCCATCATGATGCGCACACAGCTGGCGATCGCCGCGGGCGGCGCTCAGGGTTACCTGCCTCCCGAGCACTACGACCAGATATTCTCCGCGCACGGCACGATCATGATCTTTTTCATGGCAATGCCGTTCATGGTCGGGCTCATGAATTTCGTCGTGCCGCTGCAGCTGGGCGTGCGCGATGTGGCCTTCCCAGTGCTCAACGCTGTGAGCTTCTGGCTCACTGCCGCGGGTGCGCTGCTGGCGAATGTCTCGCTGGTGGTGGGGGAGTTCGCCCGCACCGGCTGGCTCGCCTACCCACCGCTCTCCGAGCTGGCCTTCTCCCCCGGTGTGGGTGTGGACTACTATTTATGGGCGCTGCAGATCTCCGGTATTGGCTCACTCCTTGCCGGCATCAACATGGTCACGACGATACTGAAGCTGCGCGCGCCAGGCATGACCTACATGCGCATGCCGGTGTTCTGCTGGACCGCGCTGTGCTCCAGCATGCTGATCGTGGCCGCTTTTCCGGTTCTGACCGCGACCTTCGGCATGCTGCTGCTGGACCGCTACGCTGGTATGCACTTCTTCACCAACGACGGCGGCGGCAATTTCATGATGTACGTGAATCTGATCTGGATCTGGGGACACCCCGAGGTCTATATCCTGGTCCTGCCAGCATTCGGCATCTTCTCCGAGGTCATCGCCACCTTCTCAGGTAAGGCCCTCTTCGGCTATCGCTCGATGGTGATGGCAACGCTGGCGATCTGCGTGCTGTCTTTCATGGTCTGGCTGCATCACTTCTTCACCATGGGAGCGGGGGCGAACGTCAATGCGGTCTTTGGCATCATGTCGATGGTCATCGCGATCCCCACGGGGGTGAAGCTTTTTAACTGGCTATTCACGCTCTTTCGGGGCCGCATCCGCTTTGAAGTGCCGGTGCTCTGGGCCATCGGGTTCATGGTGACCTTCGCCATCGGTGGCATGACCGGCGTGCTGCAGGCAGTGCCGCCGGCCGACTTCGTGCTGCATAACAGCCTGTTTCTCGTCGCCCACTTTCACAACGTAATCATCGGCGCCGTGCTCTTCGGCGCCATGGCGGGCTATTACTATTGGTTTCCGAAGGCGTTCGGCTTCACGCTGGACAAGCGCCTGGGCGCGGTGAGCTTCTGGTGCTGGCTGATTGGCTTCTATCTGGCCTTCATGCCGCTGTATGCGCTGGGCCTGCTCGGTATGACTCGGCGTATGCAGCACTACGCCGACTTGAGATGGCAACCCTACCTGATCGTCGCGGAAGTTGGCGCAGTGATCATCCTAGGCGGCATCGTCGCGACGATCGCGCAGCTCGTGGTGAGCATCCGTACGCGTGAGGCCCGTCGTGACCTTACTGGCGACCCCTGGAATGGGAGGACCCTGGAATGGTCCACCAGCTCCCCGCCACCGCCCTACAACTTCGCCGTTTTACCCAGCGTCGACTCGCTCGATGCCTTCTGGGCGATGAAACAACGCGGACCTACCGCTGCGCCAGAGCATTACGAGCCGATCGAGGTTCCCAAAAATAGCGCCAACGGCTTCGTAACGGCCTTCTTCGCTGTGATCACCGGTTTTGCGATGATCTGGCACATCTGGTGGATGGCGATCCTGGGTCTGGCCTGTGCGCTCGTGACCTTACTGGTCTTCGGTTGGGTCGAACGCGGCGAAGACGAAATCTCCGGCGAGCAATTGGCAGCGGTCGAACGTGCGCGCCTGAGACCGATGGAGAGCGCATGAGTGCACATGCAGGCACTGCTGAGCTCGTGACCACCGCGCGCAGCGGTGGTGGTCCCGCGCCGGTGCGCATCGTGGTCGCATACGGGTTTTGGATCTTCCTGCTCAGCGACATCATTCTGTTTTCGGCTCTGTTCGCCGCCTACGCAGTGCTGTCCGCTCAGACTGCCGGAGGACCTTCGGGGCGCGAGCTCTTCGAATTGCGTCATGTGGGCATTGAGACGCTCTGCTTGCTGTTCTCCAGCTATACCTGCGGCCTGGGCATCTTGTCGATCGAGCACCGGCGCCTGCGCAGCTTCTACTTAAGTTTCGCGCTCACCTTTGTGCTGGGCGCGACGTTTTTGGGATTGGAAGTCAGCGAATTCGCCGGCATGCTCGCGCGTGGCGCGGGCCCCTCGCGCAGCGCCTTCCTCTCGGCCTTCTTTAGCCTGGTCGGTCTTCACGGTGCGCACGTGACCGCAGGGCTGCTGTGGATGAGTTTCATGGTGGCGCAAACGGCGGTGAAGGGTCCACGCGACTTCGTGCGCCGCCGGCTGCTGTGTTTCAGCCTGTTCTGGCACGCGCTCGACATCATCTGGGTGGCGCTGCTGACCTTGGTCTATCTGATGGGAGCGCGATGATGCAAGAGAACGCGCAGCCGACATCGGCCTCAACCGATCAGGCCCCTGGCGAGGGTGAAAGCGACACCGCCGGCAGCTTTGCCAGCTACACCATCGGTCTCGCCTTCGCGTTGCTGCTCACGCTCGCATCCTTCGTGGTTTCACAGACCCACCTGCTGTGGGCGCCGGGCGTGACGGCCGGACTTGTTGTTCTCGCCATCGCTCAGATGGGGGTCCACTTGGTATTCTTTCTGCATATCGGAACCGGGCCCGATAACACCAACAACGTACTCGCACTCGCCTTTGGAGTTCTGATTGTGACGCTCGTGCTCAGCGGCTCACTTTGGATAATGGCAAATCTCAATGCGAACATGCTCCCCGCGTCCGCCATCATGGAGATGCAGCGGTAACACAACGACTTCCCCGCTGCGCCACCACTCACCTCGCTCCCGGTGTCTGCTCGGCGTATCTCGCCCAATTGCGAACTATCTCGTTCACTACCGTACTGCCGACGCGATAGGCAGCCTCAAGTGAGGGCACATATGCCGACAGCGCGGCATCCTCGGCCGCCTCACTTGCCAAAAGCTGCGTAACCGTCTGGCCGGACGCGGGGACGGTGTAATCCGAACCCGTGCGCAGCACGAGAACACGATCCAGCCGCACCCGATGCGTGCGAGAAAGGTAGGTCAGGGAAGTCATGATGCCGCAGTCCTCCATTGCCGTCGTGACGGCGTGTCCCTTGCCGCCGCTCCAGTAAGTCATCCACTGCTCGGCGAGCGTATTCATGCGCTCGCCCAACCACCAATCCGAGGCGGAGACCTCGTCACCTTTGAGAACGAAGGGTGGCTGCAGCGCGTTGGGGTAGCGGGCGTAGCCGGCACGAATGCTCTTCAGGGCGGCTGTGTCATCGAGATGCACGTTACGCGTCTGCTCATAGGCCCACTCGACCAGTTCGGGGTTGAGGTGATAAGCGTTGACGGCAGTGGGCCGATCAAGCTCAGGGGTCGGGGGCTCAAAGGGCTTGCTGCGCCCCAGAGGGATGTGCCCGGTAGTCCAGTCTGGCGGGATCTCACGCGCATCGATCTCGAAGTTGAGATCTCGATCGACGATCCACTCTGCCCAGGCCGCGGAGCCGACCGAGGCATAAGTCGGATCGATACCGGCTATCGCGGGTACGAGCCAATACGCCTTCGACAGATCGAAGCGCTCGTCGAGTCCGAGGGCCATGATTGAGGCCGCGGCGCGCAGGGAGCCTTCGCTCGTGACAATTCCCAGCACTTGCTTCTCGGCGTTGTAGCGCAGTGCACGATTGCCCAATGGAAACGGGATGGTCTGCGGCAGCGGCAAGCGCTCTACCCAGGCCTGGAATTCCCCCGGCGTGTCGCCGGTATCGTTACCGAGCTCGAAGGTCGTGACGACCACCACTCGCACTGGCAGCTTGCCCGAGTCCTGTGCGTTTACGCGTGCCGCACCGATCAACGTCACCAGGCCGCACAATACAAACCAGCGTAAGCAGACTTTCATTTCAACAGGTCCTCTTGAATGCGAAGCATGAATTTCAGTCGTCCGGCAGACCAAACACGAACAGGTTGTAACCGTTCGGCGGCCGGTGCACTTCCGTCAGCATAGTGCCGGGCTTCATTTCCGGGCTGCCGCCGCCCAGCGCAGTGGTCACGGCGATGTACTGCTTGCCGTCCACGCTGAAGCTGATCGGAAAGCCCTGCACCGTCGTGCCCAGGCGGGTCTTCCAGAGCGTCTTGCCGCTCGTGACGTCCACCGCACGGAAGACGCGGTCGAAGTCGCCGACAAAGGCGACATTGCCCGCCGTCGAGACCACGCTGGTCAGAAAGGGTGCGCGCTGCTGGAAGGACCAGAGTGGTTTCAGGTCGGCGGTGCGATAGGCGGACAGCCGCCCCATGTTGCCCTCGCTGCCCGGCATCTCGAAATAGGTCTGCGAGCCGTTGCCCAGCATAAAGACGCAGCTCTGCGACAAGGGGATGATCAGGGTATCGGTGGGCTGGTGATAGCTGGTTGCCTGCCAGTCATGGCCGCCTTCCGGGCCGGGGCAGGAGGACAGCCACTGCTCGACCTTCTGATCCACGATGTCCTTGCGGTAACGCGGCGTGCCGGTCTTCAGATCGATGCCGTCCCAGACATTCTGAAACACAGTTTCGCGTGCATCGATGAACTTGCCGGTGACGCGGTCCAGCTTCCACAGGATGCCGGCCTTGCCGATGGTCATCAGAGTCTTCTGCTCGCCGTGGTCGATCAGCACGCGCTCAAACACTTCGTCCAGGTCCAGCGACTCCCCCGGCGCATGCTGGAACCACCACTTCATCTTGCCGGTCTCCGGATCCAGCGCGATGGTGGAGTTGGCATAGTCGGTGGCGCCCGAGCTCGAGCCGCGCAAGTCGCGCCGCCACGGCTTGGCCTGGGCGGTACCCCAATAGGTCGTGTTGAGCTCAGGATCGTAGGTGCCCGCGATCCAGGTCTCGCCGCCCTTCCTCATGTTGTCGGGCAGATCGCCCCAGCTGTCACCGCCGGGCTGCCCGGTCAATGCCGTGGTGACGAACTTCCAGTCGCGCTTGCCGCTCGCTGCGTCATAGGCGCTGATGTAGCAATGGTCGTCGGTCTTGGGACGGCCGCAATTGGTCATACCGACCAGCACATGGCCCTTGATGATGATCACGCCGCCGGTAGACCAGCCGATGCCCGGCTTGTTGTCGACGATGCTGGTCTTCCAGACTTCCTTGCCGCTGCGCGCGTCCAGCGCATAGACCATGCCGAACGGTGTGTTGACATAGATGTTGTTGCCCCACAGGCCCATGCTGCGGGTCTCTTCGGTGGAGGGGCCGGGGCCGGGGCGGCGCGGCGCTGGGCCCAGGCGGTTTTCCCACAGCAGCTCGCCGCTCTTGGCGTCGAGTGCCTGGATGGTGTTGCCGGTGCCCCAGATGAACAGTACGCCGCTATGGACCAGGGGCGTAATCTCCATGGTGCCGTTCTCCGGCAGCGACCACATCCATTTCAGCTGCAGCGACCCGACATTGGCGGTGTTGATCTGCTTGAGCGGACTGAAGCTCCAACCCTGATAGTTGCGGCGAAACATGAGCCAGTCCCCGTCCGGCGGATTGTTCATCATCGCCTCGGTAACCGGTTCGTAGTTCTGGATATGACCTTCGAAAATGAGGCCGAATTTGCCGGGCAACATGAAGCTGCCGGGAGTGGCCACGCGCTCACCGGCTGTCGCGCGCGCAAAAGCGCTCATCGTGGGCGGATGCAGCACATCATCCGGCACCTTGCCACTGGCGATCGCACCGATGCCTGCGGCCGTGTCCGCAGTGAAGGCGGCGCTGCCGGCGCTCGCGCCGTTGGCATGCAGGATATAAGCAGTAATGGCGGTATAGGTCGCGTCGTCCAGGCTACCGCCTTGTCCCGACGGCATGGTCTTGCTGATCTTGTTGTAGAGCGCCTGGGTCGTGCGGCTCTTCCAGGCGCCCATGAAGGCATCGCCTGCCAGCTGCGGCGCGTCGTTGCTGCCCGACAGGTCAGGATTGTGACACTGGGCGCAGTCGTCGCCATAGGCCTGGCGACCCGCTTCGAGCTGCCTTTGGGTAAAAGGACCGGCCGCTGCTTGCCCAAAAGATACGCCGCTCAGGGCGGCAGCAGCCATGGCGGCGGCGAGCGCCAGCAGAAATTTCTTCTTGTGCATTATCAAAATCCTCGAAATTCGTTCAGCGCGACGGTGTGTCGATCTGGGGAATGAACCAGTGGTCCTGCTGCGGCACATCCTGGCCCACGGTTTCATGGGCTGGGAACAGCCAGCCCCAGAGCGTGCCCTTCGGTCCCCAGGGATAGAAATCCGGCGCCTTCTCGCTGTTGATCTGGATATAGAGCTTGCCGGTGCGCAGCGCGGTGGCCTGGGCGCTTGTCAGTTTGACGTTGCCGGCGATCGTACCGCTAGTCGCCTTGGTGACTTCGAGATCGAGGATTTGCTTGCCCGGCATGCCGGCCACGGTGCTGAGGAAAATATGCGCCTCGGTGGCGTTGGAGGGCAGGCCATGGAAGGCGCCCTTCACCGTCAGAGTCTTGCCATCCGAGGCGGCGGTGGCCTCGCCGCGGCCGGCGATCACGGCCTTGGTTTCATCGTCCAGCGGCATCGGGCCGAGACTGGCCTGAAAGTCCGCAGCAAATGCCGGCGCGGCAATAACAAGCGCCGCGAACACCGCGCGCGCCAAGATTTTAGACGTCACGTGATTGCTCCTGCAGTGTCAGTTGCCCGCTGCCTGCTCCGGCTGGTACCAATGCAGATTGTCCGGGCGGGGAATGTACGCCAGGCGGGTCGAAGGGCCGTCGCCAAATGGCATCGCGCGATGCCAGCGCCCGGTCGGGGCGCTGACCAGATCGCCGTCTGTGACGGTGATCAACTTCTCGCCTTCCACCAGGAACTGTTGGGTGCCTTCGACAATCAGCCAGATTTCCGGGAAGTTGGCGTGAAAGTGGCCCCAGACATTGTCGGGCGGCGTCGGCGCGCCGGTCGTGGAGCGCAGGATGGTGACGAAGGTGTGATCGTCGCGGATCCACACGCCGCGCTTCTCCCCGCCCTGCACGATCTGCTTATCGAAATCGATATAGGGCACGTTCACCTTGTCATATTCGCCACGGCCGCTATAGGCGGCTTTGATGTACTGAACGCCTTTCATCGGAGACGGCGTCTCGGAGAGCGGATAGTCCGGCGCTTCGCCTGCGGGCTTCATCTGGAAGCGCAGCACAGGCTCGGTTCCCACTGTCTCCATGCTGTATTGCAAGCGCTTGGGCACCTGTACCAGGAAGTGCTTGGAAGCGATGAACGGTTCCTGGCCCTCGATGCTCACTTTCATCTGTCCCGACTGCACCACCCAGAACACGCGGTCATCGGCATAGAACTGGGTCTTGGTCTTCTCGCCGGGCGCCATGGAGATCCATTCGCCGACGAAGTCTCGGCTCGAGAAGACCTCCTGGCTCCAGCCGCCCTTGCCTTTGTGCGCGGCCAGCACATCGGCCAGGTGCCACACCAGCCGGTTCTCTCCAGTGTAGGGCGGCAGCTTGGCGGGCTTGGCGGCCCAGGCAATAGTGGCCTTGCTGGCGGGCTGGGTGGCCTGCGCCTGGGTCTGCGCCAAGGCTTGATGCCCGGCCAACAAGGCCAGGGCTGGCGCAAAGGCCCATTTGAGATGTCGCATGTGTTTGTCTCCCGGTGCCCTTTTATGGAGGGCGTTTTGGCGGTGCGACAGTATAAACGGTGCGGCAACGCGGTCAGCTGCGCAACCCGCGCGCGACCCTCAGGTCACCATGGCCCAGTCCTGCTCGATGCGCAGCCGCTGCGCGGGGCTGGCCAGCCGGCCGCAGCCCGCGCGGAAGTCTTCCTCCAAGTGCGCGACGCTGCTCGTGCCGGGAATCGCGCAGGTCACGGCCGGATGCGACACGACCCACTTCAGGAAAAGCTGCGCCCAGCTCGTCACGTCCATCTCCTGTACCCAAACGGGCAGCGCATGGCCCTGTACCTTGCGCAACATACCGTTGCGTCCAAGCGGCAGGTTGATCAGTACCGCCGCGCCGTGCTCGGCGCAGGCCTGTAGCGCACCATTCTCGGCAGCGCGATTGCTCAGTGAATAATCGAGCTGCACGAAATCCAGTGGGAAGGCCTTTAGCACCTGCTCAAGGCGCTCCGGATTGGCGGCCGGCGCCGATACGCCCACGTAGCGAAGCTTGCCGGCGCGCTTCCATTCCAGCATCTGCGGCAGCAGCGCTTCGGCGTCAGACATCGTATGCACCTGCAGCAGATCCAGGTGATCGCTGCGCAGCCGTTGCAGCGAGCGCTCGAAACTGGCACGCCCGCCGATTCCGTCCGGCATCGGCCGATCGATGCCCGGTGGCGGACCGTCGACACCACCCGGACCTGGTCCGCGAAGCTGCGCCGCGGTTGGCAGCGTGGCCGGCATGTGGCCGGCGTCGAACTTGCTGGCCAGGAAACAGCGCTGGCGCAGGTTCAGTTCCTGCAACGCGCGGCCAATCACGTCCTCGCTTTCACCGTAGATTGCAGCCGTGTCGATGACGGTGCCTCCCAGCTCAAACAATCGCTGGATCACCTGCTTCAACGTCGGGTAGTGCGCATCGCGATACCAGATCGTGCCCAGGCCGATGACCGGTAGCCTCTCGCCGCTGCGCGGGATGGGCTTGGTGATTAGCGGCAACTCGGCGGCCGCCTCGAGGCGGGACTGCAGCGCGCAGGTTGCGGCGCCGAGAAGTGCGGCGCGCAGCAGCGTACGGCGTGAGACCGTGCTCATGGCGCGAAACCATACAGCGCCAGCAGCAACAGGGCCAGCGGCGGCGCGATGTGTCACAAGGAATTCACGAGCTGAAATGGTTCGACAGTAGGAGCTGCCCGAGGGGAGAATATCGATCTGTCTTCTGCACCGGGGAGCGCTATGACAAATGGCATCACACGCCGGGGTTTTGTCGCCAGTTTAAGTGCAATCGCACCAGTATTCGCCTGGGCTGAGGCAGCCAAACCGGCGCTGGGGACGCCGCCCAGTGTAATCACCAGCCCGCCGCGACAGTGGGGTCCTTCCGCGCCGCCGGACATCTATCCCGATCCCGACGTTCTGGTCATCGATCCGCGTTTCAATCAATACCTGGTCGGTCTATCGGCGATCCATCGCTTGAAGACCGGCTTCCAGTGGGCCGAAGGGCCTGCCTGGTGCGCCGAAGGTGCCTACGCCGTTTTTAGCGACGTAAAGGGCAATATTCAGTACCGCTTTATTTGGGAGACCGCAGAGGTCACGCCTTTCCGCAATCCATCATTCAACACCAATGGCAATTGTTTCGATTTTCAAGGACGGCAGGTTTCCTGCCAGGATTTCTTTCGACGCGTGGTACGGTGGGAGCTGGACGGATCGATGAAGGTGCTTGCCGATTCCTACGGCGGTAAGCGACTCAACTCGCCCAATGATCTTGCGCCGCACCCCGACGGCAGCATCTGGTTCACCGATCCGCCGTACGGCACCAATTTGAGCGAAGGCCATCCTGATATCGCGGGCGGGCCGGGAAATCCCGACGGGATTTACGATCCTGCCCTCGGCGATAGCGGCGTCGGGCCGATCGGCAACGTCAGGCGCGAGTTGCCCCCGACGACATACCGCTGGGACCCTAGTGGCCGGCTCGACATCGCAGTGTCCAACGAACTGGCGCAGACGCCGAACGGTATTTGCTTCTCGCCCGACTACAAGATCATGTATCTGATCAATGCCGGGAAGATCTTCGCCTTTGATGTCAAGGACGGCAAAGCAACCCGCATGCGCGTTTTTACCGACTGCATGGTGGACGGCGTGCATTGCCCTCCAGACGGCATGCGTGCCGATCGCGCCGGCAATATCTGGGCCGGTTGCAACGGCCAACTTGGCTATTGCGGAGTCATCGTCTGGAGTCCGGCGGGCGAGCTTCTCGGGCGCATTCGCCTGCCGGAGATGTGCCCCAATGTATGCTTCGCCGGACCGAAGCGAGACTGGCTGTTCATGTGCGCGAGCCAGTCGGTGTACATGTTGCGTGTGAACATCCAGGGAGCGAGCCCGGGGTAGGAGCGCGGACTATCTCGCGATCGGCAACGCGCCGCTCTCGATCAGGACCGGCGCACGCCGCGCGTGAGTGCTCTGCTCAAACGCATAGGCCCAGCCGAGCAAATCGCCGTCCTTCCACGGTCGCGCCGAAAACTCCAGCCCGAAAGGCAACCCATCCGGATAGAAGCCCGCTGGGACCACGACCGCTGGCGCTCCGATACGGTTGATGAATCCAGTCTCCGAGTGCGGGCCCGAGCTCAGTTCCCCGTCTTGAGCCATGGTTTCATCGGGCGGTGGCATCTGCGCGCTCGGATATACGAGGCCGTCGAGATGGAAGCTGTCGAGGGCGTCGAGGTACTGTGCGAGCGATGCGCGCTGTGGGGCAAAATAATTCGCCTCCGCCTGCGGATCATCGCGCAGGCGCGATTGCGGCGTAGGTGCGCTCGTCGTCGCCAGCGCGCCAGTCGAGGCGAGCGTACCTACGAGCGCCGCTGGCATCGCAACCCCGGTGGCTGCAGTGTATTGGGCACCGGTGCGATACTCAGTCGGACCAAAGTGCGCGAGCCATTGATCAGCACCGTCCTTACGGTAGGGCAAGGTGTTCACCTTGCGGTTCTGATCCATAAAGCTCTGCGGCAACAGGGCCTCATCGAGGATCACCTCAGCGCCTGCGGCGCGCAGCTGAGCGAGCGCCTGCATCAGCATCGTGCGGGTCTGCGGTCGCATCACGGCGTAGCTATCGGTGAAGAAGAACGCCGGAACGCCAAAGCGCTTGCCCTTGAGCGCATCCAATTTGAGGTAACGGGTGTAAGGACCCGGCTGCGCCTTCTGCGTCGCACCGGCGGTGCGGAAGTCAAGCGGATCCTCCCCGGCCATGACACCAAGCGCGATCGCCGCATCGGTCACGTTGCGTGCGATCGGCCCGGTGTTGTCGCGCAGCCAATCCAGTGGCGCAATGCCGCCGATGCTGGTCAGCCCGCGCGTCGGCAAGACACCCACGACCGAGCTCGTCCCCGCGGGCATGCGGATGCTGTTGGCGGTATCGGTTCCGGTTCCGAGCATCGCTTCGTTCGAGGTCACGGCCGTCACCGTGCCGCCGGAAGAGCCTCCCGGCGAGAAGCGTACGTCGTAAGCGTTGCCAGTGCGGCCAAAAGCCGTCGAACGGTTCGTATCACTCGCGGCGAAATCCGGCATGTTGGTGATCCCAAGCACCACCGCTCCGGCTGCGCGCAGCCTGGCCACCACGGTCGCGTCGCGGGGCGCAATGAACTCGTGACCCGGAATCGCAAAGCCGGCCCAGCCATCGGTGTCGGGCAGACCCTCGACGGCCGTGTTCGCCTTGATGACGATTGGCACGCCCCAGAGAGCACCGTGCGCGGTACCGCGCTGCTGGTCTTCGCGCCGTGCAGTCGCGAGGGCGCCTTTCACGTCAACGCTCTGGACGCTGCGATAGATGCGGTTGTAACGCGCAATGCGTCCCATGTACCAGCGCGTCACCTCGGTCACGGTATAGCGGCGCGCCCTGTAGAGCGCCTGCAGCTGCGCGACATCGATCTCCATCAGGACCGCATCCATGCGCGCCTGCTGCGCTGGTGGTAGCACCGGCAGGTCGGCTGGTAATGCGATCGGCGGTGGGGTCTGGTTCGGCGAGAGCCACTGGGACACGTTCGGTGCCGGCACTTCTGCGCCCAATGAGAAAGCGCCAGCCAAGCTGGCAGCGAGCGCAATAGCTGCGTTGGGTAGAAAGTTCGAGCTCATACCCGCCGGTCCTGATTACACGTGATCGATATCAATGCTACCGCGGCGATGAGCTGCATCACCACGGTTGCAAAAGTCACGTGACGCGTATTGACCAGTTTCAGCTGATTGTGATACCGATGGCCAAGAGGGAGGAGCCCAAGATGCAAAGACGTCAATTCGTCGGCTCGGGTCTGGCGCTTGCTGCGAGTTGGCCGCTGCGTGGGTTCACTTCCGTACTCAAGGGTGTCGGCGACCTGCCGGCCAAGAGCCTTGCCGGCGGCGAGATTGTGCTGCCCGGTTCCGCCATCGAGAGCCTCGCTGCCAGCCTGCGCGGTGCGGTGCTGCTGGCGGGCAGCCAGGACTACGACCGGGCGCGTAGAGTCTGGAACGCTTCCTTCGACAAGAAGCCGGCGCTGATCGCGCGCTGTACGGGCGCTGCCGATGTCCAGCAGGCCGTGGCTTTTGCCCGCGAGCATCAGTTGCTGACCGCCGTGCGCGCCGGCGGCCACAGCTATTCGGGCAAGTCGAGTTGCGACGGCGGATTGGTGATCGACCTGCAATCGATGCAGGGCGTGCGAGTCGATCCGGAAACCAGGCGTGCCTATCTCGAGTCGGGTTCACTCCTCGGGCAGCTCGACCATGAATGCGCCGCCTTCAAACTGGCCACCACCGCAGGCACCGTCTCGCATACGGGCGCCGCGGGCCTCACGCTCGGCGGCGGCCTCGGCCGGCTGGGCCGGCGCTTCGGGCTCGCCTGCGATAATGTCAGCTCCTTCGATATCGTGACCGCCGACGGTCGGTTCGTCCGGGCGAACGACAAGGAAAACCCCGATCTTTATTGGGGCCTGCGCGGCGGTGGCGGCAATTTCGGCGTCGTGACCTCGATCGAATACCGGCTGCACGACATGGATCCGGTAATTCTTGGCGGCGCTATTGTTTGGCCCCTAGCCCAGGCGCGCGATGTGCTGCGATATTACCGTGACATCGCCGTGGACGCGCCCGAGGTCGTCAATCTGGCCCCGGCCCTGTACTCGGAGCCGGATGGTCCGGTGATTGAAATCGAAGTGTGCTGGTCTGGGGATCATGCCCAAGGCGAAGCGTGGCTCAAGAAGCTGCGTGCCTTCGGCAATCCGAAGCGTGACAGCATCGCGCCAACGCCTTACGTAGCCATACAGACCAGCGCCGATGAGTTGCTTGCGCCCGGCGGCTACTACTATATGAAGACCGGCATGTTGACGCAGCTCAAGGATGACGGCGTCGATCTTATCGTCGATTCGTTCAAGCGCATGCCAAACTGGTACCTGCTGTTCTTCGATCACTGCGGCGGAGCGTACCGGCACATGGCGCCAGCGGCGACGGCGTTCCCCAATCGCGACATGCTTTTCACACTTGGCGCACACAGCGTCTGGACGAACAAGGACGGCATCGAGGAAAACACGGCGAAGATGCGCGCGAACTGGCACGAACTGGAGCCGCTGACCAAGGGCTTCTATACGAACTATGTGGATTCAGACGTCACGATGGCAGGCTATCGCGAAAATTACGGCGCTAATTTCGAGCGGCTTGTCGCTCTGAAGGCCAAGTACGATCCGACGAACCTGTTTCGGCTAAACGCGAACGTACCGCCGAAGATTGGGTGACGAGACGCACCTCACGACTGTTTGCCCACCTTCACCGCGTAACCGGCCTCGCGCCACGCCTTCATGCCCCCATCCAGCGCCACGGCGGCCTGGAATCCCATCTGCCGCAGTGTCGCGGTCGCCAGCGTCGAGACACGGCCGAACTCGCAATAAACAAGAATCCTTTTGGTCGGATCAACCAGCTCCTCGTTTACCCGCAACTCCAACTGGCCGCGCGGCAGCAGTCGCGCCCCGGGAACATGGGCTTCCTCAAAGGCGTCGCGCTCGCGCACGTCGAGCACGATCAGGTCACCTTTCCGCGAATCGAGGCACGCCTTTAATTCAGCGAGCGACATGAACGGCACCGTCGCCGCGGCTTCGGAAAGCATCTGGGCGACCGTCTTGCCTCCACTCATATTAGTGCGCAGCGCCTCGGTGACATGGGCAGGCATCGAGAGATTCAGGCTCTGCATCATCTCGATGAAGGCGCCACGGTCGCGTTGCTGCAGTCGCGGGTTCTCGGCCAGCTCCTGGCCGATGGTCGAGTGCGAGCGCCCCTTGTACTCGTGCGCCGGAAATACTTTCAGTGTCGGATCGAGCTTCATCACGCCCTCGAACAGGCTCTCATAGAGGGCCCCCGCGTCACCACTTGGCAGGTCCGTGCGCCCCGTTCCTCCAATGAGCAGCGTGTCGCCGGTGAATACTCGGTCTTCGACGCTCAAGCACATGGAATCGCGCGTGTGACCGGGCGTGTGGAGTGCCTGCAGCCTTAACCGCCCGACGATCAGCAGTTCACCGCCCTGCAGGCGCAGGTCGACGAATGGTGCCGAGCTGGAGCGGTGCATGACCACTGGCACACCCAATTGGCGAGCGAGCTGCTGGCTTGCCGAGAAATGATCCGCGTGCGTATGGGTGTCGATGAGGTAGCGTATGCGCAGACCATCTCTTGCAGCCAGCGCGATGTATCGGTCGATTTGGCTAAGCTCCGGGTCGATCAGCACCGCGGCGCAAGTCTCCTCGCAGCCGATGACATACGACCGGCAGCCGCCGTTAGCCACTGCTTCGAATATCATTGTTGAGCGCCCTGTTATTCCTCTAGCCGTCGGCTCACGCTTGCGCAAGCGTATAACCCAAGCAGCCAAACAATTTTGCACCCAGCATTCATCGCGCCACAATGTATTTCTGAGCCGGACTGCCTATTCTGTCCAGCGCGCGACTTGCGCACGTCACGTCGGGCTTGAAATCGAGCCTCGCGCCCTAATACAGCCTGTATGCCAGATGCACCACACATCGTGTGTCCGCAGTGCGATACGATCAACCGCATTCCCGCCACACGCCTCGCAGAGGCGCCGAAGTGTGGGCATTGCCATGAACCCTTGTTCACGGGTCATCCGATCGAGCTCACCGGCGACAATTTTCGCCGTCACTTGGATCGTAATGACATTCCGGTGGTCGTGGACTTCTGGGCTCCGTGGTGTGGTCCGTGTCGGGCGATGGCGCCGCAGTTTGCCCAAGCGGCCGCGGAGCTGGAACCCGAGCTACGCCTGGCAAAACTCAATACCGACAGCGCGCAGAACGTTGCCGGCGAATTTGGCATTCGCAGCATTCCCACCTTGATGCTCTTCAAATCGGGTCGCGAAGTTGCGCGTCAGGCTGGCGCGATGGGCAAAGCGGATATCATCCGCTGGGTGCGCGCACACGTTTAGCCACGGCCATCGGGTGACGGCTGGCGAAACTAATGAGACGATAAGTTGTCCCTAAGGCCATCGACTGTCGTAAGACGCAAGGCTCAGCTATGACTCTGGTGCTACTGGCGTTTTTGGGGGGTGTACTGACGATTCTCAGTCCGTGCATTCTGCCCGTATTGCCCTTCGTATTCGCGCGCGCCGAACAGCCCTTCCTGAAAAGCGGACTACCGTTATTGACGGGTATGGCACTCACGTTCGCCGGCGTCGCCACCCTGGCCGCAGTGGGCGGCGCCTGGGCCGTACGCCTCAACCAATATGGCCGCATCGCCGCATTGGTACTGCTGGCTGCCTTTGCAGCGACCCTGCTATCGCGACGCCTGGCAGATTGGCTGGCCCGCCCATTTCAGAGACTGGGTAACCGGTTGTCGCAACCGGCCACTACGGGCGCCTCCGAGGCGCGGCCCCTGAACTCACTATTACTGGGCGTTGCTACGGGGCTCTTGTGGGCGCCCTGTGCCGGTCCGATTCTCGGCCTGGTGTTTACCGGTGCAGCGATCTCTGGGCCGAATACCCGCACGACGCTACTGCTGTTCGCTTATGCAATGGGTGCGGCCGCTTCTTTGGCTCTCGCGACGTTGGCCAGCGGCCGTATATTCAAAGCACTCAAGCAATCGCTGGGCGTGGGTGAATGGATCCGCCGCGGTTTGGGAGTCGCCGTCTTGCTGGCGGTTGCCGCGATTGCGTTTGGATGGGATAGCGGCTTGCTGACGCGCATATCCTACGCGAGCACCGGTGCGGTGGAGCAATCATTGATCAACGCCGTCACTGCGCGCAGCGCCTCGCAGGGCCCATCTGCCGGCATGGCCATGACCGCGAATACTGCTATGGGCGGCTCGATGACGGGCGGCAACACCATGATGATGAGCAAGGCATCGTCCGCGGCCATACAGAGCGAGGGTGAATTGCCATCTTTGGCGGGTGCTACGGCTTGG
>Ga0302325_10007457_pt1 | contig 24265 bp, 25 predicted proteins | sample Palsa_T0_2_FD_201948 | JGI IMG/M metagenome (GOLD analysis project Ga0302325, IMG submission 201948) | Peat permafrost microbial communities from Stordalen Mire near Abisko, Sweden - Palsa_T0_2 | ecosystem: Environmental > Terrestrial > Soil > Palsa > Peat permafrost | place: Sweden: Abisko... | reverse complement strand
AACAGGTTCTCATCCGATTCAAATCCATCGGAACTTTAGATGTATTCAGGAAAAAAGCGCGCGCGTGCATCCTTTTCTCATGTCGATTTGCAATTTATGCTGAGTGAACACCATTCGCGCAGCGAAGATGGCACGGAATCGCCCTTTACACGACAAGAGAGCTCGGCTCAATGCACTGGCTGAAAAACGCATTTCGCGTGCAGATCTAAAGCGCACACAAAAGAAATGACTCATACGACCAGATCGCCGATTCGTGCAGAATATAGCTGCACATCTCGATGCCTGATTCAAGCTCACGGCGCGGGTCATGCGCACTGGACTGCGAAAGGGCGGATCTGATGCCTATCGATCCGGAGACTCGCGGGATTCTGAAAGCAATCGTCCAATGCTCTTTCCACGGGGATGGGAAGCGCCTCGAGAATCTCGCCGGAAAAATCTCGGATTGGAATTCATTGATCGCGCCCGCGCGTCAGCACCGCGTCGTGCCTCTGCTCTATGCGAGGCTCATGGAAACCGACGCACCCGTCCCGCCGGAAATACGAGAACTCCTGCGTATCGATTACGACCGGAATGCTTTCCGCAGTCTTGCCAACGCCTCAGAACTGGTTTCCATTTTGAAGCGGTTCGATCAGCAGGGTATACCGGCGATGCCGTTCAAGGGTGTGGTTCTCGCCGCCTCAGTCTATAAGAGCCTGACGATCCGTCCAGCCGGCGATCTCGACCTTCTGATCTTTGAGCGGGACCTCAAGAGGGCCACTGCGCTGTTGCTCGAATGCGGCTATGAACTGCAGACCGAAGCACACGAAGATGGCTCGCCGTCGATCGAAAACTACTACGAGTACCACTTTGAACGGCCCTCGGATGGAATGGTGCTCGAGCTTCGCTGGCGGCTGGAACTCACCCAACCGCGCTACAGACACAATCTGGGCATGGATTGGGTCTGGCCGCGGAGACAAACAGTGAGTCTTGCCGGCGTGGACGTCCCCAACCTGGATCCCGAACGTTCGCTCCTGATGCTCTGCATGCACGCGAGCAAACACGCGTGGTCACGGCTGATTTGGATCTGCGATGTTGCGCAACTTCTAAAAGAAAAATCGGACCTGGACTGGAACGCGGTTACGAGAGAAGCCAAGCGAGTCGGACTCTTTCGCTCGCTCGCGCTCGGTGTACTACTGGCGCGGCGTGTGTGTGGAGCGCCGGTCCCGGCGAAAATTCTGCGGCGTTTCGAATCGAACCGGGATGCGAACAACCTTGCGGCGTATTTTGAGGAGGCCGTGTTGGATGAACCCGGCAAGCTGCCCCGCAGCCATCTAGCTTACAACTTCAGACTTCTCGACTTCCGAGACCGGGTCAGAGTGTTGCTCTCGACGAATTTCGCTCGGCCAAACGAAAGAGATCGCGAGATCCTTCTTTTGCCCAAAGCGCTTCATCTTCTCTACTACCTGGTACGACCTATCCGTTTTCTTCTGCATCGGTCGGCCCGATAAGCGGCGCGGCGAAAGCTATCCCAACGTCCAAGCCTGCGCGCTCCCTCGGAATGGACACCACCCCTTTGCAGGTAGTGTCCTACGCAGAGTTAGGACACTACCCCTTTGCACCCCTCTCCAAACACACTCTGCTATCCTGATTGGTTTACCCGAGGAGTGAACCACGCATGCCGGAGCATAGGGGGCGCAAACATCATCAGGACCGCGTAGCCGAGACACTGCGCGAAGAAATCGGCGCCATGATCGAAGGGGAACTCGTCGATCCGCGCATCGCCTTTTGCTACGTCAGCGAGGTGCTGCTGAATCCCGGCGGCAAGTCGGCGCGCGTCTACGTGGCCGTTGACAGCGCAACCCCCAACATTGCTAAGGCCGAAGACGACACCGTCGCCGCCCTTGAATCCGCCAAGGGTTACATCCGCTTCCAAATAAAGGAGCGGATGGGCGTGCGCCACGTCCCCGACCTCACCTTCTTCGCCGATCGTTCCGGCCGCTTCCAGGCGCGCATCGAAGAGATCATGCAGCGCTCGCGCAAACGGCAAAAGGCCCCGGTGGAGTAGCCGCCCATGAACGACCCCCACCCCACCGTCGCGAGCCCTGCTCCCGCCAATGTCACCGCGAATTCTCCCACCAGTCCAATGGACGCCATCCTTCAGGTCATCCGCGAGGGCGAGCGGTTCCTGGTTTGCTCCCATTCGCGGCCCGATGGCGACGCCGTGGGCAGCGTCCTCGCCATGGGCATGTTTCTGGAGCAGCTCGGCAAGCGTGCCGACCTCGTCACCGCCGACCGCATTCCGGTTGTGTATCGAAAGCTTCCGGGGGCCGACAGCATCCGCACCGCACTGCGTGTTCATGGCCCCTACGACGCCGCAATTCTGCTCGAGTGCGACAGTACCGAGCGCACGCGGTTGCGCGGGCTCGAGCGCTTCACGATCGTCAACATCGACCACCACGTCAGCGGCCGCCCCTGGGGCCAGGTGAACTGGATCGATCGCGAAGCAGCCAGCGTGGGCGAACTGGTGTACCGGTTGATCAAGGCAGCCGGGGCCAACCTCACTCCTGAAATCGCCACTTGCCTTTACACAACGCTGCTCACCGATACCGGCGGGTTTATTTATGGAGGAGTTCGCGCTTCCACCTTCGCCCTGGCGGAGGAGCTGACCCTCGCCGGCGCCGATCCGATTCAAATCTCCAAGGACACCTACTTCCGCACACCGATGTCGAAGTTGTTGCTGCTTGGCGCCGCGCTCAACAATCTCCATCGCGAAGGGCGCCTGGCATGGTTGTGGATCACGCACAACGACATGGTGCGCACCTGTGCAGCCGAGGAAGATTGCGAGGGCATTGTGAATTACGCTCTTTCGATTGCGGATGTCGAGGCAGCCGTCTTTCTGCACGAGCTGCCCGAGCAGCGGATCCGGATGAGCCTGCGTAGCAAAGGCAATGTGAATGTGGCCGCCATCGCCGAGGGCTTGGGTGGGGGCGGACACGAGAATGCTGCAGGCTGCACCATCGATGGCCCGCTGGGCCGCGCACTCGAGGAAATACTAGCCGTGTTGCGCCCCTGCGTAGCCAGCGGCGTGGCCAAACAGGATTCCAGATCCGGTTGAGGATCGGCCAAATCTGTTAGCCTTGTCCCTGTCGAAACGTGCCGGAGAGTGGGACCCCCGCGCCGCTCGCACCTCACGTTTCCGCCTCATTTGAGGCCAACCATCAACCGGTCACCGGGAGTTCCCCTCACTCCCATAGCGCCTGCCAACACTATCAGGCGCTAAGTAGGCCGAACGGGCCCAGCGCGCACGGCAGAATGCGACGGCCCCATTGGAGAACTGCTGGACGTGGAGACTGCGTTGGAATCAGCTGCTCCGGCATCGACGGAAAAACCCGGCAAACGGCTGCCGAATTGGGCCACTATTTGTGAAGCTTCTGTCTTCGTCGTCTTTGCTGTCTTCTTCATTCTTTATGGAGTCACACCGCTCTTCGGCGGGGACGGCATCGGTCTTGTAGGCGCCGACGAGCCACGTTATGCCCAGATCGCGCATGAAATGCTGAGCCGCTTCGACTCCGCGCCCTCCCTGAAGGAGCGCCTCAGCGCCTGCGTCACACCGTATCTCTACGGCCACCCCTGGCTGGAAAAGCCAGCTCTCTACTATTGGCGCGCCATGTTTGTCTTCCAGGACTTTGGCGTACACGATTGGAGCGCGCGGCTGCCCTCGGCCAGCTTCGCGTTCATCATGGCGGCACTCATTTACCTGCACATGCGGCGCTTTCGCCGTGGAGGCCATCTCGACGCCGCGCTCATCACCGTAGCCTGCGCCGGCATCATCGGCTTCTCCCGCGGCGCCTCTACCGACATGCAGATGGCCGCACCGTTCTCCATCGGCTTGCTCGGCTGGTATGCGTGGTACGAAACCGATTCGAAATTCTGGCTCTTCGATATTTATTTCTTCACCGGGGTCGCCACGCTGGCCAAAGGTCCTGTGGCCCCGTTCTTGGCCATATTGATTGTGATGGCTTTTGCCGCCTTGCGCCGCGAGTGGTCAATTATCAAGCGATCGTTCTGGTGGCCCGGCGTGTTGCTCTATTTCGCCATCGTCCTGCCCTGGTTCGTCGCGGTCCAGCACCAGAATCCGACTTTCTTCCGCGAATTCTTTCTTGAGCACAACCTCGAGCGCTTTGCCACCAACCGCTTTGAGCATCAACAGCCCTTCTGGTATTACCTGATTGTTGTCCTGCTCGCGGTGATGCCCTGGACGGTCATCGCCATACGGGCGCTGGTCGATGGCATTCAAACCTCGGTCGCGGAATGGCGGCTTCGCCATTCCAAACCAGATAAGCCCGCGCCGAAACGCCCCGGCGATGCCTTTCCCGAATTCCTTGTTCTGTGGACGCTGATCCCCATCATCTTTTTCTCCTTCTCCCAATCCAAGCTTCCTGGCTACATTCTCCCTTCCATCCCACCCATCACCATCCTCACCGGCGACTATTTGTTTCGCTGCCGCAAAACCGGACTGCAATTCTGGATACTGCTAGGGCACGCACTGCTTTGCGGGGTCATGGCGCTGATTGCCTTTTTGCTTCCGTGGTTTGTGGCCCACGGCACCACCTTGCCCCCCGCGCACGCGCTGACGGCTGCCGTGCTGGCCGCGGCAGGCGCAGTGCTGCTGATTCTTGTGGTAGTGCACGGCTTTGGCGTCGCGCGCCTGCGCCTTGCCACCACCGCCATCCTCATGGTTCTGGTCTTCTTCCTCTACGGACTCGGTCCGTTCTTCGGCATTCCGGCCGTCAGCGCCTCAAAACGAGTAGTGAACCTCCTCGATCGCTCCTACTCGGCGCGCCCGCTGGCGGAACGGCTGGCCGGCCTTGCCCCCAGAGACGAGACGGTTGCCGTTTTTCGCGTCCGCCGCGACGTCGAGTACGGGTTGGCCTTCTATCGCAATCACCAGGTCGTCAATTACGAAGAGACCGGCGTGCCCAATGAAGAGCACTTGCTGGTGGCACGCGTCACCGGGCGTCGCGGCGTCGATCTGCACACGCAGGATGATCTCGGAGAGTATCTCGAAGGCCGCCAATACGAGCCGCTCTTTACCTGGCCCGAGCAGGGACTTGAAATTTACCTCGTCGGACGCAAGTGATTCAATGGCATGTACTGCAAAATGAAGTGAGCATCGTAAAAGGCCGATTCCGATGGCATCCTAAGAAGACAAATGGCAGCGAACGTTTCCTTCGAGATTCTCGACTTGCGGCACTTCGGAGCACCGGTGCTCCGTCCTGTCCTTGAAGCCGAGAGCGAAGTCTGGATGGAACGGCTGCACTGGGACTATCGCGCCTCGTCTAAGCTGCTCATGCAATACATCGACAGCCACATGCTTCCTGGCTACGCCGCGCTTGAGTCCGGCCAGGTCACCGGTTATGCCTTCTGCGTCTATGAGGAAAGCAAAGCGGTCATCGGCGACGTCTTCGCACTGCCTGGCGTGAGCCCCGAGATCCCCGAGCCTTCCGATCTCGCATCGGACTCTACTCACGTGGGACCCGCTCACGAAATCGAGGAGACTCTCCTCAAGCACCTGCTCGAAACCCTCCTCAACTCGCCGCAAGTCAATCGTGTCGAATCGCAGCTCTTGCTTCATCCCGCAGGCAGCCACGCCGGCCTATTTCGCAGCGAAGGATTCGATGTCTTCCAACGGTTGTTTATGGTGCAGCCGCTTGCCGGTCGCTGGACACGCCCCGGCATCGACTTACCCCCTGGCCTGGAGTTGCGCCCGTGGCGCGAAGAGGATCTGAACGCCGCAGCACGCCTCATCTCCGCGGCCTATCGCGACCATCCCGACAGCCTCATCAATGACCAGTACCACTCCGTCCATGGTTCGCTGCGGTTTCTGCATAACATTGTCCACTACGCTGGATGCGGCGCGTTTTCGCCGGTCGCCTCCCACGTGATCCTGGACCGCCGGAGCGGGGATCTCGCGGCTCTTGTGCTGGGCTCGCGCGTCAGCCCGCAAAGCGGACACATCACCCAACTCTGCGTTCACCCCGACTTCCGCCGCCAAGGGCTGGCCCGCCTCCTGCTTTCCCTCGCCGCCGCCCAGTTCATTCGCCAGGGCGTTATCGAAATCTCTCTCACCGTCACTGAAGCTAACCGCGACGCCATAGAACTCTACAAATCGGAAGGCTATGAGAACAAACACACCTTCGACGCGGCGGTGTGGGAGCGTTAAGGTTAAGTTCCGTATCTCGGTGATTAAAGTAACTTTCGTGTGATCGAAAGCACCACTGTGGTAACTTAATGCGCCTAAAATAGGTACAAATACATACTTGAGTCGGCGCCTCCTGATGAGCGAGTTGCTGGCTTGCGGAAGGGTGTTCTCTCCGGTTGGTATCTCTGAAGGGGTTCAAAGTTCTCCCGCCCAGATCGCCAGAGATGACTGAAATTAAAGGGGTGCCTATGCCGAAGCAGTATTTTCGCTTCAACGCATGTTCGAAAATGAAGATTTCGGGTGACGAAAGCGGACAGGTGCTGGTGTTGGTGGCGCTGAGTCTGACTTTGCTCATGGGCGCGATGGCGCTCGCGATTGACGTGGGATTCGTCCGATTTCAACAGCGTCAGTTGCAGACGGCGGCCGATGCAGCGGCGATCGCGGCGGGTCTGGAGCTCGGCAACTGCAACAATACGGTTTGCGCCAACATGCAAACGGCAGCGGCGACGGCTTTGAAAGAAGACGGCATTACCACCACCACGATCACCCCAACTGCGAACCAATGCACAGTCTCCACCACGTCGGGCTTAGCCATGATTATCAATGTTGCTCCCTGCGTACTGGGAGCGAGCGATCCGAACAACGGCAACACGCATATGGCCGAGGTGGTCCTTACCCAGCCCCAAAGAACGTTCTTTGGCGGCATTATTGGGGTTCGGACATGGAATCTGGTGGCGCGTGCGGAAGCAGGGGATTCGTATATTAATGCCAATACCAGCGGCGGTAATTGCCTTTATACGAATGGCCTCGCATTTAACAGCTCCGACGGCACCTTTGTTTTGAACAGTTGCGGTATTTACGATAATGGAAACCTTCAAACCGACAACGGCGACAGCGTGACTGCCTCGACGTTCCTTTATTACGGAACGTGGAGTCCCAATAACTGCAATAGCAGCTGCACCTGGAACATAGGGGGTTCAAATACCCCGCCGGCGCACACCACTTCGCCGCAAAGCAACCCGCTGGCAAGCCTTACGCCGCCCTCTCAGCCGGCAACTTCGACGACGAATACTCAGACGCCCAATAGCGGAGCAACTCTGCAACCCGGCTATTACCCGAATGGGTTCAATCTCAACTCGAATGTTTCTGTGACCTTGAATGCCGGCCTCTACTACATGGGCGGCAGCATTAACGTCAATAGCGGCGCCACGCTTACCGGGACGGGCGTGGAATTGTATTTCGTGAATGGATCGTTGCAGCCGAACAGCGGTAGCACGTTGCAGCTTACGGCGCCAGCAACGACGTCGTCGACAGCGGGCACGACTGCCAATATGCTGGTTTGGGAGGCCAGCAGCAACGGCTCGGGCATGACCATCGACACTGGCTCGTCCTCCTACTTTAACGGAATCATTTATCTCCCCACGCAAACCCTCACCCTCAACAGCGGCTCGGGTGTCACCATCAACAATGGAGCGACCGCCACGGCTCTTGATGTGAACAATATGATCGTTGACGATAATGAAACCTTCAAGATCAACGGTTCCGGGGGATATCTCGGCGGCAGTCCCAGCAAGATCTTGGGATCGTTTGCGCTTTCGGAGTAGCTTATGAAGAAACTAAATCGATTCAATCTGTTACGAGACGAACAAGGGGCAAGCCTGGTGGAGCTGGCATTTGTGTTGCCGTTGTTTCCGCTGCTGCTGTGTGGCGCTCTCGATTTTGGGCGGGCCTTTTATCTTTCGGTTGAGGTCGTAGGCGCAGCACAGGCTGCGGCGGCGTACGGGTCTCAGAATCCAACCGATATAGCGGGGATGCAGAATGCGGCCCTGGATGATGCACCGGATGTGCCGAACCTGTCGGCAGGAACTCCTACCTCTGGTTGCGAATGCCTGGACGGAAGCCACTACGGTACAGTTTGCCCAACCACGGCGACGTGCGGGGGCAACAATACGGTCCAACGCGTCAATGTGACGGTTACAGGAACCTATTCGCCCTTGATCCCTTGGCCCGGCGTTCCTTCCTCTATGTCGCTTTCCAGTACGGCGTCGATGCGCAGCGGAGGCAGCTAGTCTTTTAGCGGTGGGAGCAGACAGATGAGATTCCTCCTGCCTGTTGGTTGAAGGACGAGAAGGCGAAATGAAACGGTGTCCTGCTGGGGAGCAAAAGCGTAAAAGAGCGGCCAGTCAATGAAGAGAATGATTGACATGCAGAAGCGGTTCCGTTGGTCGCGCGAAGAGAGCGGTTCAGCGCTGGTGGAATTCGCTGTCACTGTGCCACTCCTGGTCTTCCTTTTGTTCGCCGTTCTCGATGGGATGTTTACGATGTATGCCTACCACTATACGGCCTACGCCGCGCAGCAGGGCGCGCGCTTCGCCATGGTGCGCGGCTATACCGCGAGTGAGAACATAGCCACACCGTGCGGAACGTCGGCGCCCCCGAGCTTCACGATGGCATACGACTGCACCGCCCTCGGCAGCGATATTCAAAATTATGTGCAAAGCCTGGGGGCGATTAACCCAAGCAATCTGACGATTAACACGTCGGGTGCGTATGTTTGGCCGGGTAAGAATCCGGACGGAACCACCACCGGGTGCGCAACCCAAGCCAATAGTAAGGGCTGTCTGGTAAGAGTGACGGCCAGTTACACCTTTGATTTCTTACCTCTTGTTTCCGTGACCGCCGTGACGATGCATGCCACGTCAGAAAAGGTGATTCTCGAGTAAGAACCGGCGCCCGCCAGGGAGCGTTTCGTTGCTTCGATGCAAGGAGAGGCCTTCGTTACCGCGCGATCAGATACATGCCCCAGCTCAACACAATCGCCGAGCCCACAAACAGCAGGAAGCAGTAGAGACCGTAGCGGACCATGCGCCGGGGTGTCTCGCGCTGCGTGATGCCGAAAACGACCGACGCGCACAAGGCAAACAGCAAAACCGCCGTAAAGTGAGAAGGACTCAACATCAGAGCGGCTTCCTCCTCGAGCGCAGATTGTGGGCATCCACGGCCGCAATCACATTCAACAACCCGGCCACCACGATAAACCGCGTGCCGTAATCGGCGGTCGTCACCTGCACGGAATCCGCGCCCAACCCCAGCACCCGGCTCACAACGTAGAGCAGCCCGCTGCCCAGGTCGCCGGCCAGGCCAAGAATGTCGAGAATATCGTGCGCACCAGAGTAGACCTTGCCCTGCATGGCCAGACCCAGCACAAACATGCTCACAATGGCCAGAGCCAGCAGAGCGCCGCGGCCCCATTTGCGCACCAGAAAATGCCCCGCTCCAGGCACAAGCCAGCCCACAATCAAGGGCAGGTAAACGAATCCTTGCTGCGTGGTTTTGGTTGCTGCAGGAGTGCTGTTGGGTGTTGCTGCCATGCCTCTTCGACTATATCGTACCGGGACGGCCAACCCCGTTCCCGTTCAGTTACCCGTGGGGATGATTCCCGCGTTCTCAACCATCAGAACCACCGTGCGCTGCTGAGCCCGCGTGCGATGCACCACACCGCGCGGAACTACGAAGCCCTGTCCGGGCGCAAGTTCTACAACGCGGCTCTGCACCCCATCGACGAAGACCTGTCGCTGGGGGCCCCGTTCCTCCAGATCGATGAGAAGCACGCCTTCGACCACGTAGAAAAACTCATCGTCGTCATCGTGTTTGTGCCAGTGATACTCCCCTTCAAACACGCCAACGCGCACCACCGATCCATTCACCTGGCACAGTGTCTGGTTGAACCATTTGAACTCGCAGGCGTCCGCAACGGCTTTCACGTCGATCAGCTCCAGCGGTCCATTTAGGATGTTGAGGCGGGTTTCATAAGGAAAAGCGGCAGTCGATTCAGCCATCACGATTTCCTCGCGTGCAACTAGCGCACTCATTGAAGTGGGCACACAATGTAACGTCGCCGATCACAATCAGTTTCCAAGAACCTAAGCGGTCTAAAACCCAACGAGTCTCTTTCTGTTCCCTGTTCCCTGTCTTTATCAGATCCGCACCAGCTCGCGCTGTATCTTCCCCGTCACCCAGGCCTTCGTATCTGACGTCATCATGTCCACTTCGCTGCGCACGCCAAACTCAGGCAGATAAATGCCCGGCTCAACCGAAAAGCAAGTATAGGGCAGCAAATGACGCTCATCATGCGTTTCAAGATTATCGAGGTGCGCGCCCGGTCCATGCAATTCCCGTGCGATGTTGTGACCCGTACGATGCGTGAATTCGGCGCCAAAACCCGCGGCATAAATCACCCCGCGCGCCGCGTCGTCCGCCTCGTACCCGCAAATTGCGCGGCCTTCGGCAAACGCAGCTTCCACAGCGGCAATGGCCGCATCGCGCGCGTCCCGTACCGTTGTGAAGACTTTCTGCTCCCGCTCCGTCGGCTCGCGCCCTACCACGCCAGTCCACGTAATGTCGTAGAAAATACTGTCCGCCTCGTTCACCCGTCCCCAGATGTCGATTAACATAAAGTCGCCCTGCCCGATCGGCGCACTATGGTCAACAGCAGGCTCATAGTGCGAATCGGAGCTGTTCGCATTCACACTAACGTTGGGTCCGTTCTCCCAAACCAATCCCTCACGCCGCATGGCTTTGCTCAGCCACTGCACGTGATTGAACTCCGTCAATCCAGCAGTCCGGCGCAAACCCGACGACGGCCGAACGCGCCGCCCAATCTCTTTCCATCCCTCTTCAAGGATCCGGTCGATCGCTTTCTGCGCGACCGCGTGAGTCGCCATCTGCTCTTCGCTCAGCACAGCTTCGAACTGGCTGACGAGATCCGCCGAGCTCACAATCTGCTTGCCCAGCCCGCGCAAAAACTCCACCGTACCCGCGTCTACCATCGACACATACATAATGGCGTTGTTCGGCGAGTACTGCATGGCGATCTCAGTCGCGCCGGTCAGCATCGCATCCAGGCCCGCCGCCAACTCCAGCCAGCTTGAATAAAGTCCCTTGGTTCCGGGCAGCGAATCGAGACGTCCCTGCTCCACGCGATGCACCAGCTTGCGCGGCTCGCCCGCCGCGGGTACAAAGTAGTACCAGCGCCGCGTGATGTGCGCTTTTTCATCCAGGCCTAAGATGTGTGCGGCAATGGGATCGCGATGATGATGATCGTAGAAAAGCCAGCCATCGTGGCCGCCCTCGCGCAGTGCAGCCTGTATCGCCTCTAAGTCCATAAGGCAATTTTACGCGTCTGGTTTCTCGGTCCGAGAAAGCGTCTTATAGCGCAGCCAGCGCCTCAGGCTGACTGGGAAACAGCCCCGCATACTTCGTGATCCCCACCATGGTGAAAACCTTGGTGAAGTGCGGAGACAGCCCGAAGGCAAACACTTTTTGCCCGGAGTTCGCGGCCTCGATCAGCATCTGGATGACCAGCGCAATGCCACTCGAATTGATATAGTCCACCTTGGTGAAGTCCAGGAGCACGAGCTTCGCCGTCTCCTTCGGCAAACCCTGATATGTGCCCAGCACCGCGTCCTTCGACGTGCTGGCAATATCGCCCTCGAAGCGTAAGACCGTGACCGGATGTCCGGCCGGGGAGGTAACTTGGTCGATGCGCGCTTTCGTATCAGTCTGCACGATGGTTGTGTCTCCAGTGATGCTCTAATCCGTTTCTTTGTCGAGGCGAATGACAAGCCGCACGTAGCTGCTCTTTCCATTGGTGCCCTTCACCCACTCCGCCTCGTCGACCAATGCCTGAATCAAGAACATGCCCATGCCGCGGGGATCCTCTTCGCCATGAATCTTGCGATCGATGTCAGGTTTGACAGGCAGCTTTCTAAGTCCCTTGCCATCGTCGATGACTTTCACCTCGAGCGCGTCGTCCACCGACGAAAGAACGACCCCGACTGAAAGGCCCTCATTCAGCAGATTGCCATGCTCTATTGCATTGATGCACGCTTCGGCCACGGCGGTCTTCAGATCTTCGACGCGTTCAGGCTTGAAACCCATCAGCTTGGCCACTGCGGCCGCGGTGCTCATTGCCACCTTCTCATAGCCGAGCCGCGACGGAAGCCGAACCTCCACGCTGGTGGATTTCACGTTGGTCATGCCTCATTCCCCATCCCTACTGCGCTTCCCGGCAGAGTGCAAGAGCCGTCATATCGTCTCCCTGGGCCGCGCCTTGCGCAAACTCACCTATGGCCGTCCACAATGCACCGAGAATATCATCCGCCTTCACTGCCGGGCACTTACAAAACACATCCAGCAGCCTTTCCTGACCGAATTCTTCATCGCCGCGGAATACCTCAGTCAATCCGTCGGTGTAGAAGAGCAGCTTCGCTCCCGGTGTAAACCCGCATTTCTCGGTGGAGTAGCGCATGCCGGGCAGCATGCCCAGCGGCGTTCCCGTCGATTCGAACTGCACGATTTCCCCGCCCGGCGCGAGCAGAAACCCCGGATTGTGCCCGGCATTCACCACTTCCAGCTCGCCCCGCTCCGGATTCAGCCGCATAAAAATCGCCGTCACATAGCGGCGTCGCGCTTCCTCACCCTCCGCCCAGTGATGCTGATTCATCCGCGCTCCGAGCTCGTCCAGCGGCAGCCCCGTGCTTGCGATGGCCCGAAAAGCCGCGCGGAAGCTGGTCGACATAATCGCCGAAGCCATTCCCTTGCCGGCCACATCGGCCACCACCATCAACACGCCGCCGTCCGGTTGCTCCACGATGTCGAGATAGTCGCCACCCACTTCATAGCAGGTCACCGACCGGTAAGCCACAGAGTAGCCTGAAATCTCAGGCAGGCTTTGCGGCAGCAGCGACCGCTGAATATTCCGCGCCGCATCCAGATCCTGCTGCACCCGCGCCCACTGTAGATTGCGCTCGTGATTGCGCGCATTCTCAAGCGCCACGGCCGTCTGCAGCGCCAGCCCTTCGAGAAAATCGGCCTCATACAACGTCAGCTCGCGCCCATCGGGAGGCGCAACTACCAACTCCGTCATGCGGCGGCCTTCGCGATCCTGCAACAGATAGATGGGCTGTCCCGAGCCGCTGCCATCGCCGAGATTCAGGTTTTTCACATTGCCATAGGCAAGGCCCTCACTGGGAAACGCCGCTCCGGCCATCTCCAATTCGCGGACAACAATGCGCAGCGTCTGCTCCAGCACTTCTTCTTCGCGGATCGTAGAGTGCACCTGCCGCGACGCCTCAAGCAGCGCCTGCAAACGCGCCACCTGCTGCTGTAATTCGATGGTTTCGTCACTGCCTGGAAGATGAATTCCAGCCGCCATCCCTGACCTCCGTGGAATCCCACTCTACCACGCTTGTAGTGAAGGCCGTCCAGGCTGCATTTGGTCCTGTCAGCGACCTCTTACTTCGCAGCCCGCGGCCCCACCACCCGCCGCATATCCTTCGTCTCCAGAATCCGCTTGTCATACCCATGACGCGCCACGGCCAGCATCGCCTGCCCTATTTCACGCGTCGATAAGATCTGATTGGGAAACATACGGTGCAGCACCGGCAACACCGGACCTAGCACGTTGTAGAACATCCGGTACATCGGCGTCTTCGATTGAATGCCGTCCATCGGTTCAATAAATCCCGGCCGAAACGCATAGGCGTTCAAGGGCAGCCGCAATAGCGCATTCTCCGTACGCCCCTTCACCCGCGCCCACATGACGCGCCCACGCTCTGTACTATCCGTTCCCGATCCCGAAATATAGGTGAATGTCATCCCAGGGTTCACGCGGCTCAACGCTTCGGCGGCAGCTAGCGTGAACCCGTAGGTCACGCGCTCGTATTCGGCTTCTTTCATTCCGGTCGACGCCACGCCCAGACAAAAGAAACAGGCATCGAAACCAGCGAGGCTCTCCTCCATCCCGCCATAATTGAGCAGATCCCGATGTACGATCTCGCGCAACTTCGGATCGCGCACGCCAGTCGCAGTCCGACCAAGCGTGACCACGAATTCTACTTCTGTGTCCCGCAGGCACTCCAGCAACACGCCCTGGCCTACCATTCCCGTCGCGCCAAAGATAAGTACCTTCATTTCGAACCTCTTCTCAACCCTGCACGCGGACTTGTGCTCGTCATCACAATTCTCGCAGGCCCGACGCTTTATCTTTCCGCATTGGACATGCCATAACTCCAAAGTATCTTCCGAGCAATCTAACTCAATCTTTGGTCACCACAACTCATGCCAACTTAGCGATTAAGTAACATGAATTCGTAACTCCAAGTAATTGACTCCTAAGTTGCATTTGTAATTGCACTAATTGGGCAATGATGAATACATCCGGCTCTCTATCTGCGCGGCCCCGGCGCCAGAGTCGGACAGTGAGGAGAACGCCATGAATATACTGCGCGCTATGAGTGAGCAGCTCCACATATTCACTTCTCCCGATCGTGCGCGGGTGGATGCAGATTCATCGTCGCCGTCGAACGCGGTCCAGGAACCGGATGCGCCGCATCGCTCATCTTCCCTGATTGAAATTGAAATCCCGCATTGCTGCTTTTACTGCGCGTGGTGCGCATCGCCCATCCTGCTCCCGCATGATAGCCTCGGCCTGCCCTTTGGCGGTCCGCTCATCCGCAAAATCGAAGCTCGATCCATCGGGACCGTGTGCCTGTCGTGTGGCCACGCCGGAACCTATTCTCTTTTTCGCGGCTGCATTGGCTACAACACGCGCCATAAGTTCGTGCCTTCGCACTCCGCCGGAACGACCGTCTTGCTCGATCAGCTTCACTGCATGGAACCGACCTGCGTGTTCCCGCTTCCATTCTTTGTCACCTTCGATGAGAAGTTCTCCGAGGATGATGTGAAGGAGTTCGCCGTGCGCTGGAACTGGGATGACTTGACGTGTTCCGTGGGCCACGTGATCCAGGCGCCCAAGTGGCTCAACGAACCCGGCCCGCACCGCGGAGCTCTCGATGTGACCCACCTGGCGATCAGGCCTCCCCGCTGAGTTTTTCTTCCGCCTTGTTAAGTTATTCTTTTCACGATGCGTAATACCCTTTCCGTCGCCATGATCGCGATGAACGAGGAAACCAATCTGCCCCGCACTCTTGAAAGTGTGAAGTGGGCCGACGAGATCGTCATTGTCGATTCCGGCTCGAAGGACCGCACACTCGAGATCGCGCAGTCCTTCGGCGCAAAGACCAGCTATCACGCCATCGGAGGCCACGGGGAGCAGAAGAATGTAGCCCTCGATCTCTGCACTTCCGACTGGACTCTGCTGCTCGACGCTGATGAAGTCCTTACACCCGAGTTACAAGCGGAGATTCGCGAACTGCTCAGCGGCGAGCCTAAACGCGGAGCCTATTGGATTCCGCGGCTGAACCTATACTTCGGCCGCTGGATTCGTCACGGCGGATTCTATCCCGACCACAAGCTGCGTCTCTTCCGGCGCGGAGCCGCACGGCTCAGTGAAGGCGTCGGCCCGCACTCGACACCGCAGTTCGACGGGCCCTGCGGCACGCTGAAGCACGACATGCTGCACTACGCCTACCCAACGCTGGCGATCTATCTCGAACACATGAGCCGCTACAGCACCGAGATCGCGCTGCTGCTCTACAACGGCGGCCGCACCAGCCGTTCCTTTCCCGCATTTATCTGGAACGGAGTTCTGAATCCGATCGCGACATTTATCTATAACTACTTTTTCCGGCTAGGCTTTCTCGATGGCCGCGAAGGCCTGCTGCTCCACCTCAACCACTCGGTTTACATTCACTGGAAATTCGTCAAAGCGTGGTGGCTGGCAAAAAGCAAGAACGAAGCGGCGCCGAAAAACTGAGAGCATTTCGTCTGTGCACTAGAATTCCCTGCCTCTCTGTTTCACTGCTTTTCTGTTTCTCTGTCCACTACCCACTGATCAGATATGGCAGCTAGCCTGTCCGCGTTTCTCCAGATACTTCTGGTGGTATTCCTCGGCGCGCCAGAAAGTCTGCGCCGGCTCAACCTTGGTCACAATGCGCTTCGGCTTGTAACTGCCCTCGGCGTTCAGTTGCTCAACCTTGGCGCGCGCCTGGGTTTCCTGCTCGGGCGAGTGAAAGAAAATCGCCGAGCGATATTGTGTGCCCCAATCAGGTCCCTGCCGGTTCGGCGTAGTCGGATCGTGCAGCGCGAAGAAGGAGTCGAGCAATTTCTCGTAGCTCACCTGCGCCGGATCAAAGTCCAGCTCAACAACCTCTGCGTGTCCGGTTTGATCGGTACAGACGTCCTTGTATGTCGGCCGCTCCAGCGATCCGCCCTCGTAGCCAACCGATGTCCCAGTCACGCCCGGAATCGCCGCAAACGCCGCTTCGACACCCCAGAAACACCCTGCACCAAATGTCGCTTTTTCGATACTCATACTCTCTAAGATGCGTCGATGCCGAAACGGTCGCTCGCTTCGTCAGCTGCGCTTTCTCCCTTGCGATCCTTTTGGCCTGCCGAGCCTCTTGCCGGTCGCCCTCTTACCACTCGGACGCGAGCTCGGTCGACTCTTGCCGCCGCCGGGTCCGGTGTTGGGTCTTGAGCCGCCAGGGTGCGATTTGGAAGCGAAGGGCTTCGGCTTTGATCCAAAAGCGGGTTTCGGTTTGGATCCGTAGGCTGGCTTGGACTTCGAGCCAAATCCAGGTTTCGGTTTTGAGCCAAAAGCAGGCTTGGATGGGTCGCCGCTATAGGCGACGTTTCGCCTCGAGTCATCAGGGCGCGATGATTTCGAAGCGAAAGGCTTCGGCTTCGAGGCAAAATCAGATCTTGGCTTCGAGTCATAGACAGGTTTGGATCGGCCGCCGCCGAAATTGGATCGGCTCGGACCGCCGGATCCCGGCTTACCCGCACCACTGAAGGACGGTCTAGAGCCTTCGCGGCGCGGCGGTCTGCCGACGGGTTTCTCTGCGTCTCTGGCGTATTCCACCGGTCGAATCTCGATACGAGAACGCGTCTCTTCGGAGCGCACGGGCGGACGCTCGTCCCGCGGGGTAAACGGCTTGCGCGGCGCGCTGCCAGAACGCCCAGCGGGCCCCGTCCCAGGCCGGGTATCGCGATCGCTTCGGAACGGCCGCTTGGGACCTGCGTTCCGATCAAAGCTGCGCGGCGCGCCCTGGTCCGGACCGCGTCCACGGAACGGCGGCTTGCCGCCTGGCTTTGCTCCGAAACTGCGCGAACCGCTCGGTCTTTCTCCGGGACCGCTGCTGCCGCGGCCTTCAAAGCTGGGTCTCGCTCCGACGGGATTCGCCCCACTGGGTTTTGGGCGACTGAAGTTTGCACCAGGTCCACGACTGTCGCGTCCTTTGAATCCACCCTTTTCTCCGGCTCTTTCGCTGTAACGAGGCTTTGCGCCGAATGCCGGCTTTGCACCAAACGCAGGCTTTGACCCGAAGGCTGGTTTTGCACTTGAACCCTCACCGCGCGCCTTCCCGAAACTGCGCGAATCCTCACGTTTAGGTTTCCATGCGCTAGGCCGTTCCGCTGCGCCTGGTTCTCTCGGTTTGAAGGCCGGCTTTCCGCCACCTTCGTTCCTGTGCGGAGCGTCTCTCCGCTTGAAGCTCTTGCCGGCGCGGATCGCAGCCTTCCCAGCACGCAACTCTGCCGATTGTCCAGCCTCCTTCGGCAGCATCAATGAGCTCTTGAACCGGCGTGGCTTAAGCTTGCCGTCCGCCGCGCGCCGCAGCGCAGTCACTTCTTCAACGTCCAATTCGCGCAGCTTTCCCGGTTCCAGATCAAGTACCAGCGGCCCATAGCCCACGCGCCGAATCTTCTCCACGTGGTGGCCGATCTGGCTGAACATCTTGCGCAGTTCGCGATTGCGCCCCTCGATCAGGACCACCTCGTACCAGGGATTGTCGCCCGCGCGTACCTGCTGAATACGGGCCGGGGCCGCACTCACTTTGCCCTCACCTGGTTTGCCTTTCTCGATGACAACGCCTTGGCGCAGCCGCTCGATCGCATCTTCGCCAGGCTGGCCCGAAACTTTGACGAGATATGTCTTCTCGACACCAGAGGAAGCCTTTGTCAGCTTGTTGGCGAGCTCGCCGTCGTTGGTCACAAGCAGCAGACCTTCGCTCAGATAGTCGAGACGTCCGACGGGATAAAGCCGTTCGCCCGTTCTTGCAAAAAACTCCATCACGGTGGGCCGTCCCTCGGGATCGGTCACCGTCGTCACGTAGCCCTTGGGTTTGTTGAGCACGAAATAGCGCAGCCGCTCTGCACCGTGCAGCAGTTTGCCATCCACGCGAATGTGATCGCGCCCTGCGTCGGCCTTCGTGCCGAGCACCGTGACCGTCTGGCCGTTCACCTGCACACGGCCCCCGGTAATCAGCTCTTCGGCGTGGCGGCGACTGGCCACTCCAGCTTGCGCCAGAATTTTTTGCAGTCGCTCGAGTTTTGCGGGAGGGCGCGGCTGAGGCTTGAAGTCTGAATCTTCTTCGGATGCGGATTCGCCATCGCCACTATCGGCGACAGAGTTTTCGTTCTCCAGCTCCGTTGTCTCTGCGGGTAGCGCCGCTGTGGGCGCGTCTGTCGCTTGTTTCGTGTCTTCCGCTACTTCCGGTGCAAATCCCGCCGATTCAGATGGGATGTCCTGCTCGGGCCCGTCCGCTGGGTGCTTCAACTCGTCAGTCATGAGGTGCAGTCTCGACTTCTGCGTGTTCCCTAAATTCGTGCGTTTCAGATGCGTGCGTATCGGTCTCGTCCGTTTCTGTCGCGTCGATTTCAGATGCGTACGATTCAGATGCAGACGTTTCGGCAGGGGCATCCGGTTCGATGGTCGCGGTTGAAACCTCCGGCAAACCGGTCTCGGCGCTGGCCAATGCTGCTGCGGTTGAAGCTTCTTCGCCGGTCTCGTCTTCCGGCGCGTCCTCGTCCAGATCCGGGCCGCCGCCGGGACCGGGGCCACCCACGTCTTCGCCCTCCGCATCGGCTTCGTCGAGCTCGCTCGCCGCCATCTTTTCGAACTCTTCCATCGAGGGCAGCTCGGCAACGTCCTTCAGCCCGAAGCGCAGCAGAAATTCTTTCGTCGTCTTATAGAGGATGGGCCGCCCGATCACCGGTTTGCGTCCTGCCGTGGTGATCAGCTTGCGGTTAAGCAACGAGCCAAGCACGCCCGACGACTCGACGCCGCGAATCTCATTCACCTCGGGCGCGGTCACCGGCTGCTTATAGGCGATCACGGCCAATGTCTCGAGAGCCGGCAGCGACAGCTTCATCGGCGGCTTTAGGCTCTTGATGAAAAGCCGCACGGCGTCGTGGCACTCGGGTTTGGTCGCCATGCGATAGCCGCCCGCGATCTCGCGAATCTCCACCCCCCGATCATCGGCCGCATAGCTCGCAATCAGTTCATCCAGCAATTGGCGCAGCACGGCTTTCACTTCCCGGTCGCGCTGACGGACGAGCCGTTTGGCCTCTGCTTCCGGATCGGATACCCCACTGGTCGACGGTTCAACTCCCGCATCACCCAGACCCAACTCGACGGCAGCGACATCAGCCTCGCTCGCCGGGTCGGGAGTCTGCGTCGGTACTTCAGCCTGTTCGGCCTGGGCCGGCCCAGCCGCCGCATAGAACTCCGGCGTCTGCTCCAGCCCCAGATACTGCAGACCCTCATCAATCATCGGCAGAGATGCAGGCTTGGCTGCTTCTTCGGCCGCCGCGATGGCAACCTGCTGCTCCGCCTTCCATTCCATTGCCTCTCCGGCAAACAAGCCAGCGAGCTGCGCCAGCGTGACCGGCTCCTCCGCGGCGTAAATAACAGCTTCCAGCTTGGCTCTAAGGCTCATACAGCAATCGGTACCTGCCCTAATGGTACCGGATGCAACGCAGCCCTGCGCGCGCTGCCGGATGAGGAAATCAGAGACAACAAAATGGGCGCCCAATTCGATCAGGCGCCCATCCACTGCAATTCAAACACTCATATCTCTAAGAAGGGTGACTGTTCTTCGTATGAACAATGGATATCTTCGTTTTGCCGTCGTTCTCCGATTCCCGCGATGTAACCGAAATCATAATGTTGTCGTGGGAGGGCCTTCTTACCGAGATCATGGCGCTGTTGGCTGCATCGAAAACTGACGCTTCACTCCCCAGCTTGCTCTTGTAGAAAGCCAATACCTGCTCTTTCGAATCCGTCGTCAGAAAAACCCCTGAGATCACCGATCCGGTAGGCAGGTTCATCCGCATGCCACCCGTGGTGGGTTGCGCGCCGGGATAGATGTCCGTGCCCAACTCGTCCGCTGTGAAGTTGCTCGCGTTACTCGCAGTCACACTACCGCTGGGCGTATTCAGCGTGACCTGGCCGTTTTTTCCGTTCACATGGAACGCGCGCGCCACGCGCCATACCGTGAATCCCACCGCGCCTGCGCCCAGAATGCCAAGTCCCACGAGAACAGCAAAAATGATCAGGATGATCTTGAGAGCGCTGCCGCCACTCTTCACCGGCGCCGCAGGAGGTTGCGTGTAACTACCCGCCGGGGCGTAGCCAGCAGGAGGAACTCCGCCGACCGGCGTATACCCCGGCAGTGGCTGGGACCCGGTTGCTGCTTGCGCACCCGCAGTCGGCTGACTCGGTACGTTGACCGGCGTATAGGCGGGCGCTGCCTGCGGTGCGGACGCAGCAGCCGCGAGCACGGGGGTTCCACACGCGGCACAAAAATGGCTTCCAGCGGGCACTTCGGCGCCGCATTTTGCACAAAGAACAGCCATGACGATCTCCTGTCGTGATGCTGTAAAGCTGGATTTCAGCCAAACCAGCCGCGTTTACCGCTGACTCAGGCGCTCAAGGGGATCCTCGAAAGCGCCCGCTTACCAGTTCGCGGGATTCCCGGTTTCGCTGTAGGAGCAACTATACCGGAAGAGATTCTCGGCTCGCGTTTTTTTGTTTTGCCAGGAAATAGAACGGGGACAGACCAAAGCCTGTCCCCGTGGTCCATCCATATCTTACGTGGACCTCAATTGGAGAATTGGCGGAACAGCACAAAGAGCCCGCCCGACAACAGCGCCGCCGCCGGAAGCGTAAAAACCCACGCCGCGGCGATATTACGAATCGTTGACATCTGCAGACCGCTCCGGTTCGCCGCCATGGTTCCAGCCACACCGGAGCTAAGCACGTGCGTCGTACTCACCGGCAGGCCAAAGTTGTCGGCGGCAAAAATGGTAGCCATAGCAACCAGTTCGGCGGTCGCACCCTGCGCGTAGGTCAGGTGCTCCTTGCCGATCTTCTCTCCGACCGTAACCACGATGCGCTTCCAGCCCACCATGGTGCCCATGCCCAACGCCAGGGCCACAGCTACCTTGACCCAGGTCGGGATGAACTTCGTAGCCTTGTCGACCTTGCTCTTGTAGTTGGCGAGGGATGCATTCTCGTCGCTGCTGAAAAGCGGCTGCTTTCCGTCTTTCACCAAACCGGCATCGCGCTTCTGCAGCAAGCGAAGAGCTTCGCTGGCCACGTACATGTCGTTGCGGACGTTGGTCTGCTGGCTGGCCGGAACGGATTTGTATTCCTTGTAGAGGGCAACCTCGTGGTTGAGGTCTTCCACCAATTCTCGCAGCGCGAGAATCGTGTCCGGTTGTACCTGCTTTGTGCGAATATAATCGGTCACTTCGGCCCGTGCATCGGCGCCCAGCATACCGGTTTTGTCGACGTGCCGGTCCAGGATGCGCCCTGCCTGCTCCGATGCGGCGATGAAGTCCTGCACGCCGCCTGCGGTCACAGCGTGATTCAGCGCATAAGCCGTCGGCACCGTACCGATGAGGATGAGCATGATGAGACCCATGCCCTTCTGCCCGTCGTTCGATCCATGGAAGAAGCTGACGCCGGTGCAGGTGAGCACCAGCAGGAGGCGAATGGGCCACGGTGGAGGCGAGGCGTCTTTGGGAGCCTCGTAAAGTGCCGGGTATTTGATGGTCGCCTTGGCAAGCAGGAACAAGAGAGCCGCCGCGCCGAATCCGACAATCGGAGAAATGAGCAGGACTTGAAAGACCTTGGTGGCCTGCGCCCAATCCACACCCGAGGTGCCGCTGCCGTGAGGACTCATCAACTGATTGGCAACGCCGACGCCGATGATGGAACCCACCATGGTGTGGGAACTCGATGCTGGCAGCCCGAACCACCACGTGCTCAGATTCCAGATAATCGCTGCGATCAGCAGCGCGAAAACCATGGAGAATCCGGCGCCCGCACTCACTTGAAGAATCAGCTCGACGGGCAGCAGCGTGATCACCGTAAAAGCGACGGTGCCGGTCGAGGTAAGAACGCCTGCCAGATTGCACATCCCCGACCACACCACGGCGATGTTCGGTTCGAGCGAATGCGTGTAAATCACCGTGGCCACGGCATTGGCCGTGTCGTGGAAGCCATTCACAAACTCGAAACCCAACGCGATAAACAGGGCGACAACCAGCAGCACATAGGGCCACGCGCTGCCCAGGGCCACGCCCTGAAAGTCCGCCGAGATGTGGAATCCAATGAACCCGACGCCGATCACCAGCGCGATCAGGACAACGGCTCCACTGATCATCGCGTGCGACTTCTTCATCTTCTGTTCAAGCAGCCCTGCGGCTGGGGGACGCCCCGGGATGGCTGTCGCCAATTCGGTCATGGTCGTGCTCCAAACTTTGAATAAGGATCTAGTCCGGGAGTGCCGGGGGAAGCAGAAATCCAGACTCAGCAATGGATATACGAGCCAGATGAATAGGAAATGAATTCAGGCGAGGAAAAACGTTGCGCACATAGGGTAAAGCTCGCTTGGCGGCCGCTCCTGAAACGGCTTAGGGGATCGCAGCCATGTGCCGAAAAATCCAATAAAGAATCCCAGAGAGCAGCGCCGCCGCGGGGAGCGTAAAAACCCATCCCGCAGCAATGTTGCGGATGGTCTTGAGCCGCAATCCGCTGCCATTCGCAGCCATGGTTCCTGCCACGCCCGAGCTGAGAATGTGCGTGGTGCTCACCGGTAGCCCGTAGATATCCGCGGCGAAGATGGTGCCCATCGCCACAATCCCGGCACTCGCGCCTTGCGCATACGTCAGGTGATCCTTACCGATCTTTTCGCCCACGGTGACTACAACGCGCTTCCAACCAACCATCGTTCCCAGCCCCAGCGCTAGCGCCACCGCCACTTTCACCCATGCTGGAATAAACTTTGTCGCACTGTCGACCTTGGTCTTGTAGCTCTTCAGAGCCGCGCGCTCTTCGGGAGCAAAACCCGGATCGCCAGACTTATCCATGAGCCGCAGTGCTTCACTTACCACATACATGTCGTTGCGTACATTGGCCTGATCCTGCGGTGGAACAGCTTTGAATTCCTTGTAGAGGGCCACTTCGTGATCCAAATCCTCGACCAACTCGCGTATCGCCAGCACCGTATCCGGCTGCAACTTCTTGGTGCGTATGTAGTCCGTAACCTCTTCGCGCGCATCTTGCCCGAGAATGCCTTTGGGATCGATATGCCGATGTGTGCGGATTAAGCAGTTGATTCGCGAGTCCCACGCCGATGATGGACCCAACCAGCGTGTGCGAACTCGATGCAGGCAGACCAAACCACCACGTTCCCAGGTTCCACAGGATGGCTGCGATCAGCAGTGCGAAGACCATCGCAAATCCAGCCCCCGAGCTGACCTGCAAAATCAGTTCCACAGGCAGCAGTGTGATGACGGCGAAAGCCACCGTGCCGGTAGAAAACAAAACCCCTGCCAGATTGCACAGCCCCGACCACACAACCGCGATATTGGGCTCGAGCGAGTGTGTGTAGATGACGGTGGCGACCGCGTTGGCTGTGTCATGGAATCCATTGACGAATTCAAAACCCAGTGCGATCAGCAGCGCCAGCCCCAGAAGAAGGTAAGGCCCGTAACTGGTCACCGAGGCAGCGTCCAAATCGCGCGCCACATGAAACACGATGTAGCAAAGGCTCACCGCCAGCGCCAGCAGGAAAACCACAACCCCTGTGCGGCTCGACGACCGCTTCATTTTGTGGTCGAGAAGAGTGATTCCCTTTGGAAGTGTTTCCGCAGTCGCCATCAGATTGCTCTCGATCCGATCGATCCCGCACGCCGCGGGCCGCAGCGGGCCGCAGGCGCAAGGCAGGTGAGGTGGCTGGAAAGATTTTGAAAATGAAATAGAGAGAGCTTGGGAGAGGAAGCCAGAGTGCCGGCAATGAAGACTTGCATAAAACCCCACAACCGCAAAGC
>Ga0302325_10007456_pt1 | contig 24267 bp, 22 predicted proteins | sample Palsa_T0_2_FD_201948 | JGI IMG/M metagenome (GOLD analysis project Ga0302325, IMG submission 201948) | Peat permafrost microbial communities from Stordalen Mire near Abisko, Sweden - Palsa_T0_2 | ecosystem: Environmental > Terrestrial > Soil > Palsa > Peat permafrost | place: Sweden: Abisko... | reverse complement strand
GACGAAGCCGTCCGGCGTCTCGTCGCGCCACTTGCGCCAGCTGTCCGGCTTGAAGGTGGAATAGTAGGTGCCGTTGATCTCGATCGCGGTCAGATGGCGGCTGGCGTAGGCTAGTTCGTCCTTCTGTTTCACCGTCTTCGGATAGAACACGCCACGCCACGGCTCGAAGGTCCAGCCGCCGATTCCGATCCGGATGTCGCCTGCCATCGTCCGCTCCCGCGCGATATTTTAACCCGACCCTCCCCCACTTGCGGGATGTTGCCATCTCGCCGCAGGCGTGAGCTTAACCACTCGAGGGGCGTGAAATCGCACGACCGCGGGACTATGTCATGCCCGCGCTCGGGGGATTACGCGCGAGGTTTGCTTTATTCTCCAATGATTCGAAGACCGCCTTTCTCGTGGGGGCCATCGGTGAAAACCGGCCGCGCGGCAGTGATGCTGTTCGCTGGCGCTGCGGCGCTGGCGCTGCAGGCATGCGCGTCTGACGCCCGCAAGCCCGACCTCACCGTGCCCGCCGCCTATGAGGCGCCGGCCGGGACCGCCGACGTCTCCGGCCAGACTCTCGACAAATGGTGGCTGATCTTTGGCGACGAGGAGCTCAACGGCCTCGAAGACCAGGCGCTGCGCGCCAGCCCGGACGTGAAGACCCAGATCGCCCGCCTCAAGGAGGCGGCGGCCACCCGCAACAGCGACATCCTGCAGACACTCCCCACCGGCGATCTCACCGGCGGCGCGAACCACCAGGTCACCAACGCGATCGGCCCGCCGGCGTCGGCGCTGTTTCCGGTCGGCGGCGTCAGCGAGGACGACCACCTCGACTTCAAAGTCAGCTGGGAGCTGGACTTCTTCGGCGCCCTGGCCGACGCCCGCCGGGCGGCCAAGGCCGACTACGCCGCCAGCCGGTTCGACATCGAGAGCGCTCGCGCCAGTCTGGTCGCCAACGTCGCTGACAGCTACTTCCAGGCCCGGGGGCTGGCGATCCAGCTCGACGACGCCAACGAAACCCTTCGCATCGAGAACGAGCTGTTGCGCTCGACCACCATCAAGGCCGAGCGCGGGCTTGGGCCGCAGTCCGACGCCGACCGCATCGCCGGCGACGAAGCCGAGGCGAAGTCGCAGGTGGAGAACCTGAAGGCGCAGCAACACGCTGCCGCGCGGCTGCTGCTGATCCTGGTCGGCCGCGGGCCGGAGCCGGTGGAGAACCTGCCGCTCGCCGCCGACGTGCCCGATCCGCCGCCGCTGCCGAAGGCGGTGCCGGGCGAGCTGCTGGCGCGCCGGCCCGACGTGCGCGAGGCCGACGAGAAGATGCGCTCGGCGGCGATCCGCACCAAGCTGGCCAAGGAGGAGATGTTCCCCAATCTCACCCTGCAGCCGGCGCTGGGCATCGCCCGCCAGATGGCGCCGGGCGTCGGCGTCGCGGAGACTGTCGCCGGCCTGCTGTTCTTCCCGCAGGAACAGACCAACAAGACCGACTACTGGTCGATCGGCGTCAACATGGACCAGCCGGTGCTCGACATCCCGCGCCTGCTGCAGGACGCCAAGGCGCAGAGCGCCCGCACTGAGCAGGCGGTGATCGCCTACGAGAAGGCGGTGCAGGACGCCTACGGCGACGCCGAGAACGCGCTGGTCGAGCTTTCCTCCGACGAAATCCGCATCAAGGTGCTCGAAGACGGCGAGGCCAGGGCCAAGCGCGCCTACGACGCCGGCCGCACCCGATTCTCTCTGGGCATCGACGACATCACCGCCGTCCTCTCCGCCGAGCAGACCTGGCGCACCGACCGCACCGAGCTCACCGCCGAGCGGGTGCAGGCGTTGCGGCGCGCGGTGCAGACCTATAAGGCGCTCGGCGGCGGATGGGACTACGCAACAACCAAAACGGCCGCCAGGTCGCCATGAGACGGGCTTGATGACGACGACGAAATGGGGGATCGCCGGCGTCATGGCGCTTGGGCTGGCGCTCGGCCTTGCGGCCTGCAAACCGCCGCCGGCCGGCGCCGCGCCGCCGCCCGGGCAGCAGGCGGCGAGAACCGTCAGCGTCGTGCGCATCGAGATGCGCCCGATCGCCGGCGGCATCGTCACGTCCGGCGTCCTGACGCCCCGCAACCAGGTCGCGGTGAACCCCGACCTGACCGGCTATCGCGTGTCCAAGCTCTATGTCGACGAGGGCGCCTGGGTGAAGGCGGGTCAGCCGCTGGCCGAGATGGACGGCTCGATCCTCAAGGCTCAGTTCGACCAACAGAACGCCGCCCTCTCGCAGCAGAAGGCCAACGCCGACCAGCGGGCGCGGGAAGCCGCCCGCGTCGCCGACCTCGACAACCAGGGCGTCCTCGCCGAGGAGGCTGTGCAGCAGCGCCGCTTCGCCGCCACCGGCGCGAAGGCCGGGGCCGCGGCCCAGGCCGCCGCGGTGCATGAGATGCAGACCCGGCTCGACCACATGGTGCTGCGCGCGCCGGTCTCGGGACTGATCCTGCAACGCAACGTCAATCTGGGCGACATCTCCGGCGGCGGAACCAATCCCTGGTTCGTGATGGCCGACGGCGGCGAGATCGAGCTGTTCGCCGATGTCGCCGAGGGCGATTTCGACAAGATGCGGCCGGGCCTCAAGGCCGACGTTGCCCTCGCCGATTCCAGCGCGGCCGAAGGGGTCGTGCGCCTGGTCAGTCCGCGCATCGACGCCACCACCCGGCTGGGCAAGGTGCGCATCAGCCTGCCGGTGCGCTCCGACATCCGCGCCGGCGGCTACGCCCGAGCCACCTTCACCGACCTCTCGCGCGCCGTGCCGGCGCTGCCGGAGACCGCGGTGCGCTATGACGCCAACGGCGCCTCGGTGATGGTCGTCGGCGCCGACAACAGGGTCAAGCAGGTCCCGGTTCGCACCGGCGACCGCGGCGGCGGCTATGTCGAGTTGCTCACGGGGCCGCCGGCCGGCTCGGTGGTAGTGGCGAAAGCGGCTTCCCAGATTCTCGACGGCGACTATGTGAAGCCTGACGGGTCAGCGAAGGCCGCCGGGCCATGATCACCAATCAGCAGCTGCGCATCTCGGCCTGGGCGATCCGCAACCCGACGCCGGTCGCGGTGCTGTTCATCGCCCTGGTGATCGCCGGCCTGCTCAGCTACCTCACGCTGCCGATCAAGAACTACCCTAACGTCGAGTTTCCGGTCGTCATCGTCGACGTCACCCAATCGGGCGCGGCGCCGTCCGAGTTGAAGACCCAGGTGACGCGGCCGGTCGAGGACGCCGTCTCCGGCATCGCCGACATCCAGACCATCGCCTCGACGGTCAGCCAGGGCGATTCCTCGACCCGGATCCAGTTCAACCTCGGCACCAACATGATCAAGGCGACGGACGACGTCCGCGCCAAGATCGACGCCGTGCGCAACCAGCTCCCGCGGGAGATCGACCCGCCGACGGTGTCGCGCTTCGATTTCGACGACCAGCCGATCATCACCTATTCGGTCTCGCCGGCGCCGGGCGTGAGCATGTCCGACGCCGACGTTTCGTGGGTCGTCGACAACGACATCTCGCGCTATCTGCAGGGCGTCGAGGGCGTCGGCCAGGTCTCGCGGGTCGGCGGGGTCGACCGCGAGATCAACGTCATCATCGACCCGGTGCGGATGGCCGCGCAGGGCGTCACCGCGCCGCAGGTCAACCAGGCTCTCGCCAGCGTCAGCGAGGACGCCGCGGGCGGCCGGGTGCAGGTCGGCGGCCGTGAGCAGACGCTGCGCGTGCTAGGCGCCGCCACCAACGTCGACCAGATCCGCAACATCGCCCTGCCAGGCAGCGGCGGGCGCTTCGTCAAGCTGTCGGACGTCGCCGACATCGGCGACGGCACGGCCGAGGTCCGGTCGGAAGCGATGTACGACGGCCGGCCGGTGGTCGGCTTCCAGGTGACCAAGAACAAGGAGGCCAGCGACGTCCGCACCGAGGACGGCGTCGACGCGGCCCTGCACGAGATGGTCTACGGCGGGCCGGGCGTCACGGCCGCGCGCTCCGATATTCGGGTCACCAAGATCGTCTCGCAGGTCGATTCGACCCGCGGCAGCTTCGCCGCGACGGAAGAGACTATGCTCGAGGGCATGGCGCTGGCCGCGCTGGTGGTCTGGCTGTTCCTGCGCGACTGGCGCGCCACGGCGGTGACGGCGGTGGCGATGCCGGTCTCGCTGATCCCGACCTTCGCCTTCATGGCGCTGGTCGGCTTCAGCCTCGATCTCGTCTCCCTGCTCGCCCTGACACTGGTGATCGGCATCCTGGTCGACGACGCGATCGTCGAGATCGAGAACATCGAGAAACGGGTGCACGGCGGCATGCGACCCTATGCGGCCGCGATGGAAGGCGCCGACCAGATCGGCCTGGCGGTCGTGGCGACGACGGCGGCGATCATCGTCGTGTTTCTGCCAGTTTCGTTCATGCCAGGCATCCCCGGCCAGTTCTTCAAGGAGTTCGGCCTCACCGTCTCGGTGGCCGTGATGTTCTCGCTGGTCGTGGCGCGGCTGCTGACGCCGTTGATGGCCGCCTACTTCCTCAAGCCGAAGGAGGCGAAGCCGCGGGCGCCGTTGCCCAAGCTGTACCTCAACTCGCTGATCTGGGCGCTTGATCACCGGATCATCGCCTCCCTGGTCGGGCTGCTGATCTTCATCGTGTCAGTGGTCCTGGCCGTCGGCGTCGTGCCCAAGGGGCTGCAGCCGGAAGGCAACCCGAACTTCTATCAGGTCGACGTCACCACCCCGCCCGGCTCGACGCTCGCCGACACCCGCCAAGCCCTGGCGAAACTGGCCAATCTGCTGAAGGCGCAGTCCGAAACCGAGCACGTGTTCACCGCCATCGGTGGCAGCGGCGGTGGCGGCGGCCCCGGCGGCGTCATCTCCAGCGGGGTCACCCAGTCGGTCGCGGTGGCGGTGCTGAGTCCCCATCGCGCCTTCAAGGTGCCGCAGATCCGCGACCGGCTGCGCTCCGAGTTCCATGCGATTCCGGACGCCCGGGTCAACTTCGAGGGCAACGGCTTCGGCGGCTCAACCGTACAAATCCCGCTCTCCAGCGATAGCGGCGAAGGCCTAGAAGCCGCGGCGCTCGATCTTCAGCGGCAGATGGCGGCGTCGCACTCGCTGGCCGACCCGAGGCCGGCCACCGAGCCGCCGGCGCCCGAGCTGATCATCCGCCCCCGGCCGGACGACGCGGCCCGGCTCGGCGTCAGCGCCGACACTATCGCCTCGGTGGCTCGCGTCGCCACCGTCGGCGACATCGACGCCAACGTCGCCAAGCTCGACATCGGCGACCGTCGCATCCCGATCCGGGTGCGGCTGCCGGAAAACGCCCGCAGCGACCTGCCGACGCTGAAGAACCTGCGGGTGCCGACCGTAAGTGGCGGCCTGACGACGCTGGCCAGCGTCGCCGACGTCTACTTCCAGGCCGGCCCGGCGCAGATCACCCGCTACGACCGGCGCGACGACATCATCGTCAACGCCGACCTCACCAACGGCGCCAAGCTCAGCGACGCCTACGCCGACATCAAGAAGCTGCCGATCATGCAGCACCTGCCGCCGGGCGTGAAATACGAGCAGAACTTCTCGAACCAGCAGGCGCAGAACCAGCTGTTCGCCGGCTTCGTCGTCGCCATCTTCGCCGGTATCGGCCTGGTTTACGGCGTGATGGTGCTGCTGTTCGGCAGCTTCTTCAAACCGGTCACCATCCTCTCGGCGCTGCCGCTCAGCATCGCTGGCGCCATGGTGGCGCTGCTGCTGTGGAACTCAGAGCTGTCGATCCCGTCGATGATCGGCCTCTTCATGCTGATGGGGATCGCCGCCAAGAACTCGATCCTGCTGGTCGAGTACGCCATCGAGCGCGAACGCGAGGGCGCTTCCCAGCGCGAGGCGCTGATGGAGGCCTGCCGCGAGCGGGCGCGGCCGATCGTCATGACCACGCTGGCGATGATGGCCGGCATGCTGCCGACGGCGATGGGCATCGGCGAGGGCTCCGAGTTCCGCCAGCCGATGGCGGTGGCCGTGATCGGCGGGCTGATCACCTCGACCGCGCTCTCGCTGATCCTGGTGCCGGTGGTCTACGAATTCGTCGACGACTTCGAGGCCTGGCTGACGCCGATCTTCCGCCCGCTGATCACGCCGAAGGAACTGCCCGCCCCGCCCGCGATCGCCGGCGCGGCGGCGCACAGGCCGGCGGCGGAGTAGGCCGAGGTTCCTCAGGCCGCGCCACCTTTGACAGCCGCTCCGCCGCTCGCAGGCAAGCGCGAGCAACGCGCCACGCGGATCATGTTCTTCGTCATCGGCTTCGCCGCCGGGGCATGGGCGCCGCTGGTGCCATTCGCCAAGCAGCGGCTGGCGCTGGATGACGGCGGTCTGGGCCTGCTGCTGGTGTGCCTGGGCGCAGGCTCGATCGTCGCCATGCCGCTGGCCGGCGCGCTCGCCGCGCGGATCGGCTGTCGGCGCGTGCTGGTCGCCGCGGCGGCAGTCGCCTGCCTAGTGTTTCCGCTGCTGGCGACCACCAGCTCCGTTCCGCTGCTGGCTGCGGCGCTGCTGCTGTTCGGCGTCGGCATCGGCTCGCTCGACTGCGTCATCAACGTCCAGGCGATCGTCGTCGAGCGGGGCAGCGGGCGCTCGATGATGTCCGGCTTTCACGCGCTCTACAGCCTGGGCGGCTTCGCCGGCGCCGGGGCGGTGAGCGCTCTGATCGGTCTGAACGTCACGCTGCCGGGCGCGGCCCTCGCGGTGGCGACCGTGATGGCGCTGGCGACAGTGGTTTCGACGCCGGGTCTGCTGGCGCGCCGGGCTGAGGACCACCCCACGCCGTTCGCCGTCCCGCGCGGCGCGGTGCTGCTGATCGGTGTCTTCTGTTTCGTGATGTTCCTCGCCGAAGGTTCGGCGCTGGACTGGAGCGCGGTGTTCCTGCGCGCCGTGCGCCACGCAGCGCCCGCCGAGGCCGGCCTGGGCTACGTAGCGTTCGCGGTCTCCATGACCAGCGGGCGGCTGGTCGGCGATCGCCTGGTGGCCATGCTCGGACTGCGGCGCACGGTTTCGGTCGGCGCCGGCGTCGCCGCGGCCGGTCTCGCCATCGCGACCCTGGCGCCGGGCTGGATGTCGACCGTGATCGGCTACGCCCTGGTCGGCGCCGGCTGCGCCAACATCGTGCCGGCGCTGTTCACCGCGATCGGCCGGCAGACCGTCATGCCGGAGAGCCAGGCCGTGCCGGCCGTGTCGGTGCTGGGCTACGCCGGCATCCTCGCTGGCCCCGCCGCGATCGGTCTGGTCGCCAGCGCGACCAGCCTGACGCTCGCGCTGTTAGCGGTCGCGGCTCTGCTGGCGGCCGTGGCGGCAGGCGCGAGCAGGCTGCGGGTCTAGGAAGAACCCCTGACCGCGGCCGCGAACGCTTCTGGCGGCGCGCCTTCCTCCCAGGCCGGGACGGGGGCGGGAATCTCGATCCCGACCGCGTTTCCCCTGAAACATCGCGCGTTAGAAAAACTGCGAGGTCGCGTCGACCTCCCGGCTGCCGCGACCGCTAGACGTCGGTCTTGGTGATCTTGCCCGCTTGCAGCCGACGGTCGTCCGGGCCGGAGAACTCGGTCTGGAGGTAGGTGTGGCGGGCGGTGTCCAGCACGTTCTGGCCGCCGCGCAGGCCGCGGACCCGCGCTTCCTGCGCCGCGATGTGCGCAGCGAGGTTGGTCGGCGGCTGGGTCGGCGCGGTGGGCGGTTCGGCGGGGCCGACAGTGATCGAGACGTTGAAGGCCGGGGTCGCATCCTCGCCGCGACCGACGGTCAATCGCGAAGAGTCCCGGCGGATCGGTCGGATGGATCGGATCGGTGCAATCGCTCCCGTCATGGATGAGATCAGAGCAAGAAGCGCGCCGGTCGTCCAGAGTCTTGAGCGCCGGCCTCAGCGCTTGCCCTCGATCTCTTCCAGGCCGCGCCGAGCGAGGCCGTCGGCGCGTTCGTTGAACTCGTGGCCGGCGTGACCCTTGACCCAGCGCCAGTCGACCTGGTGGCGCAGCCGCGATTGGTCCAGCCGCCGCCAGAGGTCCTCATTCTTGACCGCGCCCTTGCTCATGGTGCGCCAGCCGCGGGCTTTCCATAAGGGCAGCCACTGGGTGATGCCGCCCTGCACGTACTTGCTGTCGGTATGCAGCTCGACCTGGCAGGGCCGGGTCAGGGCGTCCAGCGCCTCGATCGCGGCGGTGAGCTCCATACGGTTGTTGGTGGTGGCCGCCTCGCCGCCCCAGATCTCGCGCTCGCGCTCGCCGAACATCAGCACCGCGCCCCAGCCGCCGGGGCCCGGATTCCCACGGCAGGCGCCGTCGGTGTAGATCAGCACCTTCGGCAACCCGGCGCTCACGGCGCAGCTTCGAACAGGGTGACCCCGGCGCGGTGCACCGCCAGCTTGCGTTCGTACTCCATCGGGTCCTTCGGCCTGACCAGCGCGCCGGCCGGGGCTGCGCGCCAGTCGGCCAGCCGGGTCAGGAAGAAGCGCAGCGCCGCGCCGTGGGCCAGGATCGGCAGCGCCGCCCGCTCCTGGGGCGACAGCGGCCGCCTGCTTTCGTAGCCGGAGAGGAAGGCGCGCGCGGCGGTGACGTTGAAGCTGCCGTCCGGCTCGAAACACCAGGCGTTGAGCGCGACGCCGATGTCGTAGGCCAGCGCGTCGCAGGCGGCGAAGTAGAAGTCGAACGCCGCCGAGAACCGACCCTCGCGGAAGAAGACGTTGTCCGGGAAGTAGTCGGCGTGGACCACGCCTTCGGGCAGGCCCTGCGGCCATAGGGCGGCGAGATGGGTGAGGTCGCCCTTGATGACGGCGGCCAGACCGGGCTTCATCGCCTCCGCCTCGTCCCGCAGCGGCGCGAAGAACGGGGCCCAGGCGGCCTGGCCGAGGTCGTTGGCGCGCCGGCCAGCGAAGCCCGCGCCGGCTTCGTGCAGCCAGGCCAGGCCGCGGCCGGCCTCGCGGCAGTGGTCGGGACTGGGGCGGCGCACCGAGATGCCGGTCAGGAAGGAGACGATCGCCGCCGGTTTGCCGCGCAGCTTGCCCAGCAGCCGGCCGCCCTGATCGGCGATCGGCGTGGCGCTCGGAAAGCCGTGCTGCGCCAGGTGCTGCATGAAGCCGAGGAAGAACGGCAGGTCTTCCGCCCGCACCCGTCGCTCGTAGATGGTCAGGAAATAGCGGCCGCGGTCGGTCTCGAGCAGGAAGTTGGAGTTCTCCACCCCCTCGGCGATGCCCTTGAACGAGATCGGAGTTCCGAGGTCGTAGCGGGCGAGGAACGCCTCCAGCTCGGCGTCGCTGATGTCGGTGTAAACCGCCACCTACAGCTCCGGCAGCGCGCTGCGGCGGGCCGGATCGACCGGGCTCGATAGCCCGACCGGGTTGCCGTCCGGATCCTCGACGATGGCGTATCTGGCGCCCCAGAAGGCGTCGTAGGGCGGCTGCAGGCCCTGCACGCTCTCTTCCAGCAGGAGGGTCCAGAGCGCGTCGACCGCCGCGCGACTCACCAACTCGACCCCGATCACGACCCGGCCGCGCTCGGCCGCGAAACCGGCGTTGTAGGCGTGCGCCAGGCGCCGGCTGTCGAACTGTAGGTCGACCGCGCCCTCGGTCTCGGCCTTGGCGTGGTGTGCTTGGCCCTTCGTCTCCCAGAGCGTGGCCGCGGGGATGTCGAGCCCGAGCCGGCGATAGAAGGCGAGGCTCGCGGTCATGTCGCGGACGACGAGATTGATCTGGCTGAACCGCGCCGCGGCCATCGTCGTCCTCCTTGGCAAAGACCCGCGCCCCGCATCGCGCGCCCAGGGGCGGCCGGTCAAGCGGCTAGAGGCGGGGCGGTGGACAGTCCCGGCCTTCTGCGCCAGCTTCACCGCGAAATCGGGGGGTCGCCATGGCGCGATTCGGGAAGGCGCGATTTGGGCCGCTGCTGATCATCCTGGCGTTGGCGGCCTGCGCGCCCGCCGCGGCGCCGCAGCTCGACCCAAGCGCCGAGGTCATCGCCCGCCAGTTCTACGAAGAGGTCGGGAGCGGCGGCGACCTGAACACCGACGAGCACATGGCCCGCGAGCTGAAGAACCCGACCTCGGAGGAGCAGCTCGCCTTGTTCCGCTCAATGATCCCCGATGAGACGGCGCGGTCGATCGACCTGGAATCGTGGGACGCCAAGACCGACGCCGCCGGCACGACCACCCGGCTGACGATCAACTACGGCTACAGCGACCGCACCCTGGTCGCGCAGACCGCCCTGTTCAAGTCGCCGGGCGGCACGGAGCCGGTGATCGTCGGCTTCCAGATCACTTCCAAGCCGGCGGCGAATTAGGAGAGGCCGTGGAAGTCAGAACAGCACCCGCGGGTTCATGATCCGCCGAGGGTCGAGCGCGGCCCGCACCGCGCGCTGCGCGGCGACCTCGACCGGGCTCTTGTAGGCCAGCGCCTCGGCGGTCTTCATGGTCCCCAGCCCGTGCTCGGCCGAGATCGAACCTTCCAGCGCCATGACGATGTCGTGCACCAGGTGCGAGGCCTCGTCGCGGCGGGCATTGTGGATGACCGGATCGCCGCCCCGCGCCGCGAGCACATCGTAGTGGATGTTGCCGTCGCCGACGTGGCCGAAGGCGTCGATCCGCACGCCCGGATAACGGGCTTCCAGAGCGGTTCCGGCCAGTTCGAGGAACTCGGCGATGCGCGAGACCGGCACGGCGACATCGTGCTTCCAGGCCGCGCCCTCGCTCTTCTGCGCCGCCGACTGGTTCTCGCGCAAGGCCCAGAACGCCTTGGCCTGCGTCTCGGTCTGGGCGATCGCGGCGTCCTGCACGAGGCCAGCCTCCATCGCCCCCTCGAGCAGCCGCTCCATCGCGCCTTCGGCGGCGCCGGGATCGCCGCTGGCGATCTCGATCAGCACATACCAGGGCGGCCGGCTCTGCAGCGGCGCGCGGGCGCCGGGGATGTGGCCCAGCGCAAGGTCCATGCCCAGCACCCCGATCAGCTCGAAGCTCTCCACCGCGCCACCGGAGACCTGCTTGGCCCGCGCCAGCAGCGCCACCGCCGCGCCCGGGCTCTCCACGCCGGCCATGGCCACCGAGCGCGACGCCAGCACTGGGAACAGTTTCAGCGCCGCGGCGGTGACGACCCCCAACGTTCCCTCGGCGCCGATCAGCAACTGTTTGAGGTCGTAGCCGGTGTTGTCCTTGCGCAGGCGCTTGAGTCCGTTCCAGACCTCGCCGTTCGGCAGCACCGCTTCCAGCCCCAACACCAGCTGGCGCATGGTCCCGTAGCGCAGCACCGCGACGCCGCCGGCGTTGGTGGAGATCAGTCCGCCGATCGTGCAGGAGCCCTCCGACGCCAGGCTGAGCGGGAAGCGCCGGTCCACCTTGGCCGCCACATCGTGCGCCTCGGCCAGGGTGAGGCCGGCCTCGACGATCAGCACGTCGTCGTCGACATTGACCTCGCGCACCGCTCGCATCCGCTCCAGCGAAAGCAGAATTTCGCCGTCGGGGATCTGCCCGCCAACCAGCCCCGTGTTGCCGCCCTGCGGCGTGATGGCGGTTCCGGACTCAGCGCAGATCCCGACGATCGCCGCGACCTCGGCCGTGTTGCGCGGCAGCACGAGCAGCGGCGTCGTCCCGCTCCAGCGATCGCGCCACTCTACCAGCTTGGGCGCCAGCCGGTCCGGGTCTTGGCTCCAGCCGCCCTCGCCCAGCACCGCCTTGAGGCGCGAGATCACATCGGCGGGGACGGCGAGGGTCATGGGCTTAGATTACCACCGCCCGCCAGCGCCGCCAGCTTCAGCCGACGTAGCCGGCGGCGCGGCGGAGGCGGTCGTTGATCGCTTCGCCAAGTCCCTCGTCGGGGATCGGCGCGGCGGCGATGGCGGCGGGGGCGAGGGCGTCGGCGGCGCGCAGGAGCGAGAACAGGCGCGCGGCGGCTTCCTGCAGGTCGCCTGAGGGACTGAGGTTGAACACGCGGTCAGCTTCAGGCGCTCGGCCGAACGCCAGATAGGCTTCCCCCGGCCGCGGCGCGTTGGCGTTCAGCCGCAGCGGCGCGTTCGGGGCGTAGTGGCGGGTGAGGCGGCCGGGTGAACGGACAGCGTCGGCCCCCGCCTCGGCGAGCGGGCCGATCAGGGCCTCAATCTCGGCCCGTGTCACCGCGCCGGGGCGGAGCAGCCGCGGCGGGCCATCCAGCAGGGCGACGACGGTGGACTCCAATCCGACCTCGCAGTCGCCGCCGTCCAGGCGGACCGCCGCGGCGGCGCCCGTCTCGGCGACGGCGTCGGCGAAGGTGGTGGGGCTGGGGCGGCCCGAGCGGTTGGCCGAGGGGGCGACGATCGGCCGGCCGAACGCCGCGAGCACCGACTGGGCCAGCGCGTGCGACGGCGCCCGCACCGCGACGGTGTCCAAGCCGGCGCGCGCCAGATCGCAGACCAAGTCGGCGCCCGCGATCGGCGCGACGAAGGTGATCGGACCAGGCCAGAAGGCGTCGGCCAGACGCCGCGCGCGCTCGTCCAGCCGCCCGACTCGGCTCGCCATCGACCAGTCGGTCACATGCGCGATCAGGGGGTTGAACCGTGGCCGGCCCTTGGCTTCGTAGAGCCGCGCGACGGCCGCCGGGTTGGCGGCGTCGGCGGCGAGGCCATAGACGGTCTCGGTTGGCAGGATGACAAGCTCGCCCGCCGCCCAGGCCGTTGCGGCGCTAAGTGGGTGGGCGGCGATCAAGGCGTCCGGTGCGCGGTCAGATCGATGTTCACCGTAACGGCGGCCGGGACGGTGTCGGTCGCCGCCCACTCGCCCTGGCCGACGCCGAAGGCGAGCCGGTTGAGCGGCACGCCGCCGGTCATGTGCGCCGCCAAGCCGTTGATGACGAGCGCGAACGGCAGGCTGAGCGGCTTGGCGACGCCGCGGATGGTCAGCGTCCCCGCAGCCAGGTAGCGGCCGGGCCCAACCGCCTGGAAGCCGTGCGCCACGAACGTCGCCCGCGGGAAGTGGCTGGTCCAGAACCAGTCCTGGTCCGGAATCTCGGCGTCGCGGTCGCCGTTGCCGGTGGCGGCCGAGGCGATGTCGATGGTGGCCGCCACGTCGGAGTGCGCCAGATCCTTTGGGTCGAAGTGGATCACGGCGTCCCAGCGCGCGAAGCGGCCGGTGAACGCCTGGCCGCTGACGGACGACGAGAAGGTCAACCTGGAGGCGGCCTTGTCCACCGCCCAGGTCGCCGGCGCGGCCAGCGCCAGGCCCGGCGCCAAGACCAATGCGGCGGCGATCGCGAGGCGGAGGTTCATGTGGCGGCTCCCGACTTGCGGTGCAGGAAGGGGATCATGCGCGCCAGCACGTCGTCCCGGTCGATGATCTGGTGCTTCAGTGCGGCGCCAACGTGCAGGACGATGGTGGCGTAGGCGACCCAGCCGAGCAGTTCGTGGGTCTTGTTGAAGAGCTTGCGCGTGGCGTGCAACTGGTCCGGGTCGGTCGGCAAGATAGGGAAGGTCGGCCAGGGGATCACGCCGTACAACATGGTCGGATGCACCTTGATCAGCGGGCTGGCCGAGACCATCGCCCAGCCGGACAGCGGCAGACCCAGCAGCAGCAGGTAGAAGACGAAGTGGGTGGCCTTCGCGGCCCACTTCTCCCAGGTGCGCATCGTGTCGGGCAATGGCGGTGCGGCGTGGGTCAGCCGCCAGCCGATCCGGATCAGGGTGAGCAACAGCACGGTGATGCCGATCGACTTGTGCAGCTGGATCGGCGGGATCGCTTCGGCGCCTTTCAGCGTGCCGAAATACCAGGCCAGGCCGATGTTGGTCAGAACGCCGAGCGCGATCAGCCAGTGCAGCGTGATCGCCACCGACGAATAGGTCGAGCGCGGCGCACGGGCCGGCGTGAAGGGGTGGACAGTGGCGGTCACTTCTTTTCGAACTCCGCCTCGATCTGCAGCGTGACCTCGTCGCCGACCAGGTTGTTCAGGTAGGTCGAGCCGAAGTCGGAGCGCTTGAATGTCGTGGTCGCCTCGAAGCCGGCGGCGCGGCGGCCGAGCGGGATCGGCAGCACCTCGTGGCCGGCGCCGATCAGGGTCACGTTGAAGGTCACCGGCCTGGTCACGCCCATCAAGGTGAGGTCGCCGGTCATCGTGCCCGTGCCGTCACCAGCGGTCTGCATCTGGGTCGCGGTGAAGGTGGCCTTGGGGAACTTGCTGGCGGAGAGGAACTCCTCGGCGAATTCCTTGCCATAGTCAGCGTTCACGTCCAGCGAGGCGGGATCGACGCTGGCGGTCAGGTGTGTCGCCTCCGGATGCGCCGGGTCATAGTCGAAGCTGGCCGCGAGGGTGTTAAACCGGAGGGCATAGAGCGAGACGCCCATGTGCTTGACCCGGGCGATCACGCTGGCGTGGTGTGGATCGAGAACATAGTGGCCGCCCGGAAAGTCCGAGCTGCTAGGCGGGGCGCCCCACGCAGCCAAGGGCGCGGCGACGAGCGGAATGGCGAGCGCGAGCGTGACGATGGCGGCCGATCGGCTGCGGGTCATGGACGCCCTTTCAACGGAGATCCCTCGCCAGGCAAGGCGAACCGCAAATAGGGACGGTTTTCAAGCGGCTGTCATTCCCACATATCACGAAGCCGTGATCCAGGGGCGCCTCGCTGTAACGGCTGGCCTTGCGCTGGCCGCGCGCTAGAACGGCATCGCCAAGCTGCAAGGGACGGCCATGACCTACAAAGCCCCCGTTCGCGATCTGACGTTCGCCCTCGAGGAAGCGGCGGACTTCGGCCGCCTCGGCGCCGCCTTCCCGGCCGCCGACGCCGAGACGGTCGCCGCGGTGCTGGAAGGCGCCGGCCAGCTGGCCTCCGACGTGCTGGCCCCCCTCAACCGCACCGGCGACACGGTCGGCGCGCGCTACGAGAACGGCAGCGTGATCGCGCCGCCGGGGTTCGGCGACGCATACCGCCAGTTCGCCTCTGGCGGCTGGAACAGCCTGGGCGCCGACGCCGAGTTCGGCGGCCAGGGCATGCCGAAGGCGCTGGAGGTCGCCGTGTTCGAGATCCTCCAGGCCGCCAATCTGAGCCTCAGCCTTTGTCCGATGCTCACCCTGGGCGCGATCGAGGCGATCGAGAAGAACGGCGATCAGGCTCAGAAGGCGCTCTACCTGCCGAAGTTGGTGTCCGGGGAATGGACCGGCACGATGAACCTGACCGAGCCGCAGGCCGGCTCGGACCTCGGCGCGCTGACCACCCGCGCCGAGCCGGACGGCGATGGCGGCTGGCGCCTCACCGGCCAGAAGATCTTCATCACCTGGGGCGACCACGACATGACGGACAATATCGTCCATCTCGTGCTCGCCCGCCTGCCCAACGCACCGCCCGGCTCGCGCGGCAATTCGCTGTTCATCGCGCCCAGGCGGCAGGTGAATGCCGACGGCTCGCTGGGCGGCCCCAACGGGGTCACCTGCGCCTCGATCGAGCACAAGCTCGGCATCCACGGCTCGCCGACCTGCGTCATGCTCTACGAGGGCGCAGGAGCGGAACTGCTCGGCGCGCCCAACGCCGGGCTGGCGGCGATGTTCGTGATGATGAACGCCGCGCGCTTGCAGGTCGGCGTGCAGGGCGTCGCCATCGCCGAGCGGGCCTACCAGCAGGCGCTGGCCTATGCGCTGGAGCGCAAACAGGGCCGCTCGGCCTGGACCGGGGCCTATCCGTCGCGCCTGTTCGACCATCCCGACGTGCGCCGCACCCTGATGCTGATGAAGGCCAAGATCGAAGCGGCGCGGGCGATCTGCCTGCACACCGCGGTGGCCGCCGACCTCGCCCGCACCGCCGGCAACCCGGTCGACCGCGACTCGGCCATGCTGCGCCAGGAGCTGCTGACCCCGATCGCCAAGGCCTGGTCGACCGACATGGGCGTCGAGGCGGCGTCGGCGGCGCTGCAGGTGCAGGGCGGCATGGGCTTCATCGAGGAGACCGGCGCCGCGCAATACTACCGCGACGCCCGCATCCTGCCGATCTACGAGGGCGCCAACGGCATCCACGCCATCGACCTGATGGGGCGCAAGCTGGCGCTCGGCAAAGGCCAGGCGGTGCGCGAGCTGGTCGACGAGATCTTCCCCACCGCCGCCGAGCTGAAGAGCGCCGACGACGCCTGGCTGCACACGGTCGGCGCGCGGCTGGAGGCGGGTCTCGCCGCCGTGCAGTCCGCCACCGGCTGGCTGATCGAGCGCCGCGGCCACGCCCAGCCCGACGCCCTGGCCGGGGCGACGCCATACCTGAAGCTGCTCGGCGACGTGGTCGGCGGCTGGATGCTGGGCAAGGCCGCGCTGGCCGCCTCACGCCGCATCGCCGCCGGCGATCCCAACCCGGACTACTGCCGCACCAAGATCGGCCTGGCCCGGATCTTCTCCGAGCAGGTGCTGGCCCAGGCGCCGGGCCTGACCCAGGCGGTAACCCAGGGCTCAGTCGACCTGTTCAGGGCGACGCCGGAGTCGTTGGGGGCCTAACGTGGTGCGCTCATAAGTCGGCTGCGGCCATCGAGACGAAGATGGCGCCAAGATCGACACGGATATCGGCCGGGCTCTCAGATAAGCTTGTTCCAGCAAGCATGCTCTTCTCCAAGGTGAGTGGTTGAACGCCTCCTCAGCTTGGCAGAGCGCCGGCGGCTATCCACCCCCATGGGATCTAAGCGGAAGTTGGGTCGTCACACACCCCAGTCGCAGCAATGATGGACAAGAGAGCGTGAACACCTACAAAATCGTCGGTCTAATTATGGGACTGGCTTTCTCGGCCTGGATCGTCTCACGGCTCTGGAAGGCCCTGCGAGATGGCAGGATCGCTTATTGGCGTACGCCAGCGAGGATGTTCTATGCTGAGAGGGCGACCAACCTCGCCCTCTACTGGTTTGCGGTCGCCTGGCACGCTGCATGTCTCGGGCTTGTGCTCTGGTGGTTTTGTATCTTGCCTTGGCTGCGTGCCTGACGCGTCTGTGAGCGCCCCGCCAGCATGTAGTCGTTCAGGACGTGGACGAGTTCTTCGGTCGGCGTGTTCCAACGTTGGGGGTAGACCGGTCGTGGCCTGCGACCGAGCGGTCCCCGCGGCTCCAACAGCGCTGCGAAGGCGAAATCCACGCCAGGGCCGATGGGAGAGCGCCGCACGGCTTTGGCGCCGTTACCTACGGTACCCTAGCGGACGACCCCGCCACGGGGCTGCAGGTGGCGTTCAGGGCGCGTAAGGCCATCCTGGCGCGAGGACCGGCCTCGATCGATCCGCGCGTCGGACGCCCGCCCGGAAACGACGCTACAGCTGCTCCAGCATGTACTCCGCCGACGAGACCCGGTACTCGCCGCCGCTCTCCACGTTGAGCTCCTTCACCACGCCGTCCTCGACGATCATCGAATAGCGCTGTGAGCGCGGGCCCATGCCGAAGCGCGAGCCGTCGAGTTCCAGGCCGATTGCCTTGGTGAAGTCGCCGTTGCCGTCGGCCAGCATCAGGATGTCCGTTCCGACACCCTGGTTCTCGCCCCAGGCCTTCATCACGAACACATCGTTGACCGAGACGCAGGCGATGGTGTCGACGCCCTTGGCTTTGAAGTCGGCCACGTGCTGCTTGAAACTGGGCAGGTGCTTGGCCGAGCAGGTCGGGGTGAACGCGCCCGGCACGGCGAACAGGGCGACCTTCTTGCCGCTGAACAGCTGGTCGGTGGTCAGCGGTCCCGGCCCGTCGGGACCGAAGGTGGTGAAGCTGGCTGCGGGGACTTTGTCGCCGACCTTGATCGTCATGAGGCTCTCTCCTGCGGGCTTGCGCCGCACATAGGACGAGCAGCCCGGCAAGCCAAGCCGGCGCGACGAACTTGTGGCTTGAAAGCGCCGCGATGGGACCCGATCATAGGTTCGATGTCCGACTCGGAAGAGCCATTCCTCACCGGACGGATGCTGGTGGCGATGCCCGGCATCGGCGATCCGCGCTTCGAGCGCGCCGTCATCTTGCTGTGCGCCCACAACGCCGAGCACGCGATGGGGCTGGCGGTGAACCGGCCGGTCGAGGGCCTCAGCATCGGCAGCGTCCTGAAGCGGCTCAAGGTCGGAGACGCCAGCTCCTCGATCACCCTGCCGGACGACCTGGTGCTGATGGGCGGCCCGGTCGAGCGCGACCGCGGCTTTGTGCTGCACACCGACGACTATTGCTCGCCGACCTCGAGCATGCCGGTGATCCCGGGCGTGAGCCTGACCGCGACCCCAGAGGTGCTGGAGGCGATCGCCGGGCACAACAGCCGCCCGCGCCGCTCGCTGCTGGCGCTGGGCTACGCCGGCTGGGGCCCCGGCCAGCTGGAGCAGGAGATCATCGGCGACACCTGGCTCACCTGCGACGCCGACGAGAGCCTGATCTTCGGCGACGACCACGCCGACAAGTGGCGCCGCGCCCTGGCCAAGATCGGCGTTTCCCCCGAGCGGCTGTCGGGCCTGACGGGGCAGGCCTAGCCTAAAGCCGCGACCCGGCTGCGCAATTCGGGGCCGTCAGCAGCCCTCATCCTTGCAGAGCAACACGATATTGTTGGTGCTGAATTGCGGGCCGTTGAATTTCTGGCCGAACGTTCCGGTGCACGTCTGACCGCTCTGGCCATGCACGGTCGCATCGACGTGGTTCCCGGAACCCAGGTCCCTGATCCAGGGACCGCCGCTCGAGCCGAAGGTCATGCCGCAGGACATGTTCAGGACGCCCGAACCGCAACTCGACGGCTGGGCGGAGCTTGGCGCCGAGCACTGTTCGAGATTATTGCCGCCGCCGATGTTTCCCGGATAGCCGAACGAATGCATCGGCTCGGACGCCGGATAGTTCCACGAACGGCCGAGCCAGCCGGTGTAGTAGGTCACGGAATGGCCGGCGGCGTCGTTCTGCAGCCTGATCACGCAAACGTCGGACGGAATGTCGCCGTTGTTGACCCAGGAGTTCGGGACTCTGGCGTCCGTCCAGTTGAACACGCCGTACGGCGCATTGCCCTTGTTGTAAGCCGGCGCGAACGACCAGCCGCCGATCCAGTTGTTCTTGGATCGGTCCCAACAGCAATGCGCGGCGGTGACGATGATGTTCTTCCCGCTGATCACCGATGCGGAGCAGAAACCGCCGTTCAGGAACAGCTTGCCGATCGCCGCGGTCTGAGCGCGCGCCGGCCCGGTGAGGACTGCCGCGAATATCAGCGCGGCCATGGACACAAGCGCACATCCGGAAAAATACCGCCGGGCGACCATTGCTGTCTCCTTCGCTATGCGAGCGTCACTTCCAGTCGTCGGGGTGGAGCTTGCGGGCTACCTTCTCGGCGTCCCGGTTCGGCGCGCCGCCCGCCGACGACGTGGGCCTGGCGACCAGCAGCGCCCGTCGTTCCTCGGCGGTCAGGATGCGTGGCTTTGGCGTGCCGATTGTCGTGTTCCAGTCCAACGGTTTCGCGGCGAGCCGGGCCTCACGGGTCTGGAAAGACGGTTCTTTCATTAACCGCGCCCGCTCGGAGCCGTGTTCAATGGACGTGGTGGCCGTAGCCGGCGCCGGTTGGGCCAGAGTTGGTTGCGAGGCGGCGCTCGCGCACACGACGCCGATGCCCGCCGCCATCGCGAAGGTGAAACGGCGACCGGTGCGGTTGGCTTTCGGCGACATGTTGGACTCCCGTCTGGCCGGCGCTCGCCGATGAACTGGTCCAACGGACTCTCGGTCAATGATCGATGATTGTCCGCAGCTGAAGATACACCCTGCAGTCGAGATTCCAATTTTGTCAATCTTGGCGATCTGACCGCCAAGCCCAGGCCGTTGCGAGGCGCGCGCCTCAGCCCTTGGCCTTCACCGGCGCGGCGCCGTCGGCGTAGCACTCGTTGAGATAGACCTCGGCCTCCTGCGGCGAGAGCGCCGGGGCGTAGCCGTAGCCCTGGCCGTAGTCGCAGCCGAGTTCCAGCAGCGCGCGGGCCATCAGGCCGTTCTCCACCCCTTCGGCCACCACCTCCAGCGCCAGATCCTGGCCCAGCTGGATCACCGAGCGGACGATCTTCGCCGAGCCCTCGTTGGCCGACATGGTGCGCACGAAGTAGCGGTCGATCTTCAGTGTGTCGAACGGCAGGCGGGTCAGATACGACAGCGAGGAGAAGCCGGTGCCGAAGTCGTCCAGCGCCAGGCCCGCGCCGGCGTCGCGCAGCGAGCGCAGCGTCTGCGCCGCGCGGTCCGGATCGCGCATGATGTCGCTCTCGGTGATCTCCAGCTTCAGCGAGCCGCGGCGCAGGCCGTTGTGGCGCACAAGGGCGGCCACTTCCTCGACCAGGCCTTCGCGATCGATCTCGCCGGTGGAGAGGTTGACCGAGCAGGTCAAGTGGTCGACCGCCGGGTGGGCGCGGCGCCAGGCGCCGAGTTGCTGGGCCGAGGCGGCCATCATGAATGCGCCTAGTTCGGCCATCATGCCCATCTCGGACATCAGGCCGAGGAAGTCGTCGGGCGCCAGGAAGCCGCGGCGTGGGTGACGCCAGCGCGCCAGCGCCTCGAAGCCGCTGAGCTCGCCGGTGGAAAGCCGCACGATCGGCTGAAAGAAGGCATGGATCTCGCCGCGCTCGATCGAGCCGCGCAGGTCCGCCTCCAGCGCCAGGCGCGACAGTCCGTCTGTTTCCAGCGCCCGGCCGTAGGCGGCGGCCGGCGCGCCCCGCCCGGCGGACTTGGAGACCTCGATGGCCAGTTCGGCGCGGCGTAGCAGCTCGGCCGCTTCCGGCGCGTCATCGCCGCCCTCGATCATCACCTCGCCGATCGACAGGGTGGGATGGATGTCAAAACCGGCGACACGGAGCGGCTGTTCCAGCGCCGCGCGCAGGGTTTCGGCGACCGGCGTCTTGGTCACAGCGGTCAGCACGGCGAACTCGTCCTCGCCGATCCGCGCCATCAGCGCCTCTTCGGTGAAGGCGGCGGCGAGGCGCGAGCCCAGCGCCGCCAGCACCAGGTCGGCGCGTTCGTGGCCCAGCGCCTCGTTCAACCGGCGCAGGCGATTGAGGTCGGCGACCACCAGCTCGAAACCGCCGGAATGGCCCAGCTTCTCCCGCGCTCGCAGTATGAAGCTGCGGCGGTCGAGCAGTCCGGTCAGCGGGTCGCGTTCGGAGGCGGTGAAGCGCATCTCGCGGGCGACGACGCCGGCGGCGCGCAGGCCCTCTTCCAGCCAGACGCCGCGCCACAGACAGGGCTCCCCGCCTCGCATCCTTAAGCGCGCGGAGATTTCCGTGCCCGGCTCGCGCACCCGCAACATGTCTTCGGCGGCGGCGCGGTCCTGTGGCAGCACCAGCGCGCGGACGGCAGCAGAGGCGGCTTCCGGGGCGAGCGGGCCGAGGCCCAAGGCGCGGGATGCGCCGCTTAGCCGCAGGCGATCGCGGTCAGGCTCCCACACCCAAAGCGCGGCATCGGCCGCGCCGAGCGCCTCGAGCACGGTCGTCGCATCCCAGACCAGCCTGTCGGCGGACGCCATTGCCTCGAAACCCCGATCCGGACGGGCGATGCGGGCCTAAATCAGACCAGCACGTCCTCGCCCCTGTGCTCGCTCGCCGGCGCCGGCGACACGAGTCCGAACAGGAGATGATCTTCCCAGATACCGTTAATTCTCAGATAAGCCCGCGCCAGTCCTTCCTGGGTGAAGCCGGCTTTTCGCAGTACGCCGCGCGAGGGTTCGTTGGTCGGGATGCAGGCCGCCTCCAGCCGGTGCAGGCCCAGGCGCTCGAACGAGAACCGCGAGACCGCCTTCACCGCGGCCACCGTGTAGCCATTGCGCGTGAACGGCTCGCCGACCCAGTAGCCGATCGAGCCCATCTGGGCGACGCCGCGGCGGATGTTGGAAAGGGTGATGCCGCCGACCATCGCATTGTCGCTCTGGCGGAACACCAGGAACGGATAGGCCAGGCCCCGTTCGATGTCGTGCGCGTAGGCCGACAGCCGCCGGCGCCAAGCGCCGCGGGTCAGATCGTCGACCGGCCAGGTCGGCTCCCAGGGCTGCAGGAAGGCGCGTGAGCGCGACCTGAGCGCCGCCCACTCCTCGAAATCGCCGCTGCGATGGGGACGAAGCCGGACGCCCTCGCCCGGGAGGCGCAGGTCGTGGTCGGATGAAATCCAATCCAGGAGGGCCATTGACCGCCTTTTGCTCCCGTTCTCCCCGCTTTGCCAAGCTCAGCCGAACATCGCCGCGTGGAAGACGTCGGCCGCGGCCAGCGCACGGCTCGGGCCCAGCACCGCGGGGGCGGACAGCTTCGGCGCCAGGACGCGGCCCGCCAGACGCGTGAGGTCAGCGGCGCCGACGGCGTCGATGGCGTCGGCGATTTCCTGGGTCGCGAGCAGGCGGCCGAACACCAGCAACTGGCCCGCCGCCTGCTCGGCGCGGGCGGAGAGCGACTCGCGGGCCATGAACAGGGCGGCCTTGAGCTGGGCCTTGGCCCGGGCGAGCTCGGCGACGCCGACGCCGTCGGCCAGCTTCCTGAACTCGCTGGCCACCACCTTCGCCAGGGCCGTCGCGTCCTTGGCGGCGCAGCCGGCGTAGACGCCGATCACGCCGGCGTCCTGGTACGACTCGGCGAAGGCGTCGATGGCGTAGGCCAGGCCCAGTCGCTCGCGCGCCTCCTGGAACAGCCGGCTCGACATGCCCCCGCCCAGCGCCTCGGTGAAAACGCGGACGGCGAAATAGTCCGGATCCACGGCCCCGATCCCGGGCAGCAGGAACACCAGATGCGCCTGCTCCAGCCGCTTGGCCTCGGCGGCGCGTCCGCCAGTGAAGGACGCGGGCGGCGGCGGCGGCGAAGTCGCGCGCTTGGCGTCTCCGAACAGCCGTTCGGCGAGCCGCAGCAGCTCGTCCTCGTCGATCGCGCCCGCGGCGCTGATCACCAGTTGGTCCGGTGCGTAGAGTTGCGCGCGCCAGGCTTCCAGCGCGGACGGATCGGCCGCGGCGATGCTGGCCTCGGTCCCGAGCACCGGCCGGCCGAGCGACTGGTCCGCGAACGCGGCGGCCTGGGCCAGTTCGAACACGAAGTCGTCCGGGGTGTCGGCCGCCTCAGCGATCTCCTGGGCGATCACGCCGACTTCCTGAGTGAGATCGGCACGGTCGAGCGTCGGCCGCAGCATCAGGTCGGCGACCACCTCCAGGCCCAGCTGCAGGCCGCCGGCGAGGCCGCGCACCTGGAAACTGGTGCGCTCGTAGCCGGTCGCCGCGTTGATCGAGCCGCCCTCGGCCTCGATCGCCTCGACGATGTCGCGGGCCGAGCGCTTGCCGGCGCCCTTGAACACCATGTGCTCCAGCAGGTGCGCCCAGCCGGACCGGCGCTCGTTCTCCGTCCGCGCCCCGCGCCCGGCGACGACGGTCAGCGCCAGCGTCTCGAAGCCGGGCGCCGGATCGGCGATCACGCGCACGCCGTTGGCGAGGGTATGGACCTTCATCCCGCCGCGAACTCCCGCACGAACCCCTTTGCCGCCTCGACGTCCGCGGCGATGGTGTCGAACCGCTCGGCGCGGCCGGCCAGACCGAAGACGTTGTGCGGGCGGTCGGGCGCGATGCCGGTGGCCGCTTCCACGGTCTCGGGGAACTTGGCGGGGTGCGCCGTGGCCAGCGCCACCAGCGGCGTCGTGCGCGCCGCGGGGCCGATCCGCGCGGCGGCGGCCAGGCCGACGGCCGTGTGCGGATCGACCAGTTCACCGGTCTCGTTGAGCGTTGACAGGATGGTCCGCGCCGTCTCGCCCTCGCTCACGGCGGCGCCGACGAAGAGGGCGCGCATGGCCGCGAGGCTGCGTGGCGGCAGGTCGATCGCGCCTTGCGCCGCGAACGCCTCGAACGCGCGGGCGGTTTCCAGCGGGTCGCGGTCGGTCGTTTCGAAATAGAGCCGTTCGAAGTTGGAGGCGGCCTGGATGTCCATCGCCGGGCTGACGGTCGCCGTCACCTTGCCGCGGGCGTAGCGGCCGGTGTCCAGCGCGCGGCAGAGGATGTCGTTGGCGTTGACCCCGATGATGATCCGCTCGATCGGCAGGCCCATGCGATGGGCGACATAGCCGGCGTAAGCGTCGCCGAAATTCCCGGTTGGCACGGCGAACGCGACCTTGCGCCCCGGCGCGCCGAGCGCGACCGCGGCGGTGAAGTAGTAGACGCTCTGGGCGACGATGCGGGCGAAGTTGATCGAGTTGACGCCGGACAGATCGACCGCCGCGGCAAACTGGGCGTCGCGGAACATCTCCTTCAGCATCGACTGGCAGTCATCGAAAGTCCCGTCCACGGCCAGGCAGGCGACGTTGGCCTCGTCGGCGGTGGTCATGAAGCGGCGCTGCACCTCGGAGATGCGCCCCTCGGGAAACATCGCT
>Ga0302325_10007453_pt1 | contig 24272 bp, 22 predicted proteins | sample Palsa_T0_2_FD_201948 | JGI IMG/M metagenome (GOLD analysis project Ga0302325, IMG submission 201948) | Peat permafrost microbial communities from Stordalen Mire near Abisko, Sweden - Palsa_T0_2 | ecosystem: Environmental > Terrestrial > Soil > Palsa > Peat permafrost | place: Sweden: Abisko... | reverse complement strand
TAGCGATTCGATTGGGATTAGCTCAGCGGCTTCAAGAACGCGTTCACGTACTTCCTCGGGGCTCTCCACTCTGGGATTGATCGGATCCGTGACACCAACGAATAGCATCTGACCGGGCTTGAGCAGGTTTCGAATCGTCGTCAGCACACGACGGCGGTCCGCTTCGCTGGCCAACTGAACATAGAAGCGACCGACCTTCAGGCGAAACAATCCGGGTAGTAAACCCGTGTAATCCACGTCGGCGCTATGCGTGGAGTCGTGATCGCCACCGGGACAAGTGTGCACTCCAATCTTCTGGCGCTCGTCAGCTGAAAAGCTATCGAGAACGCGGTTGTTCAGTCCGATAAACGATTCCAACAGCCCGCCGGATCGATCGAACTTAAGGGCCAAGCGTCCTTCCGTGAAGTCGATTTGCACGCAGGCCGCCTTGGATTCTAAACACTCACGAATATCCCTCGCTGCATCCCTAACCAGGTCTTCCAGGAACGCCTCGCGCGTATATCCGTCTAAACCACTTTGGGGATAGAGCAAGGCTCAACGCCGATGCCGAAATCACAGCTTGTTTCACTGGCCGGTGAGCGTATCGCTGAGCCGCCCTAAGGTAGGTCACAGCATGGACGCCATAGCGGAACGGGCCTCTGGTCAATCGTGGCAACTGCCGGGCGTGACCATCAGCGAACGGAATAGTGACGCCATCCGTAGCGAGATTCTCCAAGCCCAGAAGCGGGTAGGTAGCAAAGCTCGGCTTGCTCTGCTCACCATCCGTTATGACGGGCGAGTCGGTCGCTTCCAGGTGGCTTATCGTATCGCGTAGTGCCGACTCTTCTGCCGCATGGAGCTGCTCGTCTGATATCTGCCGGGCAAAATGAGCCCGCATCGCTGTCAACAACTCCGGAGGACGAGGTATGCTGCCAATGGGTTCGGTCGGGATCGGCATGGTGTACGGTTCTTTGACGTGAACTATAAATCGAATCATTCACAAGCTGAACTTGCCGCGCTTTGCCGGTTAGAACACGGGTCTCCTCTTTATCCGACAGGCGATTTTGAATGCGAGAACCTTACTTGCGATCGCTGAATCGCAGCAATACTAGAAAAAGATTAGACGTGGTCGTCGGGCAATCCGTGTACCATTCGACTTCTAGCAAAACTGTCCGCAGAAATGTTGGCATTAGAAGGAAAAGGTGAACCTGGACCCTCGCCATCAAACCAAAGGTACTGGGGAACGCAGCCGAAATAGCGTCCGAACGCAGTGAATTCGATCCTGGTCATTACGGTTGGCGCGTAGTGTGAGCGGCGTGTCGCGGCGTGATGCCTCGACGTTTAGGGATGGCGCCGGCCCTTGCCTGTGGTTATGCGACCTGACTCCCCTTTCGGTGGGAGTCCGCCTGTACCTTCATCCCTTCATCCACGAGGGATGCTCGCCATCCAGTCTCTACCTTTTCCTCCACCATTCCGCGGGCTTGGTTCGGTATGGCCAAAAGCCCCTAGAAAAATGGGGCAGATTCGCAACGGCAGCCGAGTCCGCTGCAAGGGCAGTGCGGAAAGAGAGACGAAGCGTCAGAGCGGTGTGTTCACCCGATTTGTCCCGGCTCCAAATGACCTTTCTTTTCGGCGAGACTTTCAGCACGTTTACCGATCTTCTTAAGTATCAGTTCAAGTTGTTGCAGTTCTTCTGAAGAGACATCCTGGAAGGCACGTTTGATGATTGCCGAGTGCCGGCGAAAGAGAGGGACAAACATTTGCCGTCCTTCTTCAGTCAGCGACACCGTTCTGATCCGACGATCTCGGCTGCACTCTACGCGACTGACAAACCCCTTCTTGTATAGACGATCCACCGCGACGCTGACTGATCCTGGATTGAGGTCAACCTTTGGGCCGATGGAATTTACCGGCATCGGTCCCTTATGGAGCAGTACTTCGAGGACCCGAAAGTCGGACTCCCCTAATCCCTCCTCGAGTAGTGTCGGAAACACATAGCGCGACATCGATTGCCCGGCTTTCAGCATGACTAGCCAGGCATGAAGGGCCTCCGGAGGCTTTTTGCTCTCTTCCACAAAATATGAATCCTTGGCATTATACTCGATATCATATATATCGATGTCGATACGAATGATATCGATGGGATAAAAGGAGACTACCATGAGCCATACGACCACCGCAGCTCTACCACAAACTTCAACCACCACCTGGAACATCGACCCGTCTCACTCCGTCGCGGAGTTCAAAGTCAAGCACATGATGATCGCCAACGTAAAAGGCCACTTCACCAAGGTTTCGGGCGTGTTGGTCCGGGATGGATCTAATCCTGCGAAAGATCGCGTGGAGGCCACGATTGAAGCCGCCTCGATTCACACTCGCGACGAACAGCGCGATGCTCACCTGAAGAGCGCCGATTTCTTTCACGTGGAGAAGTTTCCGACCTTGCACTTCAAGTCAACGAACATCAAGGTCGTGGGCGAGGGAGAATTGTCGTTGGAAGGCGACCTGACTATCCGTGGCGTTACCCGCAAGGTGCACTTTTCGGTGGAAGGGCCAACTCCACCTACGAAGGATCCCTGGGGCAACACCCGAATCGCGATCTCTGCGACCACAAAGATCAACCGCAAAGACTTCGACCTGACGTGGAACGCTGCACTCGAGACTGGTGGCATTCTGGTCGGTGACGAGGTCACCATCACTCTCGATGTCGAGTTCGTGAAGGCCTAACCGTGAGCCAGACGTCATTCGTAATAGAGTTGTTCGGAATCGAGGTGTCGAAAGACGCACTCGCTCCCGATAAGTGACAAGTCGGTGCAGAGTCGAGGGCCCAAAAGCGTGACGTTGGCGGGCGGACGGATGGCGAGGAAAGTCTCGTTCTCTTGCAATCATTTGAAATCGCCACCCCAGTGTGGCGGTCCAGCCTCAGCCTTAGTCAGCTCACTATCGGACAGGTGTCCGCATGCGAGGATCGATGGTGCCCTAAACTCGCGGTCGTCGACCCACAGCTTCGCGTCCATTGCCTTGCCGGGTTGCGCGTAGCTGATGCATCCGTCATGCCGCGTATCATTACAGGGGGTCCACGTACTGGCAATGACTGCAACGGGGAAGAAAAGCCAAAAAGGATTCCCGAACGAAACTTGCAAAGCCAGCGCCAGGAATAGGGCAGCTGCCACGAAGGCGATTGCCAACGCGCACCGGAATTCGCTCGCTCATTAACAACCGCGGCGAGCGGCGCAATGGTGCACTAGGCTTGTGCAGCTCAGCGGGGTGGTTTGCATCTGGGTTAGAGGTACTTGCTTTAGCGCGCTGTTCTATACCACGTGCGTCGATCGCCTGGTCATCACGCCAAATTGCTATTTCTGACGAGGCACTTGTTTCGGTGTAAGTCTCCTTGCTTGAGCAACGGGAATCGGTTACCGGATTGCACTGCGTCGCTGAGGCGGTTCCCTAAATTGAGAGGAGGTTCCTCATGGCCGGTAAGGTAAAGCGCATAACCGTTGATCTGAGCGGATATCCCGATCTGGTGGTGGTCTATCTCGGGATGCGGGTTAATCTGCTAAGCGGGCTGAAGACGCTGCTGGGGTTCGGACCCAAAATACAGAGCGCCGTGAAAGCTGCGCCCGAAGGTCTGCTGCTGCACGAGAATCTGATCATTTCGCTATTTCCTCCGCACGTGGGCATACGTCAATACTGGCGTAATTTTCAATCATTGGAAACCTGGGCGCGTTCGGAACCGCACCGAGCCTGGTGGAAACAATTTCTGCGTGACTCCGGCGGCACCGGTTTTTGGCACGAGACGTACTTTCTGCGCGGCGGAATCGAGGCGATCTATGACGACATCCCGAAGCCGCTCGGCTTGTTGGCGTTCGCGCCGTCACGCGAGGCGCTTGGTCCTATGTTCAGCTCCCGCCAGCGCTTGGGCATTGCAGGAGCGGCGGCGGCACCGCCGCCGGTCGCCGAATTGGATCTGGACCCTCAGCGCTGAGCGCAGACCAACAGGTGCCGAAAGAGCATGCCCAATACCGTTTCAGCTCCCAATTCTCAATCGCACAGCGATCCACAGGAGCAAGTATTATTGTCGAAACCGAATCACCGGAGAGGAAGCGAAATGGAAACCCTTCTGAACAAAGCTCAGAAGTTCATTGCTCTAACTCTCGCAATTCTGCTCATCCTGGTTGTGGTGCTGGCCACCGTGCATCTCGGGGTCTTGATTGCTGAAGAGATCTGGAAGCCTCCGCGATTTCTGATCCCGGTTCAGGGTCTCCTCGATGTCTTTGCGTTTTTCCTGTTAGTCCTTATCGCGATGGCGAGAAAAGTCATCATCGTTGAACCCGATGGCATTCCGGGCATGACGCTGCTTGGTATCGCAGCTATCATTCTGGCCCTTGGCGTGGCCTTCTACTTTGAGAGACAAACGCAAAAGGAAAATTCTTCCGCTCATTGACAGGAGCGGCCGCACCAGACCCTGGAGATATACGAGAGGCAAGAGATAATGGCGCGCGTGTTCATCACAGGTTCCTCTGACGGGCTCGGCCGCATGGCAGCACAACTCCTCGTTGAGCAAGGCCATGGCGTAGTCGTGCACGCTCGAAACGAGCAGCGAGGGCGGGAAGCCCTGTCCGCCGTTCCCGGAGCGGAGACAGTCGTCATCGGCGATCTGACGAGCATAGCGCAAACGCGCAACGTGGCCGAGCAGGTCAATGCACTCGGCTCCTTCGATGCAGTGATCCACAATGCAGGTATCGGGTACAGGGAACCTCGCCGCATTGCGACCGAGGACGGCCTGCCTCCGGTGTTTGCCGTGAATACACTCGCGCCATATATCCTAACCGCGCTGATTCAGAAGCCGAAACGACTTGTCTACCTCAGTTCCGGCCTCCATAAAAGCGGGGATCGAAGCCTGAAGGATCTGGCGTGGGAGCAGCGCCCATGGCAGGGGCAGCAGGCTTACTCCGACACTAAACTGCATGATGTGCTTCTGGCTTTTGGGATCGCACACCGCTGGCAGGATGTTCTCTCTAACGCTTTGGAGCCCGGCTGGGTGGCAACCAAGATGGGAGGTGCGGGCGCGCCGGACGATCTGGATGCCGGGCATCGTACGCAGGTTTGGCTCGCCGTCAGTGATGACCCGGCTGCGACGGTTACGGGAGAGTATTTCTATCACATGCGACCTCGCGCACCAAATCCAGCCAGCCGGGATGCGGAACGGCAGCAGAGACTACTCGACGCCTGCCAAGGCTTCTCGGGTGTGGAGCTGCCTGCAAGCTGACGAGGATCAGCTCGGCAGTACACCACGGACGTCTTGCTTCGAATTGCGTCGGCTATACCAAATCAGTATTGTTTCCTCTAGGGACCGCATTATTCTTGTCCTTAAGCGGCAGAAGCATAGACGTGTTCGCGCGGATGATTTTGCATGTCGTTCAGAGCTCTCATGCCGCAACGCATAGGTGCAACCTGGCTACCAATGCAAAGCGCTGTGTTTACTGCGACTTACTATCAGGAACGAGGCCGACGTTTCAGAAATGCTGACCTATCAGAAATTGACGCAACTTCTCCCCAGGCATCGAACCGATTCGGACATGCAGATGACGCCAATCAAATCTCAAATGATCGCCGCCATTTTGGCGTTTGTGGCGTTGGCCACTGGAGCCGACGCCGCGCGCGCAGACGGGCAAGAAATACCAGGCATCTCGAATTTCGGCCGTGTTACTGAGCCGTTCTACCGCGGTGGCCAGCCAGCCCTGGCTGGCTTCATAGCGCTGCAAGGATGGGGTGGGTATTGCCGTCGATCCGCGTTGAGCGCGGAGAAATGGCGACCGAGAAGCGCCAAGCTGAATCTCTGGGAATGACGTACATCTGAATTCCTTGGAGCGCACGCGAACTCAAGGGTTCAGGTTTTGAATGCAAAACAAACCTGGCAAGACCGAAAAACAGAAAAATGAAACTTTTGCCCTCGAAAAAGCGTCGAAGAAAATGGCGACCCCAAAGGCTTCCAAGTTAGGTTATTGGTGATGAAATGAGACGATCGAATCTACGCAACTTGATCCTCAGCCTGGTTGCTTCGGTGGCGTGTGCAATGCTCGGTGCGGGAGCGCAGCAGCCGGTCCAGCAACAGCAAACAGCATCTCCTGCATCGCAGGAGCAAGCCCCGCCGCAAGCACCTCCGTCCAAGCAGCCTTACCAGACGGAAAATCCCGAACAGTTGCAACAGCTCGTTGCGCCCATCGCCTTATATCCGGATTCGCTCGTCGCGTCCGTCCTCGGCGCCTCAAGCTATCCGTCGCAGATTGCTCAAGCCAACGACTTTCTTGCGGCACGCCAGAATTTTACGCCGGAGCAAATTGCCGCTGATGCGGACAAACAGTCCTGGGCTCCCGCCGTCAAGTCCTTGTTGGCTTTTCCTTCCGTGATTCGAAATCTGTCCTCAAACCTGTCCTGGACTTCTGAACTCGGCGATGCTTACTACAATCAGCCGAGCGATGTCATGAACGCGATCCAGGAGATGCGCCGCGAAGCGAAGAAACATAAGACCCTGAAAAGCAACGACCAAATCAAAGTGACCGACAAGCATGGCTACATCACCATCGAGCCGAAGGATCCCGAGAGTCATGTCGTCTACGTCCCGGCCTACAATCCCTGGTTCGCCTACGGTTATCCCGTCACTCCTTGGCCCGACTGGGTGGAAGTTCCCGGCATCTGGTGGGGTGGCCCCGGACTTTACTTCGGTGTCGGCTTTGATCTCGGACCGTTTTGGGGATTCGGCTGGGGATGGCCCTACTGGGGTGTGGACTGGTGGGGACGTGGTATCTACTGGCATGGTGCTCCGTACTGGCGTGGCGGCCCGGCATTCTTTGATCGTGACCGCTTCTATCATGGCGATTCCGGGTTCGGTTATCGCAATGTTCCGGACGAGCGCGGCGCTCGCGGATTCGGCGATCGCTCCCCTGGTGTGCGCTCGGGTCCCTTTAGCGGCTTCGGCCACGGAGGCACAACGAGGGGCTTTTCCGCCCGCGGTCAGGAAAGCTTCGGCGGCGGGTTCCACGGTGGCGGCTTCGGTGGCGGCGGGTTCCACGGCGGCGGAGGCGGTGGCCGGCGGTGAGGTGGCCCGAGATGGTGGCGCGCCAACACTTCGGGATCTCTTGGAAGGCTGTCTTTCGGTCGAAGAAACTTTGGTAAAGGAAGAGAAACTATGTCGCGCGATTCAATGCAAATGTTTCGGTTCTCATCGCTGAGCAGCATAGGGGTCCTGCTGCTGGCTACGGTTGCGGTCGTTGCGATTCGAGTTCAGGCGCAGAACGCGTCCCCAGAGGCTTTGCCAGCCGGTCAGGCCTCGTCTCCGCAGGCCAAACCCCAATCCCGCCCGCGCACCCAGCACGAGACCTTTTCCTCGCCGAAGAAAGCAGCCGAAGCTCTCTACAATGCCGCCCGCAATCATGACGAGAACGCCATGATCGCCATCTTCGGGCCCGACGCCCGTGACGTAGTTGTTTGGACCGACAGTTCGGACGATCGCAATGCCCAGGACGATCAGTTCGCCAAGAAGTACGAGCAAATGCACCGGCTGGTTAAAGAACCGGACAACGAAACAACTCTCTATGTAGGCGCCGAAAACTGGCCCTTGCCAATCCCCATCGTCGAGCGCGATGGTGGTTTTTATTTCGATTGCCTTCTGGGGCGGCGCGAAATCATGTACCGCCGCGTCGGCGAAAACGAAATGAGCACCATAGACACCCTACGCGCCCTGGTCGACGCTGAGAATCAATACTATGCCGATTCTGCGGAAGCGGGCTCGAACGCCGAGCAATACGCCCAGCATCTCACTTGCAGCCAGGGACAGCATGATGGCCTCTTCTCGCCAGACAGCGCCGGCGATGAAGACAGCAACGCCATAGGCCCCTCTCTTGCTCGAGCCAGCTACGACCGCTCCGATCGCGAGCCGTTCCATGGTTATTTCTTTCGCATTCTCACGGCGCAGGGTCCGCATTCACACCGTGGGGCGCGCAGTTATCTCGTCAACGGAAAGATGACCGGTGGATTTGCCATCATTGCGTTTCCCGCTGCTTACCGCTCTTCCGGCACAAAGACCTTCGTTGTCAGCCAAGACCGGTGGATCTTCGAAAAAGATCTTGGACCGAGGACAACGCAACTTGCGGGGGCTATCAAAATATATGACCCCGACAGCACCTGGACCCGCGTCCGCCTTAATCGGTTTCTAACGGACGCTACGCCATAGAACTGGCGAAGCCAAACACACCTCACTTTGAGGATTTCTCGATTCCGGTCGTCAACCCGTCGGCAACCTGAATAACTAATGCCTATCACCCGTCATCCAGACGGGGCTCTGGGAGTCCGAGGGTGGCTTTCGGGAAAATCGTGTTCTTTGCGTAAGCTGATGGGTGGCCCAGTTTCGCACTGAGCCAGGTGTTGCCGTTTGCACGGGGGTGCACGCACGCTGCTGTCGCTCACTGAGGCGGGAAGTCATCGGGGTCAAAGATGGAACCCGACGCCCGTCTCCTCCAGTTCTTCGACAGGACCGGCATGGAGTCGTGGCAGGTAGACAATGTGGTCTTTGGACGTGAAGGATTGCGGTGATCGAAGAATTCACACCTGGGCACTAACAGAGGACTCAGGTGGAGGTGTTCGGAACCGAACACAGATTCCCACGAATGGACAGAACCGTTCCGCAAGCCGCCAAGACTGGCCCTGCCGCCCGTGAAGATCCTCGAAGGGGTATGGCGGGACCTGAGCTGGGGTTTCGCACGCTACGCAAGTCTCCCAGCTTTACCGCCGTTGCGGTGCTGACCCTTGCGTTTGGAAGTCGTCCGAATAGCGCAATCTTCAGCGTGGTCGATGCGGTGCTGCTGCGACCACTTCCTTATCGCGATTCCGGACGCCTATTGATGATGGGCGAGCTCTCGATCCACGGCATCTGGCCTATTTGATTGGCCGCGAACCTGTGATGAGAATGTCCACAAGTCTCCTGGCGCTTGGCTGCCAGTCAGGCCCGGATGCCACGTGGGAGACGCCAATCAGTGCCCGAAGCAGATCGAATGGTTCCAGATCTCTACGAATGTCGCGGCTTTTGATTGCGCGCTTCACCAGCGAATCAATCGCTCCCTGGATCTGACTACGCGAACCCTCATACAGCTTCGAGGGGCCTCCGACGAGCGAGTTCAGTGCCGGCGCGATGATCTGCTTGGTAGCGATGTAATCCACGAACAAGAGCATCCAGGCTCGCAGCGCTTCAACCGGTGGCATGGCGTCGGAGAATTTTCGCTCCGCTGCCGCTATCTTTTCCACTTCGGTCCGATAGACCGCTTCGATCAGGGCGTCTCTGGTAGGAAAGTGGCGATACAGAGTTCCGGCTCCAACACCTGCCGCTTTGGCGATGTCGTCGAGGCTGGCGTTTGCGCCAGACCGGGTAAACGCCTCCTTTGCAACCTCGAGAATGCGCTCACGATTCAACCGCGCGTCTGTGCGCGGTTTTCGAGGAGCAGGTTGTCGATTCTTCGTGGGCATATCAAAAAAAGTTGCAACCGGAGGTAGTCTCCGGTTATCTTATCTACAGATTCGGAGACACTCTCCGTTTTAGTCAGAAGCGGGTGGCCTGTCAATAGCGGTTCCCGTCGTTCTGGTTTCGAGAGGTGAGCAATATGAATCCACTCGCTCGTCACAAACGCTCCACAAATTACAACTCTCACTGCGCCGACCTCATGACGATGGCGGAACGAGAGTTATCAGCATTCTTCAACGCCGTCACCCAGTTGTTCGGGTCGGAACAGGCGGAGCTCTCAGCAGAAGACTGGCTGCGGGAGTTGATCGAAGTCGATGGTCTGCCCGCTTCAGCCCGCGAATGGAGATTGATCACTGCAAGAAGTTCGACTCGGCTCGCAAGTCGAGTGATCACTTCGTCTTTGTCATCATCACTATCGACCGAACCACAGATGGCGTAGGAGGAAAAAAATATGCGGGTTTTTGTTACCGGTGCAACAGGCTTCATTGGTACAGCAATCGTGCGAGAACTGATCGACGCTGGCCATCAAGTGCTCGGTCTCGCGCGTTCAGACGCGGGCGCCAAATCCCTTGTCGCGGCGGGAGCCGATGTCAAAGTCCATCGCGGTGACGTTGAAGACTTGGAGAGCCTGCGAAGTGGAGCGGCAACGTCGGATGGCGTGATTCACACGGCCTTTATCCATGACTTCTCGAAGTTTGAGGCTAATTGTGAGATAGACAGGCGGGCCATCGAGGCGCTCGGCTCCGCGCTCGCTGGCTCTGATCGCCCCTTGATCGTCACCTCCGGGACCGCGATCGCCTTCACGCCGGGCCGCCTCACGACCGAGGACGATGCGCCCAATTCTCCAATTCCCCGCGTAGCTTCGGAACAGGCGGCAGCTTCTCTGGCGGCGCAGGGCGTGCGCGTTTCGGTGATGCGCCTTCCGCAGGTCCACGACCCAGTCAAGCAAGGCCTCGTCACCTACCTGATCGCCTTGGCCCGCGAAAAGGGTGTCTCGGGCTATGTCGGCGACGGCCTCAACCGCTGGCCCGCGGTGCACCGGCTCGATGCTGCCTGTCTCTACAGACTTGCGCTGGAAAGGGGGACTGAAAAAGGTTCGGCGGGAGCCCGTTATAACGCGGTTGCAGAACAGGGTGTGCCGCTTCGCGACATCGCCGAGGCCATCGGCCGAGGGCTGAAGGTGCCGGTCGTCTCCAAGTCTGCTGACGAAGCAGGTGGGCACTTCGGTTGGCTCGCGCTCTTCGTGGGTGCCGACATTCCGGCTTCGAGCACGCTAACGCAGCAACGGCTGGGATGGCGACCAAAAGGTCCCGGGCTCATTGCCGATCTGAACGCGATGAAATATTTCGAACACGCCGCGGACGCCGCCGCCGTGCACGGCTAAACGCGTGAGCGATCACAAACAGTTACTTAGAGGTATTGGTTTAAGGAGGTAGAGAATGACGAACCTTGTTGAAGCGACTTCGTTTGGAGCAACTTCCACCACAGATGACGTGTTGTCCGGCGTAGGTCTGAAGGGCAAACGGATCCTCGTAACCGGTGTCTCAGCCGGGATCGGAGTGGAAACGGCGCGCTCCCTGGCCGCGCACGGCGCTCATGTTGTAGGCGCGGCACGGGATTTAAACAAGGCCAAAACTGCATCTGAGCCAGTGCGAAAGGACGCCGCAGCCAATGGCGGAAGCTTCGAACTCGTTGAACTCGATCTTGCCAACCTGAAGAGCGTGCGCGCCTGCGCCGACCGGTTGCTGGCAAAAGGCGAACTTTTGGACGTAGTCATCGCCAATGCCGGAGTAATGGCCACACCGTTCGGCCACACAGCCGACGGCTTCGAAACACAGTTCGGGACGAATCACCTGGGCCACTTTGTACTGGTCAACCGGATTGCGCCGCTCATTCGGACTGGAGGACGCCTGATCAACGTGTCTTCTGCCGGTCACCGGCGCTCGAACGTGGACCTTGAGGATCCCAACTTTGAGCGCACGCCCTATGAACCTTTCGTCGCCTATGGCCGCTCGAAGACGGCGAACATCCTTTTTGCTGTCGCTTTCGACCGGCGGCATCGGGGGCACGGCGTACGCGCTGCGGCGGTGCATCCGGGAATCATAGAGACGGAACTGATCCGCCATATGAGTCCAAGCTGGTTACAAACGAGAGTCAACGAGATCAATCAGCAACTGGCTGCCGCCGGCCAACCGCCCATACACTGGAAAAGCATTCCGCAAGGAGCCGCAACTTCGGTGTGGGTCGGTGTTGTAGCTCCCGCCGACGAGATCGGGGGCAGGTATTGCGAGGATTGTCACGTGGGCTCCATTGTCGCCGACGAAGTCCCTGCCGGCGCCGTGAGCGAAGGAGTGCGTGGGTACGCGGTGGATCCGAAAACTGCAGAGGCGCTCTGGGAGAAAAGTGAAGAACTGGTGGGAGAGTCTTTCTAGTTCTCGTCACTGCAAACCTTCACTGCAAATAACGAACAGCTGCCGGAAGATTGGAAGGGAGGGAACTCATGATTGAGCGGACCGATCTGGCCGGCAGCTTCACTCTGCCTGGCAAAGCCATGACGGTGAACCGCATGGGCTACGGAGCGATGCAACTGGCAGGCCGAGATGGCCACAAGCTGGTATGGGGGCCTCCCCGCGATATTGATGCAGCGATTGCTCTTCTGCGAGACGCCGTCGCAAGTGGCGTGAACCACATCGATACATCCGATTTTTATGGTCCCCACGTTACGAACCAGATCATACGAAAAGCACTGTCCCCCTATCCTGACAATCTAGTGATCGTCACCAAAATCAGCGTCCGGCGCGGTGAGGATGGATCATGGATTCCGGCTTTCTCACGTGAAGAACTCACCGCAGCGGTTCACGACAATCTCCGCAACCTGGGAATGGATGTGATCGATGTGGTCAACCTACGCAGTATGTTTGGCATCCATGAACCCGCCGAGGGGTCGATCGAGGCACCGCTCACAATTCTAGCCGAACTCCAGCAAAAGGGTTTGGTGCGTCATATCGGGCTCAGCAACGTCACACCCGCGCAGATCGCCGAAGCCCGACAGATCGCTCCGATCGTCTGCGTACAGAATCACTACAACCTCGCGCATCGAACCGATGATGCACTTATCGCCGATCTTGCTCGTGACGGTATCGCCTACGTGCCATTCTTTCCCCTCGGCGGGTTTACTCCGCTCCAGTCGACTACCTTGTCTGATGTCGCCGCGCGCCTCGGTGCCACGCCCATGCAGGTTGCGCTGGCTTGGCTTCTCGAGCGGTCGCCCAATATCCTGGTGATCCCGGGAACATCTTCCATCGATCATCTTCGCGAGAATCTTCGGTCGTCGATGCTTCAAATTCCCCCTGAGGTGATCGCCGATCTCGACACAATCGGCGGAAATGCCTGAAATGGGAGCACACCTCGTAAGGGCTAATTTCTGCGATATCCCCGGAGACTGCATGTCCGCTTGTGGGCCAAGGTGGTTCATTCCAGGAATCTTGATGTGCGATCCATCATCTGAATAACGATGGCCCTTCTTCCAGCCGAGTGGGATGGTAGCCGATATATCAACCCAGTACCCACCAAAGTGGGTGGGCTCTCGCTCATGTTCAAAATGGGCCCGCGTTTCTTTTTCGGAGCAGCAGCGCGGTCACCCAGGCATTCGCCGGGGCCGTTTCGCACCGATCCACGAGTCTATGCAACAAGCCCACAATCCGGCCTGCGCATTACCTGGTTCGGTCACTCCTCCTCCTTGGTTGAAATTGATGGCGTGCGCGTCCTCATTGATCCGGTTTGGGACCAACGCGCGGGTCCGACACCGTGGGCCGGTCCAAAACGCTTCTTCCCGCCACCTCTCGCGCTGGACGATTTGCCTGCCGTAGACGCCGTTCTGATTTCCCACGATCACTACGATCATCTGGGAGCGGGCACCGTGAAACATCTTGCTCAAATGGAGGCCCTGCGGCGGGCGCGCTGGATCACCGCACTGGGTGTAGGCGCCATTCTGAAAAGCCTTGGCGTCGATCAAAGCCGATGCACGGAACTCAACTGGATGGAGGAGGTGAAGGTCGGATCGCTCGCCATAACCGCGTTGCCAGCCCGCCACTTCTCCGGTCGTAGCCTCTTCGGTCGGTTTAGAACCCTGTGGGCATCCTTCGCTCTCACTGGCATAAATCACCGCATCTATTACGGCGCCGACTCCGGGGAATGGTACGGATTCCGTGATATCGGCGAGAGTTTTGGTCCATTCGATCTCATCATGCTCGAAATCGGGGCTTCAGATCCCCTCTGGCCCGACGTCCACATGGGTCCGGAAGGAGCCGTTCGCAGCTTTCGGGCTTTGGGCGGCAACGGCTTGCTCATGCCCATCCACTGGGGCCTCTTTGATCTTGCGCTCCATCATTGGACGCAGCCGATCGCGAACGTGTTTGCAGTCAACGCTCTCAAGCTCTGGTCCCCCGAACCCGGCACGCCGTCCGAGGTTGTTCAGGGCCAGGAGATTCGCTCCGAGTGGTGGCGTTGAGCAAGGCGATCCAGAGAGGAAGCCTCGGCCATTCAGCGCGGCAATACGTCAGTTTGTTATGAAGTTTCTACCGCGGGTTGGCGGCAACCGTTCTTGGAAAATGGCTCGGGCAAAGGAAGCTTCCCCGAGGAATTTAAGGCCCGGTGCGTGTTCCCGGCTGCGGTCTGTGCCTGCAGCAACTGGACCCGCAACCGCTTCTCCGGCGCAATCGACGGACGGCCTACGCGGGCGTACATCGTTTTGGTTTTTGATTGAAATTTCCTGCTCTAGTAAGTAACTGTGCATCTAAGATTGAAGGGTACAGCCTGAGGCAACGATGCGGACGGTGTCGGACATCTTCGTGCAAATCTTTCGCAATCTTTGGGCGCATAAGCTGCGCTCATTTCTCACCATGTTCGGGATCGCCTGGGGGGTAGCATCTTTACTGCTTCTGGTGGGGGTAGGCGAAGGCTTCCGCTCGGGCAACAAACGAGAAATGACGGAGTTCGGCAAAAACATCATGTTTTTGTTTCCGGGGCGAGCGCCAGCCGTCAAGGGCAACATGAACTCTGCGCGTTCCTATCTGCTCACGTATCAGGATTATGTTGATATCAGGCAAGCCGGATACGTCCTGAATGCGTGCCCCATTATTTCGCGCGAGGACCTGCATGACGTGAGCGAATTTGCGAGCGGTAGTGGGGAGATTCTGGGCACAGAGCCGCAGCTGAGCGAGATCAGCTATCTTCCCCTGAAAGAAGGGCGCTGGCTCAATGAGTTAGACGGAGTGCAGCGAAGGAATGTCATCGTCCTCGGGAACGAGTTGCTGAAGGTGCTGTTTCCCGGGCGCCCCGCGGTTGGCGCGTTTATCCTACTGAATGGCATCCGATTTGAAGTGGTGGGCAGTATGCCTCATCTGGGGCGGGGCGACAACATGTGGCTGAACTTGCGTGGCTACATCCCTTTCCAAGTGATGGCCTCGAACTTCCCGATCAAGGGAGAAAACCATCAGAACTCCATTTCCTTCATCGAGTATCAGCCGCTGGTGACGGCGCAGCACTTGCTGGCGCAGGAGGAGGTTCACAAGATCGTTGGCCGCAATCATGGATTCGATGCCAGCGATCAGAACGCCTTCGACGAGTGGGATTCGATCCAGGAATCAAAACTGATCGGAACCATTTTTGATGTTATGAACATCTTCCTGGGAGCCGTCGGCATGGTCACACTGGCCCTTGGCGCTATAGGCGTGATCAATATCATGCTGGTGGCAGTGAGCGAACGCACGCAAGAGATTGGATTGCGCAAGGCATTGGGTGCAACCAACCGCGATATACTCTTTCATTTTTTTCTGGAGGGGTTACTGCTCACGCTGGGAAGCGGATTGATCGGCATGGTGATGGCGGGCGGACTGATGACGATGATGGGAGGAATACAGGGGCCACAAGGTTTTGATCCTCCGAAATTAGTTCCGATGTCGGCGGTGCTGGCGATTGGCAGCCTAACGCTGGCGGGAGTGGCGGCGGGGTTGTATCCGGCTCGCAAGGCGGCGATGCTGCAGCCGGTGGAGGCGCTCCGGCAGGAGTAATGCGATGTTCTGGGATCTGCTTGGGGAAGCCTATGCAGCCATGCGCCACAACCGGCGGCGCACGGCGCTCACCATGCTGGGGATGGCCTGGGGCATTGCGACCGTGGTCATGCTGCTCGCTTACGGTGATGGTTTCGGCCAGGCCTGCGCCAACATCTTCGCGAACTTCGGCACGAAGCTTGTCATCGTGGCGCCGGGGAAAACTTCCATGCAGGCTGGAGGTCAGAAATCGGGAGTGCAGATCCGATTTACGCAGGACGATGTGGAGACGCTAGCGACCAACCTTCCACAGATTATTCATATCACGCCGACTGTCGAGAAACAGGCGAACGTCCAATACGACAATAGGGATTTTACTCTTACGGTGAGCGGGAATGATCCGAATGTGCTCTCGATTCGCGCGCTCAAGCTGGGGCAAGGCCGTTTTTACAACACGGAAGACCATGTGCAGCGAGCCCGGGTCGCGGTGATCGGTTCGGAAGCAAAGGAAAAGCTGTTCTCGGGACGTAACGCGCTTGGGGAGTACATCCGGCTGGATGGTCTCAGCTTTGAAGTGGTCGGTGTTTTGAGCGCCAAGATGCAGGAGGGGAACGACGACATCAACCGGGTGGTCTACATCCCCTTCAGTACCATGAGCGATCTGAAGGACACGCATTACCTCGACATGATTTGGTTCACCTACCAAACGCCGGAATACCAACGAATTGAGCCCGCGGTCCGGACGATTCTGGCGACCCAGCACAAGTTCAATCAGTCGGACCCAGAAGCGGTGAGAGTATTCAACCTGATGACTCAGCTGCATCAATTCGAGGTCATTACGCTCGGGCTGAAGATCTTGATGGGATTCATTGGCACGCTTACGCTCGGCATTGGCGGAGTTGGGCTGATGAATATCATGCTGGTTTCGGTCACGCAGCGCACGCGGGAGATCGGGGTGCAAAAAGCGTTGGGCGCGCAACCGCGACATATTCTGATGCAGTTTCTCGCCGAAGCTCTGACCATTACATGCATTGGCGGTGTGTTGGGAATGATTCTCGCATACGTTGTCGCTCTTTCAGTGGGGAGACTTACCTTCTACAGCGCATTCGCTAAGAACGGAGAGGCGGGCGACATCCGCCTGATTATTTCTCCGGGAACATTGATCGTGTCCACTCTCATTCTTGGGGCAGTAGGATTGGTCAGCGGGATGGTGCCTGCCGTCCGAGCTTCGCGGCTGGATCCGATTGAGTCGTTGCGACACGAATAGCTGCGTTCTATTCGATGGGATCGCAACTGAAAAGACCTTACCCTCGCCTGGGCACGCGAATATCGGAATCACGAGTAATGTGTATATTCACTTGCAGCCCCGATTTCGAAGTCGAGTCCATGAGGAAGCTGGAAGAGAGGTTTTAAGCAAGTTTATTTTCTGTTTTTCCAATTTCCGAGTGTCAATCTGCAATTGAGTATTCTGCGTCGGGCAGAGCCTCGGTCATGATGTGCTTTTCGCCGTTGCGTGCGGTGACCGAACGAGCGCACACCAGATTGGAATGTGATCTCGGTGGCGCCTGAGGGCGACGGGCGTGCGGCGAGCCAGTACGATTTCGGTCATCCGATGATCGACTCCCGCTGGATGAAGAGTGAGCCACCTTCAGACTCTCGTGATGTCATCTTGCTACTGAGAGTCACAGAGTGCCGCGTTCAGCCAGATACGCTTGCACGTCCCGAGTCATCATGCCTTCACCTCCGGCCATGGCTGCGCTGTCTGTCGCAGCGTAAGCTCGTCCACTTTGGCGTAAATCTCCGAAGCCAAGAGGGAACGGTGACGGAGCGGGCCCAGTCGGTGCCCGAAGTCCAGAAGCGCCCCGCGAGCGACGGCTCGCCGGTTTCTAGTACATCGAAGCACAAATTGGCGTTGTGAAAGCCTCATTTTACCCCATCCTGTCACCGCGGGACTGGGAGCGCTGGAGAGTAACGCCTTGCACAAGTCATCAGCGAGCCATCTGCGGCCCTATTTCCCGCGGCCTATCATGGGCAGCGCTCGCAAAAACATCAACTAGCGACCCTTTCAGTTTGCCCTTAGCGCTTCCACGGGATTCACCTTGGTCGCGCGGAGGGCGGGCAGATAGCTGGCAAGCAGAGCGATGACGAGAAACGCCAGGGGCGTAAGAGCGAAGGTTGTCAGGTCAAGCGCGCCCACTTTGTACAGCAGGCTCGACATCAATCTGGTCAGCAGGAGCGCGGCCACAAGTCCAACTGCAATGCCGACGCCCGCCAGCATAAGGCCCTGCCGCACAACCAGGCCCAGAATGTTTCCTCGTTCCGCGCCCAGTGCCAGGCGGATCCCCAACTCCTGCCGGCGTTGCGTGACCGAGTAAGACAGCACCCCGTAGATGCCAATCACGGCCAACGCGAGCGCAGCGGCGGAAAAGACGCCGAGCAGCAGCATGGTGAACCTTGGCTGCGCTCGCGAGTTATCCATGAGCTGGTCCACCGTCTGGATGTTGGTCACCGGCTGGTCTGGATCTACGCTGGAAATCTGCGCCCGTACGGCCGAAATGAGACTGCTGGGTTGCACCGCTGTCCGCACCAGCAAGTTCATGTTGCCCCACGGCAACTGCTGAAACGGCAAGTAAAGTTGCGCTTGCGTATCCTGCGCCAAGCCGTTGTTTCTCACGTCCGCTGCCATGCCGACGACCTCCGACAGGTCCGGCCCGCGACCAACGACAACGTGCTTGCCAATGGGATTCTGGCTGGGCCAGAAGCGGCGGGCAAAGGTTTCGTTCACGATGATCACCTTGGGCGCCAGCGCATTGTCGGCCTCGGCGAACTCGCGGCCTCCGAGCAGGGGAACGCGCATGGTCTGGAACCACTGCGGGCTGATGGCTTCGATATCAACGAAGGGACGCTGCGCCAGAGGAACGTCCGGGTGGCCTTCCGGCAGCAACGGAGTGATCCGCTTTGCGCTCAGCGACAGCGCAGCTGAGATCGCGGCGTTGCGCACGCCGGGCAGCGATGAAACACGGCGCAGCACTTCGTCAAAGAACGCGATCTGCTGTTGCGATTTTGCGTACTTCACCGAAGGCAGCGATAGGTTCATCGTGAGCACGTTGTGGGGATCAAAGCCGGGATCGATGTGCAGCAGCCTCCCGAAGCTGCGTGACAGCAGTCCAGCACCTATGAGCAGCAGCAATGAGAGCGCCACTTGACCGACGACGAGAAGGCTCTTCATCCGCGCACGGGTGCGCCCGGCCGAACTGCCTCGGCCTTCGTCGCGCAGCGTGGTGTTGAGGTCAACCTTCGAAAGCTGCAGCGCAGGGAAGGCGCCGAAGATAATTCCGGTGAGGAGCGAAATCGCCAGCGTAAATAGAAGCACGCGCAGGTCCATGCTGATGGGAATGCCTTGCGGAATCTGGCCAGCGGCCCAGGTGACCAGCGCACGGGTCGCAATCCAACTTAACCCGACACCGAGCATGCCGGCGACCAGCGCCAGCAGCACACTCTCGATCAGCAGTTGCCGCACGATTTCACCGCGGCTCGCGCCCAGCGCCGTGCGCACCGCAATCTCTCTTCTGCGGGCAAGGGCGCGCGAGAGCAGCAGGCTGGTCAGGTTGGCGCATGCAATCAGCAGGACCAGGGCAACAGCGCCAGATAACACCAGAACTTTGCCGCGCACATCGACTACAAGGAGCTCGCGCAGTGGCTCGATGCTCATAGTGCGGGCAGCATCGGGAGCTGCGGGATTCTGCTCCCTATATTGCTGGTTGAGAATGTCCATCTCCGCCTGGGTCTGGGCGAGCGCAGTTCCCGGCCGCAACCGGGCAACATAGTTTAGATAGCCCACGCCCATGCGCAGCCGTTGCGGAGTCAAGAGGCTGAACTCGAAATAACGGGGGATCCAGATATCGGCCTGCCCGACGAAGGGAAATTGCTCATTCGCGGACAGCACTCCCACGACGGTGTGCGGGGTGGTATCGAGAGTGACGGTTTGGCCGATGATGTCAGGGTCACTGCCGAAACGGCCGCTCCATAAGGAATGGCTGAGAATCATGACGGGCTTGCCTTCCGGGCGGCCCTCATCATCGCTGAATGTGCGGCCAAGTCGAGGCCGAACTCCAAGCATGGAAAAAAAATTGGCCGATACTCGGGCCACGGGTACCTGTAACGGCTCGCCGTGTCCGGTCAGGTTCAAGTTGTCATTCGTCCATGCGGCTACCGCCTGGAACGACCGGTTGTGGTCGCGCAGCAGTTCATAACGCCCCAACGTTCCGTCGCTAGCCTCGGTTTTGTTCTTGACGACAATGCTCACAAGCTGTTGTGGGTCAGGGTAAGAAAACGGCCGCAGCAGAAGGGAACTGGCCACAGTAAAAATGGCTGTGTTCGCACCGATCCCAAGGGCAAGAGTCAGAATTGCCATCAGCGTAAAGCCAGGACTCTTACCCAATTGGCGCGCGCCAAAGCGGAAGTCGCGGAAGAAGTTTTGCATAACTAAATCAAAGATACCATCCCTCCGGGAGGCAGGGTCGCGGCTGATCGTTGAAGAAAGTCGTGGACCCGCCTACCACGCCGATTCGATTCGTCCGACTACCTGGTTCCGATCGGTCTTCAGTGGAGACTGGCAGGATCGGGTTTCACACGTTCCGCCACATAGCGTGCGATGCACCAATCGACCTGATCGTCGGTGAGCAGCGAATGCGCAAATCCCATTTCCGACAGACACAACGAGCGGAGTGCCGACGCGTCCGAAGAGATAAAGCCAGTATCGATACAGAACAGCGCCGCAAGCTGCAGGCCAGTAAGCAGGGTCGTGCTGCGAACATAACATCGGCAACTGGTGGTCTGTTCGAGCGGCAATCGAGGGGTGATTTATGAGAATGTTACAGAAAGTTATGGCGCTGTATCTTTCACCTTGGCTGCTATCGCGCCGACTGCGATCAACCCTACGGTCACAGAGTGGTCACAATAAAGGGGCCGCCTTCGGTATCTTCGCTTGAGAATGTCGAACGCGGTTAGATCGCTCGCTTCTTCAATGCGCAGCCCGCTCTGTAGGAACGACTGATCACTGTCCCCGGAGGGGCGCGGAAGCGAGCACGGCGCGCTTTTGGTTTATGAGCAGCGCGGAGGCGCTTGAGTCCGCAAAGGCTGGGATACTTCGTCTCATTTCAGAAACCTCACTTGGGAATTGGTTGCTGTTCGAGGCCGGCGCGCTTTCCGAGACTGTGCAGAACACTTTCGTCTGTCCTCTGACAGCCGCGTGCTTTGTACCCTCCGAACCAAATCACTCCCAAGCGTGGACTCCCAGCCGGTCGGCTTCGGCATGATCGCTTGGAGTGCAAAACAAAACGCCCCAGACCCTATTCGAGTCGTGGGACGTCTGTTGATCAGCCCTCCCCCAAGTGCTGCTCAACAACGAGACTAGACCAGAGCCACCGACCAGTAAATAGTACCGGCGTGCCATCGAAGGCCACGAAAGTAACCAGCCAGTGCGCGAATTCCGCTTTTTCATGAATTCGGCACAATCGGTTCCTTACAGTGTTTTATTAGTTCAGACGTGAGGTTTTGCGAGCATTCAACGAAAACTATTCAGCAATCGCAGTATCCAGGGAAGCCGAAGCGCGGCGGTTGCGGCCATTCTGGGCGTCGCTGTCTAGGCTCGTGCCGCTTTTCCTCTGTGAAATTTGGTCGAATCAGGTCGCACTCCCCGAAGTGTCTGACTGATTAAATCATTGCCAAACTGTTCGGTCAGCGGTCCCAGCCGCAAGAGCATCCGGTAGTAGATTGGGCCGAACATCGAATCGATCAGCAGCTCAGGATCAATGTCAGCGGCGAACTCTCCATTCGCCTTGCCACGCTCGATGTCGGCCACGGTTGACTCCCGTCTGAGCTTTATGTGCCCTTCGTACAACTCCTTCAGGATCGACGGGTCGCTCTGTCCCTCGGCAATGAGGTCGGCCATGACTTTGCCGAATAATCCGTTAAACTCTTTAATCAAGTGACGCATCTTCGCGCGGATGACCCCTTCCGCCGTCGCCGCCTTCGGCGCTTCCAGCTTCCCGGCCAACCGCTCATAAAACATTGCCATGATGAGGGCCGCTTTTGACGGCCACCATTTATATAAGGTCGGCTTGCCCACCTTGGCCCGCGTGGCCACCGCCTCCATAGTCAGGTCGCTTGCCGGTCTTTTCTGCAGCAGTTCGTAAACCGCATCCATGATTGCGGCATGTGATTCGGCGGCGTGGCTGCGAGGCCGGCCTCTGCGTATAGTTCTCGGGCGTTTAGACATGAAATAAAGTTTATCTTAACGAATCGTAAAGCAAAGTCGTGCCATCCAAAACATATACGTTACTATTCGTAAAGTTAAATACCATATAAGGAGAAACCGGTGCAAGCCAAAATCTATGAGAACACAACTAGGCAGGGGACGTGGAGCGTGATACATCCCCTCAGCCCTGAAGACTCTGCCGCGATGACTGGCCTGAGAGCCGCAGTCTCAGGCATGAAAGGCAAGCTTGAAGGGACCGCCGCGCGCGGTCCGTTCAACGGCATCATGGAGCGCGTCCCTGCTCCGGGCGGCGTCACCTTTGGGGCCGACACGGTCGGAGGCGTATCTGGCTGGTGGGCCAGGCCGGCGCAGGCCAGGCCGGCGCAGGCTCGGAAGGGGGCCGCGATCCTTCACCTGCATGGCGGCTGGTTCAACTGGGGAACGGCCCAGGTGTTCCGCAACCTCGTCGGCCATATCGCGCTGAGCGCCGGCGTGGATGCGTTCATACCCGATTACCGGCTCGCTCCAGAGCACCCGTTCCCCGCCGCAGTCAGGGACGCGGAGGCCTGCTATTGCGGGCTCGTAGAAAGAGGAATAAAGAAGATCGCGCTAACCGGAGACTCGGCCGGAGGCAATCTGGCGCTGGTGCTCTTGTCCATCGCCAACAAGCAAGCCGCCTCGGGTGGGATCGCCCCTGTGGCTGCAACCGTGCTGTCTCCCGTGACGGATCTCGCGCTTACTGGCAAGAGTTTCGAAACGCGGGCAGAAGCGGACCCATACTTCATCCAGTCTCAAGCCGCCGGACTGGTGCGTTCTTACCTGAGCAAGGCCGATCCGAAGAATCCCCTAGCCTCACCCCTTTACGGGAATCTGACGGGACTGCCGGCAATCCGCGTCCATGTCGGAGATGACGAAGTGCTGCTGGACGACTCGCGCCGCTATGTCGAGCGCGCTGTCGCAGCGGGCGTCGATGCCACCCTGGATGTATGGATGGGAATGGCGCATGGGTTCGTAAACGGCGTCGGGACATTGAAAGCCGCTACCGAGGCGCTCAACGCCATCGGAAAGTTTCTGAATGGGCGGCTGGCGGGGGCGCGTTAGGCACCCTCCCCGTGCTCAAGAAACCGAACGCGATTTGTTTGGGCGGTCCAGTTTGACGAGCAAAGTATGCAAATAGCAGACAACACTATTCTCATTACCGGCGGCGGGCACGACTTGAAGCGACAATTCTGCAATTTCGAAGACATTGATTGCTCGCAAATCGGTGAGAATTGTTGAAACGAGTTCTCACGATCGGGTGGATTCGTCAGGAATCGGAGAAAAAGCGCGGCCTCTGCCGTGTGAAGGCCGCGTGCGATGTTGAGCGCTCTCGTCGATTCGGCAACGAGGCTCGATTGATCAGCGCGTGGCCGGAGGCTTCGTTTCTTTACGAGCACACGACGTTAGTGTTCAGCGTTCATGATCCAATGATGGTCCGTTTATGGTCCAGTTTTGAGTCAAAATTGGCCGACCTCTGCCGCTAGGGCCGAGGCCATTTCCGTTCTGGGTTGAAAAGGGCGACCGTACAAAGCCGAACAAACCTGCAAACAACCGAAGTCCAACCTCCGGCGGGCGTTCCCAACCAAAATCAGTGGAACGGCATCGCGGCACCGCGACGATTGAGCCCGAACCGGCTGGTTCAGCTTGGGCTGAGCCAGTGCAGGTGATACGAAAGTATCGCCAATACTATCGTCCAATTGTGCCGCTGATTGTGTTCTGGCATTAATGGATGCGGATTGAGCTAGGCGATCGGACCGAGTGGCGCGATGTGCCGATGTGAATGCGAACACGGCGGGAATAACTAGGAAGATGGCGGCGTGAGGATCTGCTGCGACGGAATGAACTGCAAACGGCCGACGGCGCCCGTCGGATTAATCAATCGGTTTCCGAGACTGACACATACGAGGAGAATGCCATGGCAACTGGGAACGCAGGTACCAAAGTCGCACAGATAGCCATGAAACCGGCATAGATTTGGCTGAGAGGTCCCAGCGAATTGGGAATTCCGGCTGCACCAGATGGCATGTTTTATGAATAGGAGCGGACTCGTGACACCGTATTTGTATGAGCACCGTATCGAAAGGAGCCATCAATGAACCCGGTACAAGTCGAACAGAAGAGCTATGAGATGCCCCCGCGCGAAGGGTTCACCGTCGCACATTTTCTCACTGTAGCCGACATCGACCGGTCGGCTCGCTTCTATGAGAAGGTCTTCGGCGGTCGCATTCTAAGCAGAGGCGACGGCGAAGGCGCGCCCGCGTACATTCAGATCGCGAATAGGTGGCTCCTTGTCAACGTCGGGGGCGGGCCGACCCCCGACAAGCCGTCCGTAACGCTCAGCATCCCCGACCCGCATAAGATCAACGGCTTTATGAATATCCGCGTTGCGGATATCCAAGCGTGCTATGAATTGTGGAAAAGTCGAGGAGCC
>Ga0302325_10007449_pt1 | contig 24282 bp, 25 predicted proteins | sample Palsa_T0_2_FD_201948 | JGI IMG/M metagenome (GOLD analysis project Ga0302325, IMG submission 201948) | Peat permafrost microbial communities from Stordalen Mire near Abisko, Sweden - Palsa_T0_2 | ecosystem: Environmental > Terrestrial > Soil > Palsa > Peat permafrost | place: Sweden: Abisko... | reverse complement strand
AGTGACTCAAACAGCTGCGCCACCGAAGGTTGAAGCGACGCGATCAGCTCCACCTGACGCTGATCAGATCAAGTTACCCCCCACGGCGTCTGTTGGCAAGCGAAATCACACACGCAGACCCCGCGTACCGGCCACTATCCTCCGGAGAGGAGTTCTCCTTCGATGTCGCGTTCGAGGAAGGACATCGCGCTGCAGCCGGAGACGTTGCGTAAGCGCCTCCGCTGTGCCGCGACCATACCCGTCGCCTTATGCACAGTCCATTTGCCTGCCGGTGTCAGAATCGACGCGGAGCCGCTGGCCGAAGGCGAGTCCGTCTAGGCCCGCCTCGGTCGGCAAGTGGTCTGGGCAGGGCTGACTAACCGAAGGCGTCGACGTGGAAAAGGCATTCCTTTGGTCCACCGGGCGCCGGAACGAACAGCCCAGCGGAGACAATGCCGTCGAGCGTCGTCCCGTTCTGTGCAACCGCACCAGAGGTCTTTCCCGCCACGTAGCCCTGGCTCACCGCGGGTCCGACCATCTCGATCGTTCGCATCGACGACGGCGTGGACGGGCCGATGGTGAAGTTGCCGTTGTTGCCGTTGCTCCAGGTCGTGTTGTTCGCGGTCGTCGCAATGAGAACGAAGCCATCCGCATGCCCGGTCCCGTCGACCGTGCAGACGCCGACGACGCTCAGTGGAGCATCGTTGATCAAGACCGATTGCGTCGCGTTCCCCACTCCCGGGTTCAGCTGTACCACACCGGAACTGAACAGCTTGCTTGCGAGCACGAAGCCGGTCGGGCCGATGCCTCCCAGAGTCGACGCCTTGCTCGCGCTCGGCACCGTCCCCAGCTTTTTGAGGTTGACCTCTCTACCCGTGATCGTGTGCTTCTTGAGCTTGACGCCTGCGACAGAGCGGTTCCTGAGCAGGTTTCCGTTGATGCTCGAGACCGCAAACGCGGTGCCCCCAAGCGCCACGCACAGCGCGACCACAGCGATGATGAAGGCCGGCGAAGGCCAGCGCCCCTTGAGGAATCTCATGCGACACGCGTCCTTTTGTCTTGGGACCCCAACGTCCTGAACCTCGTTACTCCGGAGCGCTGCGCGAGCCTGGTAATCAACCTCGCCGTGCCCGAGGCCTCGCATACCCTCCGTCTCGGCGAAAGGTTCAGCCGATCTCCCTCCAGGCGGCTCCGCAGTCGGGCTGAGGCTGCTCAGCGAGTAGCCGACGGCGCGCACGTTGTGAATCAGCTCCCCTGCCCTTGCGTCTCTGAGCTTGCGACGAAGCCGAGCGACATGGGAGTTCAGTGTGCGCGAGGGGCCGGTGTTGATCTCCAGATCGAGCACCAGCAGCTGCTCGCGCGTGAACACCTGCTCAGGCGGCTGCGCGAGCGTCACCAGGAGCCGGCACTCGAACTACGTGGGACGACTGCTGTGAGTTCTCATGCCCCGGCACGATCCCCACCCAGCAGGGAGGTCTCTACCGCATTTCGGGACGTTTCCCAAGACGTCCCAGGACGTCTATGGACACTTCGGGACATCTCGGGACGCCAAGGGACGTTTCGGTACGTTTCCAGGCACGCAACGGACATTTCCGCCGCCAGGAGCCGATACCCCTCAAACCGACAGAAAACCGGAGGCGAGACAGCATCGCGACGTCGAACGAGCAGCTCAAGACCGCGCTTGTCAAGGCCGACCTCGAACCCGAAGACCTCGCCGCGCGCGTCCGGGTCGACGCAAAGACCGTCCAACGCTGGATCGGCTGACGGGTCACCCCACACGCCCGCCACCGCGCCAAAGTCGCCAACGCCCTCCGAGTCCCCGAACGCCACCTCTGGCCCGAACAAGCCGACAGCACCGGCCCCAAAGACGACTGCTCAGAGCTCGTCGCCGTCTACGCCTCAGCCAGCGACATCCGCGCCCCGGACTGGCGGACGACGCTCTACGACGCCCGCGGCCACATCGACCTGCTCGACACCATCCTCACCGACATCATCACCACCCCCGGCGTCATCAACGTCCAACCCGCCAAAGCCGACGCCGGCTGCCAGATCAACATCCTGATCGCACACCCCAAATCGATCTGGGTCACCAACCTCGCCCAACAACTCGGCCAAACCCCCAACCCCACCGACTCCAACACGCCGGTGGACCACGAACTCAACCGCTCGCACAAGCTGCTCGGGCAGCTCGCCGAACATCCCCGGATCGAGATCCGAACCCAACTGGGCCGAACACACCAACACGATCCTGCGCTTCGACGACCAGATGCTCGTCACCCTGCACCTCCACGGCCACACCGCCACCGACACGCCGCTGCTGCACCTCCAACGCACACCGACCGCAGCCTGTTCGACCAGTTCGCCTCACAGTTCGAAGCGATCACCCAACATGCCAGCGACCCGATCCAGACCAACCCCGACATCACCACTGACGACCCCGACCAGCCTCCGGGCTCGGGGTCGTCGATCGACGGGTGACCGTTCCCGATCCGCGCCTAGCTGGACGGCGCTCTCATCCGCGGCTCCCACACGGCGCCCGTTCGCGAACGCGGAGCAGACAGCGGCCCGCCGCGAGTCCGCTCGATCACGGCGACCAACTCGACTCGCTCAGCAAAGCGCGAGCGACCTCGCGGTCCGGCGCAAAATTGGTACCTATTTGGTACTCACAAGCGATCTGATACTGCTTCCGCTCCGTCAAATATCGGCCTCTAGCGGGGATATTTAGTCCGAGCTGCGGCTTGAACCGACATACGGCGGGTGGGAGTCGAACCCACACGTCCCGAAGGACAACGGCTTTTGAGGCCGTCGTGTCTACCGTTCCACCACCGCCGCGGGGCGGCCAAGTTTAGTGGCCCCTCACTGGGCGCCCCGCGTCACGCGCCGAGCACGAGCGCAAGCAGTTCGTCGGCCAGCGCGGGCGGCGCCGCCACGATCCCGGTCGGCTCGAGCTCACGAGCGGACAGCGACTGCACGGTCATGCCGGCCCGCCGCGCGATCACCGATCCGGCGGCGATGTCCCACGTCTTGACGCCGCGCTCGTAGAACGCGTCGACGCGGCCGCAGGCGGCCCAGACGAGGTCAAGCGCGGCAGCGCCGGCCCGGCGCACGTCGCGGACGCGGGGCAGCACCCGGCGCAGCACCTCGGCCTGGCGGACCCGCTCGTCTGCGTCGTAGGAGAACCCGGTCGCGACCAGGGCCGTCCGCAGATCCGCCCGCTGCGAGCAGGCGATCGCGGCGCCGTTCAGCGTCGGTGGCCCAGAGCGGGTGGCCGAGAAGCACTCGTCGCGAACTGGATCCAGGACGACCCCGACCAATCCGCCTGCGCCGTCCTCGCACGCGACGCTGACCGCGAACTGGGGAAACCCGAACAGGAAGTTCGTCGTGCCATCGAGCGGGTCGATCACCCAGCGCAGCTCACCGTCGCCCGTCGCGCCGCCCTCCTCGCCAAGGATCGCGTCCCCTGGGCGCCGTCCGGCGAGCACCGTCCGGATCGCCGTCTCGGCGGCGACGTCGGCCTCGGACACGAGGTCGGTGGGACTGCTCTTGGAGCGGATCTCGGCCTGGCGGTGGCCGAACCGCGACATCAGCTCGACGGCGGCGGCCCGGGCGGCCTCGCCGGCCACCGACAGCAGCTCACGTTCGAACGACGGCGGCTCCGGATCGGCGGCGGCGGACATCGTCGGACCGGTTGTACCTGATCGCCGCGCTCGTGGCGGGCACCCCCGTGTGATCATCCCCGGCCTGATGACGGCCGCGGAGACCGCCTCGGAGCTGTGCTCGTTCGCCGGCCGCCGCGGCGGCAGCGATGCCGAGCGCCGCGCGGCGCTGTGGTTGTCGGACCGCCTGCGAAGCCAGGGGCGCGTCGCCACGATCGAGACGTTCTGGTGCCGGCCGGACTGGGCGCGGGCGCACGCCTGGCATGCGGTCCTCGGGCTGGCCGCGAGCGTTCTGCTGGTCTCGAATCCCCGGATCGGCGGCGTGCTCGCGCTCGTAACGGTGGTCTCGATCGGGGTCGACGCGACGACCGGGCGATCGTTGGGCCGTCGCCTGACCCCCGAGTGCGCCAGCCAGAACGTGGTCGCGCTCGACGCCAAGGCGAGGCCGGACGCGATTCGGTTGATCGTGACCGCCAACTACGACGCCGGCCGTTCCGGGCTCGTGTACGGCCCCTGGCCGCGATCGCTGGCCGCCTCGCTGCGACGCGCGGCCGCCGCGGGGCGGCTCACCCCCGGCTGGCTCGGCTGGCTGAACGTCGCGCTGCTGTGGCTGGTCGTGGTCGCGATCGCACGCAACTCGGGCACGTCGGGCGTCGTGATCGACGTGGTTCAGGTGGTCCCCTCGATCGGGCTGCTGGGCGCCGCCGCCGCGCTGCTGGAGCTGAGCCTGTCGGCGACGACGCCGGGCGCGTGCGACAACGCCGGCGGCGTCGCGGTCGCGCTCGCCGCGCTGGCCGCCCACGACGCGCGCCGAGGCGCGGACCCTGGCGCCAGACTCGCCGTCGACCTCGTGCTGCAGGGCGCATCCGACGGCGACCCGATTGGGCTGCGGCGGCATCTGCGCAGTCGTCGCGTCGCCGGGGCTCGGCCGCTCGTGCTCGGAGTCGCCGCCTGCGGCGCCGGATCACCCACCTGGTGGCGCAGCGACGGGCCGTTATGGCCGCTACGCTACGACCGGCGCCTGAGCGAGCTCGCCGCCAACGCGGCAAGCTCGACGGCCGGCCCGACGGCCGGCCATCGCGGCCGGGGCGCAACGCCCGCGCTCGCGGCGCGCGCCGCCGGATTGCCGGCGATTGCGATCGGCTGCCTGGACGAGCGCGGCCTCGTACCTCGTTCGCATCGCCCGGCGGACACCCCCGCGGCGCTCGACCCAGGCTTGCTCGACGCCTCCGCGGGCCTCGCGCTGGACCTGCTCACGGCGATCGAGGCCGACGCGGACGCGGACGCCGACACTGTCTCCGCGACGCGACGGCCATAGACTCACCAGCCCGATGACCGCCGACGGCCCCGTCGTGATGCTGGCCGGTGGCACCGGCGGCGCGAAGCTCGCCCGCGGGATGCTCGATCTCGCCGGCGAGGACCTCGTCGTGATCGCCAACACCGGCGACGACGTCGAGATCTACGGCGCGCACGTCTCCCCCGACCCCGACCTCGTCACGTTCTGGCTGGCGGACCGGATCGACGAGCGCGGCTGGGGCCTTGATGGCGACACCTTCCACGCGATGGATCAGCTACGCGAGCTCGGGGTCGATGTGTGGTTCAACCTCGGCGACCGCGACCTCGCGATCTGCCTGGAGCGGGCCCGGATGCTCCGTGCGGGCGAGAGCCAGACGCGCGCGCAGGCGCGGCTCACCGATGCGCTCGGGATCGCGGCGACCGTGTTGCCGATGTCCGACCAGCCGGTCCGGACCGCGGTGCTCGCCGCCGGGCGCTGGTGGCCGCTGCAGGAGTTCATGATCCGACATCGCGGCGCGGGACCGGTGCAGGACGTCGAGTTCCGCCATGCCCGTGCCGCCCGGCCGACCGCCGCGGCGCTGGAAGCGATCGAGCAGGCACGAGCGATCGTGATCGGCCCGTCGAACCCGGTCATCTCGATCGGCCCGATTCTCGCCGTCCCGGGCCTCCGGCACGCGCTCGTGGCCAGTCCGGCGCCGGTCGTCGCGGTCAGCCCGCTTGTCAATGGCCAAGTCCTCAAGGGACCGACCGCGGCCTGCATGCAATGGGCCGGCCGCACGCCGGACAGCGATGGGATCGCGGGAATCTATGACGACCTGATCGACGGGCTCGTCGCCGATTGCGCCGCCGCCTCGGTGCGGACGCTCGAGCGGGACGTACTGCTGGACACGCGGGAGCGCCGGCGCGCGGTCGCGGACGCCGCGCTCGGATTCGCGACGTCCCTGGTCTAAGTGGTTCACTGAGTATCGTCCTGGCGTCGATGCCCACGCTCGCGATCCTCCCGATCAAGAACCTCGATCACGCCAAGCAGCGCCTGTCGCCCGCGCTCGATCCGACGCCCCGGCGTGCGCTGGTCGAGGCGATGTTCTCGGACACGCTGGTCGCGCTGCGGCGCGCGAAGGCGCTGCCCGACGTGCTCGTCGTCTCCTCTGACAGCCGCGCGCAACGGATCGCCGAGGGGTATGGCGCGACCGTGATCGCCGACACCGACAGCGGCCACAACGACGCCGCGCTGCTCGGCCTGCGCCGGGCCGGCGAGCTCGGCGCCGAGCGGGCGCTGCTGCTGCCCGCCGACTGCCCGACGATCGATCCCGGCGAGCTGGACCAGCTGGCACGGTGGTCGACCCCGGAGCGGTGCGTGCTCGTCGTCCCAGACCGTCACGGCACCGGCACCAACGCCCTGCTTCTGCATCCGCCCGACGCGATGGAGCCGTCGTTCGGCGAGGGCAGCCACGCGCGCCATATCGGCAACGCCCGGGCGGCCGGGATTCACGCCGAGACCGTGCAGCTGGCCTCGCTGGCTTTGGACCTCGACACCCGGGATGACCTGGCCGTCCTTGAGCAGACGCTCGCCAGCACCCGGGGCGGAGCGGCGCACACACGCGGGATGCTGAGGCAGCTGATGCGCAGCCGTGGCTGACCACGAGCGATGACGACGATCAGCGCCACCGCGCTCGATGGTCTCCCCGAGGTCCGCCGTGGCGACGATCCCGCGCGTCTGATCGCGGCAGCGCTCGACGGCCACGGGCTCATCGACGAGGACGTGATCGTCGTCGCCCACAAGCTGATCTCCAAGGCCGAGGGCGCGACCCGCCGGCTGAGCGAGGTCACCCCGGGCGAGCGGGCGCTCGCGCTGGCCGCCCAACTGGACAAGGACCCGCGTCAGGTCCAGGTGGTGCTCGACGAGACCCGTGAGGTCCGTCGCGCGCGCAACGGGGTGCTGATCAGCGTCACCCATCACGGGTTCGTGTGCGCCAATGCCGGCGTCGACGCGTCCAACGCGGCCGACGACGACACCGTGATCACGCTTCCGGCCGACCCCGACGGCTCGGCCCGGCGACTGCGGGCGGGACTGCAGCGGCTGACCGGACGGCGGCCGGCGGTCGTGATCACCGACTCGTTCGGCCGCGCCTGGCGCACCGGCCAGTGCGACGTGACGATCGGCTGCGCCGGTCTTGAGCCGCTCGACGACTGGCGCGGCCGCACGGACATCCGCGGCCGCGAGCTGCGCGCGACGGTGATCGCCGTCGCCGATCAGCTCGCCGCCGCCGCCGACCTGGCGCGCTCCAAGGACACGATGCAGCCCGCGATCCTCGTCCGCGGCGCGGGACGGTGGGTTACCGACGAGGACGGCCCCGGAGTCGCGCCGCTCTTGCGTGACCCCGAGCGAGACCTGTTCCGGTAGCTGCAGCCGCCCGCTCACCGGGTTGCTCGATCGGGGTTGGTCAGACGGAGGCCTGTCGCGACGGTGCACCCACCGCGTGAAACCCCCCGTCGACGTGGACGATCTCGCCGGTGATCTGGCGTGAGTAGTCCGACAGCAGCCAGCAGATGGTCTTGGCGACCGGCACCATGTCGGCGGTGTCCCAGCCGAGCGGCGCCTGTTCACGCCACAGCTCGGCGAGCTGCTCGAAGCCGGGAATCCCCTGCGCGGCGACGGTTCCGAGCGGCCCGGCGGACACCAGGTTCACGCGGATCCCGCGCGGGCCGAGATCTCTGGCCAGGTAGCGGGAGACCGACTCGAGCGCCGCCTTGGCGACGCCCATCCAGTCATAGATCGGCCACGCCACCGACGCGTCGAAGTCCAGCCCGACGACCGAGGATCCCTTCGGCATCAGCGGCTCGAGCGCAGCGGCCAGCGCTTTGAGCGAGAACGCGCTCGTCGTGAACGCCTGCTGGGCGCTGTCGGCCGGCGCGCTCATGAACTTCCCGCCGAGAGCGTCCTGAGGGGCGAACGCGATCGCGTGCAGCGCCCCGTCGACTTCGCCCCAGCGCTCGCGCAGCGACTCGGTCAGCGCGCTCAGGTCCTCGGTCCGGTTGACGTCGAGCTCCAGCACCTCGACTGGCTCGGGCAACCGCTGCGCGGCGCGCTCGGTCATCCGCTTGACCCGCCCGAAGCTGGTCAGCAGCACCTCGGCGCCCTCGTTCTGAGCCTGCTCGGCGGCGTGGAAGGCGATCGAGTCCTTCGTGATCACGCCCGTGATCAGGAGCCGCTTGCCGGCCAGGATCACGGCCGGCTCAGGCTCAGATCGCCCGCGAATGACTCCAGCGCGTGGGCGAGACGATCACGCGTCTGCGCCGGCTCGATGATCTCGTCGACGAACCCGGCCGCGGCGGCCGTATCGGCCCGCAGATGTTCCTCCGCGTAGGCCTCGGCCAGCCGCGTGCGCTCCGCCTCCGGGTCCGACGACGCCCGCAGCTCACGGCGGTTGACGATCCCGACCGCGGCGCGCGCCGCCATGATCCCCATCTCCGCCTCCGGCCACGCCAGCACCATGTCGGAGCCGAGGTCGCGGGAGTTCATCGTGATGTACGCGCCGCCGTAGGACTTGCGGAGAATCACCGTGAACTTCGGCACCCGCGCGGCCGCGAACGCTCGGAGCAGCGATGCGCCGTGGCGGATCACCCCGGCGCGCTCCTGCTTGGAGCCCGGCATGAACCCCGGCGTGTCGACGACCGCGACCAGCGGCAGTCCGAACGAGTCGCACAACGACACGAACCGGGCCGCCTTCTCGGACGCCTCGGCGTCGAGTACGCCGCCGAGATAGCGAGGCTGGTTGGCGATGATCGCGACCGGTCGACCGTCGATCCGCGCCAGCGCGGTGACGACGTTTCGTGCCCAGCGTGGCTGCAGCACGATGATCGACTCGCGGTCGACGATCGCGCTCAGCGCGTCGCGGACGTCGTAGGCGCTCCGTGGCGCGGCGGGCACGAACCGCCCGGGGTCGGCCTCGCCGCCGTCGACCGCAAGCGGCGCCAGCGGCAGCGACCGCGGCGGCATCCGGCCGGCGCTCGAGGGCAGGTAGGAGAGCAGTTCACGAACGCGCGTCGCGGCGGCGTGCTCGTCGGCCTCGACCAAGTGGCAGACGCCGTTTCGGTCATGGACGCGTGGGCCACCGAGCTCGGCGACCCCGATCTCCTCGCCCAGCGCCTCCCGGACAACGCTCGGACCGGTCAGGAACATCGCCGCGTCCTCGGTCATCACGAGCAGGTCGGTCAGCGCCGGCGAATAGGCGCCGCCCCCAGCCGAGGTGCCGGTCACGACCGAGATCTGCGGGACGACCCCGGTCAGCGCGATCGTCTCACGGAAGATCCGGCCGTAGCCGGCAAGCGAGTGCGTGCCCTCCTGCATCCGGGCGCCGCCGGACTCGACGAACCCGACGACGGGAAGCCGCGCCCGGCCGGCGGTCTGCAGCACCCGCACGATTGTGTCGGCGTGGCGCTCCCCGAGTGAGCCGCCGAGGAACGCGCCGTCCTGCGCGTAGCAGGCGATCGGGCGCCCGTCGACGCTGGCGGTCGCGCCGACGACGCCGTCGCCGGCGATCGCCCGCGGCCCGAGCTTCGGCGAGACCGCACCAGAGCGAATCGTGCGGATCGAACCCGGATCGCACAGCGCCTCCAGGCGCTCGTGCGGCGTCAACCGGACCGGTGCCGCCGCGAGGGCGCTCATCGCTTCACTCCTCTGATCACCAGCGAGACGTTGTGTCCCCCGAACGCGAACGAGTTGGAAACCGCCAGCGGCGGATGGCCATTCCCGGTGATCAGCGGCCGCGCCTCACCGGGAACGTAATCGAGGTCGAGCTCGGGGTCGGGGACCTCGTAGCCGAGCGTCGGCGCGATCACCCCGGTCTGGAGCGTCCGGATCGTCGCGACCGCCTCGACGGCGCCGGCGGCGACGAGCAGGTGCCCGATCGACGACTTCGTCGACGAGATCGGGATCCGCTTGGCCTCGGCTCCGAGCGCCTGCTTGATCGCGACGGTCTCGGCCGCGTCGTTGAGCTGCGTCGAGGTACCGTGCGCGTTGATGTAGTCGATCTGGCTGGGCTGCGCGCCGGCGTCGGCGATCGCGAGTTCGATCGCACGGGTGGCCGGGCCGCCGCTCGGATCGGGCGCGGTCAGGTGGTGCGCATCCGTGGTCGAGCCGTAACCGGCCAGCTCGCCGAGGATCGTCGCCCCGCGCGCGTGGGCGGCCTCGGCCTCCTCGAGCACGAGGATGCCGGCGCCCTCGCCCATCACGAACCCGTCGCGCCGGAGGTCGAACGGCCGCGAGATGCCGGTCGGCGAGAGCGCCTGCATGTTCTCGAAGCACGCGAACGCGAACTTCGTCAACGCCGCCTCGGTGCCGCCGCAGACGACCGCGTCGGCGTCGCCGTACTGGATCATCCGCAGCGCCGAGCCGAGCGCGTGCGCGCCCGACGCGCAGGCCGATCCGACCTGGTAACTCTGGCCTTGAAGATGGTGCTTCATCGTGATCGCCGCCGCCGCCGCGTTTGGCATGTACTGCGGGATCCCGAGCGGCGAGACCATGCGCTCGCCACGCTCGCGCATCACGTCCAGCTGGGTCTCGAGCGTCCACTGGCCGCCGATCCCCGTCGCCACCACACAGCCGACCCGCATCGAGTCGTACGGCAGACCGTCCAGCCAACCCGCCTGCGCGATCGCCTCGCCGGCCGCAACCAGCGCGAACTGCGCGAAGCGGTCCAGCCGCCGCGCCTCCTTGACCGACAGGTGGTCGGCCGGCTCGAAGTCGCTGGCACGACCGGCGCCGTCGGCGATCCCGACGACGCCCTGGGCCCAGCGTTCGTGCAGGACATCGGCACCGACCCCGAGCGGCGTGACCGCTCCGAGCCCGGTGACGACGACCTTCCGTCTCTCCGGCAGCGACGACAATTTAGCCAGCTCGCTCCACGATCAGGTCGATCGCGTCGCCGACCGTCTTGAGCTCCTTCATGTCCTCGCCCTTGAGGACGACGCCGTAGTCCTCCTCGACGACCTGAGCGAGCTCGACGAGATCGAGCGAGTCGATATCGAGCTCCTCGAACGTCGCGGAGCGCGTGATCTGGCTGGCGTCGGGGCCGAAGCTCGCGAGCGTCTCGACCACCCGCGTTTCCACCTGCTCTGTTGTGACTGACATCGTTCGTTCTCCTTGGGGTTTCGAAGTTCTAGGCGGCGAGGCCGCCGTCGACCGACAGCACCGCGCCTGTCACGTAACCGGCCTGGTCAGACGTCAGGAACCGCACGCAGGCCGCCACCTCCTCCGGGGTTCCAGCTCGGCGCGCGGGGACCTGCGCGAGCAGCTCCTGGGAGACGTCGGCGGTCATGTCGGTGTCGATCCAACCGGGCGCGACCGCGTTGATCGTGATCCCCCGCCGGGCCACCTCGACGGCGGCATTGCGCGTGAACGCGATCAGCCCTGCCTTGGCGGCGGCGTAGTTGGCCTGCCCGGGGTTGGCGCGCAGGCCGACGACCGAGCTGACGTTGACGATCCGGCCCGAGCGGGCGCGCATCATCGGCTTCAGCGCGCGACGGGTGAAGCGGAACGCGGCGGTCAGATCGGTGTCGATCACGGTGCTCCAGGCCTCGTCGGACATCGACGGCGTGAGGTCGTCGGCGCTGACGCCCGCGTTGTTGACAAGCACCAGCACCGGACAACCGTACGTCGACTCGAGCAGCTCGAACAGCCGGTCGGGCGCCGTCGGGTCGGTCACGTCGCCCTGCAGCGCGACGGCGCGGCCACCGCCGGCCTCGATGCTGCGCACGACCGCGTCGGCGGCCGTCGCGTCGCTGCGGAAATTGACGCCGACCGCCCAGCCGTCGTTGGCGAGCGCCCGCGCGATCGCGGCGCCGATCCCGCGTGAGGCGCCGGTCACGAGCGCGCAGCCGTTGGTCCGGGCCTCAGGCATTGACGAGCTCGACGTCCTTCAGCGTCCGCTTGGCCAGGCCGGTGAGGACACGACCCGGGCCGACGTCGACGAACCGGCGGGCGCCGAGCTCGTGGATCGTCAGCATCACCTCGCGCCAGCGCACCGGATGCGTCAACGCGTCGGCCAGCTCGCGCCGCGGGTCGGAGAACGGGCGCGCGGTCACCGCCGAGATCACGGTCGTGACCGGCTCACGGAACTCGACCTCGGCCAACGCCCGCTCGAACTCGGGCACGGCGGCGGCCATCATCGGCGAGTGGAAGGCGCCGGTGACGTCGAGCTCCATCGCACGCAGGCCGAGCGCCTTGGCGACGTCGATCCCGGAGGGGATGTTGGCCTTGGCGCCCGACAGGACGATCTGCATCGGCGAGTTGTCGTTGGCGACGGTCAGCTGTGACGCGTCGGCGATCTCCTGCGCGTGGTCGGCCGCGCCCGGGCCGATCACCGCGACCATCGAGCCGTCGCCGGCCCGCAGGCCCGACTCGTACATCAGCTTGCCGCGAAGCGTGACCAGGGCCAGCGCGTCGCGCTCGTCGACCGCGCCCGCGGCCACGAGCGCGCCGAGCTCGCCGAGCGAGTGTCCGGCCATCAGCTCGGCGACCGGCGAACCGATCGACGCCCAGCCGGCCAGGCTGGCGCAGAAGATCGCCGGCTGCGCGAAGTTCGTGCCGTCATCGGCCCGCGGGAACGGGTCCTCGCCGACCATCTCGATCACGGCGGTCAGCAGGTCCGGGCGCACGCGCGCGACCAGTTCGCGCATCTCCGCAGTCTGGCTCCCCTGACCGGGGAACAGGATCGCGGTGGTCGTCGCCGTCTCGGGGGTTTCGTGTGGGTCTGCGTCGCCCGTCGCGCGGACCGTTTGGGGTCCGCCGTGCGGGGACGCGGCTTGCGTGCTCATCCGCATCAACGTACGTCGAGGTTATGTCCCCGATACGCCCCCTCGGGCGATTTCCCCCCGTTCGGGGGGCCGCGCTCGCGGACAGCCTGTACGCTCCGCCCGCAACCCGGATGAGCCTCCCAAAGCCGACACCGCGGACAGCCGCGCTCGTGACCGGTGCGTCGGCCGGAATCGGTGCCGAAATCGCCCGTGAACTGGCACGTCGCGGGCACTCGCTGGTGCTCGTCGCGCGGCGTAAGCCGAAGCTCGACGAGCTCGCCGCCGAGCTGACCGACGAGTTCGGCGTCCGCGCGGTCGGGCTCGGCTGCGATCTCAGCAAGGCGGCATCGCTGCGGCGACTGCCGGGCAGGATCGAGGCGCTGGAGCTCGAGATCTCGGTACTGGTCAACAACGCCGGCTTTGCGACCGGCGGGCCGTTTCACGAGTCGGACCCCGACCGCGAGCTCGAGCAGGTCCGGGTGCTGGTCGAGGCCCCGGTCGCGCTCTGCTCTGATTTCATCCCGACGATGGTCAAGCGCGGCGCGGGTGCCGTGCTCAACGTCGCATCGACCGCGGGCATGCAGCCGATGCCCTATTCGGCCGGCTACTCAGCCGCCAAGGCCTACGTGCTCGCCTTCTCCGAGGCGCTGCACCACGAGCTGCGCGGCGCCGGCGTGACCGTCACCGCCCTGGCCCCGGGTCCGGTCTCGACCGAGTTCTGGGACGTCGCCGGCTGGGAGGTCGGCTCCGGCGGCTCGTTCGAGTCCGCCATCCCCCGGCCGCTCTGGGTCACCGCCGAGGAAACCGCCCGCGCGGGCGTGCGCGGTCTCGAGCGCGGCGAACGGGTCGTGATCCCCGGCCTACCGACCCGCGCCGCGATGCTCGCCAGCTCCTACATCCCCCACGCCTTCAAGCTGCCCGCGATCGAGTGGGCGATGCGCCGCCGCTGACCCGGAGCCGCGGGCACGATGACCAGCGCACGGGACCGCCCCGCGGCTGACCGAGGCCGGGCTGCGGGCCGTCGAACGAGAGCTGATCGAGCGCCTGCAGCATCGGCGCCGCGACCAGGCTGCTCGACGGCAGCCGTAACGCGTTCGTGGCGTTGTGGTTCGCCTGTCGCTGGGAGGCCGAGCGTGACGGCGTGCTGCTCGGCTTCGAACTGCGCGACAACGCCGTCCATCTCGACACCGAACTGCTGAGCACGGCATCGACGAGCTGCTCTCGATGGCGGCGAGGCGCCTGCTCTGGTGCCAGCCGCGCAGCCTGTCGCCGCGCATCTCCGCTCAGCAGGCGGCCTTCGTGTTCGGCGAGGCGGTCGACGAACCATGCCGGATCGATCCGGCTCGGGCAGGGCGAGGTCAGCCTCGGCGAGATCGGCGCGGTGCCCGGCGCTGCCGGGATCCTCGTCTCGGCGGAGCTGAAGGCCGCGCTCAACGGCATCTGGGCGCGTCTGTTCGGTTCAGCGAAGAGAGCCTCTTCCCGGATTTCGACGGCTTCGCGCTCGCCAACGGCGTCGACCGCCCGCTTCCAGCCTGACCGACAGCCTCACTTCTTTGAGACGGCGACGACCAGCCGCGGCACGGCACGACGTGCGCTCATCTCAGCGTGGCCGCCGATCGGCACGGTCGCCATCGGGAACGTGTGGCCAACGTCGCAGTTGGCGAGGACCGGCACGCCGGCGAGCGCGGGCTGGCGCGCACAGATCTCTGCCATGAGCGCGCGCGTCATCTGGGTCTCGTGCTGGAAGCGGCCGATCACCAGGCCGCGCAACTCGCTGGCATCCGGGAGCTGCAGCAGCGAGGTGAGGTTGCGCGCGACGTCCTGGACGTCGCTGCCTGCGTCGTCCTCGACGATCAGCACCGCGCCGGCGAGGCTCGGCATGTAGGGCGTCCCCTGCAGCAGGTTCAGCGTGCACAGGTTGCCGCCGACGATCGTGCCCGACGCCTCGCCCTCGGACAACCGCCACCAGCCGTCGCTCTCCGAGCGCACCCGCAGGTCCTGGTCAAGGAACCACGGATCATCGCTGAACACGTCCGCCGCGCCGACGGCGACCGGCTCTCGCTCGAACAGCGTGCGCCTGAACGACTCGAGCGTCGCCTCGAAATGGTCACGCATCCCGAAGCTCGACCAGTGCGGGCCGGAGAACGTGACGAGCCCGGCGCGGGCGAGCATCGCCGCCTGCAGCGCGGTGATGTCCGAGTAGCCGCAGAACGTCTTGGGGTGGGCCGCGATCAGCTCCCAGTCGATCTGCGGGAGCAGCTCGTTGGCGTTAGCGCCGCCGATCACGGTCAGGATCCCCGCGACCGCCGTGTCCGTGAAGGCCGCGTGCAGGTCAGCCAGCCGGTGCTCGATCGCGGCGCTGCTGAACGCATCACGCTCGTCGATGTGCTCGGCGTAGGACAGCCGTAGCCCGAGGGCGCGCAGCCGCTGCTCGATCCGCGCGCTGTGGTCGTGCTCGTCGACGACCGCCTTGGACATCGACGGCGCGATCACACGGATCAGATCGCCCGCGCGCAGCGGTGGCGGCACCAGCCGGTTCATCGCCCATATCCTGGCGCGATGGCACAGATCACGACGCCCGCCGGGATCACGCTGGAGTACGAGACCGCGGGCTCCGTGGCAGATCCGCCGCTGCTGATGGTGTCCGGCTTCGGCGCGCAGCTCGTCGCCTGGCCACCGGGGTTCTGCGAACTGCTGGCGGCCGGCGGCCGGTTCGTGATCAGCTACGACAACCGCGACTGCGGCTTGTCGTCCAAGCTCGAAGGCCGCACGGCGGACGTGCGCCAGATCAACGCCTCCGTCGCGGCCGGCGATTTCACGCTGGCACGGTCGCTGGCGCCGTACACGCTGAGCGACATGGCCTGCGACGGCTTGGCGCTGCTCGATGGGCTCGGGATCGAGCGCGCGCACGTGCTCGGCGCATCGATGGGCGGGATGATCGCGCAGACGATGGCGATCGAGCACCCCGACCGGCTGTTGACGCTGACCTCGATGATGTCCACCACCGGCGAGCCTCGGTACGGCCAATCGAGCCCCGAGGCGATGCGGGTGCTGCTGGCGCCCGCGCCGAGCGAACGGGACGCGTACGTGGACGCGTCGGAACGGAGCCTGCTCTGGCGCTCCAAGCGCTGGCCGGACGCCGCCGGCGCCCGCGCGGTCGCCGCCGCGTCGTTCGACCGCTGCTCCTCACCCGAGGGCACCGGCCGTCAACTGGCCGCGATGATCTGCAGCGGGCCGCGGGCGGACGGCCTGCGCTCGCTGCGGGTTCCGACGCTCGTGATCCACGGGCTCGACGACACCTTGATCGCGCCCAGCGGCGGCGAGCGCACGGCACAGGTGATCCGCGACGCAACCCTCCTGCTCGTACCCGACATGGGACACGATCGTCCCGAGCCGCTGTGGCCGCGGCTCTGCGACGCGATCCTCGCCCACACGGCCTGAGCCACGTCGTCGCCTCTCCCAATGCCCCGGATACCCGACGTCACCGACAGGCCACGGGTGCTCGTCACCGGCGCCGGCGGCGCGATCGGGTCGGTCGTGAGCGCGCGGCTGAGCGACCGCTGGCGGCTGCGGGCCACCGACCTGCGCCCCGGTCCTGGCATCGACGAGCTCGACATCACCGACGCCGACGCCTGCCACGTCGCGTTCACGGGGATGGACGCCGTCGTCCATCTCGCGGGCAACCCCGACCCGGAGGCGAACTGGTCACAGCTGTACGGACCGAACGTCGCCGGCGCCTACATCGTCGCGGCCGCCGCGCGTGACTGCGCGGTGCGGCGGCTGGTGCTCGCCTCCAGCCAGCAGGCGGTGTCGGCCTTCCCGGACACGTTGCAGCGCCGGGCCGAGGACCCGGCGCGGCCGGCGAACCTGTACGGCGCGACCAAGGCCTGGACCGAGGCGCTCGGATCCTGGGTGGCGGCGACCTCGGACACGTCGGTCGTCGCGCTGCGGATCGGCTACTTCTCCCAGCGCCCACCGGCCGGGGATCAGGCGACGCCGCGCAACCTCGCGGCCTGGCTGAGCCACCACGACGCCGCCGAGCTGATCCGCGCGGCGGTCGAGGCCGACGTGGCGGGCCTGACCGTCGTCAACGGCATTTCCGCCAACCGTTATCGGGCAGCGACGCTGGGTGAGGCCGAGCAGCTGATCGGCTATCGCCCGGTCGACGACGCCTGGGCCGCGACCGACTGACCCGGCGCGCCGAGGATGGCGGGCGCACGCGTGGCGGCGCGCGCGTGCGGCGCGCACGCGCCTGCCGCGCGCAGCCATGGGCGATCACTTCCACCTACCGCAAGCAATCGCCCACGCGTGCCGCGCACAGGCCCGCCGCGGGCGCAGGCGTGGGCGATCGCTTCCACCTGCCGCAAGCAATCGCCCACACCCCGCTCAACCCAAGGGCGCGGGCGGCGCGAATGCGGGCCTGAGCCGCCACCGTCGCCCGAACCGGACGGGGGTGATGGCCAGCGGCACGGTCGCGGGGCCCTCAGCACCGCGACCGCCGAACGCAAGTCCAAGCGCTCCGTGCCGATGGCGATCGCCCTCGGCCGGTACGCGCACGAACCGCAAGCTCAGGACAGCAACCCCAGCCGCTGCGCCCGCTGCACCGCTTCGGCCCGGTTGCGCGCCCCCAGCTTGCGAAACAGCGCGCTCGTGTGGTCCTTGACGGTGTGCGGCGACAGGTACAGGCGCGAGGCGATCTCCCGGTTCGTCGATCCCGCGGCGATCAGGTCAAGCACCTCACGCTCGCGTTCGGACAGCAGCGGTGAGGGCTGCTCGGAGGTCGGCGCGAACATCGTCATCCCCATCCCGACCGCGTGCACCGCGCGCGCCACCTCGCGCGCGTCGAGGTCCTTGGAGACGAACCCCGAGGCGCCCGCGGCCCGCGCCGTGGCCGCAGACATCCTGCCGGAGCCCGAGATCAGCAGCACGCGGGTCGACGGCGACTCGCGGCGGATCGACGAGCACACGTCGGCACCTGATTCGCCGGCGAGGAACAGGTCGACGAGCGCCACGTCAGGCCGCAGCGTCGAAAGCAGCGCCAGCGCCTCGGCGCCGGTCCGCGCCGCCACGCAGCGGGCAACCCACGGCTGCTCGCCGAGCAGCACGCGGAAGCCCCAGTGCACGACATCGTGATCGTCGACCACGAGCACGCGGAGCTTGCGATCAGTCGACGACGACGGTGGAGATCCGGCGCTCACCCGACCGCCTCCGTGACCCCTTCGGCGGCCAGCGGGAGCACCAGGCGCACACGCCAGCAGCCGGGCTCGGCGGACCCGAACTCGACCACGCCCCCGTGCTGCAGCGCCTCGAACGACGCGAGCCGCAGCCCCATCCCGGCGCCGCGTACCCCCTCCTCGACCCCGTCGTTGTGGACCTCGAGCGTGAACGTGTCGGCATCTGAGGCGATCGTCACGTGCACGCGGGTCGCGCTCGCGTGCTTGTCGACGTTGCGCAGCGCCTCGGCCAGCACCGCCTGCGCCAGCGGCTCGACGTCCGCGGGCACCGTGACCCCGTCGGGCCAGTCGATCGTGACGTTCGCGGACGGAAGCTCGGGCACCGACAACCGGGCAACCTCGTCGGCCAGCGTCGTCCGAGCCTGGGCGCCTGACGGCGCCAGCGGCCGCTCCAGCGCCGAGCGCAGCTCGGCCGTCGCCTCCTGCATCTCGACCAGGCAGCGTTCGCGCTGCTCGCCCTCCAGCGGCGCCTCGGCGCTGAGCGCCAGCGACACGCCGAACAGGCGCTGCATCACACGCTCGTGGATGTCGCGCGCGAGCTCCAGCTGCTCGGACAGCCTGCGCGTGCGCTCCTGCGACCGGGTCGCGTTGCGCGCGGTCGCGACCAGTGCGGTCGTCTTGCCGAGCGTCCACAGCAGATGGCGCTCTCCGTCGGACAGCTCGAAGCGGCCGCCGCCACGGTCGGCGCAGATCACCCCGTAAGCCTGGCCGCCGGCGCTGATCGGCGCGCACAACAGCGTCGTGATCCCGAACAGCTGGGCGTACTCATGCGGGAACGACCCCTCGCCGTCCTCGACGACCACGACCTGGTCCTCCACCAGTGCCCGCTGCGCGATCGGGGCGGCCAGCAGCGACGGCGACGGCGACAGCGTGATCAGCTCACGGAACGAGGTCCCGTGGGCGCCGACGACGACGGCCCGGCGCCGGGGCAGGTCGGCCATGAAGATCGCGGCGCGACGCATCGTCGTCAACCGGCAGATCGCCTCGCAGATCCGGTCATAGAAGTCGGTCGACGACGTTTCGGTCGGCAGATCGGCGAGCAGCTCGACGAACACCTCGAGTGGCTCGACGCCGGCGAACAGGGCCGCGGGACGCTCCGGGCTCACGGGCCTCCTCGCTCGGCTGGCTGAACCGGTCTGCGCATGCGACGCGACCGATTCTACGAGCCGCCTATGCTCGGCCGCCGATGACCACGCGCCGCAAGCTCTCGCTGCTGCTCACGGCGACCATGGCCGCAGCGGCGCTGGCGGCCTGCGGTGCCGGGCACGCGTCCGCCACGAAGACGCGGGCCGTCTCGTTGGTGCTGGACTTCACCCCGAACGCGGTCCACACCGGGATCTACACGGCGATCGAGCGCGGCTATGACCGGGCCGAGGGGATCGATCTGCATGTGATCGTGCCCTCGGCGTCGACCGACGCGATCCGGCTGCTGGAGACCGGGCGGGTCGACTTCGCGATCCTCGACATTCACGATCTGGCGATCGCGCGCGAGCGCGGACAGTCGATCGCCGGGATCCTGCCGATCGTGCAACGACCGTTGGCGGCGGTGATCGCGGCGCCGGCGTACAGCGACCCCGCGCAGCTGCAGGGCAAGACGGTCGGGGTCACCGGCGACCCGTCGGACACCGCGGTGCTCGACTCCGTCGTGCGCGGCAGCGGCGGCGATCCCGCCAAGGTCAAGACGATCACGATCGGCTACGACGCGGTCGCGGACCTGCTCGCGGGCCGCGTCGCCGCCGCGACGGCGTTCTGGAACGACGAGGGCGTCACGCTGCAGCGCCGCAAGCCCGGCTTTCACGTGTTCCGGGTCGATGACTATGGCGCGCCGTCATACCCCGAGCTGGTCGTGTGCGCCACCGACGCCTTCCTGCACGCGAACCCGGATCTGGCTCGCGCGCTCGTCCGTACGCTCGTGCGGGGCTACGACACAGTGCTCCAGGACCCGCGAGCGGGCGCGCGGGCGCTCGAATCCGAGGTCCAGGGACTCGACCCGACGCTGGTCACGGCCGAGCTGGCCAAGCTCGAGCCCGCGTTCACCGGACCCGAGCACCGCTTCGGCGTACTCGATGTCGCGCTGCTGCGCCGCTGGGCCGTGTGGGAGCGCCGGTTCGGAATCGTCAAGCGGACGCCGGACATCGCGACCATGTTCGACACGGCGTTCGCGCCGCGCTGATGGCCTCCATCTGGGCTGACTCGTGGCCCCTCACGCAAGTACGCTCGCATTCGAGGCGCGACCGTACTTACGTGAGCGACCACTAGGGCGCGAGCTGGTCGACCAGCTCGCCGGCCGCGCGGGCCATCCGCGAGCGCGGGACGACCAGATCGAAGCCGGCGGCGCGCGCCGCCTCGCGCACGTCGGCCTCGACGTGTGAGAAGAACGCGAGCGTTCGCAGCCCGTCCGGCGCCCCCGACAGCGCCGCCTGGGCTACGGCGATCCGCCCCGGCGCATCGTCGGTCAGGTCGATCACGAGTACCTGCGTGTCATGCAGGTCGACGTCGTCGAGACCGCCGACGAGCCGCGCCTCGTGGCCCGACGCCCGCAGGGCACCGAGGACGTTTGACCCGAACAGCAGATCGGGAACGAACGCGACGACTCGGGCCACTCAGTGGCCCCCTAGAGCGCGTTGAGCTTGCGGAACTCTCGACGCACGGACTCGGTCCGGCCCCACATCTGCACCGTCTCGGCGCGACCGGTGCGAACCTCGCGCTGCGCGATCTCGCCGTCGATCCCGGCGTCGTTGAGCAGCTTCAACGCCAGATCGACGGCCGGCACCGAAGCGGCGTGGCCAAAGCGGTGGGCGACGACGATCCGCCAATGCCAGTCGTGCTTGGAGTAGGGCTGGGCGTTGCAGGTGACCAGCAGGATCGCGGCGTCGACGTAGCGGGTCTCGTCGAAGATCCGCAGGTCCAGCTCGAGGTCGGTCCAATCATCGGGCAGGCGATCGACGATCGCTGAGAACTCGTCGGCAACGCTCATTGCGTCGGATCGTATCTCGTGGCTCGGTCCGCTACGTGAACTGCGTGACGATCAGGAAGACGTTCATCGCGGAGATCGCGCCCGCGACCAGAAAGGCGATCCAGCGCAGCGTGAGGCCGTTGACGTGGGCGCCCATGACGTCGCGGCGGCTGGTCAGGACCACCAGCGGGATCAGCGCGAACGGGATCCCGAACGACAGCACGACCTGGCTGAGCACCAGCGCGCCGGTCGTGTTGACGCCGATGGCGAGGATGATCAGCGCCGGCAGCATCGTCACCACCCGGCGCACGAGCACGTGGATCTGCACGTTCAAGAAGCCCGCCATCACGATCTGCCCGGCGTAGGTCCCGACGCTCGACGACGACGCGCCCGATGCGAACAGGGCGACCGCGAACGCCAGCGCCGCCCCGCCGCCGACCGCGTCGCCGAGCTGGTGGTGGGCCGCCTGGATCGTCGAGACGCCGGTCAACCCGGGGACGTGCAGCAGCTTGGCCGCGACCGCCAGCATCGCCATGTTGACGACCCCGGCGATCGACAGCGCGATGATCACGTCGAGCCGCTCGTAGCGCAGCACCCGGCTGCGCTCGCGGTCGTCACGGGTCGGCACCCGTTCCTTGGTCAGCGCCGAATGCAGGTAGATCACGTGCGGCATCACGGTGGCTCCGACGATCCCGACCGCCAGGTAGGCGGCGTCGCCGCCGCCGAGATGCGGGATCAGGCCCTTGAGCGAGTCGTGCGCCGAAGGCCCGATTTTGAGCGTCTCGTAGAGGAAGCCGAGGAACACGATTCCGAGCAGCGCGGCGATCGCGAGCTCGAACTGGCGAAAGCCCCGCTGCTGCAGCGCCAGGATCACGAACGCGATCACGCCGGTGAGCAGGCCGGCGGTGAACAGTGGCACCCCGAACAGCAGGTTCAGCCCGATCGCCGCGCCGAGGAACTCGGCGACATCGGTGGCCATCGCCATCACCTCGGCCTGCAGCCAGAGGCCGACCGACCCCCAACGCGGGAACCGCTCGCGGCACATCTCGGGCAGCGAGTGACCGCTGACGATGCCCAGCTTGGCCGACAGGTACTGGACCAGCATCGCGACCAGGTTGGCGCCGAGCACGACCCACATCAGCCCATAGCCGAACTTCGCGCCGGCCTGGATGTTGGTCGCGAAGTTGCCCGGATCGACGTAGGCGACAGCTGCGACGAACGCCGGCCCCAGGAACGAGAGCGCCGCACGGACGCGTCCCCGGGCGAACACTCGATCCAGCGCGCTCGGGCCTGCCAGCGCGGCCGCCGCGAAGGTCGCGTCGGCGTCGAGCGCGGGACCATCGGCGACCTCCAGCAGCGGCTCGGGCGGCGTCACAGCCCCACCTCGCCGAGTCACCTCGCGCCGGAGCGCGACTGTGAGCGCGCCGCCTCGGCGCCGGAGCGGGTCGGCTCGGCCGTGCGCTGGACCCGCATCGCGCGCGCCAGCTGGCCACCCAGCGGGTGCGCGTCGCCGACCCCGCCGAACCGCACGAACAGGGGACCGCCGAACGGCTGACGGTCGACGACCTCGAAGCTTTCGCCCGGCGCGATCCCGCGCTGCGCCAGGTACCGGAGCATCTCCGGGTCGGAGTCCGAGACCCGCACGAACGTGCCGCGCGCGCCGCACTGCATCTGCTCGAGCGCCTCGGTCTCGCCCTCCACGATCTCCAGTTCACGAGTGGGGATCGGATCACCGTGCGGGTCGACGGTCGGGTCGCCGAGCTTTGCCGAGATCAGCTCCTCGAGCTCCTCGGAGAGGACGTGCTCGAGCACCTCGGCCTCCTGGTGGACACGGTCCCACGGCACCCCGAGGCTCTCGACCAGGTACAGCTCCAGCAGCCGGTGATGACGGATCACCTCCAGCGCCACGCGGCGCCCGGCGTCGGTCAACGTCACGCCCCGGTAGGGCATGTGCCGCACCAGCCCGAGCTCGCCCATCCGCTTGACCATCCCCGAAGTCGACCCCGGCGTCACCCCGAGGCGCTCGGCCAGCGCGTTGTTGGTGACCGGCTCAGACGAACGGACCTCGAGCGCGTAGATCGCCTTCGCGTAGTCCTCGATCGCGGGGGATCGGATCGGACCGGTGCTGGATGTGGCGGACAACATATCCAGATTATGGCACACCAAAACTTGTGTTCGACGCGCGCGTAAACGTATGTTGGCGCCAGACGATAAGGATCCTCGTGATCAGCCACGTGACGCTCGATGGCGTCATGCAAGCGCCCGGAGGACCCGACGAGGACACCGCCGCCGCGCTTCCCGCTCACTACACTTACTGAAGTGACCACATTCGCGATCGGGACCGACGAGCATGCCGCCGCGACCGGACTCACCGCTTGGGTGGATCGCTCCGAGCGCGGCAAGCTGAGGTTGACCGGCGGCGACGCCAAGGAGTTCCTGCAGGGCCAGATCTCCAACGACGTGCTCGCGCTGACACCCGGCACCGGGTGCTACGCGGCGTTTCTGACCCCGAAGGGCAAGATGCTCGGAGATCTGCGGATCCTCGACACGGGCGCCGAGCTGCTGCTCGACACCGAGCGGGTCGCGCTTCAGGAGCTGTTCAACATGATCCGCCGGTTCAGCGTCGGCCATGACGTTGCATTGCACAAGCGCACGGTGGAGCGGGGACTGATCTCGCTGCTCGGCCCCGGCTGCGAGCGGCTGATTGGGGCTCCCGGGTTGCCCGCCACCGAGCACGCCCATCTCGTCGCGGAGATCGACGGAATCGAGGTCCGCGCGGTCCGGACCGATACCGGCATCGACCTGATCTGCGAATCGCAACGCACGACCGTGCTGACGAGCGCGCTGACCGCGCGGGGCGCGGAGCCGATCTCCGAGGCCGCCGCCGAGTGCGTGCGGATCGAGCGGGGCCGCCCCCGGTACGGCATCGACCTCGATGACACCGTGATCCCCCAGGAGGCCGGCCTCAACGACCGCGCGGTCTCGTTTCAGAAGGGCTGCTACGTCGGCCAGGAGACGGTCGCGCGGCTGTTCTACCGCGGCAAGCCCAACCGGCAGTTGCGCGGCCTGCGCTTGAACGGCCCCGCTCCGGCCGGATCAGAGATCGTGTTCGGCGAGCGGCTCGTGGGACGGCTGTCGAGCGTCGCCGCGTCCCGGCGGTTCGGCGATATCGGCCTGGCACTGGTGCGCCGCGAGGCGCCCCCAGGCTCAGCGGTGCTCGTGGGCGAGGAGCGCGTCGCGGCGGTCGTCGTCGAGCTCCCGTTCGGCCCCGTTGACCTCGGTCCCGCCGACCTCGGCGCCGACCGGCTCGGTCCCGACGGGCTCGGCCCCGACGGGCTCGACCCCGACCGACTCGACGCCCGCG
>Ga0302325_10007446_pt1 | contig 24292 bp, 17 predicted proteins | sample Palsa_T0_2_FD_201948 | JGI IMG/M metagenome (GOLD analysis project Ga0302325, IMG submission 201948) | Peat permafrost microbial communities from Stordalen Mire near Abisko, Sweden - Palsa_T0_2 | ecosystem: Environmental > Terrestrial > Soil > Palsa > Peat permafrost | place: Sweden: Abisko... | reverse complement strand
GCTACGCTGAGAGCCGCCTGCTGCTCCTTCACCAGATCCCGCCCGCTCGCCGAACGACCGGCTTCGGTCCTCAGCTCTACCGCGGCGTCCAGGTCGCGCTGCGCGGCCAGCACCCGCACCTGCCGCTCCGACGTGGCCTTGCTCGCGGCGGCCAGGGCGCCCCGGGCCTGGGCCACGCGTAGGTCGGCCGCAGCTGTATTGGGTGTGGAGGGTAGAACGGCATCCGTCTTAGCTAGGTCGCCAGCGGGTGCGGCGGTCTCAGGCACAGGCGGCAGTACAGCCGGGGTCGCTTTCACGCCGCGGACGGGTTCGATCGGGTCGACGACCACCCCAGCGCCAGCAGCGGGGGACGGCGGCGCGGTCCGCGGTACAGTCGCCAACTCGCTGCCTGCACCCGGCGGCGTGCCCCACTTCCCGGTGACCGGGTCGTAGACCAGGGCGATGTCGGATGCAGGCGGCGGAGGGGGCGGCGGCCCTAGACCGCCCACAGGTTCCAGGATCATCTGGCCTCCGCTGATGGCGATGATCTTGCAGGGGCCGCCCGGTGTGGGGACGACGGAGCCGATCAGCTCCTGGTTACGAAGCTGGACCGCCCGTGCGCCGAAGCCGGCTCCCAGCGCGACGCTCACCGGGATGGCTATCGCCCATTCTTTGCCTGATGGAATGCCCTGACTCCAGATGGCCCGGGCCGCGGGACTGTCGAACTCGCCCTTTAGGGCAGAAGTCGACAAGGACTGGGTACCCAACGAAGCGGCACTCGTCAGGCCGCCGGAGATGCCTCCCGCAACTATCCCGGACCCGAACGCCTCGGGCGCAAGCCCGAGGCCCCGCGCCGCTACCGCTCCCAGGCGACCGGTCACACCCCCGGCGGCGGCCGTCACGGCGGCTGTCAGCAGGCTGCGCCAGGCCGCGCTGCTGAGGATTCGCTCGCCTTCGTTCCAGGAGATGTCCCCCCGCGCGTAGGCCAGCGACACCGCCGTGGCCGCGTCGTGAAAGCCGAAGGAGAGGCCTTGCGCCACCCCTTCGAAGGCGGCGATACCAGCAGCACCGACCAAATCCGCGGCACCGGCAGCGTAATTCCACCCGCCCTTCTCCCAGTTCTCCAGGTACTTGCCCGCCAGCCAGGTCCCCTGCCTCTCATCCCACATTCCGATGCTCTCGCCGGCCGGGTGGGCGGTGTGCCATCGCTCTGCGGTCGCCACGGCCGGCGCGAACGAAGTTCGCAGCACCCGGAGGCGGGCCGCGGCAGCGTTGGCCGTGGCGGAAAGTTCCCCGCCGCGCGACGCGAGGGCTGCGACGAATTCCTCGTCCGCCTGCAGACGTGACGCCACACCACGCACCGTGTTGAGCGCGTGATCGGCTGGGTTAGCCATGACATCCGCGGCCATGGTGGTGGCCAGGGGTTCCACCTCAGCCAACTCCGCGCTGATCTCCGCCTCGACTGCGGCCGCTTCCGGGGCGGCCGCTTCCGGGGCGGCCGCAGGTCCGCCGGCTTCCGGGCCTGATACGGCCTTCGGCTGGGGTAGCGCCTGCTCATCGGCTTGAGCGCCTGCTCCGGACTGCGTGACAGGCGGCTTCTCGGCTGGCGGCTTCTCGGCTGGCGGCGGCTTATCTCGTGCGGGATTCTTTGGAGGCTTAGGCGCCGGATGGGTCTGGGGTGACCGCCCGGGGATCGCTGGCGGTTTATGCGGCGTCTGGTACACGAAGGTTGCGCCCCCGCCAAGGGACGGCCCGATTCGTTCGCCGAGCTGCGCGCTTTCTGTGTGAATGAGTCCGCGCACGTCGAACCCGCGAGATTCCAGGGCGGCAACCCCGTCCCAATCGACGCTGACGTCCGCTGCGGATTGACGCGCGATGTGAAAATAAAAAGCCTGCGGTTTGGCGGCGACATCTACTTTGTAGTCGGCTCCGGACTCTGGCGTGGTATAGCGGAGCACCGTCACGCCGTCGACGGTGAGCTCCGTGCTGCCGTCCTCCATAGGCTTGTAGTCGACCTGGGGCAGGGCCGGGGCGCCCGGCTTTTCCGCGCGCGCTAGGGCGACGTGGCCACGCTCGCGCACGGCGACGGGCTCGGTTCGGCTCGCCATGGCGCGGCTGACCCGTTTCGCCTCGCTCTCGAGACGGGCCTGGGAGCTGGGCCCCCCGCCCGGCCGCTGCTGGAGGACATGGGTGAGCTCATGCGCGAGCAGAGCGCGGCCAGCCTGGCCGTGCGGGGCGTAGGCGCCGGCGTTGAAGACGATCTGCTCCCCCACGGTGTACGCCAGGGCGCCGACCGCGTCGCAGGCCGCGGGGTCGGTGCGGACGCGCACCGACCCGAGGTCGGCCCCGAATCGCGTCTCCATGTCGTCCCGGGCCGCCGCCTCCAGCGGGCGACCAGGCGACGGCGGCGCGGCGTCGGCCGCCCGGCGGTCATCGCCGAGCATCCGGGTGATCGCCTGGTTCCCCAGCGCACTCTGCAAACGGCCCAGGGGCAAACGGCGCAGGGGCAGACCGCGCTGGGGCGCGGCGTGATTCCCGGCGGCGCGTTGCGGCGCCCGGACGGCCAGCCGGCGTGCCGTCGACGTGGATACCTCGTGTGCGGCGGCCGCGGGCCCGGTCTGCGACGACACGCCTAGCCCGGTGAACCGGCCGGGGGCGCCGGGGTGACGGGTGCCGTGGCCGCGGGCGCCGGGGTGGCGGGCTTGGGCTTGCGTCCCGCTCGCCGCGCGGCGGGGGGCGCGAGGGCGTCACTGACCGCCTGGGTCAGGTCGGGTTTTTTGGCCAGGGCCCGGTTCAGCCGCGGGACGTTCTTCAGGGCGATGGTTTTCAGCTCGACCTCGTCGCGGGTCGGATCGCTGCCGGAAATGTACTGCTCGAGCAGGGCCAGTTCATCGGCGCCGTCCGCGGCCCGGATCACCATCAGGTGGACCAGCCTGTCGCGGCTATCCAGGATCGGCTGGACGAGCTTCGCCTTATAGGCGGCATAGTTCCGCCGGCAGGTCTCGATGAGCTCGCTCCAGCATTGCGCGGGATCATCGAGCAGCTGGAGGAACTGCTGCAGCTTGGGGTCGTTCTCGTCGTACAGGCCTGCCGATTTCCAGGCGTTCCGTACGAGGTCTTTCTGGTACATGGCGACCTGCCTCTTAGACGAATTCCAGGTCAAGATGCGCCGGGACGAAGATGCGATCGACGTGCTCCGCACGCACGCGGACCCCGGTCACGGTTTCATTCGCCGACGTCAAGGTCATTGATGCCCGCCCGTTGACCAGTTCGACCAGACCGCCCCGGGCCGATAGTTTGCCCCGGTTGGTGGTGATCTTCAGGGCCGCCGCGGCGCCGTCCATGGGACGGCCGTCCGCATCGGCGAGCACGATCTCGATCAGGGTGCTGTCCTGGCCATCGCCGACTAGCTCGCCTTTGTCCGCGGACAACGCCAGGCTCGGCCTCGGTATGAGTTTTAGCTGCCGCGGATCGACCATCATCGCGCCCAGCTTGGATCCGGGATCATCCAACTCGACCTTGAGGACATCGATGTCGTCCGGGGCGAGATTATTAAGTTGCCGGACGAAGTCCAGGGTCGTTGAGAGCATGGCCCGCACCTCTTCGATGGGGACCTCGGCATACTCTTCATCCTCGACACTCGATTGGGAATGAGTGTGAATTATCTGGCCCGTCGTTTTGCTGTAAACGACGTACCGGATGACACGCTGCGTTTCCGCAGAAGCTGGCATGATGAATCTCCTTTATTCATAGAACACGACGATGGTGGCCTGTACAGAGATGCTGTCTCCACCGGCTCCCGCATAGAATGTAACGTACCTTCCCTGGCTGCTGATTACCTGTTGCAGCACATTACCAATTATTGAGCTCGTGCCCATAGGAGGTAGCACTGAACCATCTACCGATAGTATTCCGGAGGTAACCGCCCCACTATGATTATAATCTGCCTGGATGTAGCTAATAGCGACGTAGGCAGTGAACTGCGTCTCTTTCCCCAGGTCGAGAGTGTGCGAGTTCGAGGTACCGTCGTTGGCAAAGTCACCCGAACCGGTCCACATGGTCCAGTAAAAAACCTTCCGGGCCGGATTGCCCATAAGCGGCACACCCTGCGCGCTGATAACATCATCGACGGCGAGGCTGCTGTTGATCTCTACGCCGTTGGGATAGTCACCAGCGAAATTGATGATGAGCTTGTCGCCCCAATCCACCAGGGCGCGGTTGTTGTTCTTAGACCGGCCGTCCAGGGCGAGGTCGGCGCCATGGACGTGCAGAAAGAAGGTGTCGACATCGATGAGATTGTTGGCGAAGGCACCGACCCGCTGCACGACCGCGGCACCGGTCTCGCCGTTGAGCGCCATGGTGTCGGCGGCCTGGGCGTTCAGCATGCGCACCTCACCGTTCAGCGTTTCGCCGCCGACGATGACGTGCGCGGTGTCGCCGACCAGCGAAACGGACCGGTGGCCAGCGCCGTCGGCGACCAGGACGTCCCCGTAGTTGCCGGGTGCGCCCACGTAGATGGTCGCCTGAGCACCGTCCAGGTTGATCCCCGGATTGGTGAGGTCGCCGAAAGTGGCCTGGTCGGCGCTTACAGCCAGGGCGGCAAAGTTACCACCGCCGCCGTTCAGTAGATTGATTTGATCGGTGCTTTTGGCTACGGCTATTTCGACGCCGCCGGCCTCCCGCGCGCGGACCGCGCCCCAGGGGGCGGTGTCCGCGCCCGATCCCCCGGTCGTTACGGCGCGCTGGAGCTGGAGGCTCTGGGCGGGCAGGCTGACGCTGGTCCGCTGCAATCCGCCGACGTCGCCGTAGCCGGCCGAGGTGACGTTGCCGTTCGCGTCGAGGACCACCTGGCCCAGGATCACCTGCTGGTCCGGACCATAGGTCACGGCGGTCACCAGCTGGAGCCACGGCGTGTCGTTATACGTTGAATTGTTGTGATTGGATACCGCGCCCGTGGGATTCCAGGTCTCGCGCCATTGGGCGACGACGTAATAAGTCCCGGCGGCGTAATTTCCGCCGGGCGGGTTGGGCATAATGGTGGGCACGACCACGCCCGTCGGCGACACCGTGAGCAAGGTCGCGGGGTTCGCGCTGCCGGTCACCGGCGATAGGCCGACCTCGGCCTGGCCGCCGGCCGCGAGATAGATATGGCGGCCCGCCGGGTCGAGCGCGAGGCCAGGCGCGATAGTGGCCCCCGGCTGTCCGATCACGCAGCTGAGCTGCAGGCCGAACGCTACGCCGGCGGCGTGCATCCCCATGCCGTGCAACCGTTCCAACGGACGGTGATATTGCTCGTCGTCGAGGGATACGTCGCCATCGAGGGGATAACTAGCGGCCGGAGTCGCCGTCGCCGGATCGAACGCCGGGCTATTGGGGTCGGCGTCCGGCTGATACGGGCCGGGCGGCCAGCTGAGATAGTTCGGCCGGGCCAGGGGGCCTGGTAGTGGTGTCGACATTGCGTGCCATCCTTTTTACGGCTAGAGCCCGGGCTGGAGAGCCCAACGGGCATGCGCGGGTATTTCATCGCTCAGAACATCGCTGATACTTTGCAGAAACTGACTTCTATTCTGGAGTTCGCTGTAGACCTGGACGAAAAGATGGGCCGACGAGCTCGCCGATAGCGTGACGGTGGTGCTGGCGCTCAGTCCGGCGGCGAAGAAACTGATGACGTCTCCGGCGTTGACCGCTAGATAGGAAGCGGAAAAGGACGGCTGCGCATTGAGCGTGGCGGACCAGGCGGCGCCCTGCTGCGCGACCGTCAGGCCGCTGGTCTGCGCCAGCGCGAAATCGGCCAGTGCGGACGGGTCAGTGCCCAGCAGAATGTGGCCGGTCTCGCCACTGGTAGGGGCCCCCGATAGGGATGCGCTCCCGATCGAGACGGGAGGCGAGTAGGTCGTCAACGTCACCGAGGCCGAGGACGATACCGCGAACGGAAGATTGTCAGCGCTGTCGCTGGCTTGATAGTAGATCGATAGCACAGCATCCGCGGCCACGGCGGTGCAGGCCTGATTAAAGGAGGCGGTGGCGTTCAGCACGGTGGCCCAGGCCGCCGCCTGCTGCGCCAGGGTCTGGCCGGTGGTCTCGTCCAGCGGATAGCGCGCGGCACCGATGCTGATAGCCACCTGGTCACCGGTCGTGGGCACCCCGGCCAGGGTCACCGCTACGGCCAGCCGGCCGCCCGTGATCGTCATATCCGCGGACGACGTCACCACCATGGTCACGCCGTTCGGATTCGTGTCGGCCACCGGATAGATAAAGATCAGATTGCCGGCGGCCAGGGCGGTGTAGAGCGCATTGAACGAGGCGGCCTCGTTCAGCGTTTCCGCCCACGCCGCAGCCTGCTGAGCCGGGGAGTTCCCGCTGACCTCGGCGAGAGAATACGGGAGCGAGGCTATGGTCAGGGTGTCAGCTGCCCCGCTGGTGGGGACGCCGGAGAGGGTCAGGCAGAAGATGGCCCGGGCCGGATCACCCTGGAACTGCACCACGACCGACAGCTGCTGCGCGCCGGCTCGCCACTGGCGCGAGCTATAGCCCGGCAGATCCGGCAAGCCCGAATCGCAGAGATAGAGCGTGCCCTGGCCGTCACCGACCATGGCCCGCGGATAGACGCCCGCGCCGGGTTCGCTGACGGGCGTGATGACCGGCGGCGCGACGGACAGGTCGACGCTGTAGATCGCCGCTTGCTGAGCGATGAGCGAGATGAACGGCGTGGGACCGGACGGAACGTACGGCCTCAGGCCGGCATCGAGGACCCACAGGTGCTCGGCGTCGGCCTCGACGATCCCGACCGGCGCGACCAGCGGATTGGCATTCGCCGCCAGGCCGCTCAGCAGGCTGGTCGCGGTCCAGGTCGCGGGGTCGACGGCGAACAGGTCGGCGGGCGCGGACGAGCCCTGCAGGGCTCCGTCGCCGATGATGAGCGAGCCGTCGGCCCGCAGCAGCATCGAGAGAGGCTCGACGATGGCCGGCAGGGGCTGGGGGGCGATCCCGGTATAGGCCGGTGGCGTTCCGGCGAGCTGGACATCGACGAGGACCGTCTGGCTGGCCGCGGACAGGCCGGCGCCGCGGTCGAGGATCAGGGGGTGTCCGGTCCCGTCGACCACCATGGCCCGGGGAAAGATCAGGCCCAACGGCGGACCGACGCCGCCGCCCGCGAACACGGCCGGCGTCGCGAAGCTGGGCCCCGTGGCCGTGGCCTGCAGGGCCGTGGGCGTGACGGTCACGCTGGGTGAGGTGGTCACCTGGGTCAGGTCATTGCCCGGCTCTCCCGACAAGGCGGTGATCGACACCGTCGGTCCCGAGCTCGTGGCCGCGTAGCTGGCGGTGAAAGGCGCCGCGGCATTGAGCGCCGCGGCCCATGCGGCCGCCTGCGCCGTGGGCGAGAGCCCGCCGGTTTGCGCGAATGGGGGGTAGGACGTCCCGTCGATCGTGAAGGTGCCGGTGCCGCCCGCCGCGGGCGTGCCGGTGAGGGTCACCGTGCCGACCTGCGGCCCGGTGCAGCGGTACAGCAGGTAATCCGTGGTCAGGTCGATCAGGTAGGCGCCGCCGTTGACGTCGTCCGCCGCGATCGCGACCGGGGCGGTGGCGGGGGCAAAGGGCTGCGGCTCGGGGGGCGGCCCGGCGCTGTAGTCGTAGTCCCCCGCGGGCGAGATGCGCCAGATCGCCGGGTTGATGGTGGGATTGCTGGTGTTGCCGAGGTCGCCGACGAGCAGGTAGCCGGCCGGGTCCATCGCCATGCACTGGGGTGCGACCAGTGGCCGTTGCGAGACGATCGTCGGCACCGGGGCGAGCTGACCGGCTTGCGGGGCGCAGAACAGGATCTTGCTGGCGTTGTCGACGACCACCCGGGGACGCTGCCGGGCGATAGCGTAGATGTCGAAGAACTGGTCAAGACCGGGTTTGGTGCCGCGCTGGGTATAGATTCCGACGATGTCCGACAGGACCGAACGGCGCTGATAATCGTCCCAGGCGGGATCGCTTTGCAGTGCTACCCATTGGGCCAGCCAATCGAAGTTGACCGCAGGTGTCGTCCACGCGCCATAGAGATCGACGAGGCTGGCGATGACCGACTGAATGTCGCTATGGACGCCGGTGCTATTGATGATGACCTGGTTGGCGACGTGGTCCTGGCGGATGACGGCGGTGATGGTATTGGCGCCGGCCGCGGTGACGCTGATCACCTCGGGCGTGGCGCCGTTATAGGTATAGCTGCTGCCCACCCGGAATTTCACGCCCGTCCCCGCCGTGACCCGGACGGTCTGCGGCGTCGGCGCGCCACTGACATTCTGGATCACGGTGGTCAGGACGGTGTTATCGCCCGAGGTGATGACGGTGCCGTCATCAATGCCGGTGAGCACCTTCTCGAACGCGACCAGCATCGCGCCGAGGCCGAACGTGCCAGCGAGTATCGGGGACCCTGAGGGAGACCAGAGCACAGGCGGAAGGTAGTTGAGGTAGCCGCTGGTCGTGGTCATTACTCCGCGCTCCCGAGCGTGAAGTTGATCTGCCCGAGGCAGATCAGCTCATAATCGGCGACGCGTACCCACGCGCCGAGCGCCGGGGCCGGGAGGAAGGGCGGCGGCGGCCGGCCGCCGCTGTAAGATACGGTGCCCGCTTCAATCGCCAATTGCGAGATGAAGCCGATGTTTTCCGGTGGCATGATGGCTTTGTAAAGATCGGCGATATACACGTTCTGCCCGACCTGCCAGCCGGTCCCGTCAAGGCCTCCGACCACCGGGTGGAGGTAAAGATTGATCTGATCTTCAATGTAGACCTGCACGTCATTGGCACTGGAGATCAAGCCCGACAAAATGGCCGCCGACCAGGGCGCGGCCGTGATGGTCACGTCCACCGGCAGGTAGCGCGGGCCGGTGACCTTCAGCAAGGCGGTGACGTCGCGGCGGGAGCCCAGGTAGGCGGTGACCGTCTGCACGAGCTCAGGCGTCGGAGTGGGCGTAGCGGAAGCGTCCGGCCCGATCGCGGGAACGATGATCACGTTCACGTTTCCCGCTGACCGGTCGAGCATGCCATAGCCGGCCGCCCCGTAGGCACCGGACCCGTAAGCATCAGTGGGCGGCAGGCAGCATACGGTGGCCAGCTCCGAGCTCGCCTGCAGGGCCAGGGATTGATAGTCGTCGGCGGTCACCGCCCGGTCGCGGTTCCGCAGCAGCTGAGGGGCGCGGCGCATGGTTTCGGCGACCGACTCGGCGTCGCTGCCGCCGTAAGCCGAGAATAGGTTGGTGACCGCGGAGATCCCCGGCACGGGGCTCGTCAGGGTGATGACCGAGTTCGCGCCGACGTTTCCCGCCGCCCCTGCCTCGACGTAGCGGTAGGTGGTGGCCACTATCGTGTCGGTCGTCTGGGGGACCGTCCCGTGACCGGTGTTGGCCAGCGGATCGTAGTTGCCGAAGGTGATCTGTGCCTGGACCGGGTCGACGCGATAGTACGACCCGGGGCCGGCCGGAAAATCGTCGATCTGGGTCCAGGTGACGCCGTTGACCTGCACGATCAGATGGGCGTAGGGCGTGGCCGAGCCAGGGGTCGCGAACAGCGGCCCGTTGGCCAGGGGAAACACCTGAAACGACGTGCCGTCGCCGCTGCCCAGGGTTTCCGGCGCGGCGATCGTCAGCGCGCTGTAGGACGACACCGCGTTGAACAGGATCCACGACAGGCCCAGGGCCACGGCATCGGGGTCGGTCTGCGGGTTGGTGATGCGCAGGCCGATCCAGTAGTAGGCGCTCGTGACCACGTCGGCGGACGAGGCGGGTGGAGTGGAGGCCCAGCTGGTCGGGGCCTGGCCGGCCCAGTCGGGCGGGATGGTGAGCGCCACCACGCCATCTTGGGTGAGTTGGACGGTCCCGTCGTCGGCGCTGGGCACCGACAAGGCGGTCCAGGACGACGGTTCGCTCGTCCCGGTCGAATAGACCCAGCTCACGGTGGCTACATTGGGCTGTAGCGGCTGAAACAGCTGCACCAGCAGGTTGATCGTCTGGGTACTCGGGTTGTCGAAGCCCAGGCATAGCTGCACCGCCTGGCTGGGGGCAATATTGATGGTCGAGCCGGGCGCCGGGTGCGTCGTAAAGTAATGGGAGAGATTTGAGTATTTGTTGGAACCGCTCTTGCTGATCTGCAGCGCCGCTTCCAGGTTTATCGGCAAAATGGTGACATCGGTATCGGTTTCGAAGATGACTGGCGTCTGCGTTTCCGTGGCGGCGGTCTGCGCCTGGCTCCCCTGGGGGACGACCGTCGGGCCCGCGGTGGCGGCGAAGGTAAGAAATGATCGCGCCGGGTCGGGCGGCACACGCGTGATGCCGAGCAAATTCAGAAACGCGATGTAGTTCTTGTCGGGCACCTGGTTCAGGCGGTAGGTCAGCCCCTCCACGAGCCAGGCGAACAGCTCGACAAGCGTGATGCCAACGTCGCCCGGCCCCTGGTTGGTCCATTGCGGCGCGTACTTGGGAATGAGCGCGACAACGTCGCTCACCAGATCAGACCAGGTACGATCATCAAGATCGGGCGGCAGCAAGCGACCACGATTCGGATCGAACAACATTACGGCTGCTCCAGGTAAAATGGATAAATCATCGCCTGGGGATCAAGGCTTGGATTGACGTAATACACGATATTTATCAATAGCTGAGGATCGCTGACGGAATTGGTCACGGTGACGGACTGCACGGTGATCCGCGGCTCCCACTGCTGCAGGCCGTCACGGACGTACTGCTGCGCCAGGGCCGCCGTCTGCTGATTGTTAGGGGCGAAGACGAGGCTCTTGAGGTTGCAGCCAAAAGTGGGGCGCATGACGCGTTCTCCGTACTGCGTCCCGAGAATAATGCAGATGGATTGCTGGATATTCGTCAGGCCGGATGACATGGCAATGCCACCCGTCGGATCCACCGCGATGGGTAGGCCGATCCCCTGGCCGTAGAAGCTAGTCATTTCGGCGTTCCCTTTACGCGGTGGTCAGGAGCGTCTGGGTGACGGTCGCGCTGAGCAGCAGTTGCGGTGTGACCCCGGCGACCACGCCATTCGTGGTGCCCGCGAGCGCGGCGATGACCACGGGATTGCCGCCCACGAACAGTTTCGTGGCGAGCGACGAGGGTGCGGTCACGGTCAGCACCGTCGAGCACGGACTGCTCGGCGGCGTGGTCACGGTCGCGGTCACGGTCGGGGTCCCGCAGCCGGTGATCGCCTGACCGGCGACGCCCGAGGCGACCAGCACGGGCGATCCTGCCACCGTCAGCTTCGGTACCCCCACGGTCGCGACCTTTCCGCCGTGTCCGCAGGTGACGGTGCTGGCTGCTGTTACTACCGCGGTCATGGTGCCGTCCTAACTGACGCTCATCGTTTGGGCCACCGTGACGCCGACGTTGGTCGCCGTCAGGGTGATTTCTCCGGCCGCGGTATTGGTCGACATCAGGCTGATGCTTCCGGCCGCGGTCAGGCTGATGTTCCCGGTCGCGGTCAGGTTGAGGTCCTTGACCGCCGTCACCGCCACGCTGCCGTCGAAGGTCATCGACACCTGGCTGCCGTTGACGTGGGCGATGCTCACCATCTGGACTCCCGGCGTGTCGTCCAGGGTGATCGTGTGCCCCAGCCGGGTCTTGATCATCTGCCGGGTGTTGGTCGGCAGCGGCGGGTAGACCGGCGGACGTCCCAGGCCATCCCAGACGCTGCCGAGCACGATCGGCATCGAGATGTCGCCGTCCTGGAACGCCACGATGACGGAGTCTCCCGGGTTCGGCATGAAGTACAGGCCGCTACCCGCCCCGGCCGAGGGCGTGACTACTCTCGCCCATCCGCTTTCGTTGAGATCCGAGAGCCAGGGGAAGGTCACCTTGACCCGCGCCCCCATCGTGGAGGCCGGATCCGGATCGGTGCCGATGGTGGGCGGCTCCAGGACCTGAGCGATGTAGACGCCGTAGAATTTCTCGTCCCTGTCCCGCGGCGGCGTAAGCTCAATGTCGGTCTTCTTGCGGATAAGCGCCAGCAGCGACGACTCGCCCTGCTGAGTAATATCGAACTCGGTCAGGTAGCCATTTTCATCGATCGTGTGTTTCACTTTCCGCAGCCGGTAACTGCCGCTGAACGTGTTTCCGACGCCCGCCACCTCGATGAAGCTGCCGGCCCGCAGGGCCGGAATGCCGATGCAGCTGCCGGTGCCCTGGTAGAGCCCGTTCAGCAGATCCTGAAGCAGTGCCTTGCCGAGCGCGAGCGCGTCGATGGGTGAGGTGATCTTCTGGCTGTGGATCCAGCGCCGTCCCAGGCTCGCCAGCATGTCCAGCGTGGCGGGCCCGAGCCGGTTGATGATGTCGTCAAGATCGAGCAGCGCTCCGGTGGCCACGCCGATGATCGCTGTCGCCAGGACCTCGTTGTAGCCGCGGATAACCTGCAGACCGGCCATCGTCGCCGTCGAAAGACGCGGCGAGAAACTGCGCAGGCTCTGGCCCCATTCCAGGACATAGGCCTGGGTTTGTATCGGGAACTGAAAATAAAGCTGGTTCCAGTACACGTATGCATCGAACAGGTTATTCGCCGCGAGCTGCTTGATGAAGGCGAAGTCAGTGCCGGTCTGGGTCAGGCTGTTGTGATACCAGGGCGACGGGTCGACGATCGGGACGAGCAGGTTCTCGGCCGCGATCTCAGCGACCATGAGCGAGTCGGTCATGAACTTGAACTGGCGCGGCACAGACTGGTTGTGGCGCATCCGGTAAGACTTGTCGTAGCCCGAGATAGCGATCGTCGGGAAACCGTTTTCCGGAAAATCGGGCTCTATCGTCGTAATCTCGCCGAGCATCATCGGCGTCAGGTCCGCGCCATAACCCATATAGACTTCGACATCCTGGCCCGGGCTGAACAGCGGCGAGTCGGTGAACTCGTTGGCCGGATTGGAAATGACGATCTTGAACATGTCGGCGGTGTCGAGCGATCCTTCGTAGGTGACGCTCAGCACGCGCTGGGTCACGTCCGCCGCCATGGTGATCCCGGAGATGCTCACGTCGAAGCGCGGCGCGAAATAATTCATGTGGATGCCTTCCCCGGTATGACCAGCGATGTTCCCGTTGGCAGGCTAAACGGGTCTTCGATATTGTTAGCGTCGGCAATGTCGCGCCAGCGCGACGGGTCCCCGTAAACCTGGGCGGCGATGCCGCTGACGGTATCGCCCTGAATCACGTTGACCAGCGTCGGCGGGCCGATAAAAACACCGCTCTCGATGGCCACGGTCACATCGACATACTCGTGGAACCGAACGCTGATCGTGCTGCGCACGGGCGTCCCGTCCACGGCGAACATGGTGAAGCGCTGAGCGGCCTCCACCAGCACGCAGCGGAAGCTGAAGCTGCCCATCACGAACAACAGGACCGGCGGGGCGAAAGTGCTCGGGATCGTCTCGAGCAAGGCGGTGAGGCCGTCCGTGAACTGACGCACATCCAAGCCCAGCTCATAGGAATCGAAAAACAACTCCATGCTCAAGACCCGGCCCTTGCCCCGGACATACTGAATGGGCGGCGCGTTCAGGCCTGGAATGCCGATCTCAGCGAAATTATTCCCCTGCTCCAAGGAAAATTGCTCGGGGTTATACATGACCGCCACCTGCTGGCCGGTCACGGTGTTGACGATGAACGCCTTCGCCAGCTGCGGCGTGCTGCCTGCCATCAGGCGCCCCGCTCAAACTCGACCCGGAGCTGCGACATGATGTCCCGGAACAGCGTCGCCCTGAGCCGGCCGAGGTTCGGCTCGGCTGGTGCCATCGGCGGGGGCAGATCGGTCGCGGCCGGGCGGTCGGTATCGGCGCGCATCGAGCGGAGGCGATCCGCGCCGGGCACCGGGAGAGCGGGTGCCGCTTGTGTCTCGTGGAGGGTTGCCGATGCGGGGCCGGGCCCGGCGGCGTGGAGCACGGCGGGCATGGGCACGGCGGGCATGGGCACGGCTGGCATGGGCACGGCTGGCATGGGCACGGCTGGCATGGGCACGGCTGGCATGGCGTACGCCTGTGCGGCCACGGGCGAGACGACCGATCGGGCGACGCGCTGCTCGGCGGCTCGCGCGAGTAGTTCCTCCCGACGGCCCCCGTCGGACGTTGAGCGCGTCCAGTCCGCCCCGGGCCGCTCGCTCTCGGCGACGTGGGTGAGTTCGTGCGCCAGCAGCCCGAGCCCGGCCGGGGATTGCGGGGCGAAGGAGCCGGACCGGAAATAGATGTCCCGGCCTGTCGTCACGGCATCGGCATGGTGGGACCGGGCGACGTCATCGGATCGGTCATCGGCATGAATCCGGGCCAGATCGACTTGCGGCCCGACGACGGATCGCAGCCGGTCACGTACCAGGGGGGGAACGGGCTGGCCGGGGCTCGGCTGGTCGTCGGCCATCGGCTCGTCCCCGGGGGTATGGGGGGCCGGCTGAAGGCGGGGTCGGCGGTGGGGTTGGCCCGGGACGGCCTCGCGGCGCTCGAACCGGTCGCTGCGTTCCGCCCGGGTGGTGTTTCGCTTGATGACGGGCTGAAGCAGATCGAGCCAGGCGATCGTTGACTGATGACGTCGCACCAAACGCTGCGCGTCAACGGCCAGCAAATCCCCTAGGGTCTCGACCACCTTTTCCATGGTCGGCCTCCCTTTCAAGCTTCGTGATTTCCTCAAGCCAGCGACGCCGTTCCGCATGGTCGAGGTTCATTACATCTTCGTAGGTCCATTTCACGCGCGTGCTCAGAGCGGCTACCTCCTGATAGACCCAATCAAGGGGGTAGCCTAGAATTCCCCCTCAGGCTCCACCATTTCTCCGCATTTCTTACAGTGATAGACGGTCGGCCGGCCTCCCATGCCGTTGATCCTGTTGTACATTTCCTGCAAGAACACCAGGTCCCCGCTGAAGATCCCCTCGATAACCCCCGGATTGATCTCCGGCACGGTGCCGAGGCGAACGATCACCCGGGAAAGCAGGATCACGATGAGGTACGCCGGCAGGCTCTGCACCCGCGGGTCCTTCAGCGGCAAGATCTCATCCGCCGCCGTGGCCAGGCGCATCACGCCTGCGCGATGCAACGCGCCCGCCTTGTCGACGTAGCCGTTCGGCAGCTCGAACTCGTGCTCGGTGATGAACATCGTCAGGCTCGCGTCAGGCGTTCGATGGCCAGCACGAGCGTCTCGATCGAGATATCGTTGCCCTTAGCGTTGAGCGCAGGACCGTCCCACTTCGTCGGCCAGGCGTTGAAGAAGTTCCAGCGCGCCACCTCGGTACTGTTGGCTAGGTCGTAAAGCACGACCGATCCGTTCCTGCGGATCACGTCACCGTCAATGACGCTCTGCCGCCAGGTCATCAGCTCTTCGGACGTCGTCGTTCCCCATTTTAGGGTGATATCGCCATAGCTGGTTTTGCCGGGCAGCTTATAGACGGTCGTATTGTCGCCGCCCTGGCGAGTTTCAATGACCTCGGTGGTCGCTTCAAGGCCGGTGCACTCGATGAAGCTTGCCTGCGCGACCCCATCCATCTCGACCAGAAAGTTGAAATTACGGTACGGGTCCGCCCGCGGTGTCGTCATCTGCGTTCCCTCCTATTGCTCGGTGACGCTAGCGCCGCCATCCCACATGCCGATCGTGACGATCACGAACTCGGCAGGATAGACCGGCGCCATGCCAATAGTGATATTTACCTGACCCAGGGCACGGCTCGCCGACGGATTATTCTCGTCGTCGATCTCGATATAATAAGCCTCCGAGGCCTTGGTGCCGAAAAGGCCTCCCGATCTCCATACGCCGTTCAGGAAATCGTCGATGGTGCGATTGAGACGCTGCCAGAGCCCAGTATCGTTCAGTTGAAATACATAGGGCATGAGGCCAAGCTTGAGCGAGCTCTCGACGTAGATGAAAAGCCGTCGGACGCCGATATAGACCCAGGTGGCCGGATCGGGTGGCGCGGTAGTGCGGGCCCCCCACACCAACGGGAGTACCTGACCTGGAAAGATCCGTGAGACATTGATGCCAGCTACGTTGAGCAGGCCCTGTGTGACGCTATCGACGTTCACCTCGAGGCCGACGGCTCCGATAATGTTCTGATTGGCGGGAGAATTCTGCACGCCCGCCATGTCGCTGCGGGCGTATATCCCGGCCATATGCCCGCAGGGCGGCACCAGGATAGTGTTTCCTGTCGAGCTGTTCGGATCATTGATCTGGATCCAGGGGTAGTACAAGGCCGCGTAGCCATTGGCCGACTGGCACCATGCCCGCTGCAGCATAAGCGGACTGCCCATCGAAGCGTCGGCCTGCTGGCCTAGGCTCGTCTGCAGGATCGCGAAGCGATCTCCCATGGTTTCGCAGTGCGCCACCACCGCTTGCTGTACGGCCTGATCCGTACGATCGGGAGTGCACACCAGCTGCACGTCTTGATGCGGCACGAGCGTCGTGAGGCCCTGCTGGTATTGCGCCAGGCCAACGGCCGAGGGGTTGTCGGCTGTGCCGCCCGTCAGGGATTCCGCCGCGAGCGCGGCGGGCGCGTTTAGTGGCGGTGTCTGGACGCTCGGCGTGGACGGCAAGGACAAGGTCACGTAGGCGGAGGTGACGACCGCGCCCCAGTAATGACTGTGCCGCGGGTCCATGGACAGGTTTTCCCAGTTCTCGGGGACGTTGGGCGGGCTGGTGACGGTCAGCGAGAACTCAAAGGAGACGATCGTCGTCGCGGCCGAAGCCGGATCCAGGCTGTAGGTGTTGCTCAGGCCGGACCCCTGCAGCGTGATAACGGCTCCGCTCACCGCGGATATCACCTGGTATTCGCTGGTCGCGCCATTCTCGAGCTGAATAACGCTGCCCGGCTCCAGGCCCGCGTTGTTGGTGACACGAAACGTGGTCTGGCCGACCGCGAGATCGGCGATGCGCACGGTGCCGGCGCCGTAGGTCGCCGACAGATTTGCCTGCAGGACGAGATTGGTGCCGATGATGCGGGTGATGGTGGCGCGCTCGGTCGTGCCGGTCAGCGTGACGACGTCACCGGGCGCGAAATTCGACGCGTCGCTGAGGTTCGCCAGGACGATGATATTCCCGGTGGCCGAGGCCGTGGCCGCCTCGGCGCGCGTGGCTACCGCCCCGTTGGCCAGCGGGACGATTTGAGTTTCGGCCACCGCGATCGTGATGGAATTGCCCGCGACACCGGACTGCAAGGCGGAAGCGACCAGCGCCACGCCGGGCGGCGCGCCCTGGTCAGCCAGTGACAGCGAAGAGGACTGCGCCGTTCCGACCCGGACGATGTAGGCGCTGGTGCCGCCGTTGTCAAAGAATCCCTTGACCGCGTACGCCATATAGAGCTGCGGGGGTCCCAGCATGTAACTGCCGAAAGTGCTGACGAACTGTGTCCAGTTGGTCACCAGGGTCGGCACGAAGGAAGGCCCGCTCAGCGCCGCTCCGAGGAATGCGGGGGTGCTGGTGCCGACCCCGACAATAGGGCCATTGGCGGGGCTCTCCACGATGTAGACCCCGGGGGTGGTATAGGTTGCCATAACGTTCACCTCATAGTGGGGTTAGGCCGATGTCGTAGACTCCGCTGGAGTCAGGCACAGTGAACGTGCTAACGGCCTGGGCAAAGCCCACCGCGCGCACGGTCAACGTATGGGAGCCAAGGCTGACACCCGTGATCTGGAAGGCTCCGGTCGAATCAGAAATGGTGGTGACACCCGAGGAATCGAGCAGGATCCAGGCATTAGGAATGGTCTGCGCCGGCGCGGCGGCATTGCGGATCAGGCCGGCGATGCCGACGCTCAGCTCGCTGGCCGGCGACCCGGCCTGCTGCACCGTGGTCAAGATCGTGGTGGCCTGGGGACCGGACACATCCTGGTTCAGGTCGATCTCCAGGGTGACCCGGCAAGTGATGGCCGGTCGGACGTAGGTATCCAGGGCGCTCCAGAAATCCGGCTTCGCGGCCATGTCTTCTGTTTCCGCCGCGATGACGGGCAGCGCCAGTTCTGCGCCCACGAGAGAGCCGGACAGATACTGCGCCGGCATGGTTGTATTACGCCAGAGCACGTACAGGATCTGGCCGAGCAAGGCGTGCTCTGAAGGTTCCTTGTCCAGGCCCGCCACGACCGCCCCTTTTTCCCAGCAGGTGATGATGTACGAGCATTCGAGTCGCGCCGGGAAAAGCTGGATATCGACAGAACCATCGGGGTTCAGGACAATGTTCCGCTGATTGGACCTCAGTTCCCGATTATCGATCACCCGATAGAGATACAGGTTGGCCTGCATTCCGCTGCCTTGGCCTTGCCAGGTCTCATCCGGGGCGGCGAAGGAAATATCGGCGGTCGCCAGCGCCGAACCTGGGGTGGCCTCCCCCGCTAGCATGGCCTTCAGCGAGGCGTCGAGGTCCTCGATCATGAGGTCTCGAACAGCGAGGCGTAGCGGCCGAACTGGTCGGGCACGCAACTGCGGCCCAGCTTCTGGAGTTCTCGGCGGGTCGCCGCGACGAGATGTTTCATCGAGATGGGCGATAGCTCTTCCGACGCCAGGTAGGCCGCGGTCAGGGCGACGTTGCGGATGTGGCCGCCGGCCAGTTCCAGGCGCGCGGCCATGAACTCCAGATCTAGGTCGTCACCGAGCATGGCGCTGGCCGGCCAGACCTGGCGCCAGATCCGCAGCCGATCGGCCGTCGTCGGCAAGGGGAATTCGACCGCGAACTGCAGCCGGCGCAGAAAGGCCGTATCCATGTGCGTGCGCAGATTCGTGGCGAGGATCGCGATGCCCTCGAACTGCTCCATGCGCTGCAGGAGATAGGCGACCTCGATGTTGGCATAACGGTCGTGCGCGTCCTTGACCTCGGATCGTTTGCCGAAGAGCGCTTCGGCCTCGTCGAAGAACAGCAAGGCAAACGAACGCCTCGCTTCGTCGAATAGAGCATCCAGGTTGCGTTCGGTCTCGCCGATATATTTGCTGACCACCCGCGAGAGGTCGACACGATAGATGGCGATGCCCAGCTCGCCGGCCAGGATCGAGGCGGCCATCGTCTTGCCCGTCCCCGACGGCCCGAAGAAGATCGCGTTGACGCCAGGACCGGCCGAGACCTTCGGGCCGAAGCCCCACTCCTCCATTACGCGGTCCCGATTGCGCACCGCGCTGGCGATTTCCTTCAGCCGGCGAAGCTCGTCCGGAGGCAGGACGATATCGTCCCAGCCAGGCCGGCTGGGCAGGGGTTGAGCGAGCCGTTCGAGGTGATGGCGAGTCTGCCCGCGGCAGATCTGGGCCAAGGTCGCGATATCCAGCTGGGTACCAGGCTGGGCCTGGAGTCCGGCTTCGCGTGCGCAGGCATGGATGCGGCCGGCGTTGAAGGGATAGATCGCGGCGATCCCGGAAATCAGCTCTTCGGAGCACGACAGGCCGCGCTGGCGCAGGGCCCGCTGCCACACGCGGGATCGGACGCCCGCCTTGGGGGTATCGAGATGGACCCTGCGAACCTGCACGGCCTCCAGGCCCGCCAGCCTCGGCGCCTCATCGGCCTCGACGAACATAAACGCCAGGCCGCCGCCGGCGGCAACGACGGCGGCGACGAGCAGCGGCAGGTGAGAAGGCTCCTCGCCCGAGCTCCGCGGGACATAGATTCCCGGTACCTCGGCGGCGAGCCGGGCATCGCGTAGCCATTGCGGGATCTCGGCGATCAGCGCGGCGAGCGGTACGCCCTCGCCCACTGGGCCAAGATGGCGGCGGAGATGGTGGCAGATCGCGCTGGCGCAGGTCCGGCGACCCACCCCAGGGGCCCCCGATATAACGACGATGGTCGATTCAAGCCCATGCTCGGACTCCCGGCTCAGGTAATCGATCGTCTGGTCGATCGTTTCACGCTCCGCCGGGGAGATAAAAAGGCCGTCTAGCTCGGGCGGCTGAGTCGAGGGGCGCTCCTGGCGGCGGGACGGGCCGCCCAGGACGAAATCGAGTACTGGCCGTTCGACCGTCAATTCCGCGGCCAGCTGATCGGCGCCGGCCCCGGACGCGATCAGCAGTCCGAACCGGAACAACGCTGAGCGCTGGCCGAGCGCGCGCCGCACCGCGAGACGCTCGGGCCAGCTGGCTCCGAGCACGTCGACGATCAAGGCCACGCTGGGGCGCTGACGCGTCAGATCGTTATTCAGGTAGGCGAACACCCGGCCGTAACCGGGATGCAGCTCCGCCGCCAGGCAATGCAACAGCGTGTCGACCTCGATATCGTTGAGCTGGAAACGCTGGCGGAGCAGGTCGATCGGCAGTTCAATATCGGTGTTCACGGTGGCGGCCGTGCGCAGCTCACAGCGTTGACGGTCATCCGCCGCCGCTCCGTCAGGCCGGGCTTGATCGGGTGCGGTGGCCAGGAAATGATCGACCTCATCATCGAATATGGCGACACCACCGAGACCGTTCCGATGCTCCGTCGAGTGACTGCGGCGGAAGCGGTCCACGGCGCCGCGCAACAGGCGGTTCAGGCGCAGTAGATGCTCGCTCAGCTCGGCGGCGCCGTCCGGATACGGCGGTACGGCCGGCCGCACGGGGGTTTCGAGGGCACCGCTCATCTCAGCTGCCATCTTCGGAGAGGGTGATGGCGGCGACGACCCGCCGGTAACCGAGTTTGAACCGGTTGCTCGTCTCGGTGACCTGCTCGAGCGAATCCGCCTCGAAGAGGCTGAAGCAGGTTTCGTCAGCCGGAACGTAGATCGTCTGGATGTGCCGGATGGACATGGCGCGTGCGGCGCGGCCGACGCGATTGACCTGCGACATCAGGGCTTCCGGGGTGAGGGCAGGCAAGTACCGTTCGGCCAGGAAGCACTCGGTCGACTGGGGTTGGCCCGGCAGGTTCACAGGCCCAAGGTAGAGCGGCCGGTGCGGGAACGAATCCGTAGTAGCCCGCATGTTTCCGTGGTCAGCGGGCATGCGACGGCCCGGATGATGTCAGCGTCCGGCTTAGCTCTCGCCGAGACCGCACGCTGAGTTTGCGGTACACGCGGGACAGGTGAGCTTCGACGGTGCGTTGCGCCATGAACAGAGCGGTGGCGACCTCGGCGTTGGTCTTGCCCGCGGCGACCAGGCCGGCCACCTGCCGCTCGGCGGCGGTGAGGACCGGCCCGGCTCCGCGTGGCGTGACGTGGGTCCCCACCCGGGCCAGTTCACCCAGGACGCGGCTCTGCCACCGGGGGGCACCGAGTTGCTCGAAGATCAACAGTGCCGCCTGAAGGAAATCGAGGGCCTGCTGCTTATGTCGCGCCCGCCGGTGCACCTCCCCGGCGGCCAGCAGCGTCCGTGCTTCCTCGAACGGCATCGCCAGACCCCGGTGCCTTCCCAGCCCGGCGGCCAGCACCGCGGCCGCGTCGGCGAGGTCGCCTCGGGCGGCGAGCAGCAGCCCGCGGCACCGTGCGGCGGTGGCCATGCCCCACCCGCGGTCCAGCTCAGTCGACCGGGCCTCGAACGGGCCGAGCAGAATCTGCGCCCGGGGCAGATCCCCCAGCCGGATCAGCGCTTCGATCTCGTCGGGAACAAACCGGCACAGGGCTGGCTCCGCCATGCCGTCCGCGAGGGCTGCCTCCGCCAGCGGGCCGAGACGCTCGTGGGCCGCGGCCGCGTCACCCATGGACAGGGCGGCGATCCCGAAGGCCTGGGCGGCCGTGGCGGCGGGCAGCGGCATGCCGAGTTCCCCGGCCAGATCCACCGCGCGCACCGCGTCGCGCAGGCCAGCGTCGATCCGGCCGCGGTAGACGTGCAGCAGCCCCCGAGCGGCGGAGGAGAAGGCGATCGCGGCCGGACTGCCGGAATCCTCAGCCAGGCGGTGACCTTCCGCGGCCAGTTGCTCAGCTCGCGGCCAGCGGCCGGCCCAGCCCTCGGTCTCGGCCAGGGCCCACAGCACGAACGGAAGGCCGGTCTGGACGCCTTGCTCCATTGCCTGGGTGTACTCCTGCTCATACAAGACGCGGGCGCCGTCGAGATCGCCCGTCCAGTGCAGCAGGTGACCGATCATGACGTTCGGCCGAAGGTCCATGCTCAGCCGGGGCGACTGGGGCGGACCGGCCCGGGCCCGGCTGATCAGGTCCGGCCGCAGGCCGTGGCCGAGCAGGAAGGTCGCGAAGGCCACGGCCGCACAGCACTGCGCCTCCAGCGCCTTGTCCCCGGTCCGGGCGGCCAGCTCCACGATCAGCCGGGCGGTCCCGATTCCGTCCCGGCTGTGGCCCGCATGGCTGGTGGCCACGGTCTGGTCCAGCATGATGACGGCCCGAAGGGCGGTGTCGTCCCCGGCCTCGGCCAGCGCACGTCCCAGCGCGGCGGCCCAGTCAGCCGATGGCGTCCCGCAGAACGTGCGATACCGGGCCGCGCGCCGCAGTAGCTCGGCGCGAGCAGGGCCGGCTGGCATCACCTCGATAAGGCGATCGAGCAGCTGACAGGCGCGAGCAGGATCGGATGCCTCGAACCGCTCCTGCGCCGCCATGACCGTCCGGCGCCGCTGACCTTCGAGCTGGGCCAGCGGTGTGAGGGTGATGGCGAGCTCGGCCAGGTCCCCGGCCGTGTCACATGCCCCGCGACGTGAAGCCGTCAGGGCGGCGGCCTCCAGTTCACCCGCGACCGCCTCGTCCGGACCATCGGCTCCCAACGCCAGGTGACGCGCCCGCGCCCCGGGGTCACGCACGACGGCGGCCAGCCGGCGGTGGGCGGCGCGCCGGTCGATGGCGGGAGCCTGCTCGGCGACGACCGAGCGCATCAGCGGATGAACGAAGGCAATTCCTCCGCCTGCCCGGGCGAGCAGGCCGGCCCGGATGCCCTCTTCGAGGTCGGCGTAGGCGGTGGCCGGATCGCGGGCGGCGGCACAGATGACCGGCAGCACCGGTTCGGTGGACAGCGAGCTGACCAGGAGCACGTCGCGCGCCCCGGACGGCAAGCCGGTGACCCGCCCAAGCACTAGTCGACGCAGCGAATCAGGCACATCGAGCGTTTCCTGAAGATCAGCGTCCGCCCTCGCGGCCAGTTCCAGGGCAAAGAGAGGATTCCCGCCTGATGCCTCGTGCAGGCGCAGCAGAAGCGACCGGCCGACAGACAGCGCCGTCCGGGTATACAGCAACTCGCGGATCGCTCCGAGGCTGAGCGGCCCGAGCCGCATGCGGTCGACCCGTCCCGCCGGAAAGCTGTCGGTCGCCAGCGGGGGCGGGTCTGCCGACCAGTCCGTCCGCACCGCCGCCAGCAGGCTTACGGGCTCGAGCCGCAGCCGGCGCAGCGCGAACGACAGGACGCGAGCGGAAGCGGTGTCCAGCCATGGCAGGTCATCGACGACAACCACCACCGGGTGCCTGCTCGCCAGGCTGCGAAGCAAGGTGAGGACAGCCGTGGCCATGGTCCGCGGATCCGTGGACCGCTCCGAGGCCTCAGCCCGCAGAACGGCCTGTCGGACCGCTTGCCGCTGCGGCCCCGGCAACCCGTCGACGATGGCCTCCGGGACCGTTTCAAGCAGGTCAGTCAATCCGGCGAACTCTAGCGGCACCTCGGACTCAACCGGATAAGCGGACAGGACCGTGATGCCGAGCTTGACCGCCGCGTCACGCGCCTGCTTCAGCAGCGTTGTCTTCCCGATTCCGCTTTCTCCTTCGATCAGGAGGACGCGCGGCCCGAGGGGAAGCTCATCAAGAAATTTGCTGATCCTGGCAGTCTCCGCATCCCGGCCAAGAGGCATCGACCCCGCTCCCTCCCGGCTGATACCGCCCCGTCCGTGCATCAGTGCGGAGCGGCCCAGGAACGTTCTTGATACGGGAGATCTGGAGATTCTCAGCGCATCGGTGTCGTATCAAGATGAGCGCTGGCTACGCCGTCAAAGTAAAGAGGTCGTCGCCCATAGGGAGATGGGATCATGTCGGACGTGCTGCGGGAGGTTGCCGCCTGACCGGTAACCCGGCTGCAGGGGTGCGCTCGGGACGCGCGGTCCGGTCGTAGGCCTCGAACGCCCGGGCTCGCTGGTCGATCTCCGGGCGCAGTTCACGGTGCCGTTCCGCGGTGTCCTGGATCTCGACGGCGTGAGACTGCTTCTCGTCCATGGAGATGACCGAGGTTGACAGGTCGGTCCAGGTCACCTGCAGGTCGGGCCCGAGCCGGCCGCGCGCGCCGCAGGTCGCGCACTCCACGTCCGCGCCGTGCAGGGCGACAACGTCGAGGTGGCACATCGGGCACAGCCCCGGCGGCCCCAGGTAGCGCGCCTCGTCGAAGGCCACCCCGAGCTGGCCGGCGACGTTGCGCCCGAGCACGGCCGCGCGGTCAAGCGCGTCGGCGTCCAGGACCACCGAGCGCGGCGTCCCTGCCCCCGCGAACTGCACCTGGTCGACCACGGCGATGTGCATCGAGAACGTCGT
>Ga0302325_10007444_pt1 | contig 24293 bp, 19 predicted proteins | sample Palsa_T0_2_FD_201948 | JGI IMG/M metagenome (GOLD analysis project Ga0302325, IMG submission 201948) | Peat permafrost microbial communities from Stordalen Mire near Abisko, Sweden - Palsa_T0_2 | ecosystem: Environmental > Terrestrial > Soil > Palsa > Peat permafrost | place: Sweden: Abisko... | reverse complement strand
TATTCGCGCAATCTTTTTGTGCGTAAACGGCAGGCGGAGCATATTGCAAGGCAGAAAGAGGCCTTGCAGGAGAACAGGATGCGGGAGATGGAGCGGCAGCATCGGATTGGGATTATGCAGGGCGCGATCGATGCGGAGGAGCGGGAGCGGCACAAGATCGCCGACCAGCTGCATGACGAAGTCGGGGGACTACTGTCGCTGGCCACGCTCAATCTGTCAGCCACGCTGGAGAAGGGGAGGGAGGACCCGCAGTCGGAGGTGAAATTGCAGAAAACGCAGGAAGTGTTGTTTACCGTAGCTACAACGATCCGGGAGCTGAGCCACCGGCTGACGCCGCTGGTGATCGAAAAATATGGCTTCCGGCGGGCGGTAGAGGATATGGCGGAGACGATCAACCTGAGTCAGAAAATATCGTTGCAAACGGTGATCGTTGGCTTTGAGGACACGGGTCATTACCCGGCGCCCTTTCTGAGTGATCTGTACCGGATGTTGCAGGAACTGCTGCACAATATCCTGAAGCATGCGCGGGCTACGAGCGCCCTGCTGGAGCTGGTGGAGCACAATGGGCAGGTATCGATCCTGATAGAGGATAACGGGATTGGGATGGAAGAAGATAAAACGGTAAAAGGCAAGGGATTGGATACTATCCGGTCAAAAATTGCCTATCTTAACGGACAGATAGAGATCGGGCGAAAAAAAGACAGCGGCACCCTGATCGTGATTGAATTGCCTATCGTAAATAAAGAATGATGCCCTTGAAAATAATTATTGCGGATGATCATCCCCTCCTGGTGGAAGGTCTCAGGAGGATGCTGGAGGAGATGGAAGAGATAGAGGTGCCGGAGCCGGTGAATAATGGCCGCCAGCTGCTGGCCCGTTTGCGGGAGCAGGCGGTGGATATGGTGTTGCTCGATCTGCATATGCCGCAGCTGGATGGGTTGGAAACGCTGAAGATCCTGCAGAAGGAATTTCCTGCTTTAAAAATCCTCATATTTACCAATTACAATCAGCGCAAGCTCTTACGGGAAGCCCGTAACCTCGGCGCGAGGGGTTACCTGTTAAAGAATTGCACGTCACAGACGCTGAAAGAGGCGGTACTGACGGTGTCGGATGGGGGGACCTGGTTCCAGGAAGATGAGGCAAGGGGCGCCGAAGAGCCGCACTTCACGGACGATTTTATGCGGAAATACCAGATCACGCAGCGGGAGGTGGAGATCATCCGAAAAATAGCCCAGGGCTTTACCACCAAAGAAATCGGTGAACAGCTGTATGTCAGCGAGTTTACTGTCAATGCGCATCGCCGCAATATCTGCCGCAAGCTCGATATCTACACGCCTGTCGGTCTTGTCAATTTCGCCAAGGAGCATGGGCTGGTGTGAATAGACCGCCAAAATAGTTAGGACTAACGATTTCCGGGGATATAGAATACTTCTACATTTGATGTCATCGCACTTACGCTAGTTTTTCCAATACCACAGTGTTGAATTTTCCTCTACGGCACGGACTCCCGTGGGCAGGCAATTTGTGTGCTTTTGAAAAAGCTTGCGAAAAACTATTTATGATAAAGAGACAATTGACTTTTTGGGTTTACGGTGGTCTGGGCCCTTCCGATTATACGTAACAGAAGCTTATCACCCAGTGTCGGTTATTCTGTCAACAAGATCATCGGCGCTTTCAAAAGCAATTAAATCATTGCGGCACCAGGCGGGCGGGTGACCCCCGGCGTGCCGGACTTTAACCAAACAAAATTACGCTTATGAAGAAAAGAGTAAAATCAACCTCGTTATTGCCGATCGATCGGTTAATCGTGCTTATTATCCTGGCGCTGCTGATCACCCAGTTAGATTCTTGTGCGAGCTATCTGTGCGGATCTTTTGACACTTCCGAGCAGCCGGAAGGCGGCCCTTCGGCATACAAAAGCGGCGATGTCGTCGGCCTCAATGTCGCGCTTTCCTGGATGGCCGGGTTAAACGGGGCCGGTGCGGGGGGGTCTAATTCCGCGGGACGGCCCATGTATGCGACGGAGGATCCGCTCCAAAATCCATTTGACCGGCCGTTTGCCGCGCCGGCTGCCGGCGGCGGCAGCATCAGGATAAGGCCTGCGGTGGAGTTTGTCGAAAAGGGCTCCAAAGTTACAGGCGTCACGAGCCGGCTGAATTACCTGGAAGGGATAGCGGATGCGGTCTATTATTATTCGCTGCCGGGCGGTAGTGCTGTTTATGGCGGACTGGGGCCTTTCCTCTCCTATGGGATCGGCGGCAAGACTGGCAACGGTGCCGGGAAGGTTTCTTCTTTTGGCGGGGATGATGGGTACAAACGCTTTGATGCGGGGTTGAACGTGGCAGCCGGCTACGAATTGCCCTGCACGCTGCGAATTGGTGTAGAGTACGATCTGGGATTGTACAACGATTCGCCGGCGCCCGATTATACATCGAGGAATCGCACTTTTTCGATCAACGTCGGTTATTCTGTCAACAAGATCATCGGCGCTTTACGCAGGAAATAAGCAGATAACCACCGCATTAAAATTTTGACAATGAGAATAATGTGTCTGTTAGTCGTGTCGGGTCTTTTTTTTGCGACGGGGTATGGTCAAACTATCCAGTATGGCGTTGAAGGGGGAATTAATGTGTCGGGGGCGCGCGCCACAGCGCCGGGGGTGGTCTTTCATGGAACGCCGGGATTGAGGTTTGCGATCGGCGGTTATGCCGACATTGCGTTGAAGGACACGATGTTTTCGATCCGGCCCAAGCTGTTTTTCTCCCGTGAGGCTTATACGCCGAATATATTCGGGGATAAGACTCCTTTTAACATCTCCTATTTCATTCTGGACATCCCGCTGATTTACCATTCCACGCTGGGCGGCAAAAAAATCTTTTTTGGTCTGGGCCCCTTCTTCGGTTATGGGATATCGGGGAATTATGTATACCAGGGTATGGAGACGAAGATTGCCTGGGGCAACAACCCGAACACGGATGACGGCAAGCGGCTGGATATCGGTTTCGATGCGTTGGTGGGTTACCAATTGAACGAGAAGATTATGCTGAGCGCGAAACTCGACTGGGGGATAAAAGATGTATCGGCCGATCAATCGTTCGACAAGGTCTGGACGCGCAATTTTGGTATCACCTTCGCCTATGAATTGGGGAGCGGGTCTTATGGCGTCGGTGCGTTCAAAAGAAAATAAAATCGTTTATTCCCGACTAGCCCCATCCCCGTTGCTCAATTCCGGGCCGGCGTCCTACTAACGGATGCCGGCCATTTTTTTTGAGACCGGGAAGGGGGCGGATGTGGCGGTGGGCGGTGGTCGGATGCAGTGATTGGCGGATCGGCGGACGGATGCAGTGGTTGGCGGCAGCGGTTGTTTGGAAAAAGGAACGGCAGCCAGAGCGGCTGCCGTGTTCCCGGGTTGGGGTAAAAGGGAAGGGGTCGAGTTTAGTTATTTTACAATAATGATTTGTTTAGCCAGTATGGATTGTGAGTCGGACAGCCGGACGATATAGGCTCCGGCGGCGAGACGGCTATTCGCGGCGATGGACACCTGCTGACGGCCCTGCAGTTGCGACCAGTTCTGGACCATCAGCTTGCGGCCGGTCATGTCGAAGAGCTCCAGCTTTGCCTGGTTGATTTCCGACGGTGTTTCGACGGTCAGCTGGCCATTCTCTACCATAGTAGGGTAGATGCGGATGGCGCCCGAGGTCTGCATGGGCAGGTTGACGATGCCGGAATAGCTGGCCGATCCGTCACGGTCGACCAGTTGCAACCGGTAAAACACATCACCGTTATAGGTGAACTGATCCGTATAAGTATATTTCTGTTCGATGCTGCTGTCGGTATTGTTGGCGGCGACCGTGGCGATATCCTGGAAATTGTCGCCGTCGGTGCTGCGTTGGATGACGAAGTGGTCGAAGTTGACGGCATTGGTCGTCGTCCAGTTCAGGAGTGCCTTATCGCCGGGCTGTAAGCTGGCGGACCAGCTGTTGACGGTGACGGGCAGCGCGGTGAAGGTATTGTTATAGGTAACCCTGTCATAGCCGCCGTTGTCATAATATTCCAGAACATAGTTATAGGTACCGGCGGGGAGCCAGGTCGTGTAGGCGGAGGTGATATACGATTGGTCGTTCCATTTGTTGATCAACCAGGTGTTGCCGCCGTCGATGCTAAAGCGGAAGCCGTCGTCACCGCCAACGGTGAAGGTATAGTTACCGGCGCTAAGGGTCTGTGTCAACCGGTAAATGGCGCTAAACTGATAGGTGGTGATGGAACAGGTGTTCGTAGCATAAGAGTTGGTATTGCTGCCGCCGGGATTGCCAAAGCTCTCGTCGAAAAACGGGCTGGTGGATGACCCTTCGGAAACGGAACCTTTGTAGGTCTGGAAGTTCATACCCTGGTAGAGATAGCCTATCCAGACGTTGTTCGCACCGGAGGTGGTCTGGCTTCCGGCGCCCATGCAAATCTGCACAATGTTAAAGGAAACTTCGTTGGCGCCTGCGTCCTGGTAATATTCCAGCACGAAATTGTAGGTGCCGTTGAGCACTACGGTATCGGTCGTCGTGGTATAGCTGTGATCGTTCCAGTTGTTGATAGCATAACTATTATCACCGTCCATGCTAAAACGGTAGCCGTCATCGCCGCCGACGGTGATGATATAGGTGCCGCTGGTGAAGGTTTGTGTGAGTTTATATCTCGCGCTGAAGTGGTCGGCGGTTACTGAACAGCCATTGGTAGTAAAGGTAGCTCCGCTGCCGCCAAAGCCTTCGTTGAAGTTGGGGCTGGCGGCCGTGCCTTCGTTCGTATATCCCTGGTAGTTATTAAAGCTCTGGCCGGTATAGATATAACCGATCCAGACGTTATTGGCGCCGTAGGCGGTCTGGTTGCCCTGGGCGGTGGAACAGGCCTGGGCCTGTACTTGTTCCTGTGCAAACGGTAGCAGGATAGCCCCGGTCAGCGTGGTGAGTTTTAAAAGGTAAGCGTAGAAGTTTTTCATCGTGGTACGGATTTAAATAGGTAACAGGGATATTACCAGTACGGTGCCGGGATGTAAAGCGTTCTGTTTTAGATTTTTATGGCTAGACTATGATGCGGGCCTTTCTATAAAAGGGAAAAAAGTCCTTTTGAGGGAATCCGTTCTCAATATGGGTTGGATTTTGTCTTCGATACGGTGTCTATATATTGACCGGCGCCGCCGTTGCCCTGGTCCGTTCCTTCGGCGCCGGGGGGCGGGGCCTTTTCGGCCTGGCTGTTGTAGTCGTATTGCAGGTTGGCGTTGAGGCTGTCGGGTTTGACAAAGCGGGCGCTCCGGTCGAGGCCCAGGGATTTGTCGGCCAGGGCTTTGGAGAAAAAGAATTCCCAGATAGGGCGGGCGATATGGCCGCCGTCGTCCGATTTGTCGTTGAGATGGATAAAGCGTTCGTCGCAGCCGACCCAGGCGCCGGCGAGCAGCTGCGGGGTATAGCCCATAAACCACAAGTCGGAGTTATCGTTGGTGGTGCCGGTTTTGCCGCCCATTTCTGCGAGGCCCAGGCGCGCCCGCAGTCCCTTTGCGGTGCCGAAGTCGGTGGCGCCCTGCATCATGCGGGTCATCGTATAGGCGGTCTGCTGACTGAGGACTTCTTTGTGTTGCGGGATGAAGTTTTCGAGGAGGTTGCCATTTTTGTCTTCGATGCGGGTGATGTAGTAGGGTTCGGTGCTGATGCCGCCCGTGGGGAAGATGGTATAGCCGCCGAGCATTTCGTATAAGGAAAGCTCGCAGGCTCCGAGCGCCATGGAGGGATAGGGCTGGACGGCGGTCGGGATATTGATTTGTTTGAGGAATTCGGCGAAGCGTTGTGGTCCCTGTGGCCCGAACTGTTTCATGATATAGGCGGCTACTTCGTTGATGGACCAGGCGAGTCCGTAAGCCATGGGATAGGGCCCGGGGCTCCAGTGGGAGCCGGCTTTTGCGGGTACGTAGTCGTTGTATTCCGGGAAATACTGTTGTACGGCCGGGCAGGAGGTGGCCGGAGTGAAATTGAAGTCTTCGATGGCGAGACTATAGAGGAAGGGTTTTATCGAGCTGCCGACCTGGCGCTTGGTCGCTAGATTGACGTGGTCGAATTTATAGGTTCTAAAGTCGATGCCGCCGACCCAGGCCTTTACGGCCCCGCTGAAAGGGTCCATGACCATAAACCCGGTCTGCAGCATTTGCCGGTTATACCGGATGGAATCCATGGGGGTCATTATGGTATCTTTTTCGCGGGCGGCATTCCAGGCGAAGACGCGCATTTTGACGGGGAGGTTGAAAGTGGCGCGGATGGCTTCATCGGAGAGGCCGGCGTCTTCTTCATCCTGCCAGCGTTCGCTGCTGCGCATGGCGGCTTCGAGGATATTTTTGTGGTCAGCCCAGACGGCGCCGTTGCGGATCTCGCGTTGTGCGTCGAGGAGCTGCTGAAGGACGGGCATTTGCCGGTCGACGGCTTCGTCGGCGTAGGATTGCATCCGGGAGTCGAGGGTGGTATAGATTTTCAGTCCGTCGGTGAAGAGGTTGTAGGGCTGGCCGGTGGCGGGGTTGGTATGTTCTTTACACCATTTCTTCATGTCGCCGCGGATGATATCGCGGAGATAGGGGGCGATACCGTTGTTCTCGTCGAGCTTGCGGTAGCGACTCAAGTCGATGGGTTTGGCCTTTAGGGTATCGGCTTCGGTTGCGGACAGGAAGCCGTGGCTGACCAGCCGGTTGAGGACAACATTGCGCCGTTCGGCCGCCGCCTTTGGGTTGGTGCGGGGGTTGAAGAGGCTGGGGTTGTTGACCATTCCGACGAGGACGGCGGCCTCGTCCACGCTGAGGCTGTCGGGGTCTTTCTGGAAAAAGGTGCGGCCGGCGGCGCGGATGCCGTATACGTTATCGCTGAAGGAAACGTCGTTGAGATAAAGGGCAAGGATCTCTTCTTTTGTGAAATTGCGTTCGAGTTCGATGGCGATGATCCATTCTTTTAGCTTCTGGATGGTTCGGCTCATGCGGTTGCGGGATCTTTCGCCGTTGAACATATTTAGGGCGAGCTGTTGGGTAATGGTGCTGCCGCCGCCGTCTTTGCCGAATTTCAGGACGGCGCGGAGGACGGCTTTTCCGTCGATGCCCGAGTGCTCGTAGAAGCGTTCGTCTTCGGTGGAGATGAGCGCGTGAATGACGTTGGGGGAGATGTCGTTATAGTCGACATGGATGCGGTTGCCTTTGGCGGTATAGTATTTGCCCATGGAGACGCCGTTGTCCGAGAAGACTTCGGAGGCCAGGACGAGGGAAGGGTTTTCCAGTTCGTGGAGGGAGGGTAAGGGACCGAATACGCCCCAGGCTACCAGGGCGATAACGGTGATAAAGGCCAGCAGGCCGGAAAAGAAGAGAATCCAGAAAATGCGAATGGCTTTAGACATAGTATATCGTTGATAGTCAGGTGTCGGGTAGGGTTTGGTTTGGGTAGGACCCGGTTTGGCTAAGATAGGCAAACCGGATACCAAGTTAACGTGAAAGATTGGGAATTAGCGTGAAGAAAGGGTGAAAAATTGGGGGAAAGCGCTCCAGTCGGATGCTGCAGGGGCGGGCGGTGATTACAGTAAAAGCGCTATTTTTAGGGGTATAAATAAGGCCAGTATGCTGAAAAATTACTTCAAGATCGCCGTCCGGAATTTGTGGCGGAAGAGAGCTTTCGCCTTTATTAATGTAACGGGTCTGGCTGTAGGAATGGCCTGTTGTTTTCTGATTTTCCTCTATGTTCATTTTGAATTAAGTTATGATCGGTTTCATCGTAAGGCGGATCGGATCTACCGGGTGGTCGGCGATTTGAGGTCTTCAGGTGAATCCCTGCAATGGTATGCGACTCCCGGCCCGTTGGCCGGCTCGATAAAAAGTGAATTCCCGCAGGTGCGGGAAGTGACGAGGTTTATTAACGGCAGCGTGTTGGTGAGGAATGGTAATTTTAAATTCCAGGAAACGCATACGATTTGGGCTGACTCTTCCATTTTTTCCGTTTTCGACTTCCCGTTAAAATATGGAGATCCCAATACGGCCTTAAAAGAGGCGAACAGCATCGTTCTCTCGGAAACGGCGGCCCTTAAATATTTTGGTCATACGAACCCGGTAGGCCAGCGGCTTTTGCTGACGGGTCTGGGCTTACCCTGCATTATCACCGGGTTGATGAAGGATATCCCTGAAAATTCGCATATCAAGGCGGATATGCTGGTCTCCATGTCCACTTATAGCCGGTCAATGCAACCGGGGGTCGAAGAGGACTGGGGTAGCTATCTTTATTCGACTTACCTGTTGTTGTCGCCGGGGGCGGATCCTGCAGCTGTGCAAGCGAAACTTCCTGCACTCATTCAAAAATATGAAGGCAGGGAATTGAAAAATAAAAATACGAGTTATGCCTTGCGGCTGGAACCCTTAAAGGCGATTTACCTGCATACTTCTTACGGGGCGCCGGTGACAGGCAATTTGGATAATATACAAATTCTGACCGTTATTGCGCTATTTCTGCTGTTGATTGCCGGCGTCAATTTTATCAATCTCAGTACGGCGCGGTCCGTGGAAAGGGCTAAGGAAGTGGGCATCCGGAAATGTGCGGGAGCAAGGGGCGGTCAGCTGATCGCACAATTTCTTATTGAATCCATGCTGATTGCGGTGATCTCTTTTTTCCTGGCGCTTATGCTGTGTCATTTTCTGCTGCCTGTATTCAACCAGCTATCCGGTAAAACCATCAGCGCGGGCATCTTTGAAAGCCTGGCCTATCCTCTCTGGCTGTTAGTGCTTGCGTTGGGAATCGGGTTGCTGGCGGGAGTATACCCGGCGCTGGTCCTGTCCTCTTTCAGGCCTGTAGTTGTTTTGAAGGGCCATTTCGCCTCGGAGAGCAAGGGCGTCCTACTCAGGAAGCTGTTGGTGGTTGCGCAGTATACGATGTCTATCGCGCTGATCGTGAGCACACTGGTCGTCTATTCGCAGTTGAATTTTATGCAGCGTCAGCCGCTGGGTTTTGATAAGGATCAATTGCTGATCGTTTCCAATGGCTTTGATCGCGGTGTCCCTGTATTCAAAAAACAAATCGCGGCGATCTCTGCGGTACAGGGATCGTCTCTTACTTCATCCATTCCGGGGCGGAGCTATAATAACAGTGGAAATGATGTTTGGCCGATAAAGGTCGAGAACAGCAAAGGGCAGTTGCAACGGGTCAATATGAGTTTTTACAATGTCGATGCCGATTTTGTTCCCTTATACAAGATCAGGCTGCTGGCGGGCAGGGATTTTTATAAAACCGGCGCGAGTGATTCAGCAGGGAGCGCTTCGGTCGGAGCTGCTTCGACACGCCCCTCCTCGCGCGTGACCTTCGACGAACACTCGGTCATCCTGAACAAAACCGCTGCCCTTGGTCTGGGGTATTCGGTTTCGGCTCTTCAACAGGTAATTGGCAGACATCTTTACGGGGTGGGGGATAGTGCGGTAAGTACGGTCATTGGCGTGATGGACGACTTTCATTTTCATTCCCTGAAAGAGACCATACGGCCCTTATGTCTTCAAACAGACAAAGGGTATTTGCAGTTCCTTTCGATAAAAATAAATACAGGTAATTTGCCCGGTACGATAAAGGCGCTGGCCGCTACATGGGAAAAGGCGGTCCCCAACAGGCCATTTAGCTATTTCTTTCTGGATGAAGACTTTAATAGCCAGTACCGGGCTGAGGAAAGGTTTGGGCATCTTTTCATATATTTTTCTGTTCTGGCGCTCTTTATTTCCAGCCTGGGGCTGCTGGGGCTTTCTGCTTACAGTACGCTGCAGCGGACCCGGGAGATTGGCATCCGAAAGGTCTTGGGGGCTTCGGTGACTGGGATAGTTGGCCTTTTGTCCGGAGATTTTGTCAAGCTGGTTATCCTTGCTTTTGTGATTGCCTGTCCTTTGTCCTGGTTGGCTATGCATCAATGGCTGCAAGGGTTCGCTTATAGGACCACGCTGAACTGGGGTGTTTTCGTGCTGGCCGGTGCAGGAGCGTTGCTGATTGCGGTATTGACTATTAGTTTTCAGGCGGTAAGGGCGGCGCTGGCTAATCCGGTGAAAAGTCTGAGGAGTGAATAGGGTTTGGTTGGGGTATGATATTAAAAAACCCGCTCTTTGATGCGGTTCATGAAGGCTTCGCGGAATTTTTCGCTGATGGGGATCTGTTTGCCACCGACGAAGACCTGGTTGTCGCGGATGGATTCGAGGCGGGCGATGTTAACGATATAGGAGTTGTGGACGCGGGCGAAGGAGGCGGAGAGCTGTTCTTCGATGTCTTTGAGACGGCGGTAAACGAGCAGCTTGTGGACGGGGGTGACGACGCGGACATATTCTTTTTCGCCTTCGAAGTAGAGGATGTCTTTCAATAGGATTTTTTGGAGGGCGCGGCCGGATTTGACGAAGAAGTATTCTTCGCCGTGGGGGGCCATCGGGGGGCGGTCGGCGGCGGCGGCGTGGGATGGGTGGGTGGTGGCGGCGGATGGAGAAGGGGTAAGGGTGGCGGTGGGCTGGTCCGGGCGGCCGAAATAGGTTTCGATTTTTTGGAGGGCGGCGTAGAAGCGTTTTAGCGTAATGGGTTTGAGGAGATAGTCGATGGTAGGGAAGCCATAGCTCTCGGCCGCAAATTCGGAATAGGCGGTGGTGAAGACGATCCGGGTGGAAGGGGGCAGGAGGGCCGCCATCTCCATGCCGGTCAGATGGGGCATATTGATGTCGAGAAAGACGAGCTCGACGCTGTGCGTTTTTAGGAAGGTAAGGGCTTCGCGGGCGTCATAGCATTTGGCGAGCAGTTCCCAGGACGTGTTCTGCTGGATGAACATCTCCAATAAATTGACCGCATTGGGTTCATCATCGACGATCAGGCAACGCAGGTTCATATGAGCGGAATTTTCAGAAAGGCTTCAAAGATGGACCCTGTGCAGGCGGTGCGCAGCTCGAAGCGATTTCCGTATAACAAGATAAGACGTTTTTCCAGGTTTTTGAGACCGAATCCGGGCTGCGAGGAAGGTGGGGCTTCGGCGGGCAGGCTGTTGACGGTGGTGAAGACGAGCCAGTTGTCCTTCTGCCGGAGGGAGACGGTAAAGGAATTGCCGGTGGCGGAGCGGTCGATGCCATGTTTGAAGATATTTTCCACAAAGGTCATCAGGAGCATCGGCGGGATAACGGGATTGCCCTCGTACTGCTGATCAAAGCTGACCTTGACGCCATGACGGATGCGGATTTCCTCCAGCGCGATATAGTTTTCGAGGAACTTTACTTCGGTGGAGAGGGTTACCTTCTCCTTTGGGCTTTCATCCACAAAATAACGCATGATATCGGAAAGCCGGCCGATCAGCAGGGCGGTGCGCGGCGCCTCGCGGAACGCCTCGTAGTAGATGTTGTTGAGTGTGTTGAAAAGAAAATGCGGCTGGACCTGGGATTTGAGCAGGTTTAGCTCGGCCACGCTTTTTTGTTCGAGCATCTGCTGCGCCTGTCGCTTCACGCGGAAGTATTCGAGGGCGATACGAAAGACAAAGCTCATCATATAGATGAAGAGGCAGGACCCCGTATAATAAAGAGCCTCTTTCCATTCGAACTTTTCGGGTTTGGTCGCAAAAAAATGGTTGTAGAGGATATACATTATCCAAGCGCGGCTCAAGCCGATGGCAGCCATCGCGGGGATGGCAATGGAGATATAGGCGGCCGTTTTTCCTTTAAGGTATAGCCGGGGGAACAGGAACGAAATATTCCCATAGATAATTAACGCATAAAAGAAGGTGCTCGATAGCGTGTAGGAAACCGCCATGCCGGGGCCGTCCGCGGGGAGATAGGTGAAAAAACTTAGCAGCATTACAAAGCCCCAGACGAGGAACTGCAATTGAACGGGCGTCGCTTTGCCCAGGAATAGGCGCATGCCCAAAAATACTACGGTTTTTCACGGCGGGATAACCTTTTCAATGGAAAAGGGGGAATCTTCAACGGGTAAAGGGCCGGGCGGTGAATGGGTAAAGGGCCGGGGGGTGAATGGGGGCCGGGCGATGGAGGGAAGTGCGGTATTCCAGGATCAGGGGCAGCAGCAAAAAAACGTTTATGTCATATAAGAGGAAGGTTTTTTGGGTGATCAGGGTTTAATTATATGATATTGGCAATTGAATGAATTCTAAATGAAGCCCTTGTTAATTGCAAAAATGCAAAATTTTGTCAACGTCCCGCTGGGCATTTTTTCGATAAACGGGTAATAGTTAATGACTTATCAAAAAAATTATTAACATTAAAAATAAATGTAATTAGTTAAGATGATCTGGATTTATTTTTTTAGTGTAACTTTCCTGTGGTTTTCGATGTATTTGTTTTTTCTTAATATGAAACACGAGACTATGAGTACTCTCACTGCAAAGCGAATTTTGCCCTTTCTGATCCTGATAGCGGTGGCTATCGTTTCCATTTTTATCCCGACTTTGGCCCCGACGGTGGCGGACTCGAAGTATAACTCGGCGGACGTGACCTGGATACTGGTGGCGACGGCGCTGGTGTTTATCATGACGCCCGGGCTGGCCTTTTTTTATGGTGGGATGGTCAACCGGAAGAATGTCCTCTCGACGATGATGAAAAGTGTTGTGGCCGCCGGTGTGGTTGGCGTTCTCTGGATCGTTGTTGGTTATAGCCTTTGCTTTGGAGATTCCATCCATGGTATTATCGGAAACCCGCTGACGCATCTTTTTTATAAGGGTGTTACTACCGGCGCTCCGTGGTCGCTGGCGCCCACAATTCCGAAGGGGTTGTTTTCGATGTTTCAGCTGATGTTTGCAATTATCACTCCCGGGCTGGTGGTTGGCGCCATCGCAGAGCGGATGCGGTTCTCCGCCTACGTGCTGTTCACGGTTTTGTTCAGCCTGCTGGTATATGCTCCGCTGGCGCACTGGAGCTGGCATCCCGACGGCTTCCTGGCCAAGATGGGCGCGCTCGATTTCGCCGGTGGTACGGTCGTTCATATCTCCGCCGGCTGCGCGGCGCTTGCCGGTGCGCTGGTACTTAAACGCAGAAAATCACATATCGACAGGCTGGAGACGCGTCCGGCAAATATTCCTTATGTATTGATCGGCACCGGGCTGTTATGGTTCGGTTGGTTTGGCTTTAACGCCGGATCTGCGCTGGCCGCCAATCCCCTGGCTGTATCTGCCTTCTCTACCACGAACACCGCAGCCGCTTCTGCCGGGCTGTCCTGGATGTTCTTCGACGTGCTGAGAGGGAAAAAGCCTTCCGTTGTCGGTTTCTGCGTCGGCGCTGTGGTAGGGCTGGTAGCCATCACCCCGGCCGCGGGTTTTGTGGCCGTTCCGCAGAGTATCTTTATCGGGGTGATCGCCGCGATCATCTCTAATATGGCGGTTCACTTCAAGGCCACAAAGACGGTGCTGGATGATACGCTGGACGTGTTCCCCTGCCACGGGATCGGCGGGATGGTGGGCATGCTGATGACGGGTGTCTTTGCGACGACGCTGGTCAATAGCGCCGGCGCAAACGGTCTGGCCTATCACAATCCCTCCTTTTTCTTTATCCAGGTGAAAGCGATGGCGATTGCCGTAGGGTATAGCTTTGTTGTATCCTGGCTGATCTTTAAGTTTATCAATTTTATCGTTCCGCTGCGTGTCAGCAGGGAAGAAGAGGAAGAAGGTCTGGATGCGAGCCAGCATGATGAGAAGTATACGCAAGGGACCTTGCTGGTGGCTACGCCGGAAGGGTTGAAGGAGCAGGAGATCATGTAATTTGTTATTTATACTATTGAAAAGAGGCCGTCTCAGCGATTGGGGCGGTCTCTTTTTTTTAAATTCTCCATTTTCGAGAAGTGGTTCGCCGCGGGTCGCCGTACACTTGTAAAAAAAACACTATGAGCGACAATTGGTCCGAATTCAAATTGCGCATCAATACGAGCGCATCGATAGAAAAAGCATATGCCGCCTTGGGCACCTCTGCCGGCCTGGAGTCCTGGTTTCTGAAAAAGGCGGATATCAGCTCCGGGGGTGCGGGGGGTTCGGGGGGTTCGGGGGGGTCGGGGGGTTCGACGGGTGCGGGGGGTTCGACGGTTGCGGGGGGTTCGGGGGGTGCGGCGGGTGGGGCGGGCACCGGGGGCGCTCTGAGGCAGCCAGGGGATAAAATACAAAAAGGTGATGAATATGTGTTCCGCTGGCATGGGTATCCCGACAGCATGACGCATAAGGGTAAGATACTAGCTGCCGACGGGAAAAGCCAGGTTAGCTTTACGTTTTCGCAGGATCTCCCGGTCAGCGTCAGCGTCTACAAAGAATGCGAGGAGACGATCGTGGAACTGGTGGAATTGTTTGATCCCGCGGATCAGGAAGCTTCGAAGAAGCATTATCTCGGAAATATGAAGGGGTGGATTTTTTTCCTGATCAATCTGAAGTCGGTGTTGGAAGGCGGATTGGATATGCGTAACAGGAAGATCGAGCTGACGAATGTGTTGACGGCGTGAGGAGTTCGCAAATTGCGTACTTTTTTCGGTAGGCTGATGGTGCAGTGTCAAACCGCCGGCGGAATAGGCCGCTGAAGGAAGACAGGCTTTCAAAACCCGTTTGACGGCAAATGGCCGAGACGGGTTCTTTTGTTTCTATAAGCAGCCGCTGTGCGACGTTCAGCCGCACGTCGATGACATATTGATGGGGAGTAATACCATAACAATCGCGGAACATCCGCAGGAAATGCTGGCTATTCAGCATAGCCTTTTCGGCCATATCGTCGAGTGAGACGGGGGCTGAATAGTTGGCGAGGATAAATTCCCTGGCCAGGGACAGCCGTTTGAACAGCTCGACCCGGGTCGAACGGCGGGTGACGGGAAGCCGGTCGGATTCCTGGTCGGCGGCGAGGGACTGCCGGATAAATTCCTGCAGGATATCATGGATCATGGCATCGGCCCTGAGCGCGCTAAACGAGCTGCAGTTATTGCCCAGCAGGACCAGCCATTGCAGGCGCTCCGCCAAAACGGCATTCATCGGATGCACCCGCTCCAGCCAGCAAAGGTCTGCCTCATGTTTAGCCAATGCCTTGCTGACCATATCTGCATGGAAAAAAAGAAACAGCGGCTGCACCCCGGGGTGGGGCAGATGGATGGAAAGCCGGCTACCGCGATCGATCAACAGGTATTGGCTGCTGTCGAGTGTCATCATCTCCCGATTGACCCCATACCGGCCGCTGCCGGTCAGCATGGTCAGAATCCCCGGGCCGGGGATATGTTCGGGGCAGGTATATGGCCTGACCGTTGTTTCCGTCAGCAGGGTATGATCGGAAAAGTGGAGTTCTTTTCCCCTTGATAAGAGATCCGGGGGAAGCAGTTTCCGGGCGATCATAGTTAGCTTTATTTTCAAAGGTATAGTAATTACCTTTGGGCTGCTATGATCACGAAAGAAGTTCTCGACGAAGCAAGGAAATTGTGGGATTATCATCATCTGTACCATACGCCGGTTCCAGCGGATTGTATCCTGGTGCTGGGAAGTCTCGATCTGCGGGTCGCGGACAGGGGCGCGGATCTTTATCTGGAGGGGCTTGCCCCGATCCTCATTTTTTCCGGGGGGCTTGGCAAGGTGACGAAGGGGATGTGGAAGGATCCGGAGGCCGATCTGTTTGCCCGGATTGCGCTTGACAAGGGGGTGCCGGCCGAAGCTATTTTTATCGAGAACCAATCCACCAATACGGGAGAGAATATCCTGTTTACGCAACGGTTACTGGAAGACAAGGGTTTGCATCCGCAGCGCTTTCTGCTGGTGCAAAAGCCGTATATGGAAAGAAGGAGCTATGCTACATTTAAGAAGCATTGGCCGGATAAGGAGCTGATCGTCACTTCCCCTCAGATCGCTTTCGAAGACTATCCGACACCGGAGATGCCGATGGAGCGGGTGATCGATATGATGGTGGGGGATTTGCAACGGATCCGGCTCTACCCGGAAAAAGGTTTCCAGATCCCGCAGGAGATACCCGACGGGGTTTGGGTGGCGTATGAGAAATTGGTGGATTGGGGGTTTATCGGGCATTTGGCTTCGTGATTGGTCGCCGGCGGGGGTGCTATTATTCTGTTCTCAGGCTTTTTACCGGGTTGGCCCTGGCGGCGGTGATGGCCGTGTAGCCGACCGTTAGCCAGGCGATGCAGAGAGAGCCCAGGATGGTGGCAGCAAAGATCCAGGCGCCTATCGTTATGCGATAGGCATATTGCTGGAGCCATTGGTTCATAAAATACCATACGACCGGGGAAGCGATGAGAAAGGCGATGGCAATCAGGACGGTGAATTCTTTGGACAGCATGATCACGATACCGCGCACGGGGGCGCCCAGCACTTTGCGGATGCCGATTTCTTTTTTCCGCTGGACGGCCATGAATGAAATCAATCCGTAGAGGCCGAGACAGGAAATGAAAATGGCCAGAATGGCAAATAGCTTATACAGCAGGGCGAGCTGGTTTTCCTGGCGGTAAAAATCGGCGATGGTCTGGTCCAGGAAACGGTATTCGAAAATATTGTCAGGGAATGTTTTGTTCCAGAGATCTTCCATGGCGGCTATGGTGGGTTTGGCTTTTGCCATGTCTATTTTGATGTTGGCCAGGCCATATGCATTTTTCATGGTGGACATGACGACGCCCTGGATGGGATCCCGCAGTGAGTTGACATGATAATCCTTTACCACGCCGACGATGGGCAGGATTGATCCATTGACATTGATGGGTTTGCCGATGGCATCTTTCGGGTTGCGGATGCCTAAATGCCTTACCACGGTCTCGTTGACCACAAATTCACGCATGGTGTCGGAAGGGTAATAGACTCGTCCGGCAACAAGCGGCAACTGATACAAATGAAAGAAACTGGTGTCGGCTGGTTTCATGCTTACGATCATATCGGGGGTAAGGCTCTTGTTATTGTTGATCCTTAAATCGGTATACCAGCCTCCTCCCGCGGTGGGCGGGAACACGCTGAAGCTGATGTCCCGGACGCCAGGGATTTTGAATAATTCATTTCGAAACATTTCGACTTTTGTGCGGCTCAGGCTATCGCCGGGAAAGCCGGCATTGACGACGGCTTCTTTCCTGAATCCCAGATCGGCATTCCGGAAATAATCCATTTGGGCGGCGACTACCAATGTCCCGATAATAAGCCCCTGGGCGATGACAAATTGCAGCACGACCAACCCTCTTCTAAATGAAATCCCGGTGTGATTGCTGGCGCCGACCCATCCTTTTAGCACATGGATGGATTTGAAGGCGGACAATACCAGCGCCGGGTAAAATCCGGCGAGGGCAGTAACAAGTACAAGCGAAAGGAACAGAAAGCTGAGGTATTTTGGGCTATACAAGACGGATGCGGACAGGTGAATGTCGAGAAGATTATTTACCGCGGGGATGGCAAGAACGACTATTAATAGCGCGCCCAGCAAGGCGACCGCAGTAGTGGCGCCGGTTTCACCCAAAAATTGCAGCACCAGCTGCAGACGGTTGCTGCCCAGTACTTTTCTTACGCCGACTTCACGGGAGCGATTGATGGCCTGGGCGGTCGCCAGGTTGATGTAATTGACACAGGCGATGACCAGGAGGAAGATGCCGATGGCGCTTAACGCGAAGATCAAATCCTTACTGAAGGTGCGGCCGTTAAAATTTCCGTAGCGTTCGTCGTAATGGACTTCGTTCAGGGGCTGGAGCGCCAGATCATAGCCGGGATTGACAGGTTTGATGTGTTTATCGGTAAAACGGTTTAGTAAGGCGTCGAACTGGCTTTTTGAGCTGTTTGGGGCGAGTTCGATAAAACAATAATTTTCGTCTGAAATGTTGGCCCAATTTTTCATGTCTACATATGTCATGAGCGTTGCGTAGGAGATGACGGCCTTTAGCGGGAAGTCGGTATTGGGAGGCAGGGTATTGAGGATGCCGGTTATTTTCGTCAGGGTTCCGTCCAGTTTTAGGGTTTTGCCGATGGCTGTCCGCCAGTCGCCAAAATATTTCGCGGCGGTCTCTTTTGTGAGCAGTGCGGTATTGGGTTCTTTGAGGGCGGTTTTGATATCGCCTTCCGCGAGGGGAAAATTGAACACCTGAAAGAAATTGGGTTCTGCAAAAAAGACTCCGTTTTGCTCCTTGAATCTCTTCTGCGTGGAACCATCCGGCGCCAGGATATTGACCTGTACGTTACCATCGGCAGAAATTGCCGCGGCGTTGGCCAGTTGGGGCAGGTCGGTCCGTAATCCCAGGGTTACGGGGAAGGGCACACCCGTTCTGTATTCCCTGTTCACGGGATTTTTGCCGATCCGCACCACGCGATAGATGGTATTTTTCGCGGGATGAAAATCATCGAAGCTTTTTTCGAACCCGATGACGAGAAATATCAGCAGGAAAGCGGCAAAGCCGACCATTAATCCGGCGACGTTGATGATGGCGTTGCTTTTATGTCTCGATAAGTTCCTGATCGCGGTGGTGAGATAGGTTTTGAACATACGTGTTTTGGTTTGGCCTTATGGGGTATGCAAAAATTACGAAAAAAAGGCCGGATTAGAAGTACCGGAGCCAGGTTTTTTCCGGGTGGGCGGCTTTGTAGCGCCCGTACCAGCGGCACAAGGGGTACAGGGTGATGACTACTCCTATCCAGATCGCATACACGCCGCCGATGGGGATGCCGCCGCCGGTGGCGGGGCGCCCGTATTGGAAGGGACCGAAGGATAGTTGGGCCGGATGGAAGCCTTGAGCAAAGACGACGACGAGCAGGATAAGGTGGATGAGGTAGATATGGACGAGGAAATAAAAGAGGGGCGCGCGGCCATAGACCTGGAGTATCCTCGTTGCGCGGTTGTCGCGCTGGCCGGCGGCAGCAAGGAGAAGGAAGAGGCCGCCAAGGGTCATCAGGGTGAAGAGAAGCGAGGGCGGATATTTGTTAACGTCGAGAAAGGACAGCAGGGTGAAGACGGAATTTTTTTGTCGCGACCAGGGCGCGGGGTCGCCGTACCAGTTGGTGAGACGCAAGGCCATGAATAAAGCCAGGGTGAAGAGACCCAACCGGAGGAATAGTTTTTTTCTTTCCGGCGCGGGTTTTTCGAACCAGCGACCGGCAGTGAATCCGGCCAGCATGATACCGAACCAGGGGAGGACGGGATAGGCGATGACAAAGAGCAGGCGGGGGGTTAGTTGGAATCCGTCGAGGGAAAAGCCAAGGGTTCGGATGAAGCGCGCTGACAGGGCTATGAATGTTTCTTTTGCGGCCGGGGGCGCCATCCCGCCGGCGGGTGCCAGGAGGTCATGACCAAAGATGAGCAGTATGGTTAACGGCAGCAGGAACCGGGCCGGGAGCCGTGATAGAAAAGACAGGAGGATAAAACCTGCTCCGATGCTGGCGATCACTTCGAAGATCAATAACCGGAATTGCGGGTCGAAGGACAAGCCAAAGTTGACAAGAGTGAATTCCACAACGATCAGCACAAGCCCCCGGCGCAGGAGCCAGTGGCGGGCCGTCTTTGGGTCGGGGCTGCGCTTGATAGAGATTGCGGCGGAGACGCCCGCGAGAAAGACAAAGCTGGGGGCGCAAAAATGCGTGATCCACCTGGTGAAAAAGAGCAGCGGGGTAGTGACGGCCAGATCGGTTGGGGTGTTGGTCCGTGACCAGCCATGAAGAAAATCGCGGGTATGGTCCAGGGCCATGATGACCATGACAAGACCACGGGCGATATCGATGGCGGGGATTCGTTTCATTGACGGGTAAATATATATTTTTTATCCTATTTTCGATTATGATTGCAACCCATCGTCTTATTCTTTCCCTGCTCCTGTGCTGCCTTCTCTGCAAAGGGGTGGGGCAAGGCTTTTTAAAAGCTCAGGGCCGGCTGATCGTCAATGAAAAAGGAGAAAAGGTAATTCTGCGCGGCATCGGGCTTGGCGGATGGATGTTACAGGAAGGGTATATGCTGAAGCTGGGCAAGATCGGCCCGCAGTACCGGATCCGCGAAAAGATAGCCGAGCTGATCGGGCCGGAGAAGACGGCTGCCTTCTATGATCAGTGGCTGGCCAATGATATCCGCAAGATCGATATCGACTCGATGGCTGCCTGGGGTTTCAATTCCGTCCGGCTTCCCATGCACTATGCGCTTTATACGCTGCCTGCCGACAAGGAGCCGGTTCCCGGAAAGGACACCTGGCTGGATAAAGGGTTTGCGCTGACGGATAGCCTGTTAAGCTGGTGTAAAGCCGATCATATTTACCTGATCCTGGATCTGCATTCGGCGCCTGGCGGCCAGGGCAATGATCTGCCCATCTCCGACCGCGACCCTTCCAAACCCTCGCTCTGGGAAAGTGCGGCCAACCGGGAGAAGGCGATCGCACTGTGGCGCAAGCTGGCGGAGCGTTATGCAAAAGAATCCTGGATCGGCGGCTATGATATTATCAACGAACCCAACTGGGGCTTTTCCGGCGATACCTCCGATATGCATGGAATAAAGGAGAAAGGCAATATTCCGCTTCGCCAGCTGATGATGGACATCACGGCGGCCATCCGGTCAGCGGACAGGCGGCATATCATCATTATCGAAGGTAACGGATGGGGTAATAATTACCGCGGCGTGCTTCCGCCCTGGGATGATAATATGGTGCTGAGCTTTCACAAATACTGGAACCCGAACACGGATACGGCGATCCGGGCGTTCCTCAACCTGCGGGAGAAATATAATATCCCGTTGTGGCTGGGTGAATCGGGGGAGAACAACAATACCTGGTACCATGAAGCCGTCCGGCTGGTAGAAAGCCATGATATTGGTTGGGCGTGGTGGCCGCTGAAAAAGATCGGTACCAATCAGCCGCTGGAGGTGCGTATGCCGCCGGCGTTTCAGCGGCTGGTCAATTATTTGGTTGACAAAGGGCCGCGTCCGACTGCGCCAGAGGTGGAAGAAGCGCTGAATAATCTGGTGCAGAATATCCGGCTGGAAAATAATATTGTGCATCGGGAGGTGCTCGATGCCTTGTTCTTACCGTAGGAAGCCTTCCGCCTGCTGAACGCCGCTGATGAATAGCTTCGCCTGGTCATCGGTATTGGGCCAAATGATCTTATTGCGCCGGAATAGACCTTTTAAGAGGGTGTCGGCCTTGTGACAATCCTCCTCATCAAAAAAGCATGATCTCCAGCGAACGGACAGGTCGTCGTATCTTTTTAGCCCCAGGCCGTTTCCATAGACTTTCATTGGGGTTGGAATATCCGTTACATCGATGGCCCCGATGTTATTATCCGATCCCCATTCGAAATAGGCCTCCCAGAACTGATAGTGATTCAACAGCCGCTGCCGGATCTCGTCGATATTCTCTTTGTGTGTGGCCGGGATACGCCATTGGTTGTTTTTAAGGGAAAAAGGATTTTTTGATGGGTTTCCCGAAGGGCGGGGCTGTTTTTCAAAGTAAGCGATCTTGTCTTTGCCCAGATAGATATCCAGCCTTTTTTTTCCGATGGCCAATAACCGGAAGATATAGGTCTTATGGTTTTGATTGGTCAGATAGAGCTCCTGTCCTTTCAGTGTCCAGCTGCCAAAATCAAATTGACCAAAATCCTGCGTATAGGAACCGTCGGGTTGCAGATCGAGATAGCTGACCCTGTTCAGCACGCTGTCCCATTTGGAAGGAGTGATGCTGGAATAGTTGTAAAACCACAGGGGAGAAGAAAATTTTTCGTTGTTATGGCAGCTGGCCAGGGTTGTCAGAAAAAGGAGGATGATATAGCAGAGATATATTTTCATGCGCAGGATGCTAAATTTATCGTAAGAAATTTTCCATTTGCTGAAAGGCGGAGAGGAACATTTTGTATTTGCTGTCGGTATGCGCCCAGGCGATGTTCTTATGCTGAAAGATATCGCTGATTATATCGCTTGCCTTTTGGCAATCTTCGGCATCGAAGAAATAAGACGTCCATTCCGCGGGAAGGTCTTCGATCGGTTTGAGGGTAAAGCCGTTCCCATAGATCTTGATCAGGGATGGCGTACTGCGTACATCGACGGTTGGTAGTTCCTTGTCAAGCGCCCAGTGGAAATAGGCTTCCCAGAACCGGCAGTGCTCATAGAGCCGAAGGCGGATCCCGGCATTGCTTTCCTTATGTGTGGCGGGGATTCGCCATCGGTTATTATAGACGGAGAAAGGGTCTTGTTTTTCGTCGTCTGAAGGAATGGCCTGACTGTCGAAGTTGCCCACCAGGCCATTGTCGAGTGTCAGCTGCATCTCGCCGGGGGTGATTGAATTCAGCTGATAGGTACAGGTCGTATGGTTGTGACTGGTCAGAATGAGTTGCTGGTTTTTCCGGATCCAGGAGCCATATTCGAAGTAGCCGAAATCCCGGGTATAGGAGCCGTCGGGCTTGAGTTCCAGGAAGCTGGCGGGGCTCAGCATGCTGTCTTTTCCTGTGGGGGTGCCGGTCCCGTAGGTGTAGAACCAGAGTTTTGGCAGAGGGTTGATGAGTAGTCCGCAGCCGGTGGAGGCGGTGAGAAAAAGGGTCAGTCCGCTTTTAAGAGCGATGTTGAGCAGGCCAGGTTTGTGACGGGGTGCAGGCATACTGCAAAATAGACATTTTTTTTACATGTATCTTTATGGGAGATGATTCGACTGCATACTTTGTGGCGGCATGGGCCGGTGGCGTTTTTGTGTATTGGGATATTCTCCGAAATTCACTGATATTAGTAGAAGAAAGACAGACCATGGCACGAACTTTTGTGATTGGCGATATTCATGGCGGATTCAGGGCGCTGGAACAGGTGATGAGCCGTGTCGGTGTTAAGCCGGACGACCGGTTGATCTTTTTGGGTGACTATGTGGATGGATGGTCGCAGTCGGCGCAGGTAATTGAATATCTGATGGAGCTGGAAAATCAGTATGCCTGTGTCTTTATCCTGGGCAACCATGATGCGTGGTGTGAAGAATGGCTTAGCGGGTGGGGCGCCGATCCCGATTGGTTGTTTCACGGCGGCCGGGCTACCGTCGAAAGCTATGCCGGTGTTGGCGCTGAACAACGGGAGCGGCATCTTGTCTTTTTCAACCGGATGCGGCCATATTACGAAGACGAGCATCGCCGGCTGTTTATCCATGCAGGTTTTTCCTCCATGCATGGGCCGGTTAAAGAGCATCATCGCAGCAATTATTTTTGGGACAGGACTCTTTGGGAGATAGCGCTGGCAGCCGACAAACGTATTTCAAGGAAAAGCCTTTTTTATCCCAAGCGACTGCTGTTGTATGACGAAATATTTATCGGTCATACCCCAACCACAAATTATGATGTCGATACGCCGATGCACAAATGCAATGTCTGGAATGTAGATACCGGGGCTGCGTTTTTGGGCAGGATCTCGGTGATGGATATCGATACGAAACAATACTGGCAGAGCGATGTGGTGCAGGAATTTTATCCTGATGAGAAAGGGAGAAACAAATAAAATCAGCACAGATATATCTTTATTTATCACATAATTAACTATGCCAATAAAAACAGCAGTTTTTGTCATTTCAGCTTTTTGCGGGTTGGCCGCCAGGCGGTCAACCGGGTATTTGTCAACCGGGTATTTTGCATCAACCTATGCGAGGAGTGGATTGCGGTATGCGGACAGCGTTGTGCAGGATACGCTTCCGCCCTTACATACCATAAAAGGCAAAAATATCGTCTCGGTGATTCCTTCTTTTGAAGAACAGACCCTCACCTTAGTTCTTAAGAATGGGACTTCTTACATCTATAAAGATAAAGACTGGGATTTTGAGGATTTTTATCCATCGACGGATCCGAGAATCGTGGCGGCGATCCGACACATGACAAGGACCTTTACAAAGGTGGAACATCCGCCGGAGTTTCCCGGTGGGGAGGATGCCTGGGATAAATATATTGCTGATTTTTGCAGCAAGTATGCAGAAGATATAAAGAAGAGAGGACCTGCAGAGGTCACGGTTCAGTTTATAGTGCATTTGAAAGGTCAGGTGATTGACATTCAGGTCGTGTCTACTTCCAATCCTTCATCGCTTTCGGCACTGGCTGTGAAGGCTATCCACGATGGGCCGGGTTGGGTCCCGGCGGTGCAGAATGGACGTGAGGTGGTATCCTATAAGCTTCAGGTTGTGAAACTAAGTCTGTAGCATCTCGGGCGGGCAGCCGGGAGCGGCGGGACGCTGGATGAGGTAAGAAGGCGGATTGTCGCGTTATTTGCGTAGCAATTTTTTGTCGACCAATGCCAGGAGGGCATCGCGGTAGCTTTTGCTGACGGGGATGTGGTGGGGTCCGATCACGACGTCGAGGGTGTTCACGGACCGTATCTTGTTGAT
>Ga0302325_10007441_pt1 | contig 24300 bp, 16 predicted proteins | sample Palsa_T0_2_FD_201948 | JGI IMG/M metagenome (GOLD analysis project Ga0302325, IMG submission 201948) | Peat permafrost microbial communities from Stordalen Mire near Abisko, Sweden - Palsa_T0_2 | ecosystem: Environmental > Terrestrial > Soil > Palsa > Peat permafrost | place: Sweden: Abisko... | reverse complement strand
CCGCAGAACAAGGTTTTCGGTATCGAGATCGGCTCCGGTTACGATCGCGGTCGAGAACTGCTCATGCTGGTTGTAGAGAGCGCCGATGAACCCGCGCTTCGCGCCCCCAAGCGAGTACTTGCCGGCGGGAACATGGAACTCGAAGCGGCCATCGTCGCCGGTGACGAGCGATTGCACGCTCTGCCGATTCTTTGCGTCGGTGATGGTGACACGGCCGCGCCCGAGCGGGTTTCCGGCCTTCGCGTTGACCACGATTCCGGCGATGCGGTAGGGACCGGAAGGAATCTGCGTCCGATTCTCCATCTGCGCCTGCGCGGAACAGTAAACCGCGGCGCACGACGCCGCGATGATGGCCAAGCATCGGCCTGATCGTCTCAGGGAACGGCGGCTCAATCGCGGAAATGGCAAAAAGGGAGTCATTATTATTAAGGCAGCGATCGTTCAGCTATTGCTCGTCGTTCCCCATTAGTCGTTCCCTGGAATGCTCGTCGAAACCAGTTGCAGTTGCACACGTTCCTTCTGTCCGCCGGTTAGGCGAACCACGGAACCCTTAGACTCGTAAGCCTGCATGGCTTCAGGATTCCGGTACTCGAACTCCGGTGCCTCGCCATCGAAAGCAAGCAAGCGATAGGTGCCAGGAGCGAGCCCCTGCGCGTCGAATGTCCCATCCGCATGCACCCAACTCTGGGCGAACTGCCCACTGCTGTCTGCAAGAGGAACGCAATCGACATGCACCCGGCGCGGTGCCACGCCAGCGTTCGGATCGCCGGGCACCTGCGCCGGCCGCGTAATTCCATCGACGGTGCCGCTGATCTCCGCCGTATCATCGCGCATGGTGATCTCAACCGGGGCTGCTCCGCCTCCCGCGCCAACCACCAGCGGCCGATGCTGAAGGTCAAGGTTGCCCGAACGGATCGAGGCGGCGTAACCGCGCGACGAATCGACTCGCACCCAGTAGCTTCCCGGCGCGGCGCCCTCGATGGTCAAAGCGTCTTCCGGGGGCCCGGCGGGCTGCCGCAGCGAAACATCGCGGCCGATGCCAAAATCGTCAGCCGACGCCAGAGTCACGTTCAGATAACGACGCGGCCCGCTCAATTCCGACCCGCCAGCAGTCGAGAACACCGTAGAGCCGGTGTGGTCGGCAGATGTAAATTCTTCCTTCACGTAGACTGGAATCGAGCTATGGCCCGCCAACGCCATGGCCGGGCCATCGATCGGCGCGCCATTGATGGTGATCGTGTGGATCCCAGTCAACACGTTCTGTCCAAAGGTCGAGGCTTCGATGGTGTAAGTACCGCTCGGCAACAAGCCTTCAACCTGGTGGTGAGCATTGTTGTAGCCGAGCGAAAATCCCGGTCCTTTATGTCCATTCGCATATACGCTGACTTCGACGCCACCCTCCTGCCCATCGCTAACCGGCATGATCACCGGCACTTTGACCCGGTAATAGGGCTGCTTTACTAGCGATAGGCCGACTGTCTGCGTCTGACCGGCGGCCAATTGGATGGTGCTGGCAGATCCAAAGTCGGGTGCGTTCTGGTAGTAGACGGGCGGATAACCAAACAGCGGTCCTCGGGTATCAGAAGCAAACGGATCAGAATTCAGCGAATCAGAATCGAGCGGATCGCGGTCCAGCAATTCGCTCGTCAGCAGTTTATAGGTGCCCGCCGAAAGGTTCGCGAAACGGAATTGACCGTCCGAGGTGGACTGAGTGCTTCCAGTTCGCACCCAATGAGCACGGCCATTCTGCACCTCGCGCCGAAAGATTTCGAGCGTAATGGGGTCGGGTGCTTCTGCCGTCGGCAGAGTGACGGTGCCGATGATCAGGGCCTCGGGCGTAAGCGCAAGCGTCAACTCCTTCGACGATCCGTTCGGAAGGTTGTTTCCCCGAATGTTCGGATCACTCAGGAAGCCCGGTTTTCGTGCGGTCAGGGCGTAAGGACGATTGGAAACAGAGTGAAGCCGACCCGCGAGCGGGCCAGAATCAGATGGATCCTCGCTCGCTGGGTCGGCCGCAGGAAGGCTGAATTCGAACTGTCCTTCACTGTTGGTCAGAGTGGCGAAGCGATTATCGAGGGAAGAAACCAGAGCGCGGGCGATCGGCTCACGCGTCACGCTGTTGACGACAATGCCGCGAATGCTGCTGTCGTCAGAGGTCGACTGCGCCCAGCATCGAGCGCAGCTCAGGCATGCGATGGCGATGAAAAAGGAGAGGATAATCCCGTCCGGAGCACTTCGTCGCGCTACTCGCTGACCCTTACAGGGGGACATATAATAATGAGGTTGGTCTTTCTTCGGCTCGACTGCCTCAACCATGAGTCAATTGTGGCCAAGATCACAAAAATGCACAACTCAGCGGCCTTGGCCATGAGATCTGCGAAGCTCGTTCACTCGGCAAGCGAAACACCCGGTTGAAAGCCGCCGAGCCGGAGTCGTTTTCTCGACCGACCCGAGCCGTTTCTATCTGTACCGAACCAGAAGCGGCATTGCAGTTTGTGGCGTTATACTGCGAAAGCCGAGTTATGGCCATCCCGTCGAAACGACCAGGAGCTCCCCCATCCGGACCAGGGCGTAATTCACCCGATGGAGTAGGCTAAGTGACTAATTGACTATTGTTTTGCTCGGGGCACATACTGTTCCGCCTGAAACTGTCTAGGCTTGGAAATGGGGAAGGCGACAACCAAACCGAGCCTTGAAGGAAGAACTCCGCCTGCCGGGGATGTCGTACCTTTCTGCCCGCCGGGGCAGAACGCTCCGGGCTCCTTCATGGACCATCCTGCAGGTTCCCGGCAAGAACCGTTACAGCACAGCACATTGCAGGCTTTACTGGCATTTTCGGCACTGCACGAGCAGGTGCGCAACAGGAAAACCCTGGAAGCTCGCCCGACCGGGGACGATGGGCCTGTTCCGAAGCCGGGGCTTGAAGAGGGAGAACAGTTTGCTCTCGATGAGGTGCTGCAACTTATTGCAGACAGGGCAGTAGCGATCACTCGGGCGGATGGCCTGGCGATCGCGATGGCGGAAAATAACGACATCGTTTTGCGGGCGGCGGCGGGCACTGTACGGCCCGACTTGGGCGCGCGCATCGACCGCGACTCAGCCTTCTCCGGGGCCTGTTTTCTGTCAGCCCAGATCCTCAGCTGCGACGACACCGAGACCGATGCACGGGTCAACCGGCTGGCGTGCCGAAGCTTGGGGGTACGCTCCATGGTCGCGGTGCCGCTCTGCGGGCCGAGGCGCACAATTGGGTTGCTGCAAGCGTTTTCAGCGCAACCGTTCGGATTCAGCGACCGCGACGTCCGCAACCTGAGCCTGCTGGCTGAATTGGTGCCGGGAGCGCTCACTCCGGAGGATGAGGACCAGTTCGCAGAGTCCGCGCAGGTCGCGGCCACGAAGCTCGAAGCGGCCCCGCCCACGCCGGAAACGGCGGCCACTGCGATGCTGCTGGCCCAGGTTGATTCGGTTGAATTGACTAAGGCTGCTGTGGTTGTCATCGCCAAAAAGCTTCTGGAACAAGTTACATCCAGAGACAAGGTCCTACCCGAACCGGCGGCAGTGACTTTGCACGAACCGGCGCCGGAGCAGGCGACGTCCTCCGAACCCGAACCGACCGTCGCTAGCGAAGCGTCCGCCTCACCCAATGAGGATCCGTTTACAGAGACTCCACCGGTCGCGGCGACGAAATTGGAATCGGCTGCGCGCGAGCGAGAAGCCGTGCCCATCGCCGAACCTGAGATGCCAGCCGACCGACCGGATCGCCTCACCCGCCGGGGCGGCATGCTGGTTCTGCTGGTGTGTTTTGTCATCGCCTCAGCATTAGCTGGAGGAGTCTGGTGGAAGCTGAGGTCGTCGCGGGCCAACCAGACAGCGCGAACGGAAAGGGTAGCTCCGGTGATGGCCGCCGCGGCGCAGGACCCGCCGGCCGCTCAGTCCGCAGGGGCGGCAGCGAATCAGGCCAACAGCGATCCGGGCGCGACTTTCAATCAAAGCCAGGCGATTGACTCACCCGCCAAGCCGCAGAAATTATCGAAGCTTACCATGGTCGCCGGAATCGAGCACCAGTCGTCGGCGGATTCGAGTACGGTGGTTGTCAATCTTGAAGGTCCGGTGCAATATGAGGCGCACCGCCTGGCTCATCCTGAGCGCATTTATTTCGATCTGCAGGGTACGCAGCTCGCTTCGAACCTTGCATGGAAAACAATCGAGGTGGGCGATCAGCTGCTCGAACGCATCCGCGTGGCTCAGCCCGTAAACGGCGTGACGCGCATGGTGCTCGAGACGAAGGCCAAGATCGATTTCTCGGTGAGCCTGGAGCCGAATCCCTATCGGCTGGTGGTCGAATTGCGCAAGGGCGGGGCGAGCCCTGAGGGCGCCCTGAATCGGTCGCAGAATGTGACCGAAGCGGAAAAAAACAAACAACCAATCCTAGCGTCTCGAAGCCGTTATTAGAGCGAGCGCGAATGCTTCTTAGATATGTTGGCGAGAGATAGGTTGGCGAGTCGCCCGAGCCCGCCGCGTTCTTACATTGTCGCTCAGAGCCAAACCGGGAAGTAACCCGACCTCGTCGAATGTTTCCTCAATGACGGGAATTCTCAACGGGAACGAAACCGATCTGACACTCCGGGCTCTGAAGCGGAGCGTTCTGAACGAACTTCCTGAGGAAACTTTTTGCGCCCGGATGTTTGAGCCGATCACGGTTCGATGTATCATTGGGTTCAACCGTGACGCTCCCCGCTGTCGAGGCAAGCGCACCAGACATGAGGAAAAACAAGATGAGACTTCACCGTGCAGTCCGTTTTCTAGCCTTCGGGCTTCTGCTGCTGACGATTCCCACAGTTCTCTGTTCCACGTCTTCCGCACAGATCGGAATCAGCATCGGCATCTCTGTCCGCATCGGTCCACCCGCGCTTCCGGTTTACGAGCAACCGATTTGTCCCGGTACTGGCTACTTGTTTACTCCCGGCTACTGGGCCTGGGACGACGACGGCGGATACTATTGGGTACCCGGCACCTGGGTGGTCGCTCCCGTCGGCCTGCTTTGGACACCCGGCTACTGGGGATGGAACAACGGTGTCTATGCTTGGAATGGCGGATACTGGGGCCCGCACATTGGCTTTTACGGCGGCATCAACTATGGCTTCGGTTATGGCGGCGTCGGTTTCGGCGGGGGCGAGTGGCGCGGTGGCGCCTTCTTCTATAACACCGCCGTGATGAATGTGAACACAACCCAGATCACCAACGTCTATGTCAACAAGACGGTCATCGTAAACAACGAGTCCCACGTCGCGTTCAACGGCGGTGAAGGCGGGGTAACGGCCCGCCCAACGCCAGCAGAAGAAACGGCTGCTCGTGAACCGCATACTCCTCCGGTCGGGGCACAGGTTCAGCATGAACATGCCGCCAGCCAGAACAAGGCCTTGTTCGCGTCCAACAATCACGGCGCACCGGCCGTGGCCGCCACAGCAAAGCCCGGCGAATTCAGCGGACGCGGCGTGGTAGCCGCAAAGGCTGCCGGAGCGCCCTATCATGCGCCTGCGATGTCACCGAAGGAAGCGCGCGCATCTGCGCCCGCCGGGAAAAGTTCGCCTACCCCAAAGGAAGCAAAGACCCCCAATCCTGCCACCAAGAGCAACCCCTCGAGCAGCAAGCCGGAGAATGCGAGTAAGGGTGGGGAGCCGTCGGCTCATCCTCCGGCTAAGCCGTCCACTCCGGCGCCGAGTTCGCATGCCTCGACTCCGCCGCGTGCAGCGAAGTCTGGTGCGACAAGCGAATCGCCCGCTGCGCCCAAGCCGAGTGCTCCTAAAGAGAGTGCGGCGCCCAAAGAGAGCGCGCCCAAACCGAGCCATAGTGCTCCGAAGCCGCAAAAACAAAGCGCGCCACCCAAAAAGGAAAGCGAGCCGAAATAGCATTAGGAACGGTGAACCGGATTCGTTCGTGATCGCATGTTGGCCGGTGCCCAATTTCTGCCCTCAAAGTTGACGCGCCAGAGGTCTCGGTTCAGGTTTAGGCGGACCGGGAAAAGACGGAGGGCATTGTTTTTCAGGATGCCTGTAACTGCGTCACAGGCTCTTCACCCAACATCATTCGTTCGCGCCGCAGTTCGGAATCGCGGGCGTTGCTTCGGTGGGTCCTGAATCTGCAGGGTCGCTCAGCGATCAACGCGGTGAACTGAACCGTACTCTAGTTGCCGAGCGATCATCGCTCATAAGTGGGCCTTTTTGCGAAGGGCGCGAGGGTTCCGAGGTATTGCCGGATTCGTTCGAGATCCGGTTCGGAAATCTTGGCGAACTTCACACCGGTTCCGAAGCCGGGCGTACTGTAGGTGACTTCGCCATCCGCCCAGGACTTGGTTTCTCCGATCCAGATACCGACTCTCACTTTGGTTCCCGCCGGCAATGGGATGGTCATCTCAACGTAACATCCGCCGATGCTGAGATCTGCAATCGTTGCCCAAAAAGTGGCTCCGTCTCGGGTATGAAGTTCCACCGAATTATGGCACTTGAACCGGGGGTGCTTCCGCTGCTCGGCAACGCGTGGCTGGTGATTATCGGGCGTCGGAGAGGGTAGTGGAAAATCCCAGAAAGGTTTTTCCGGGGAAATGTTGAGTAAACCCACGTGGCCCTCTCTGGCTGTGCCGGGTTCGCCTACCCACTTGACGCGATAGTGCACTCGATTTTGCCCGTAGGCCAAACCGATGATCTCGTCGAGTTTGAGCTTGGCTTGGACACCGCTCAACCCGACCCCCTGCTGGCTGATGTTGACCGTAACTACGTTCTCGGAGAACACCTGGCCACTGCGGTCGGTGCCGAAGATGCGCACTGACGCCTGGATCTCTTTGCGAGGCTCGCGGCGCCTGCCCATCCCGTGGGTACCTCCCTTGTTTTAGGAACTGTGCAAGATCAATCGCCCAAATGTACTAGAAACGATCATAGCTCAACCCGGCTTCGAAGATCTTATCCACGAAGAGTCGAGGGGCGTTCGTTAGGTTTGCGCGCGACGAAAAGTGGGAGTTGGCGGTTTGCTCACTGCTCACTGCTCACTGATCATCGATAATCAATACGCGCACTATCCCCACGATCAGTAAACACTATGCGACCGATTGTCACTAGTCCGGCAGTTCCCATTCGAGTTGGTCTCCGAATGCGTTTCTCGAGTTAGCCGTGTTCGACGCGCGCCTTGATATCCGCGTACGCCGCATGGATAAGCCCGCTCAGTTCTGCGGTGTTCGTGGGGGTCCCCGGTCTCAACTTCACATGGCGCATGAACTTGCCGGTGCCTTGCAGCAAGCGCGCCGGATCCGGCAGCGCTGCGCCGTGAAAGAACCCCACATTTGCGTGCGAAGTGAATACATTAACGTAGCCGAAGGGCGCATCGCCCAAACATGCAACCGGACAGCCGTCATGCAAAAGCTCGCGGACCTCGTCCCCGCATTTTCGCATCACCTCGAACCACTGATGAGCGATGGCTCCCAATCCACCTGCATGCTCTTTCATCCACGCATCGATGGCGGGATCGCGCTCAACAGCGCCGTTGAATCGCAGCAATTCCGATTTCATCGTTGCTCCACTTTCTGCTTGCGAGATCTGTGATTGCGTAGCGCCCTTACCTCCACCAATATCGCTCGTCTCGAACAGCCAGTCTCGAACTTGGTGTCAGTCCAGGCTAACGGATGAAAACAATCTTGTCCTGAACGTAGATCGCGAGGCAGCCGAACATGGAGCGCGTCTTAGGCGACAGGGTGGCGATCGCGTCGAGCACGAATTCATGGGGAACCGGCTTGCGAGGCTTGACTTCGAACAGCATGTCGTCGAGCGGCGCGAAGGACGCATTGCGACGGGACTTCGAGATGCGAGCCAAAAATCGCGCTCCCCTTCATTTCTGCCAACAGACGACGACTATATCACTGCCATCGCACTTGGCGAATGGTCATCGCGCGGGCCGGCGCTGCCGTTTCCGCTGCGGGGAGTGCCGACTCAGGGCAAAGCGATTCAGTGAGGCTCAATTTGCTTGCGGAGCCTTCATCTCGGGGCTGGGACGTAAAACCGTACGATCTCTCCTTCGATCGTCAACCCTTCGTTCAGAGGTTGATCGATCGGAGGTCTGAATGCTGGTGGGCACAAGATTTGTCAAAGAAATTTCAACCGCGAGCGAACGCGGCCCAGGCGGCAAGTAATTCAAGTTCCCAACACCCGGACGGCGGCTTCGACTGGGCTAGCCTATTTGTACCTGCAAGTCCACACGAAAGGGATGGAGCTCAGCCTAACTGACGCCTTGCGAAGGAATCAGGGGGAATTCGAACGGCGAACCTTCAGGCGAAATTGCAGTTGCTTGCGGTAGCGTCGGCTCAACCTAAGTCTGATTCCATTGTCGAGCAGCACATCGTATTCGCCATTCTCGTTGAGCTTTAGACCGCGGATCCGATCGAGTTGAACGATGGTCGAACGGTGAATGCGGCAGAAGACGCCCTGATCCAACTCTTGATCAAGCTCCGACATGCTGCGGCGCAAGAGGTGTGTTTTCCCGCCTACGTGCAAGCATGAGTAGTAATCCGCAGCCTCAATCCAATCAATCTCGGAAATTTTCAAAAACGAGACTTGTCCGCCGCTCTTAACCGGTAACCACTCCATCGTTCGCGACCGATCCCGGCCATGCGCGATTCTCTCCTTCGCACGGTCGAGCGCCCGATCGAACCGAGCGTCGTCGAATGGCTTCAAAAGGTAGTCGAGCGCTCCTGCCTCGAAAGCCCGCAGCGCGTATTGATCGTAAGCCGTAACGAAGACGACCGCGGGAGGTAGATCCCCGCCCAACATTTCGAGGACGTCAAACCCGTCGCACTCTGGCATCTGAACGTCGAGGAAAACCAAATCCGGCTTCGAGGTGCGAATCTCTGCCAGTGCCTCGATGCCAGACCCGCACTCGCTGACGATTTCAATCTCTGGATCACGCCGCAACAGCACGGTAAGATTGCTGCGGGCGAGCGGTTCATCGTCCACAACCAGCGCGCGAATTTTCTTGGGACGTTCTCTCGCGTGCACGAATCAACCCTCCTTGAAGGGTAGGGAAACGGATACCTCCACACCGCCCGCGTCTTGATTCCGCAAGCTCAACTCGAAGGTGTCCCCGTACAGGCTCCGCAGGCGGGTTCGGACATTGGACATGCCGATTCCGGAGCGAGTCGTCTCCCAGTCCGCGGGGAGGCTCGGACCGTCGTTCGAGACGCGAAGAGTTAGCATCCCATTGCCGCGAGACGCGACAATCCGAATCGCTCCTCCGCGCGCTCGTTTCGCAATGCCATGTTTAACTGCGTTTTCGACCATGGGCTGGAGAATCAGGCTGGGAACCTGGGCTCGATAAAGTTCCCTGGGGACATCCACGCTGAGCTGAAGACGCTCCGCAAATCGCACTTTCTGAATGTCTAGATACTTCTGTGCGAACTCAATTTCCTCTCCCAGCGGCACCTGTTGTCGGGTGGGGTCTTCCAAGATCCGACGAAGAAAGTCGCTCAACCCCGCGATCATGCTCACCGCATCATCATTCCGTCCCTCGCGTACCAGCCCGGCGACGGCGTTCAGCGTGTTGAACAGAAAGTGCGGCTCGATTTGCTGCCGGAGAGCGTTGAGTTGGGCCGTCGCGAGCTGCTCGTTGAGTCGCGCGGTCTCGGTCCGTTGAAAAGCCAAGCGCTCCTTGGAGTCCAACACAGAGCTGACCGTGAGGATGGCCGCGTACAGTACCAGGAACGTAAGAATCCCATTGTAGAACTTGTCGAACCAAAGGTGCGCAAACGGCGCTCGAAGCGAAGGGCTGGCATACGGGTTGAGTAGTACTTCGAGCCATGTCGTCCAGGCGGCGAAAATCAGTCCGATGGCGGCGCAGGTGCCGACATGGGCGAGCCACGTCAACAAGGGCCTCAATTTTACGGGAGGGAATCGGCGCCCGAGGCGCAGCACGAACGGCGTGGCCATGGCCCACGGCAGCCATGAAAGCACCGTTGTCACGAACAGGGACACCCAGGCGTGGTGCATGCCTTCCGCGCGCATCACGAAAACGGTCTGCGTCGCATCGATTAGACCGAAGCCGAACCAAATCGATGCAATCCACAGGCGCGAATGGGAGAGGCTATCGTTCGTGTCCATCTTGAGATCGTATTCTAAGTCTCTACCGGAACGGCCAAAAATGCAGCCAATCGCCGGAGCCCTGCAGTCGCTGGTCTGGCCCTCGAGCGAGCTCAGGTGGATACTGCTCGCATGCTCACCAAAGCGAAAACCGTACTGCTCCTTACGATGGTTCTATTTTTCTTGGCCGCCTTCCGGCAAAACGCGACGGCTCCAAGTTCGGGTCCGGAATATACCGGCGATGCTCAGCTCAAGTTCCCCGAGCACTATCGGGACTGGGTGTACCTGACCTCCGGGTTCGACATGAGTTACAACCCAGCTCTGCAGATGGGCGACCACCATATGTTCGACAATGTCTTTGTAAATCCTGAAGCCTACAAGGCATTTCTCGAGACCGGCATTTGGCCCGATAAAACCATGCTCGTGCTCGAAGCTCGGGGCGCGGAGGGTAAGGGTTCGATTAACCAGAAAGGCAACTACCAGGGCACCGATGTCATGGGGTTCGAGGTCCATGTGAAAGATGAAGCGCGCTTTCCGGGCAAATGGGCCTTCTTTGGCTTTGATGACAGCAAAACCGCCAAGATGATTCCAGTGTCGGCGGATTGCTACAGTTGCCACGCCGCCCACGCAGCCGTGGACACCACGTTTGTGCAGTTCTATCCAACTCTGTTGCCGATCGCGAAAAGCAAGGGCACGCTCAGTGCCGCATACCAGAAGGAGGTTGGAACACCTGCGCAGAAGTAGCCATTGGATCTCGGGATTCGAGATCCGCGCGATATTCTGTTGAACGCGAACAATACCAGCCACGATTCTTCGATCGCGTGAACCTAGCCCCGCTTTGCGCCTGCTGAGTTGAGGCTGTCCAACACCGCGGCCTTGGCGTGCTCCAGGTCGGGCCAACGTAGGACAGACTTGGTGCTGCGTCTTGTTCTGGAACTTGGCTTTTGCTTCATGACCGGTGGCCTCCGCGCCACCGATCAATCATCAGAGCACTGCCGTGAGTGTTAAGGTCAGAGTTGCCCGTTTGCGGGCGCAACCAGCCTAGCACCTCATTTGTCCCGCACATTCGTTTCCTCGGTGACGGGTTCCCGATAACCGCACACTTCGCGTAAGGTGGCGGTCGCCCAGTCGGAATTTCTTTTCGAATTTGACCGCAAGAAACGGGTAGCCGACTCGTCGCAAACTCGCTAATAATGATGCTATCGACGGCAAGCTCAACTACTCGGGACCCAAAAAAAACGTGAGGACAAGACATGGAACAGATTCGCATCGTTGCGATTCCGACCAAAGTGGCGGAATCGGTTCGCAACACTGGACGAGCGCCCGTTTATGGACATCCGGCTCACACCGAAGTGGGTAGCGACTCTGCGCCTTGCAGACATTGCCTACGCTTAATCACTCCGGGCATCGATCGCAGAATTCTATTCACCTACGATCGCTTCGCAGGGGTGGAGTCACTACCGTTGCCCGGTCCCATATTTGTTCACGCCGACGCTTGCGAACGTTACACGGAGGGCGCCGGGGTCCCCGATGAACTCCGCACCAGTCCGCGCACACTTGAGGGCTACACTCGGGGCAGGCACCTAGTCGCGCAGGAATATGTTACGGACGGGAAAATGGAACGAGTCATCGAGCAGTTTTTCGTCTCTTCCGAGGCGGATTACATCCATGTGAACTCTACAACTGCGGGTTGTTACACCTTCCGCATCGAGCGCTGGGACCGCCCGATCGCGGACAACACCGAATCTTAGTAGGGAGCGCCCGTAAACTGTTGCTCCCTCGATGCGGTAGCCGGTTCTCTGTGTGCAACGGGGTATGATTCTGAGGGTTAGTTGGCCCACCTTGCTTAATCGACTTACGTCCAAGACGTCGTCGACGGATTGGACGTCCGATTCTCGGCGGATTACGGGCTACTTTGACGCGCGCTCGTTGCCTACTCTGCAGTAGCTGCCAAACGCAAGCCACGGCTCCCGATTCGTTGGCTACTCCGAAGTTGGTCCCGAATCGCGCTTCCCGGGAGATCTCTCGATGATGTCCTCGAACTGGACTTGCGGCCCCGAATAACCGATGGGGCGCCATCCGCTCCCAAACGGCGGCAGGCCCGACTGGGCGCCTGCACAAAGAAAATCTCGTCCCGTTGCGCCGGGATTCGTAACCCTATCTGCTTACTCTAGCCGCCGGCAACCGTCATATGCTCGTGTCAACCAGACATTTCTGCGGAGCGGCCCCATGAACAGACTGATTGCGAAAACCGTGACCTCGACCCTTATCGGGCTGCTATCCCCAGCCATGGCGCAGAATCCTGGCACAGAGCCTGCCCTCAGTCCCCCGCAGGAGGTAAGCGCCTCGTGGAACGTCATCGGATGGAAACCGAGCGACCAGTTGTTGCTCGTGACTCGTTCGAATGCTTCGATCCATTCTGCGATTCCATCGGACGCCCCCGTCGATCGGGGCGGCAAACAGTGGATCGGAACGTGGGCGACATCCCCCCAGCCGGCCATGCCGGGGCCGGTCCAGACCTTCCGGAACCAGACCTTGCGCCTGATCGTGCATACAAGCGTTGGCGGGACCGAAGTCAGGATCAAGATCTCGAACACTTTTGGTGACCATCCATTGCAGATCGGCAGCGCACACATCGCCCGCCGGACTTCGGAGGCGGGCATCGATCCGACCTCCGACCGACCTGTGATGTTCAACGGACACGCATCCACAACAGTCGCTCGACGATCGATGGTGGTGAGCGATCCGATCGAGCTGGCCGTGCCTGCGCTGTCGGCTCTGGCGATCAGCGTTTTTCTTCCCGACGCCACCGAAGCGACGACCTCACACATTCTGGCCATGCAGACCAGCTACGTCTCCGCCGTCGGGGACTCCACAGCAGCGGCGAAATTTCCAGTCGCCAAGACGATCCACTCTTGGCCATTCCTAACCGGGGTGGATGTCGTGGCTTCGGCTCGTGGAGTAGCCATCGTGGCGTTTGGTTCTTCGCTCACCGACGGCGACGGAACTACCCGGGACAGCAACGGACGCTGGCCTGACGTGCTGGCGGAGCGTTTGCAAAAAGGAGCCGACCGGGCGGTGGGCCTGCTCAATGAGGGCATCATCGGCAACCGCCTGTTGAATGACAGCCCTCAACAGGCTGGCAGTCCATTTGGGGCAGCCCTCGGTCAAGCGGGCCTGGCACGTTTCGAACGTGACGTGCTTGCTCAAGCTGGCGTCAGGTATGTGATCGTGGGACTCGGCATCAATGACATCGCGTTCCCGGGATCTTTAACGCCTGCAACCGAAAGCGTCAGAGCCGAGAGCGTGATCGCCGGTTATCGCCAGCTCATTGCGCGCGCTCATCAAAAGGGAATTCGCGTCATCGGGACGACCAACCCGCCGTTCGAAAACTCGTTCTTAGCTCTGGCGCCCCCGACGCCTGCGATCACTTTTTTCACACTCGAAAAAGAAAGCACGCGCCAGAAAGTCAACGACTGGATTCGCACCGGTGGTGAATTTGATGGTGTGGTCGATCTCGACGAGGTTTTGCGGGACCCGAGCCACCCCACGCGACTGCTTCCGAGCTACGACAGCGGAGACCACTTGCATCCCAACAATGCAGGCTGCCTCGCCGAGGGAAATGCCTTTCCCCTTGCGCTGTTCGAAGGCCACTAGCCCAGTCGCGAGTCGGCTGAACTCGCTTCACTGGTGGCCGAGGTCAGCAGCGCAACACTTCTTCGAAGTCAACTTCGGGTCCGGGGATCGTTTCCCACTGGTCGCTGCTCGGGACCATTCGATTCCCATGCGTAACCAAGCGTCGTTGAAGCCGTCTCCTTGAACTAGAAAGCCGTCCGTTGCATGTTAGCCTTCAGCGCGTCTTCGATCCGCGAGATCGATTCATTCAGATGAGCGCGCGTTTCGAGCGTCATTTTTACTCCCGGTTTGGCCAGAGTCGTCTGCAACTGAGTACGCAACACAGTAAGATTCTGCCGGGCAAGCGTCTGCGCGTCCTCCGGCACCGTCGCATCGTGCAGCACCATGGCGACCAGCTTGCGCAAGTGGGCACGCTGCAATGAGCGACGATAGCTATCGATATTGAGCGATGCTCCCGGCGCCTTGGTTTCCGCCCAGATGGAATCCTGCAACTCCGCGAAGAGCAGGGCTACGCTGAACGCCCCGGCAGGTTCTTCGACCGATGCTTCGGAGTCCAGAATCCGGCTCAGCACAACGGGGTGATACAGGCGGTCGAGCACCGTGGTTTGCAGCCTGAGCACCATGTCGTGGATGGGCACATCGAAGCGCGTCTTGGCGAGTGCCGCAAAATCCGTGAAGTCGGTGAAGCGCGGGCTCGCGAGCTTGTTCAGCAATTGAGGTGAAAAGTGAAACGCCGCCGGCGAAAACAGATGTTGGCGGAGGAGTTCAAGCGCCTCTTTTTGTTTTGAGGCAGGGACGGGTTGGAAGGGCACGCGATGGCCGGCGTCGCCAACGTGGTCGCGGTAGTGATAGACGCCGCCGATATATTTGGAGGCGAGAACCATGCCATAACCTTCCTGGCCGAACGCCACGTCGAAGCTGCGGCGAAGAACCTGGTAGCCCTCGCCAGGTTTTTCGAGCTTTGTCTCCATGTTCGCCAGGACTTCGTCGGCCAGCTGCACGCGATGTGCGTAATACTTCAGCGGATCGGTGCCAAAGTCAAAACGGTTCACCAGTGGATCCATATCAAACGGGCCTTCTCCGATGCCGGCATCCTCGTCCGTGTCGTAAGCGAGCAGCGGGTCCGAGGCACGGGAAGCGATCTTGCGCAACTCGGGCAATTCCGCCTCCGGCGTGGCTGCCTCAATCGGCTTATAGGCATACTCGATGGCCCAGTAGTCGTAAGGTCCGAGTGTGGTTTGGTGGAATTGACCTTGCTTGGCTCCGTGCAGGGCGATGTTGGTTGGGATGTAGTCCATCACCGAGCCGGTCAGGCCCTCGCGCGCGGTCAATTCAGGATCCTGCGCCTGCTCCAGAGTGTGAATCGTGCTGGCGCGGAAATTGTGGCGCAAGCCGAGCGTGTGGCCGACTTCGTGGGCCGCGATTTCTACCAGAAAATCGTGAACGAATTTCTGCGCTTCCGGTCCATCCGCATCCATCCCGCGCGATAGCAACAGATCGAAGGCAAACTCCGCATCGAGCGCAGCGCCCTGCGCGAAGTCGCAAAAATCTGACGGACCGCTGTTCCACGGAGCGAGAAACGGTTTTGGCGCCTGCTGCTGCCAGGGCATCCCCACCGGAACGATGAACTCATCGACTTGCCGCCGCATAAAGCGAGTCATGCCGGCGTCAAAGCGAATATCGGCGTCGTAGAGTTCGCCGGTGAGCGGATTGGCGCGGCTGGGGCCTTCGGCAAATCCAGGGTCGGGGTAACCGGTAAACCAGCGAAGGGTACTGTAGCGCACGTCGGCCGGATCCCAATCGGCGTTGTCTGGCTGCTGTTTCACTTCGACGGCATCCTGAAAACCGATGCGTTCGAAAGCCTTGTTCCAGAGCAGAACGCCCTCTCGGATCGCATCGCGGTATTCGACCGGAATCGTGTTTTCCATCCAGAACACGATGGGCTGCTTGGGGCGCGAGAGCGCGGCGGAAGGATCCTGCTTTTCAAGGTGCCAGCGCTGGATGTAGCGCCGGCTGGTCTCGAAGCTCGCGTCGCTCGTGCTGTAATCCTGGATTTGGGTCAGGAAGTGTCCGACGCGATCGTCGGCGAGCCTTGGGTGATACCCGGTTTGCGGCAATTCCGAAACGCTGTACCGAAAATGGAACTGCATGCTGCGCACGTCCGGAAGGTTGCGTGGAGGAGGCGGCGGCGTGGGCGGCGGAGGCCCTTCGGGAGACGGCACTGGAGGGACAGGCGGGTGGTCGGCCGTGTAATGCGTCACCGTTTCAATCTCAATGTTTTTCTCAAACGCCTTGAGCATGCCGAAGTAGCTGTTCTTCTCGTCGAAGTGGTACGGGATGCGGAAGGTTGTCTCCAGCCGGTACCCCATCATCGGAACGTCCGTCAGCAGTATCCCCCCCAGATTCACGAGGGCACTTTTGCGTTCGGGCTGCGGCAGGCTCTCCAGCTTGGCCGATCCGAGAATTGAGTCACTGAAGGAGTGCCGCACGGCCCGCTGCATGGGGGAGTTCTCCTCCGCCACGAAACGCGTATTCTTCGCGATCAGTTGAACCAACTTACCCTGTTTGTGGAACATGATCGGGGTTTCGCCGCAGCTCTCCGCCGCGTAAAAACCAGCCTCGCCGATGCTCGACTCGCAGGTCATCGACAACATGTACATTTTGTCGAACTGCTCCGGCAGGATCTCCAGATAGGTTTGATCTTCCGTCTGATACAACGTGAACAGGCCTTGGATGACCTTGGCGTCTTTGACCACTTCCGCAAACGGTTTCGGGGGGGTCTCCGGCTTCTTGTCCGCTGCCCCCTGCTCCTTCTCACCCGCGGGCTTTTGAGGTGTCTGCGCCGCTAGGCTCAGGACGCTGATCAGGCTGAATGCGAGCACTGGAAAGATCCATCTTTGCATGGTTCGAGAATCCTTATCGAGTAGGATCGATCGCGCAGGGACAGTTCTCCGAACAGGTGGCCCCGTAATCGCGGCTAGGGTAGCACAAGACGGTAGAAGGAGAGAAACCTCGACGGCCGGGATCGACGGGCCGGAAAGCGTTTTCCAGGATGGCAACCCAAGGCAATGAACCGCTGGCCGAACTCCTACATTTACGCTTCGAGCGGGTGGAGGTCCAGCCGGGCTTACATTCAGTACATTCAGGATACGTCTGAGAGTGAGCCGTCTCAATCGAGAAAAATAATTGGTCAAATTGGTTTAAACGTGATGCTCCCGTCGGATAACTTTCTTACGTGAGTCATCACCGCCTCGCAGATTCGAGATTGGTCACGACAGATCCGCTTGTCAGAGTCCAAAAAGGAGGAATCATGGTCATCGGTCGCGCTTTCGGGGACCCCAACTTCACTCCGGATAATTTCAGCAAATTCAGCAAAAGGGAAATCTCCGCCGATTCCGCAGCCAAGGCGATCGAACAATTGGAGCCGATACCGCCGGTGAGGAGCACGACTGCGATGGACTTGGGCGCGATACTCGGCACCAGTGCTACGCAGGCGATCCAGACTGCCGGCAAGATCACCTTTCATACTGTAGGCGATACGGGCGGAGTTCATAGCCCCCAGTTCCAATTTGCGGTTGCCGACGCCCTGGCAAAAGATTCTGGGAGCGGCGCGGCCCTCTGGTATCACCTGGGGGACGTGGTCTATTACTTCGGCCAGGAGCAGTACTACTTCGAACAGTTCTATGATCCCTACCGCAACTACAATGCCCCGATCGTTGCGATTCCGGGTAATCATGACGGAGCAGTCTTCAAGGGCGAAGGGGCGAAGTCCCTGGACGCCTTTGTAGCCAATTTTTGCACTCGCCAACCTTCTCGCACTCCAGACAGTCAAGGGGCTGTCCGAACCACCATGGACCAGCCGGGCGTCTATTTCACCTTGAACGCACCCTTTGTCAAGTTCGTCGGTCTTTACTCAAATACCGGGGAAGGCGGAACGGAAGGAGTGATCGCTGGGCCCACCGTCGGTAACGCCCAACTGGTTTTCTTGAACCAGCAACTGGCGGCGGCAAAAGCCGAGCGAGACCAAGGTCAAATGCGCGCACTGATCATCGCGACGCACCATCCGCCGTTCACGGGTAGTCCGCAGCACGTGCCCAGCCCGAGTATGCTCATGCAAATCGACCAGGCCTGCACCGCGGCTGGCATTCAGCCCGATCTTCACCTCTCCGGCCACGCTCATCTTTACGAGCGATACACGCGGACCGTAGGTGGCGGGAAGCAAATCCCCTACCTGGTGGCGGGCACGGGTGGATATTACAACCTGCCCGGCTTGAAACCCGGCAAGCGCCCACCCCCTCCGAAGACTCCCGCTTCCGGCACCGACGCTAGCGGGAACCCGCTTACCTTGGAGGCGTACAACGACACAACCTTCGGGTTCGTGCGAATGACGGTATCTCCTGATTTCATTACGGGCGAATTCGTGACGGTTGATACAACTTCAGGAGAAACTGGCATCGGCGATAGTTTTACGCTCGATCTTCATGCCAACAAAGTTTCAAGCGGCGTAACTTCGAAGCTTGGAGCGAGAGGCGTCGCGTCTTCCACCTCCAGACAACCAGCGCGCAAGTCGCTCCAAAGGCGCAAAGGTAGATAGACCGGACCAAGTGCGCAAGTGGTCGCGGCCTCGTTAACGAATCGACGCCAACTTCTAGCCCGACGAGCTTCCGTCTAGCGGGGGGCTTTTCAGGCGAATGGGACACAAAAAATCCGGCCAGGAGGGCTCCTGGCCGGTGAATTCGACACAATTACAGCCGATCATTCAGGGAAACTAAACGCCTCAAACAAGTCCGTAATTGCCGGTCCGTTGAGCGGAACGTACGGGTTACTTGGCGCCGTGACCGGATTCGGAAAATTGTCCCGGCTGCGGTAGCTGATGGTGCCGATCTTCCAGTTTCTCTCGATGAATTTGTCGATCGAAACGTGGTCCGAGTAGCCGTGCGTGACATGACCACCCGTCGAGTATTGTGAAACGACGAGCAGCGGGATGCGCGTGCCGTCGCCGAAGAAGTCGAGCGGCTGAACGTAACCGGAGTCGTAATAGCCGCCGCCTTCATCGAAGGTGATGAAGATCGCCGTATTGTTCCAATACGGTGAGTTCAGAACCAGGTCGACGATCTTCTTCGCGAAACCTTCGAACAGATCGAGCTTCGAAGATGACGGATGGCCATCGACATAGCCGCTCGGCTTCACGAACGAAACTGCGGGCAGGGTCCCAGCTCCAATGTCGGAATACAGATCGACCGTATCCTTCACGTGCGCTTTGAGCTGCGTTGGATTGGACATGATGGACGAGTCGTATTGGAACGGATTGCAAATGTTGCAATATTCGTCCGCATTCGCCCCGTTGGTTCCATAATTGATCTGGTATGGGTCGGGCACATAGTTGTTCCACTGATCGCCGTAGTATCTCCATGAAATACCATGCGAGTTGAGGTTATCGCCGATGCTGGGCGTTGACGAGGGTGGAATTGTGAACGGCGTGTTCGCCGGATTCTGGTCGATGTAGGCGTTCTTGCCATTGCCAAACCAGCCGGGGTTGTAGTTGTTCAGCAGGTAATAGTGGCCGGGTTCGCAATTTGGATTGACGCCGAGAGACTTCAGATAGCTGACGATCGGAGCGACACCGGGCTGCGAGGTGTTCGCGCATTCGCTATAAGATCCGCCGCCGGAGACGGGGGCGGGATAGTAGGGCGGCGGGTAGCCGGCATTGTAGCTGTTGCCATAGCCATCCTCCGCGTACCAATTGTTGGTCCCGGATGCCGGGTTGGGGTTTTCAATCTCGTTGACGACGCCCTTGTCTGGATTGGGGCCACCGTCGTATTTAGCAGTAAAGACAACTTTATTATTGGGTGGCACGGCGGGATTTCCGTTGCTATCGCTGAACCAGATGGCGTCGGCATGCCCGAGCATGATGTGGTTGGCGCCTGTGCCTCCATCGACGGATTGATGGAAGTTATCGCTGATCGTGTACTGGTCTGCGAGGCTCTTGAAGTAGGGAGCATCGCCCTGCTGCACGTTGTAGAAGGCGAGTGCGGTTGATCCTTCGCCGGTGGTTGTTGCACCGGGAACGCTCGGTAAATAGTTGTAGGTGAAACAAGGGAGAGCATCGCCGTCGGAGGAGCACAGTGGCGCCTGGGTAACGCCATTGGTGCCAGCTCCGACGGTCGTTTCAACGTAGGAGAACAACGCGCCGTTGCAACCGGAAGGATTGTTCTGGGTCGCATTTGCCAGATTGCAATTCAACTGTTGCCACATCTGGTAGAAGCGATGAACAGGGCTCGCAGCGTAGTCGTTATAAAGAAACGTGCTGCCGTTGGTGATCTGAAATGGTCCGGCGGGCAGATTCTCGACATTGGTGATGCGCGTATCAGGGGTATATTTCTTTAGACCCGTGCCGCCGCTGGCGAGAAAGTGATAGTACTGCGTGCTCGCCAGACCAGTTTCGGAAATCTCCGCGCATTCCAGCGCCGACATCGGCGGCGTGGTTCCGCACGGATTGCTGCCGGAAAAATATCCAGCCGTTCCCCCCGGACCACCGACGAGCGGCGCAGGCAAGACGTTACTGGGAAATTCCTGCGTTGGTGGAGACAGCAGGAAAGTGTCAGTATCGGTGGCAAAAAGTTGTTGCGCTTGGTTGAAGTTGGGACCGGGGATTGCGTTCTTGTTGGGATCCAACGCGATAATACCTTCGGAAAGCAGGTTGTTGACCGTCTCTCCATGCTTGGGCTGGTATGTGGCAAAGACGTGATCGAAGCTGCGATTTTCTCCGATGATCACGATCACGTGCGTGATGGGCGAGGCTGTCGCGGATTGTGGCTGATCAGCCGCATTGGCGAAGGGGGCACAGATTGAGAACTGAAACATCGCAAGCCCTGCTAGCGTTATGCGAAGATACCGCACTCCCTTTGATGCGATTGACTGATAGGACATTTTCTCCTTCTCCTTTTCTTCTTCCTGGTCGAAGCTGCCGTTAAGAGTGGAAAGCCATCAAGAAGGTCTTCTCCGGAGATTGAACAGACTTCCAGCGAAGCCTCGCTGTTTACTGGGTGCTGGTTGGATTGGTTTTTGTCTAGACCAACTCCCGTAGAACGTTCATGGTTCTACGCGAATCAGCCCCATCATTCCTCCATCTTCGTGTTCCAAAAGGTGGCAGTGGTAAAGAAAGTCGCCGACCGTATTTGGATCGCGAAAATCCATGCGCATCCTGATGCTCGGATACGTGAGAGTCCTGCCGTTGTAATACGGAACATTTACGGTATCGCGAAGAAACGGCTCATTCACCGGCCTGCCCAGATAATCGAGCAGCAGGAAATGCAGCTGATGAATGTGGAAGGCGTGAAGTTCGGCGGAGCGGTTTTCTATGATCCAGTCTTCGACCGTTCCTTGCTTGGCAATGATGTTTGGGAGGCCGGATTTGGGATCGAACATCTGGGGCGTCTGGCCGTCTACGGTGAGATAGAACTCGGTGGCGCTTGTCGGATCAGTCGGATTTACGAGCTTTTCGGAGAAATACAATCTTCGCGTGCGCACTGGAGCGATGCTGCCGAGCCATGGCAGTCGAGGCGGCGGAAGCCGTGAAGACGCCGCCGAAAGTTGGGAGGAGGGTTCGCTTGCATGGTTCGAGGGTACGACCGTGGCAATCGCACGATTGGGATCGTTCTCTCCGCTTGGGCCAGTATCGACGGTCTTCGTGACGAGAAGCCCCGAGACGCCGGAGGGAGGCCCTTTCACGATGAATTCGACGCGCGCACCAGGTGGAATTCCTAGATGCGATTGCCAATCGACGAAGTCGCGTGCCAGACCGTTTTGGTTGAGGGGTACGCCATCGATCGCCACCAGTCCGAGGGGTTGCGGCGTTTGGCCATATAGAAGTTGCAGGTTGAGGTAGGTGATTCCCGACGCATTCAATACGCGCCAGAGCTGCTGCTCCTCCGGTTTCATCTCGATCACGGCGGGGCGATAATCGGGGTACGGCGCAGGAACAAAGTTGATCGAGAGGTCCTTGGCTGGCTTGCCGTATCCCGTACCGTTATTGGCTGCGTCCCCGTCGCGATCCATCAGCATCTTCGGGACAACGGGTTCCCATTTCGCGGGCGGCGCATTCGGGTTGAGCAGATCCTGATCGCGAATAATCAAGACTCGTTCCGGCAAGCCGGCGACCGCTTGATCCGCTCGCTCGATACCTTCAACGATGAGAGCGCCTGAGGCGCCGCCGAGCACCTGAACCTTGGTAAAACCGTGAATGTGCGGGTGGTACCAGTAGAGTCCCGGCGGCTCATTTTCGGGGATCCGGAATCGGTATTCAAAAGGTGGATCCCCGGGCCCAATTGCCGTTTTCAGCACATCGTCCTGATGGCACACGGGAGGAATGGTCAAGCCATGGAAATGCAGATTGGTTGATAGGGAAGTCATGAGACCGCTGGTGCATGCCTTTGCGTTCCCCTCCATCTCTCTGTCCATGTGTTGCTGGCCGTTCTCGGCCGCCCCGGCACGGAAGTCGGTCAGGTCGTTCTTCAGGGTCAAAATGACGAGGTCGCCTGGTTTCACCCGCAACGTGGGCGATTCTGCACCTTTTTCATCGATGTAACAGTAGCGGGTGGATCCGTCGCTCTGCCTCGAGTCACGCACGGCGAGTTCCACTTTCAGTACACCGTTTTGGCTGCGCAAATCCTCCGGCTCGGCGACCAAGCTGCCTTCGGACGGGCGTGGGCAGGGTTCGGTCTCGACCTGCGCGTATAGAGCCACACGTGGTTGTGCGAAGCAGAAACAGGCGAAAAGAATCAGAAGAAACTTCTTACCCATGCCGCTGGACCGTACGTGCGACTTCCCAAACTTCGCGCCCAATGGAACCTTCATGCCAGCTATCGTTTTTGTAATCGGGGGATTATAAGCTTCTGGACGGAGGAGATGCATGCCCAAAGTAGTACCCAGCGCAGCATTCGCCAATCGATTCGCGAAAAGCCCAATGTCCTCCCCTTCCCCACATTGCAATGCGCAGGTTAACGCGAGAAAAGTTAATGAGAAGTGAACGCCGGATGAATTCACTGTTAAAAAATTTCAACATTCGCTTGAATCCATACAGCTTGCAACGATGCGCAATCTCTTATTTCCGTGGGGCAGAAAACTACCCGCTGCCGACGCCATTTGTGGAAATCGGGGAGGCCAGTCTTTACCGGGGTCCACAAAGAGCTGGGGGGAGAGCAAGTTGCGATCTCCTCGAAGCCGACTGGCCCGAAACAACTTCTGCGGAGCCCGACACTCGCCCGTTGGGGAATCTATGTTGGGGAAACTATGTTGGGGAATCGATTGACACGTCCAAAAGCGCCACTGATAATGTCTCTGCGCGTTCGAACCCAGCCAGCATTGTAAACGCGCCATCTCATGCCGTTTGTCCTTTACCCTCTTCAGTCTGCTGTGATTCGCGGACTCCGGCTGTTGCTTCTTGCCGTGCTAACAGGCTTGGCTGGCTGCGGCGGAGGTTCCGGAAGCTCGGGTCAGTCACAGCAAGACTTCAGCCTCTCCCTTTCTCCAACCTCCATGGCTCTACAACAACTCGGAGACGGAGCACAGCTGGATGTGTCGATAACCCCGGTCCACGGGTTCGTTGGATCGGTTACCATTACTTTCCCAAACTTGCCGGCCGGGATCAGCGTCGCGCCGGTCGGTTCCTCTACCGGCCCGCCGTTCGTGGCTTCGCCGGGACAAGCACTGAGCGTTGGCATTTCCGCTTCGCAGGCCGCTGCCGTCGGCAATGGCACGATCACCATACAAGGCGCGAGTGCGAGTCTTGCGCACTCGACGGCTCTGGGCATCTCCGTTTCGGCCGAGGCCGTTTTTCAGCTCAACGTGTCGCCATCGACGGTTACGATCGGCCCGAACGGGCTGGCGAGTGCGCAAGTCAGTCTCGTTCCCGGAGCCAATTTCGGCAGCAGCACGGTCTTTCTCTCCGCTGGGTCTGCAAACATTGGCAATACGGGCGTGGACCTGAGCGTCAGTTCAGAGTTTCTGACCGCGGCTCAGCCTCAATCCACGATCAGCTTTCAATCAGGGCTCCAAGTGCAGACTGGAAGCAACATTCAAGTCCCCGTAACCGGCACCCTCGGAACGCAAGTCGAGAACATCCCTCTGACGCTCAACATCATCAATCCAGCGGCCGCATGCACAAATGCTTCGCGCTCCACCACTCGCAGAACGGACATGGATCCTACCGGCGTGGTTTACGATCCAGTCAACAAACTTGTCTTCGCGGCCGTGGATCAGACGAACGCTGTTCAGGTTTACTCGGCCGTCGACGCGCACACGGTAGCGACCATTCCTGTCGCGGCAGCGAGAGGACTCGATATTAGCGCGGATGGCGGCCAAATCCTGGTCGGTTCACAAACGCTTTTCCTCTCGTGGGTCGACCCGAACGCCCTCGAAGTAATTGGACAGGTACCTGTGGTCTCGAGTTTGTTCAATGGCGGGAATCCGCCGACACCGCTGCGGCCGATCATTCTGGCCAGTGGCAAGGTTTTGGTCGACATGGGAGGCGCCCCGTCGGAATGGGATCCGG
>Ga0302325_10007440_pt1 | contig 24301 bp, 22 predicted proteins | sample Palsa_T0_2_FD_201948 | JGI IMG/M metagenome (GOLD analysis project Ga0302325, IMG submission 201948) | Peat permafrost microbial communities from Stordalen Mire near Abisko, Sweden - Palsa_T0_2 | ecosystem: Environmental > Terrestrial > Soil > Palsa > Peat permafrost | place: Sweden: Abisko... | reverse complement strand
TGATCACGGCGGGTGGATATGCGCCCGAGACCGCCAGTGCAGCCATCGAAGCAGGCCATGCAGCTGCGATTGCATTCGGAAGGTTGTTTCTCTCTAACCCCGATCTGGTGTTGCGTATTCGAAGGCACGCAGCCCTCAACGGATATGACCGAAAGACCTTTTATGGTGGCGGCGCCCAGGGGTACACAGACTATCCGGCGCTCGACTCCGCACCCGCAACTGATCAGCTGCAATCTGCAGCTCTACTGTCCTAAAGCTTCACGGAAGACGAAAGGCTCAACATGTCAAAAGAGACTCTCTTTAGTTCCCTGCGTGTGGGGGCGATGCAGCTCCTGAACAGGATCATCATGGCCCCTCTGACGCGCATGCGTGCCGGCGTCGCGCATGTGGCCAACTGCGTTGAACGCCGAGTACTACGCGCAACGTGCCTCAGCAGGGCTGATCATCTCGGAAGGAACTGCGATCAGCGTTCAGGGCCAAGGTTATCCGAATGCTCCGGGCATCTACACGGCAGAGAAGATTGCCGGGTGGCGCACCGTGACCGATGCCGTCCACGCCCGCGGCGGCCGGATTGTTATGCAAATCGCGCACAATGGAAGGAACTCTCATTCCTCGCTCATGCCCGATGGAAGCCCTCCCGTCGCGCCCTCGGCGATTCCTGGCACAATTCCCGCTCTGACGAAAGACTTTCAGCAGGTGCCGGCTGAGATTCCACGGCCCCTGACGACACCTGAGATCGCGGTCATTATCGTCACGTTTCGTCAGGCCGCAGTGAACGCGATCGAAGCCGGCTTCGATGGAGTGGAGCTACAGGGCGCGAACAGCCACTTGATCGAGCAGTTTCTGGAGGACGGCACTAATCACCGCAGCGATGCAAATGGCGGGTCGAAAGAGAGCCGCACCCGGTTTCTGATCGAGACTGTCGACGATGTGACGGATGCCATCGGGGGCGACCGGCTTGGCGTACGCCTCTCTCCTTTTGGCCAATATGGTGGGATACACGACAGCAACCCCTTGGAGCTGTTCGGCTTTGTCATCAGTGAACTCAGTAAGCGACGAATCGCCTATTTACACCTGATCGAGGCCAGGGGGTCGGAGATCGGTTTGACCGATGAACTCCACGACAATGCTCGGAACAATGCTGCCCTGTTCCGTTCCGTTTTCGACGGGCCCCTGCTGTCGGCACCCGCTTACACTCCCGAAAGTGCGGCAGAGGCGATCGAGAAGAAGAACGCGGACGGAATCGCCTTCGGGCGCCTATTCATCGCCAATCCGGATCTGGTCGAGCGGATCAGAGAGCACCAGCCGCTAAATCCACCCGACCGCTCGACATTCTACGGGGGCGGAGCGCACGGATACACCGACTATAAGCCCCTTGGAGTTGCCGCATGAGCGGATCAGCGCAATCGCACGCAGTGGCGCCGTGGAGTTCGGCTGCAAAATCCATTGCCTCTCAGCTGATTGGAGTGTGGAGGTTAGTGAGCTTTACAGACGAACAGGAAGGGCACGAAGCCAGCTTTCCGCTCGGCCCGGCACCAGAAGGGCTCCTCATTTATACGATTGGCATAACGGAACACCGGACGAGTATCAGAAAGCGGGCAGCGGATACATCGCGTATTGCGGAGTCTATGAGGTGGATGAGGAGAAAGAGACTGTCACGCACACCCCCTCCGTTGCGCTCCTGCCAAATCTGATCCTCAAAGGACAACTGCGATTCATCGCGTTGAGCGGCGACCGGCTGACTCTGCGAACCGGCGGCGATCCCGCAATGGCGCCTGTAACAAGCCGCCTGGAATGGCAAAGAGCAGGCGCGAAGGGGGAGATGAGATGAAGAACGCAAGACAATGGCGAAGTTGCCGCCCGTCATACCGGCGCCCGCCGCCAGAAATCGAGGACGGGCATTATTCCGCATGATCTCGGTTAGAGCGTGCGGGTCGTCGTTATCCGGATCGGAGCCAATCGTTCGCGCGAAAAGGTGAGCAGCGTCCTGACGGGTCTTATGTATCGCGGGAAATACAATGTGGCTGCGCGGCTGACCATCGAGCTGTTGAATGCGGTCACCCAAATCCGATTCAATGACCCGGATTCCGCGGCTCTGGAGAAATGCGGTCATGCCGCACTCTTCCTGGAGCATCGATTTGCTCTTGATCAGTTCTTCCACGCAATGATCGTCAAGGATGGCGTGCACGATCTGGTTGGTTCAGCGCCGTCTCGAGCCCAATGAACATGCGCGCCGCGTTTCGTCGCATAATATTCGAACTTCTCGATATATTGGTCGAGATGTGTCAGCGTGTGTTCCTTGACCGCGGAGGCTAACTGCCGCAGTTCCTCCCACTCCGGAACAGACGCGGTTTCCTCGTCTCGCCGCTGCATCGTCGCCCACAAGAAACGATCGTGCATGGGTTCATGAACTTCGTCCTTGAGGATGAATAGAGCGGCATTTCCGGCCGCATCAACCTGTTTTGCCTACTCATGGAATGAACTCCTTGTTTCGAAGGGCCCGCCGTTCAGGACTTGGGCCACGTGAATGTGTTTCAAGTCATATCCCGCCTGCCGGGCGATGCCGTGTTGATGCATCAGGCACGACATGTCCGGCGAGACTACGTATTCCGCGCCATGACGGAGATGATCATGAACCTTGTCGAGGCCCATTCGCGCTGAAACCGCTTCGTCAGTAACGCAGAACGTGCCGCCGAAGCCACAGCAGTCGTCGGGCCTGTCTAACGGAACAAGCACGAGGCCCCCATGATCTCGGATGGTTTCGCGATCCCGAAACCACGGATAGAACTGCAGCTATTGTGCAGCGCGACGGAATGCGGAAACTCCGCCCACGGGAAGGCATCGACCTTCACGATGTCGTGGAGGAACTCAACGAGCTCATACGTGTGCTGACATATGCGCTTCACGTCATCGGTCTGCTCGATCAAATCGAAGTGACAGCGGACCTCCTTCACGCAGCTTCCAGCAGGCCCCACAACGTAATCGTAGCCCTTGAAGTTCTGGACGAATAGTCGCTTCGCCGCGGCGCATTAGCTTCGTCGCCCCTGTTTGACATTGGTTGACCGCAGCAGGTCTGATCGAGCGGATAGTCTACATTCAGCCCAAATCTTTCCAGAAGCTCCAGCGTGGCTATCCCGACCTCCGGATACACCATATCGATGTAACACGGGATGAACAGACCGATTCTCATCTCTTCTATGGATTTCTTTGGAACGCTTGCTGAAGTCTCCACGTTGGTCTCCTGCGTCGCTGTTGCCACCTGCATTTGCTGCGCCGTTTACGGTGGAGCATTCTGTCGCGCAATACCAGGAAATAGAAGGCATCGCGCGATAGGTGACAGGTCGAGGTTTCGACATGGTGGCTTGGTAGCGTCGAATGCAGAGGCTGGCAGATCGGCCCGTGCGGCGATCAAACTGTAGATCTACATGCTCAAACACGGCCGACGCTCGATTGGAGCCTCGCATGCATTCGTAAGCACTGAAAGGAACACTCACTTACTATGATCGCTATGAAGCCGTCCTCAGCGAATCAGGGCATCGAGGTCTTGCACGACCCGCTGCACAACAAATCCACCGCATTTACTGAGGCTGAGCGGGAGGAACTCGGGTTAACGGGTCTTCTGCCAGCCGGGGTCGATACAGAAGACAATCAGGTGCGGCGCGTGCTGCAGCAGATCGGGCTGAAGCCGACGGACCTGGAACGGTACATCTACCTTACAAGCCTCGCCGATACCAACGAGACACTCTTTTATAAGGTGGTAATGTCAGACCCGGCGCGATTTCTGCCGATCCTGTACGACCCGACAGTCGCCGATGCATGCCTGCAATTCGGTCACATCTTCCGGAGGCCGCGCGGAATGTACCTATCCCTGAAACACAAGGGCCGAATGCGGGAGGTGCTCGGGAATTGGCCTGAGAAGGATATCGGCGTGATCTGTATTACGTCCGGCGAGCGCATCCTGGGATTGGGCGACTTGGGCGCGAACGGCATGGGCATTCCCATCGGGAAGCTGCAGCTTTATACAGCCTGCGCCGCTGTTCCGCCGCAGCACGTACTCCCGATTCATCTGGATTTTGGCACCAACAACCAGCAACTGCTGAACGATCCGTTGTATCTGGGTCTGCGGCAGGCGCGAGTCTCCACCGCCGAACGGGACGAACTGGTCGCAGAGTTCGTCGATGCGGTGCAGGAAGTCTTTCCTGGCTGCTGCATCCATTTCGAAGATTGGGCCGGTGTAGACGCGGAGCGTTTACTCAAAGAGTATGGCGACAAGGTGTCCTGTTATAACGATGACATTCAAGGCACGGGCGGCGCGGCCCTGGCCGGAATCTTCAGCGCTCTTCGGGTAACTGGCGGAAAGTTGAAAGATCAGCGATTCCTATTCCTTGGCGCCGGATCGGCCGGCATCGGTATTGCCGACATTATCGCGTCGGCCATGAAATCCGATGGTATGTCGGAGGTTCAGGCGCGCGCGCGAATCTCGCACTTCGATATCAACGGCCTGATTGAACCAAGCCGCACCGACTTGTTCGACTTCCAAAAGCCGTACGCGCATGCGCACGCCCCGTCGCGAGATTTCGCTGCGCTGGTGGAGGAACTCCGGCCAACAATTCTTATCGGCGTTAGCACTGCCGCTAAGACGTTTACAAAACAAGTCGTGGAAACGATGGCCAGCGTGAACGAAAGGCCCATCATCTTCGCGCTCTCCAACCCCACAGATCACACGGAATGTTCGGCTGAAGAAGCGTACAACTGGTCGAACGGACGAGCACTGTACGCAGCCGGCGTGCAATTTCAACCAGTGCGGTACAAAGGCAAGACCTTTGTGCCTGGACAATGCAACAACCTGTACGTTTTTCCGGCCGTCGGCTTGGCCATCTACGCCACACGTGCCCGTCGCGTTCCCGATGAGCTGTTTATCACCGCGGCTCAGGCGGTTGCGGACCAGGTTACCAAAGACGAACTCGCAGCCGGAATCCTTTATCCTCCGCAGAGCAATATCCTGCAAACCGAGGTGACGACGGCCCTGCGAGTCGCCGAGGTCATCTTCGACCGCGGCTTGGCCGGGGTGAAACGTCCGAAAGACCTGCGGGCCTATTTGGAGTCGCAGCTATACAAGGCGGAATATGCCAGCGCAAGCGCGAAATAGAGGGTGAATGGCATTGAAGGGTGTGAGACTCTGGCTACCCATTCTTCTGAGCGCAACGGCCGGGGCGGTTGATGCGATCGGTTTCTTGGCGCTCGGTGGACTATTCACGGCTCATATCACAGGAAACCTTGTGGTTGTTGCCGCGCATTACGCTATCGGTGGTTTTGGCCAGGTAGGGCCACTTCTGGCAGTGCCCGTTTTCGTCGCCGTCCTGGCGGCGCTGGCACTTCTTTACAAGACGCCAAGCGCCGACAGTCCCCCGCAACTGAAATTATTGGTTCTTCATGCGGGGCTGCTATCGGCATGTCTCGGATTGGGCCTGCAATTCGGCCCTTTCCGCAATGCTGACTCGCCAATGGCTGTAGTCGTAGGAATGCTGGCAGTGACGGCAATGGCTACCCAGAACGCTATGGTAAAGCTCGTATTAGTGGATACGCCATCGACGGCGGTCATGACTACCAACACGACCCAGTTGCTCATCGACTTGGTGGCGATCGTTCAGGATCGCGGGGATTCCACGGCCATCGCCAAAGCCCGGCAGCGAGCCCGCGTGACGTTTACCTGTATGGCGGGATTCGTCTGTGGCTGCATGGCTGGAGCGGCGCTGGAGTCGCGAATTGGCATAGGCGCCTTAGCGCTGCCCGTAATCCTGGCGACAGCAGCGATCCCATTGGGTGATACGTCGATGATCGAATCGCGTTATCAAATGAAATAGGAGAAAACATCGATGATCAGTTCCGTTGATATCAGCAAGTTCCGAGTGGAAGAAGACGCCTTGGGGGACGTAGAGGTTCCCGTGGAGCACCTCTGGGGCGCCCAGACCGAGAGGTCCCATCGCAACTTTCCCATCGGCGTCGAGCATTACCGCTGGGGCCGTCCGGTGATTCGCGCCCTTGGCATTTTGAAGAAATGCGCGGCATTGGCAAATGGTGATCTGGGCCAGTTGCCCCGGGAGAAAGTTGATCTAATCGTCCGTGCCGCGCAGGATGTCATCGACGGGACGCTGGACGGCGAGTTTCCGCTCGTGGTTTTTCAAACGGGCTCGGGGACCCAGACCAACATGAATGCCAACGAGGTGATCGCCAATCGCGCGATCCAACTCGCCGGCGGGGTCGTCGGCTCGAAGAAACCGATCCATCCCAATGACGACGTGAACCACAGCCAGTCCTCCAACGACACCTTTCCGACAACCATGCACATTGCGACCGTCGAGCAGTTGGACGATGTGCTTATGCCCGCCATACGAACATTACGAGACACCTTGGCGGCCAAGTCTGAGAAGTTCGCGGGCGTCGTCATGGTGGGCCGAACTCACCTCCAGGACGCCACACCGTTGACGCTAGGCCAGGCGATCTCCGGCTGGGTGGCGCAGCTCGATCAGGCATTAGACACGATTCGCCTGACTCTGCCAGGGGTCTATGCGCTCGCGATTGGCGGTACGGCGGTCGGCACCGGGCTTAACGCCAATCCTCGGTTTGCTCAAACGGCGGCTAGAAAACTCGCAGAAGAAACCGGCAAGCCGTTTATGTCGGCGCCGAATAAGTACGCGGCTCTCTCGGCGCACGATGCCATGGTGAACGTGAGCGCTGCGCTGCGTACTCTCGCCGGCGCTCTCATGAAGATCGCGAATGATGTGCGTTGGTATGCCTGTGGTCCACGGGCGGGATTCGCCGAACTGAGAATTCCGGAGAATGAGCCCGGCTCCTCAATCATGCCTGGCAAAGTCAATCCGACTCAATGCGAGGCGCTCACCATGGTAGCGGTAGAAGTGTTCGGCAACGACCACGCGGTAGCCTTCGCTGGCTCGCAAGGAAACTTCCAGCTCAATGTCTACAAGCCGGTAATCCTACACAACGTTCTGCAGTCGATTCAACTATTGGCCGAGGGCGCCCGTTCCTTTAACGATCGCTGCGCTCAAGGCATCGAGCCCAATGAGAAGCGCATTCGCCAGCACCTCGAGAATTCGCTCATGCTCGTAACGGCGCTCAATCCTCACATCGGATACGAGAAATCGGCGCAGATTTCGCTCAAAGCCTACCGTGAGGAACTTACCCTTCGTGAGGCAGCCCTACAGCTTGGCTTTTTGACAGCCCAGCAGTTCGACGAGTGGGTCCGGCCGGAAGACATGACTCACCCTCTGGAGAAGTAGGCAACCGTGCAGCCAGAACGCGATTCCCTAAACACTGGCGAGGTAGTGATCCGAGGCGTACTGTTGTCGATTTCTTGCCTGGTCACGTATTCTGTGATCACGCACATCCTCGCCGCCGCCTACTCCGTCTCTCGGGATGACGATCTTCTCGGTGGAATGTGGGCTATGGTGGCGACCGTATTCGCATATCGATATAGCGAGGCGGAAAGCGTTCGCGCCGCGCTATCGCGCGTGGTGGCTACATCCGTTAGCTTTGGGCTGTGTCTGGGGTACCTTCTGCTTTTTCCGTTCAACGTCTGGGGCATGACGGTCCTGATCGGGGTTGGCACCATCGTGATCACGATGATGGGCCGCCCCGACGACGCTATCACAGCCGGAATTACGATTGCAGTTATCATGATCGTCGCCGAAATATCCCCGCAACATGCCTGGAGGCAACCAGTTTTGCGATTGGTGGACACCGTGGTGGGAGTTGCCATCGGTGTTGCGGCGGCTTGGGTTCTCGCAAGGGTAAGAGGGCTCTGTGCCAGTGGCGTCAACGTATAACCTCGCGCCGCAAGGGCCGGGCGCCGCCGTTGGCTTCTAGCGTGGAACGGGCGAATTGCATCGACCCGCCGGACAAGAGCAGCCAATCCGGTGCCCAAATGCTACGATAGCAGAGGAAGAACTCTCGGCCGCCGGCTCTCCCTGGAGTCCTCAGAACATAGCGGGATGATGGCTTCCCATGGTGCTTGAACTGTCAGGTCCTCGCCTTGCGACGTCCGTCCTGATCCCTCTCGCGATCATGGCCGCGAGTTGCCGTTCGCGGCAGCCCTCTATCGAATTCACCAAAATCCCCCCAGCGGCGGAAGGCTCTCCTTTCGACGTCGATTCAATTGAAGGCCGCGTGCTCGGAGCGAAGCCCGGCCAGCAGGTTGTCTTGTACGCGAAAAGCGATGTCTGGTGGATCCAGCCGCTCTCGAACAAGCCATTCACCTCCATCGGGCGGGATTCCACCTGGCACAACGACACTCATCCCGGTGCCGAATACGCGGCCCTGCTGGTGGACTCCGGCTATTCCCCGCCTCTGACCACCCGGGATTTGCCGGCCAAAGGCGGCCTGGTGGCGGCCGTCGCGGTGGTGAAGGGCACTGGGCTTCCGCCAGTGTCTGCGCCCTCCAAAACGATCCGCTTCAGTGGATACGACTGGGAAGTCCTTCCCCAGGGGAGCCGCCGCAACGGCGGACCGGTCGCTTACGATCCCGCCAACGCATGGGTCGACGCAAGCGGCATTCTCCATCTGCGCACTTCCCGGCAAACGGGGACTTGGGCCGGGGCCGAAGTGCGTCTGACTTCCAGCCTCGGGCTAGGCTCTTACCGGTTCACCGTCCGCGATGTATCTCATCTGGATCTCTCGAATGCATTGTCGATGTTCACTTGGGATAGCCTCGCGGCGGACCAGCATCATCGCGAAGTCGATATCCAGGTCAGCCGCTGGGGCGTTCCGTCGAACAAGAACGCCGAATACGCCGTGCAGCCTTCCGACGATCCCGGTAATGTGGTCCGTTTCGAAGCGCCGGCCGGGTTGCTCACCTATTCCTTCCTTTGGGAGCCGGGCAAAGTCTCCTTCAAAACCGTGCGCGGGGCGGTCACCATCGCCGCGCATGAATTCACAGCGGGAGTCCCTTCGCCGGGCGGCGAATCGGTCATCATTAGTTTTTATGCTTTCGGCGCCTCGTGGGCTCCGCCGCGAGCAGCCAGCGAGGTTATCGTTGAGAAGTTCGAATTCCTGCCGTAAGCGGCGGCTGCCGTGCTATCTCCTCGCCGCGGTCGCGAGCCTTTGCTCGGCTCCCTTTGCATCCGCCGTCGATCCCAGCCGTGCCATGTCGCAATACATTCACGACCACTGGGGACTGGAGGAGGGGTTTCCGGCCGGCTCCGTTTTCGCCATCTCCCAAACCACCGACGGCTACCTGTGGATCGCCACCGAAGCGGGATTGGTTCGCTTCGATGGGCTCAGCTTTGCGCTTACGCGGAACGCGCGGCCCGCGCAACAACTCGAGCAACCGCTGGGCCAATCGCTGGGGGTCGCGGCGGACGACGCGGGCGATCTGTGGATCCGCCTCCGCGGACTGAACCTGCTGCGCTACCGCGGCGGCGCATTTTTCGAGGCGCCGCCGGAACTGGAACAGTTGCGAGCCGGCGTCACCGTGACCGCCCCGGCGGGCAACGGCGAACTGATCTTCGCCACGCGCAGAAACGGTCTGTTCCGGTTGCGCGCGGGCAAACTGGAAAGGATTGCTGCTGAACCCATGCCCGTCTCACCGGTCATCGCTCTGGCCAAAACACCGGACGGAGATGTGTGGATGGGCACTCGCGATGCGGGGCTCGCCCGTCTGCGGGCCGGACAGGTAACCTCCATCGCCACTGGTCTGCCGGACTCGAAAATCGATTTTCTGCTGGCGGACGGAAATAGCTCCCTGTGGATTGCAACCGCCAACGGCATCGTCCGCTGGAATGGGAGTCAGATCACCAATGACGGCGTACCACCTCGTCTTCAACACCTCCAGAGCCTCGCCATAATCCGGGATCGCGACGCCAACATTTGGGTCGGCGCGGCGGAAGGTCTGCTCCGGGTCAACGCGAAAGGTGTCTCCACGCTTTTCACCAAACCCGGCGAAGCCGTCACCGCGCTGTTTGAAGATCGCGAGGGCAATGTCTGGGCGGGCAGCTCAAACGGCATCGACCGTCTGTGCGACAGCGTCTTCGTCACCTATTCCGCCGCCCAGGGAATGCCGGCGGAGAACAACGGCGCCGTTTATGCCGGCGAGCGGAATCGAACCTGGTTTGCTCCTGAAAGTGGCGGCTTGTACTCTCTGGTTGACGGGAAAGTCGCCGCCGCCGCCGGCCTCGACAAAGACATCGTCTATTCGATCGCCGGCCGGCCTGGAGAATCGAACGGGGAATTGTGGATCGGCCGGCAGCGCGGCGGTCTCACTCATCTTGTACCGCACGGCGAATCGTTCACCGCCAGCACGTATACCACAGCCGACGGACTCGCTCAAAACAGCGTGTTCGCCGTGACCGTAAGCCGCGACGGAACGGTTTGGGCCGGCACTTTGAACGGTGGCGTCAGCCGATTTCGCGACGGCCGCTTCACCACCCTGACAACCGCCGACGGCTTGGCGTCGAACACCGTATTCTCTATTCTCGAAGGATCCGGCGGCGACATGTGGTTCGCCACGCCTAGTGGCCTTTCGCACTCGGCCGGCGGGTCGAAAATCCGCACATACTCGGTCGGCGACGGCTTGCCTTCGGACAACGTGAACTGCCTTTTTGAAGACTCCGCCGGCACCCTTTGGATCGGCACTTTAAACGGGCTCGCCTTCCTGCGTTCCGGCCGCATCCAGGTTCCCGCCGCGCTCGAAGCGTCGCTGAGCGAACAGATTTTCGGCATCGCCGAGGACTTAAGCGGCTATCTCTGGATCACCACTCCAAACCATGTTTTGCGGGTGAATCGCGATCGTCTGCTTGGCACCGGCACTGGAGATGAGCGCGAATACGAACTGGCCGACGGCCTGCATAGTCTCACTGGCGTAAAGCGCCATCGATCGGTGATGGCGGACCCGCTCGGCGGAATCTGGCTCTCCATGATGCGTGGCCTTTCCGTGGTCGATCCCGCGCGGTTGACCGGACGTGCGGTTCCGGCGGTGGTTCATATCCAGGGGCTCACGGCCGACGGAAGCTCCATCGATTTAGGCGGCCAGGTTCGCATTCCCCCCCGCCCCCAGCGGATCGCCCTTAAATACTCCGGCCTCAGTCTGGCCATCCCGCAGCGCACCAGGTTCCGCTACACGCTCGAAGGATACGACCACGGCTGGAGCCAGCCGACCCCGAACCTGGAGGCTGCTTATACCAACCTCGGTCCCGGTCCATACCGCTTCCGCGTCATCGCCTGCAACAACAACGGCGTGTGGAACGAAGCCGGCGACAAACTGGATTTTTCCATCGACCCGGCGTACAGCCAGACCACCTTGTTCCGCGCGGCTTGCGCGGGCGCTTTTCTAGGATTGCTTTGGGCGCTGTATCGATACCGTCTCCATCAGATTACCCGCGAATTCGAAGTGCGCCTGGAGGAGCGGGTCAACGAGCGTACTCGCATCGCCCGCGACCTGCACGACACCCTGCTGCAGAGTTTCCACGGCCTGATGTTCCGTATCCAGGCGGCGCGGAACATGCTTCCCCGCCGGCCCGACGAAGCCGGCCAGTCGCTCGACGGCGTGATCGCCGCGGCGGAGCAGGCCATCGACGAGGGCCGCAGCGCGATTCAAGCTCTACGTTCCCAGGCGGCCGACCAAGTCGACATCACCGAGTCGTTGACGGTGATGGGACATGAACTGGCGAATTCTCAGCAAGGGGCGACCAACCCGGCGGCTTTCCACATCACCGTGGAAGGGGAACGTCAGGCGTTGTCGCCGATCCTCCAGGACGAAGTCTATCGAATCGCGCGCGAGGTATTGCGGAATGCCTTCCAACACGCACATGCAACTCGAATCGAAGCTGAAATCAGATATGATTCAAGTCTGTTCCGATTGCGAATCCGGGACGATGGCACGGGAATTGATCCCCGGGTGCTGAAGGAAGGCAAGCGCGCCGGCCACTGGGGACTGCCGGGAATTCGCGAACGCGCCAAGCGAATCGGCGCCCAACTGGATCTCTGGAGCGAAGCCGGCGCGGGTACGGAAGTCGAAATAAGCCTTCCGGCCTCCCTGGCTTACGCTCAATCCCGCGACTCTCGCCGATTCACGTTGTTCCGCAAGAAGGCTGGCACTCATGCCCACTAACCCCCGACCAATTCGCATCCTGACCGTTGACGACCACGCCCTGCTGCGAGTGGGGATTGCCGCCCTGGTTAGCGGGGAAGCCGACATGCGTATTCTACGCCCAAGCCCGCTGCCACGAACTGGCTTCGGTGCGAGATAATTGTGCACATGGAGAGGCGAGCCGCTATTGCGCTGGGCATCCTCCTTGTATGCTGCCGCTCTGCTTCCGCCTTAAACCCATCTCTAGACATCAATCAATACGCGCACACAGCGTGGACCGTCCGCGATGGCTTCTTTAAAGGCCAGATCACCTCGATAGCGCAAACGCCGGACGGTTACCTGTGGCTCGGCACGGAATTCGGCTTGCTTCGCTTCGATGGCGTCCAGAGCGTCCCTTGGACGCCCCCAGCGGGCGAGCGTCTCCCAGGGAACAACGTTTCACGCCTGCTTGTCGGGCGCGACGGGCGGCTTTGGATTGGCACGCGAGCAGGGCTTGCCAGTTGGAAGGATGGCCACTTGACTCAGTATCCGGAACTCGCTGGGTACAGTGTGATGGCCGCCATGGAGGATCATCAAGGAACCACATGGGTCGGCGCGTTTGCGCTTCCCTCAGGGAGACTGTGTGCGATTCGGAATGATAAGGTCCAATGCTTTGGCCAGGACGGGAGATTCGGCAGCATAGTGTCTTCCTTGTGCGAGTACAAGGGCGAGGTCTGGGTAGGGGCTGAGACGGGACTGTGGCGCTGGAAGCCCGATGCTGAGACGCTCTATCCGATTTCAGATCCAACCCATGAGATTCTGGCGCTCATCGAAGGCGATAACGGCGTGCTCTGGCTAAGCACGCGTGGCGGAATCGAACAAATGGTTGACGGCAAGGTGCAGCCATATCCCCTTCGGGCCGGTATGCCCCTCGTTCCGCGGAAACTGCTGCGGGACCGTGAGGGCGGTTTGTGGATCGGAACGCCGGGCCAGGGAGTCTTGCATGTGCATCAGGGAAGGACAGATGTGTTCACGGCGGCCGACGGTCTTTCAGGCGATCGTATTGAAAGTCTCTTCGAGGATCGTGAGGGCAATATTTGGGTAGCCGGTCTCGATGGCCTGGACCGGTTCCGGAACTTCGCCATACCCACGATTTCTGCAAAGCAGGGATTGTCAGACAACGAGATCGACTCCGTTCTGGCCGGCAGGGACGGTAGCGTTTGGGGTGCCGCTGCCAATGGCTTGAATAGATTGAGGGAGGGGCGAATTACGATCTATCGCAAGCGAGATGGGCTGCCGCTTGATGGCACGCATTCCCTATTCGAGGATGATCGCAGCAGAATCTGGGTCTCGACCCTTCGCGGTCTTGCCAATTTCGAGGATGGCCGATTTGCTCCCGTGGGCTCCGTGCCTAGCCGAATGGTGCATAACATCGTCCAGGAAAGTGCTGGGGATCTCTGGATCAACGACCAGGATCAGGGGCTTTTTCATCTGCTCGGCGAGAAAGTAGTGGAACGAATTCCGTGGCCCAAGCTAGGACACGAGGATGTAGCCACTGCTCTGGTCCCAGATCCCGCACGGGGCGGTCTCTGGCTCGGGTTTTATAAAGGTGGAGTGGCGTATTACAAGGATGGTCAAGTCCGCGAACGGTATGGAAAGGCCGATGGATTAGGCGAGGGTTGGGTTACTGACCTGCAAATCCGTCCGGACGGTGTGCTTTGGGCCGCGACCCAAGGCGGATTGAGCCGCATAAAGGGCGGCCGCGTAGCCACACTTACCAGCAAGAACGGATTGCCCTGCGACATCGTTAACTGGACCCTGGAAGACAATGAGCGCTCGCTCTGGCTCCACATGCCTTGCGGCCTGGCACGCATCGCTGGGTCCGATCTGGACGCGTGGTCTACCGATCCAAAACACATGATTAGGACTACTGTTTTCGACAGCCTTGACGGCGTGCGGAGCCAATGGACTTCTGGCGGCTTCAGCCCGCACGCTGCAAAATCCGTGGATGGAAGATTATGGTTCGCGACCGTTGACGGCGTGAGTGTCATCGATCCGCGTCACCTTCCTGTCAACAAACTCCCGCCACCGGTGCACATCGAGCATATCACCGCCGATGGCAAGACTTACTGGCAAAATCTATGGGGCGATGCGTCTCCGAAGTTGCGTCTGCCTCCTCGGATTCGCGATCTGGAAATCGACTATACCGCTCTCAGCCTGGTCGTACGGGAGAAGGTCCGATTCAAATATAAGCTGGAAGGGAGGGATGGCGAATGGCACGAGGTCGGCAATCGAAGGCAGGCGGTCTATAACGATCTTCCGCCACGCAACTACCGCTTCCGCGTCGCGGCCTGCAATAACAGCGGCGTGTGGAATGAAACCGGCGCATCTCTCGATTTCTCCATCGACCCGGCGTACTATCAAACGATTTGGTTCAAGACATCCTGCGCCGCCGCGTTTCTGACTTTGCTCTGGGCGCTATATCGATACCGACTCCATCAGATCTCCCGCGAATTCAACGTGCGCCTGGAGGAGAGGGTCAACGAGCGAACTCGCATCGCCCGCAGCTTACACGACACGCTATTGCAGAGCTTCCACAGCCTGATGTTCCGCACGCAGGCGGCGAGGAACTTGCTTCCCCGCCGGCCCGACGAAGCGGGCGAGTCGCTCGACGGTGTGATCGCCGCGGCGGAGCAGGCGATCGACGAGGACCGTAGCGCGATTCAGGATCTACGTTCCAAGGCGGCCGACCAAGTCGACATCACCGAGTCGTTGACGGTGATGGGGCAGGAACTGGCGAATTCTCAGAAAGTGGAGACCAATAGGGCGGCTTTCCACATCACCGTGGAAGGGGAACGGCACACGTTGTCGCCGATCCTCCAGGACGAAGTCTATCGAATCGCGCGCGAAGTATTGCGGAATGCCTTCCAGCACGCACATGCAACTCGAATCGAAGCCGAGATAAGGTATGATGACCGTCTATTTCGATTGCGCATCCGAGACGATGGTAAGGGGATTGATTCCCGGGTGCTGAAGGACGGCAAGCGCGCCGGCCACTGGGGATTGCCTGGAATTCGCGAACGCGCGAAGCGAATCGGCGCGCAACTGAACCTCTGGAGCGAAGTCGGCGCCGGTACGGAAGTTGAAATAAGCGCTCCAGCCTCCCTTGCTTACGCTCAATCCCGCGGCTCTCGCCGATTCACGCTGTTTCGCAAGAAGACCGGAACTCATGCCCACTAACCCGCGACCAATTCGCATCCTGACCGTTGACGACCACGCCCTGCTGCGAGTGGGGATTGCCGCCCTGGTTAGCGGGGAAGCCGATATGGAGCTGGTTGGGGAAGCCTGCAACGGGCAGGAAGCTCTCGAAAAATACCGGCTGCATCGCCCGGACATAACGTTGATGGATATTCAGATGCCCCTCATAAGCGGCGTCGAGACGATCATCGGAATTCGCAGTGAATTTCCCAATGCCCGCATCATCGTTCTATCGACATACGCTGGCGATGTCCAGGTGCTGCGCGCCCTGAAGGCCGGTGCGCGCGCCTACATACTGAAGGGACACGTACATCGGGAACTGCTCGATACGATTCGCGCCGTCCATGCGGGGCAAAAGCGAATTCCCCCCGAAGTTGCCAGCGAGTTAGCCCAGCACGCTGGCGACGACGGGTTGACGCCGCGCGAGATCGATGTCCTCCGGCTGATCGCGTACGGAAACGCGAATAAGGAGATCGCCGGCCAGCTTTCCATCGGGGAGGAGACGGTGAAGTCTCATGTTACGAATATCCTCGAAAAGCTGGGCGCGAACGATCGAACCCATGCTGTCACACTCGCCTTGAAACGCGGAATCATCGAACTTGATCTCCCCTAAAAGGGGGGTGCGCCGCTCCCAATTTCCAGCCTTTCGCCACTTTTGCCAATCTTTTAACCTGAACAAGGGCATTGTGCAACGGCTATTCTCGACGTTCGCTAACGGTTGGCCGGGCAAGGGGCTCCTGCTTTTGCGTGTCATTACAGGCGCTATGCTCATTCACTTTGGAATAGCGAACCTCCACGAGGATATACCTCTGCAAATCGCTGCCCCGCAGATAATTGCAGGCGGCGCAGGAGTGTTCCTTCTGGTCGGCTTGTGGACCCCCGTCGCAGGGACATTGGCAGCCGTCGTGAAACTGTGGATCGCCTTCACGTTGTCTTCCTCGCATTCTGGCGATCCCTGGATTGCGGTGCTCCAAGCGGCCCTGGGCGCCGCTCTAGCCATGATCGGGCCCGGTGCTTGGTCTCTCGATTCCCGGCTGTTCGGCCGGAAGCACATTGACCTCGGGGATCTATAGGGCCTCTTCTCCCCCATTACGGGGGGCCTCCGGACACCTCGATGTCGGGACACCGCCGGCAGGACTAAAAGGGGAGCCCGTCTTCCCACAAGAAGGGGTTGGCGGCGGGAAGAAGCTGGTCCACAATCAGCTCAATGGCCAGTTCGAACCGTAACAAGAGAGCGTTTGAAACGGATAGCAGCGGTTTGGCTATCGCAGGCATAATACCGAGCGAAGGAGAAGAGTGATGTCGAATTCTGAAATAATCGGATCCAGCCCTAGGTTTCGGGCCGTGCTCGAAATGGTAGAAATGGTTGCACCTGTAAACTCCGCAGTTCTCATTCAGGGCGAGACGGGAACGGGAAAAGAAGTGATCGCGCAGGCGATTCACGATTCCAGTGCTCGTCGGCAACAACGACTTGTCGTCATCAATTGTGCCGCCATTCCCGCGGCATTGTTGGAAAGTGAACTCTTTGGGCATGAACGCGGTGCGTTTACGGGCGCAGTCAATCAGGCGGTCGGACGATTCGAGTTGGCAGACCGGGGCACCCTTTTTCTCGACGAAATAGGCGAGCTTCCCCTAGAACTACAGCCGAAGCTCCTTCGAGTTCTCCAGGACCAACGATTCGAACGCCTGGGGAGTGTGCGGACGCAGCAAGTTGACGTGCGCATCGTGGCTGCTACCAATCAGAACTTAAAACAGTTGGTGCGTGAACGGAAGTTTCGCGCAGACCTGTACTATCGGCTCAGTGTGTTTCCGATTATGCTCCCGCCACTACGCGAGCGTCGGGAGGATATCCCGCTCCTGCTTCAACACTTTGTTCAGCACTTCGCGGCGCGCCACGGGAAGTGCATCGATTGTATTCCCGCTAAGATCATAGACGCCGTGACGGACTATAAGTGGCCGGGAAATATTCGGGAATTGCAAAACTTCGTCGAGCGCGCAGTCGTTCGAACGAGAAATACTGAACTCGATGCCCCTATCGAGGAACTGATGGAAGAGTCCACGCCAGTAGCCGGCGTGCACACGCTTTTGGATGCGAACAGAGCCCACATCCTGGCGACTCTTCGCCAAGCCAGGGGCATCGTCGGTGGGCGGAACGGAGCTGCCGCCAGACTTGGGATGCCGCGGACGACGCTCATCTCCAAGATGAGGCAGCTCGGAATCTCAATCGATAGGGCTGAAGAGAGTCCCTTACGGTCGTATTCGTACGCCGGAACAGCATAAGCGGCACCGGTCACCGGATTAGGATTAGGGTTTGGTGCCGCCGCTTCCATGTTGCCGTTACAGAGTCGCGCGTTGAGTTCACATCCAGTTTCATATTCTCAACACCGCTCAACAATGCCATTTCACCGTCCAGAAAAGGCAGATGCGTCTGGGGGCTGAGCCAGACGGCCGCCCCATGTCGCCTGCCACCATGATCTGGCGGATCGATGTTCGCTGATCCTTCGGGCGCCCAAGGCCGAGCACAAAAGGGCAACCGTCGACGAATGCCTGAGCCGCGGCGCTGGAATTCACTGGCCGCCCGCATAGTCTCAGTAGGCTCAAGCTCTTCCTTTTTTCCAGCCTTCGATCACTCCGTCCAAGCTGAGCCGCCGCAGTGACAGGATTTACGAACACCCGACACTGGTAACTTGCTCTTGCGGCTATTGAGGCGGCGACCTAGGGTGTACCTTTATCGCTGATGCATTGTTATATCGTGTAATGTCAACCCAGGTGGTCCGACCCGCCAACAATCGGGTTCTCTATCCTACCAGCGCAGAAATCTTGACCTGGTGACGTCTTATCCGTTCTATTTCGTGGGAGCCGCGCCTCGTCGCTTCATCGTCCAGGCGGAACGCGAGGCCAAGCCGTCAAACGCCAGAGATCGATAACGCCGGTTCTGTCATTGCCCTCCAGCAGGAACGCGCCGCTTCAGCTCGCCAAAGAAATTTTCGAGCATTGTGAAATGTACAGACCGCTTCTCTCCGCCTCCAACCACCGGTGCGGCGAGCACTGCGAAGAGTTTGCCGTCAGGAGCAAGATCCAAATTCGAGACGCCCGGATAGAAATTCTGCCGGTCTGACCACAGCCGCGGCTTGCCGGGAGCGAAGGAGTCGCCGTGGAGGCTATAGTCCAGCACCATGATGCGGTGATCGGCTGCCTCATAAAACAGCTCACGGCCATTGTTTGACCAGAACGCATACAACCCTCCAGCGGCCGAGATCTGCCACTTGCCCGCAGCCCCACCCGTGAATGGCCGCACATATATCTCGTTCGTTCCCGATTCATTGGATCGGTAGGCTACCCAGCGCCCGTCCGGAGAGAACCTCGGAACAACCTCATCGGCAGGCGTGCGGAGGAACGGCTGTGGCTTACCCAGCTTGGGACGATCGGGGTCCGTGCTGACTACCGGCACAATCCAAATGTCACTACCTGTTTCGGGCTTGTTCCCAAAACAGGTCAGCCATCGACCGTCCGGTGAGAAGGACCAGGGAGCGAGTTCAGATTGGCCCTCCAGCAGTTGCTGCGCCTCGCCGGAGCCGTCGCTGCGAATCCATGAAATGCCAGAGGAGGACCCGAACACGATGCGTTTCCCGTCGGTGGTCCAGGCGTATGACTGTGCGTCGGCCCCTGTCGTCAGTCGGGTAGTCGTCTCCCTCTCCAGGTCGTAAGCGTAGAGATCCGGGCCGCTGCCAACGAACGCTAACTTCCGCCCGTCTGGCGAAAATCGAGGAAGGGAATAGATGGCGGGTGGGGTCTTCAGTGGCCGAATCCTCCCGGAACCGTCGAGCAATGCCAAGTTCCATTTTGAATTGCCCCTTTGCCCGCCAAATATACGAAAGCGTCCGGGCCTGATGGCGCCGTCGAGAAACTAAACTGCCCTCCACCAGTAAGCGGATTGGCTGCCAGATCATCCAGCAGTTGCACAACTGCCCCGCTTCGGTACAGGTGAGCGGCATCTAGTGTCATCGCGAACAATGCGCCCTGATGGACGTATACCAAATGACCACTGGGTAGGTATCGGCCATGATAGGCCCCGCGCTGCAAGACCGTAACCTCGCCGGTCTTCAATGAGATGGCTTCAACGTTGGCGTCCTCATGCCCTATGTCGTTGGGCGAAGCTGTGAAAACAACAGCTTCGCCACCCGGCAGGAACTGGGGCCAGAGGTGAGAGGCCTCGCCGGCACGCAACTTGGTGATCGCCCGCGGCGCGCCTCCAGCAGCGGGCACAAGTGACAGGGAACCCAATAGATTTAACGCCGCGACGATGTTGCCGTTTTCGCCCCAACTGGCGCCTCGTGGGTTGACCGCAGCGCACAACGCCACGGGTGCGCCGCCCTGCAAAGAGATCTTCTTCAACTTGCCGTCGTCGAAGAAACCCAGCCATTGCCCGTCGGGAGAGAAAAATGGATCGAAACCATTCTCTGTGTTCGGCAGCAGCGTGAATTGCGCCTGGTCGAGCAGGCGAGTAGCGAGTTGGGGCTTGCCATTCGGTCCGTGCACTGGAAAAACCAGCCGGCGGCCATCCGGCGAGATCGCAACCGTAAGGTTGATGCCGGTCAGAGCGTCTGGCCCAAGATCTACGCTCAGCCGAGTCAGCCGATGCTCCCCTGGGCGGGAGCGCATTGCGCGCCACCAACCCACGACCCCAACGATCGCGAGAGCAATCGCGAGCGCTGTCGCTGCGGCCCAAGGCCACCGCCGCCGCGCGGGAACAGGTTCCGGCACGCCATCGAGCAGCGGCAGCGCGTCGCCGATGTCGCGCAGGCGGTGCTTCGGATCCTTCTCCAGGCACCGGCGCAAAAGAGGCTGCATTTTCGTCGGAATCCGGCTCCACTCCGGCTCGGCGCGCAGCACTGCCGCTAGACAGTCCGACGCCGTCTCGCCGGGAAACGTCTGCTTACCGGTCAGCAGTTCGTACAGTACGCAGCCGAAGGCCCAGATGTCGGCGCGCTTGTCCACCGGCTTTCCCTGCGCCTGCTCGGGAGCCATGTATCCGTCGGTGCCCAGAATCATGCCGGCGCACGTCGGAGACATGGTCATTGTAGGCGAGTCGGCGGCATTGCCGACGACAGAGGGCTGACGGGGCGCCTTGGCCAGACCGAAATCCAGCACCTTAACCACACCTGTCGGCGTAACCTTGATGTTGGCCGGCTTCAGGTCCCGATGTACGATGCCTTTTTCGTGCGCAGATTCGAGCGCCTCCGCGATTTGGCGGGCATAACTCAATGCCGTCTCAATCGGTAGCGGGCCCCCAAGGTTTTCGCCTTCCACCAGTTCCATCACCAGGTAATTCGGACCGACGTCGTAGACATGGCAAATGTTGGGGTGATTGAGGGAAGCAATCACTCGCGCTTCCCGTTCGAAACGTTCGCTGAAACGCGCGGCAGAGACTTTGATCGCCACCTCACGGCGCAATCGAGTGTCCGTGGCGCGGTAGACTTCGCCCATACCGCCGGCACCGATGGGTGCGAGAATCTCGTACGGTCCCAGGCGCTGGCCAGCCGCTAGCGTGGTGCGTCCGGCGATCGGTGGCGATTCCGCCGCGGCCGCCCAGGACCCGGTGCCGGCGGCTTCCTGAGGATTGGCCAATAGAGATGCGACTTCACGCTGCAACCTAAAGTCGCCATTGCAGGTTTCGCGTAGCCAGGCCTCGCGTTCCGCAGGATTGCGCTGCAATGCTTCCTGGAATAGGGACTCAACCTGCTGCGAGCGTTCCATCATTTACCTCCTTCCGGGGGTGTCACCTTGGGAACGTCCGCGCGCTAGCGTTCCACCATATCGAGCAGAACGCCGTCCAGCGGGGCAAATGTTTTGACGTGCAAGGAAGAACAGGGCCCCCTCATGCCGTTCTCGCATCCCCTGGCGGGCTGCTCTTGATCTAGCTCTACCTCAACGCCAAAGATTCGTCACAGCGAGGTCGATCACCTCGTTGGCCCGGCCGCTCATCACAGCCTTCAGCATGAACAGCGTGAATCCCTTGGCCATCTCGATGGTGATCTTTGGCGGCATGGAAAGTTCCTCTCGATTCACCACGGCATCGATAAGCACCGGCCCGTCGTGTGCGAGGGCAGCCGCGATGCCAGGCTCCACATCGGCGGGATCCTCGATTCGAATACCGCGGATGCCGACCGCCTCAGCCATGGCGGCGAAATTCGGGTTCTTGAATGAGGTGCCAAAGTCCAGGAATCCGGTCGCTCTTTGTTCGAGCTCGATGAAGCCGAGTGTGCCATTGTTGAACACCACGACTTTGACCGGCAGGCCAAGCTGTGCGAGGCTGAGAAAATCGCCCATGAGCATAGTGAAGCCACCATCGCCCGAGAGCGAGATGACTTGGCGCTTCGGAAGCGTCGCCTGGGCGCCAATTGCGTGCGCCATGGCGTTTGCCATCGAACCGTGCCAGAACGAGCCGATCAGCCGCCGTTTGCCGTTCATCGCGAGGTATCGTGCGGCCCAAACGGTCGGCAAACCGACATCGCACGTGAACACGGCATCCTCGGCTGCCAAATCGCTTAACGCTTTGGCCACCTGCTGCGGGTGAATCAGCTTGCTTCCCGGCTTCGCGGCCGCCAAGTCGTCCAGATCTCTGCGCGCCTTATGATAATGCTCGACGGCCCGATCGAGGTGCTCACGATCCTGCTTCTCGTCCAAGAGCGGGAGCAAGGCATCAATCGTCGCACCGACATCGCCCACGAGCCCCAGATTGATCGGTACGCGCCGGCCGAGTTGTTCTGGCCTTATGTCGACCTGGGCGATTTGTGCGGTTCCCTGCGGGTAGAATTGGCGATACGGGAAATCGGTTCCGAGCATCAGCAGCGCGTCGCAATCGTTGATCGCGTAATAGCCGGAGGTAAAGCCGATGAGCCCGGTGATGCCTACGTTGTACGGATTGTCCCATTCCACGTGCTCCTTGCCTTTAAGTGCGTAGACCATCGGGCTCTTTAGCTTTTCGCCGAGCGCGAGGAGTTGATCGTGCGCACCGGCGCAGCCCGAGCCGCACAGCAAGGTGACTCGGCCGGCGCCATTCAGAAGATCGGCGAGCGCCTGGAGGCTGGCAGAGGGCGGAACTACCACGGGTGCGACCGGCAGTAGGTCGAGGGCCGCTGGCGGTGGCGCGTCGATCGCCGGCTGAAGGGCCACGTCGCCCGGTATTACGATAACCGACACACCACGCTTGCCAACGGCTTCGCGAATCGCGATCTCGAGCCCGCGGGGCATCCGATTCGGTGAGGAGACGAGCTCGCAATAATGGCTGCATTCCTTGAATAGGGTCTCGGGATGCGTTTCCTGGAAATAGCCCGAGCCAATCTCGGCCGACGGAATGTGCGCCGCGATCGCCAGGACTGGAACGCGCGAACGCTGACAATCGAACAAGCCATTGATGAGGTGGAGATTCCCCGGGCCGCAGCTTCCCGCACAAACGGCCAGTGTTCCGGTAAGGTGCGCTTCGGCGCTGGCGGCAAAAGCGGCAACTTCCTCATGGCGGACGTGGATCCATTCGATCTTGCCCTGTCGGCGGATCGAGTCCGTGATGCCATTCAGGCTGTCACCAACGATGCCGTAAATGCGTTTCACGCCGGCGGCGGCGAGGGTCTCAGCAAATTGATCTGCGACGGTTTTCATCATCGAGGTCCTCCTTTGTACAGCTACCCATATTCATTTTTAGAATCCCCTAAACGTCTAACCGAAAGTGAACGAAAAGGCCTGAACGCCGGGATCCAGGAATTCGATCTCAAAAATCCGGTCTTCTACCTGACCCTTTTGCCGGATAAGCTGATAGAGACGGGGCTCTCGAACCTCACCGGTGCCGTCAGGGCCGACATCCACTCCGCAATTGTTACCGGGAGTGGCCCCGTCTAGCGTCACCTTAAAGCGAACGGGCTTACCGTTCTGCTTCGGGCCTAACACCATGTGCAGGTCGCGGCTGTGGAAGCGGAAGATAATCTTGCCGGGGACGGTCTGAAGCACACCTCTCTCAGCACCAACATTCCACGATCCCCCCAGTCCCCATTGATTCAACGAGGGTCTCGCGGGTGGGCTGTAGGTTCTTCGGAAGTCCTGCTCCAACCGCTCGGGCGACTCGAAGCGTTCGGCATGACGGTAGCCGACATACGTTTCAGGCGATCGGACGTCTCCACCGGGTGGCGCCTCGATTCCATCAGCCGATATCCTAACCGCGTTCCCATCCAGGCCAGTGGCACCGTTTTCCGTCAGAAGTTCCTGGATGATGCGCTCGGAATCACGATATTCGCCCTCCCCGAAATGGTGATAACGAATTCGTCCTTTCCCATCGATGAAATAGTTTGCCGGCCAATAGTCGTTGTGGAACGCCTGCCAGATGGCGTAGTCGCTATCGACGGCCACCGGGTACGTCACGTGCAAATCCAGCAGAGCCTGTTTGACGTTCGGTGCTTCCTTTTCGAACGAGAACTCGGGCGTGTGCACGCCGATCACAACCAAACCGGCATCCTTGTATTTAGCCGCCCAAGCTTTCATGTAGGGTAACTCTCGCAGACTGTTGATGCAGGAATACGTCCAGAAATTGACCAGCACAACCTTTCCGAGCAGCGATTTATCGCTCAAGGGGGCGGAGTTGAACCAGGTGAGCGCGCCACCTAAACCGGGCAGGCGCCCTTCGTCGTCAAGTGCACGTTGAGGTTCTGCGGCGCTAGCTGTCAAAATCCGCGAGGTGGGTTGACGACTCACGTCGTAGCCAAAAGCGGCCACTATCGTAAGGGCCGCCACTTCAAGTACGCGACGATTCCACTGTTTACTCATGTTCGAATCTCCTTAACGTGCGAATCGCGTAAAGACCAAATCGTGGTCCTTCGCATAGGCCTGATGGCACGGGTAACACGTCTCGTGCTGTGCCTGGTCGACGGGCTTGCCGGCGATGAATCGGCCGAATCCCCAGCCGCCTGTCGCGGC
>Ga0302325_10007439_pt1 | contig 24305 bp, 24 predicted proteins | sample Palsa_T0_2_FD_201948 | JGI IMG/M metagenome (GOLD analysis project Ga0302325, IMG submission 201948) | Peat permafrost microbial communities from Stordalen Mire near Abisko, Sweden - Palsa_T0_2 | ecosystem: Environmental > Terrestrial > Soil > Palsa > Peat permafrost | place: Sweden: Abisko... | reverse complement strand
CGATCGGGAGGCGCTTGGACGCCTGGCGGGAGCTCACCGGCCGCGAGATCCCGTTCCATCGGTTCAACGTCGCCGAGAACTATCGGGTGCTGCTGGACCTGCTGATCGACTACCAGCCCGACGCGGTCGTCCACTTCGCCGAGCAGCGCGCGGCGCCGTACTCGATGAAGAGCTCGTGGCATAAGCGCTACACGGTCTTCAACAACGTCAACGCGACCCACAACCTGCTGGCCGCGCTGGTCGAGGCCGAGTCCGACGCGCACGTCGTGCATCTCGGGACGATGGGCGTGTACGGCTACGGCACCGCCGGGATCAAGATCCCGGAGGGTTATCTCCAGGTCAGGATCGACGCCGATGACGGTGGCGAGATCCGCCAGGAGATCCTGTACCCGTCCAACCCGGGCTCGATCTACCACATGACCAAGACCCAGGACCAGCTGCTGTTCGCCTACTACAACAAGAACGACGGCACCCGGGTCACCGACCTGCACCAGGGGATCGTGTGGGGCACCCAGACCGCCGAGACGCGGGTGGATGACCGGCTGATCAACCGCTTTGACTACGACGGCGACTACGGCACGGTGCTGAATCGCTTCCTGATGCAGGCCGCGATCGGTTACCCGCTGACGGTCCACGGGACCGGCGGCCAGACCCGCGCGTTCATCCACATCCAGGACACCGTGCGCTGCATCCAGCTGGCGATCGAGCACCCGCCCGAGCACGGTGATCGCGTCCAGGTCTTCAACCAGATGACCGAGACCCATCGCGTGCGGGATCTGGCCAAGCTCGTCTCCGAGCTGACCGGCGCCGAGATCGACTACGTCGAGAACCCGCGCAAGGAGGCGGCCGAGAACGAGCTGTTCGTCGCCAACGATCACCTGCTGGAGCTCGGCCTCGATCCGATCACGCTGCGCGGAGACCTCCTGACCGAGGTCACCGAGATCGCCGGCAAGTACGCGGACCGCTGCGACCGGTCGAAGATCCCCTGCGACTCGAAGTGGATCCAGACCAAGCGCCAGCCGCTGGGCGAGCCGGTCGGCGCGTAGTTCCGCCGTCGGAGGTGGGACGCGCCGCGCGCCTGCACTCCGCGGTTGTGCGATTTTGAACGTCATACCGCCCAAATCGCACACCCGGCCGCGTTGACCCGCGGGTCCAGCCGGGTGCCGATCGTGCTGAACTGCCGGGTCGCTGCCCGGCCGACGATCACTGGCGTCGAGCGCTGGACGATGGAGGTCTCGCGGCGGCTGATCGCACAAGACCCGGTGCGCTACGTCGCCGCCACGCCGCCGGGGTGGCTGAACGCACACTCGGGCCCGGCCGGGCAGGCGTGGGAGCAGTTGGCGCTGCCGGTGGCGGCGCTGCGCCACCGCGCATCGGTGATCTTCTCGCCGGCTAACCTGGCCCCGCTGGCGTGGCCGGGCAACGTGCTCGTCGTCCACGACGCGGCGGTGCTGCGACAGCCCCGCGCCTACTCGCGGTCCTACCGCGCCTGGCACCGCGGGGTCGGGCTGGCAGCCGCGCGCCACGCCAGAGCGGTCGTGACCGTGTCGGAGTTCTCACGGCGCGAACTCGTCGAGCTCGCCGGGCTTGACCCGGCGCGGCTGACCGTGATCGGCGGCGGCGTCGACGAGCGGTTCTCACCCGGCGACGGGAGCGCCGATCCGCAGGCCGCCCGCACCGCGGCCGCGCTGGGGTTGCACCGTCCGTACGTGCTGACGATCGCCACCGACGACCCGCGCAAGAACCTCGAGGCGCTCGTCCCGTGCGCGGCGACGCTGGCGCAACGCGGGATCGAGCTCGTGTGGGCCGGCGATTCGCGCTCGCAGTTCGGGCGGACGAGGCCGCTGACCGGCCTGCGGGCGCTCGGCTACGTCCCCGACGAGCTGCTCGTCGGGCTCTACCGGGGGGCTGAGGCGTTCGTGCTGCCGTCGCGTTACGAGGGCTTCGGGCTGACCTGCCTGGAGGCGATGGCGTGCGGGACGCCGGTGATCGCCGCCGACTGCGCGGCACTACCGGAGGTGTGCGGCGACGCGGCGCTGCTGGTCGACCCCGATGATCCGTCCGCGATCACGCAGGCCGTGTTGGCTGTCTGTGAGGACGGCACGCGCGCGGCACAGCTGCGCGCTGCCGGCATCGAGCGGGCGCGGGGTTACACCTGGGAGCGCGCCGCCGCCGCCTGCGACGCGCTGCTGCGAGCGTTCTGATCCGGTCGCGGCCGGGACGATCGTCAGCCCGGGATCAGGCCGTCGCCCTGGAACGCCACCCGAGCTTCCTCGACCGACAGGTCGGGCGGCGGCAGGATGATGTCGGAGCCGAGCAGCTCGTCGTCGTCCAGCTTGTTCCCGTTCGACCGCACGAACTCGACCAGCTTGGCGTAGACCTCGGCGAAGTCAGACCCGTCGCCCGCCTGGCACGCGGTCACCGCCGCGTTGTCAAGCTCGTTGAGCGCGGCGACGTCACCCTCGGCCACGTCGTACTGACCCTCGGTCGCGATCCGGACGATCACGGCGTGCCCTGGCCGGCGCCGGGCGCGGGCGGCTCCAAGTCGGACACCGGCGGGGTTGGGCTCGGCGCGCTGGTCGCGCCGGGGCTCGCCGGGGCCGGATCCTGGGAGGGCTCCGAACCGGCTTCGAGGGCACCCTGGGCCGCACCGGGGGCGATGCCGAGCTCGGCCTTCATCTTCGACAGGTCGTCGTCGACCTGGCTGCCGCTCGAGAGCTGCCGCAGCTGGCGGTCGATGTCGTCCTCGCCGGGGGTCAGCGAGGTCAGATCGTCGAACGTGCCGGACGCTTCGAGCTCCTGCACGGCGCTCGCGCGCGCACGCATGTTCTCGGTCTTGTCCAGCGCCCGCTGCATCGCCAGGCCGACGTCGGCCATCTCCTCGCCGACACCGGTCGCGGCCTCGCCGATCTTGACCTGAGCCTCCGCCGCGGAGTATTGGGCCTTGATGACCTCCTTCTTGGAGCGGAACTGCTCGATCTTGGCGCGCAGCTTCTGCTCGGAGGCGGTCAGCTGCTCCTGCTGCTGCTCGAGCTCGGCGATCTGGGCATCGAGGGACTGCAGCTCGGTCTGCGCCACGTTCTTGCGCTCCAGCGCCGTGCGCGCCAGCTCCTCGTTGCCGCCGGCGAGCGCCTGGCGCGCCTGGGTGTCGAGCTTGACCACCTGCTGCTGGAGCTTCTGCTCCTGCAGCTGCAGCCGCTTCTTCGAGGTGACGACGTCGGCGATCCCCTTCTTGACGTTCTGGAGCAGCTCCATCTGCTTCTGGTAGCTGTACTCGAGGGTCTCCGACGGATCCTCGGCCTTGTCCAGCAGCTTGGAGATCTTCGACTTGACGACAGTTGACATGCGCCCGGAAAGGCCCGGCATCGCATCCCTCCCTTGGCGGATGGCTAGGAACTGGTTTCTTGCAGCGTAGCGGCCGAAGGGCTGGGAATCACCCCCCGGATCACCCGCCCGCATAGTGGGGCTGACCCCCCGTTTCACTCGCGCGCTGGCCCGGCCGCCGCCCGCCGACCGATCCGCCGCCCCCCGAGCCAGGTTACGATCCGGACGTGGACCCGAAGCCGGTAGGCGGATCCAAGGCGCTGCTGGCGCATCTGATGGGCCCCACCGACGCCAACGGCACCGGCAACATCCACGGCGGGACGATCATGAAGCTGACCGACGAGGTGGCGGCGCTGGCGGCGATCAAGCATGCGCGCACGCGCGTCGTAACGGTCGGAATGGACCGGATGGACTTCCTCGTGCCGATCTACGTGGGCGCGCTGGTGACGTTCACGGCCTGCGTCAACGCCGCCTGGACGAGCTCGATGGAGGTCGGCGTCCGGGTCGAAGCCGAGAACGTCCTGAACGGGACCGTGGAGCACACGAACACCGCGTACCTGACGTTCGTCGCGCTCGGCGCCGACGGCCGCCCGACCGCCGTGCCGCCGGCGCTGGCGCAGTCGACGGATGAGCTGCGGCGGCTGCGTGAGGCGCAGCTGCGGCGCACGGGCCGCCTGCGCGAACGCGAGGAGATCATCGCCCACCGACGACATGAGTCGCCCGCGGTCATGGATTCCTAATCTTTTCCTGCCACCGTGCCGATTTACAGATAAACGTCCGGAAAAAAGACAAGCAGTCTGACAAGGGGTGAGGTTCATTGTCATATCCAGTTTCATTCGAGGCTGACTACCTCGAGCAGCGCAGTCGCCTGACGTCGTTCTTCAGGTTGCTGCTGGCGATCCCGGTGTTGTTCTGGGTGGCGATCTACGGGATCGCAGCGTTTTTCGTCTGGATCGCGGCGTGGTTCGCGATCGTGTTCACGGGCAGGTATCCGGCCGGGATGTACAGGTTCCTGGCGGACTTCATAACGGTCGAAGTCACCGCGCTTTCGTACCAGACGCTGCTGACCGAGCCCTATCCGCCCTTCACGGCCTCGGCCAACCCCGACTATCCGGTGCGGATGTACTTCGCCGGCCCGCTGCCGAAGTACAGCCGGGCGAAGACGTTCTTCCGCGGTCTGCTGGCGATCCCGATCTACGTCATGCGGTACGCGTCGCAGCTGATGCTCAACGCCTGCGCGTTCGCAGCCTGGGTCATGTCCGTGTTCACCGCCAAGGTGCCACGCGGCCTGTTTGACCCGATGGTGCTCGCCAGCTCCTACATCGCGCGCTCGGACGCGTATCTGTTCCTGTTGACCGAGACCTATCCGCCGTTCCAGGACGATCAGACCCGGGCGGCCGGCTTGGCCGAGTCCGACCAGCGCCGCACGGTGCTGCAGGACGCTGCACCGCACACGACCGTTCTGGCCGAAGGTGACCTGCGCGCCCCGGAGTTCGACGACTCGTAGGCAAGCTGGACCGGCGTCGCGTCCGTGACCGCGGGCGGCGTCACGCCGCGCTCCGCGGCCGGCGTCGATCGACGCCGGCCGTTGCATGCTGTCGGTAACGTGCCGCCGCATGCGACTGCGCGCGTCAGCGGCGATCGTCTGCGCCGCGCTGGCGATCATCGTTGCGGGGTGCGGCGGCGGCTCGAAGAAGCACAGCTCGACCACCGGGTCGAGCGCCAAGACGACCGCCGCCTCGACCCCGAGCGCCAAGACGTCGACGAGCAGCTCGAGCGGCGGGGCGGGGCAGACGGCCTCAAGCCTCGGCTTCCCGCGCGTGGCCACGCGCAACACGACCCGCGTTCCCGGCGCCAGCGCTGTGGCCGACGCGGCGGGCGTCGCGCTGGCCGTGTATCCGAGCGCCGCGCCGGGGACCCACCCGACGGTCGTCACGGTGGCGCCGACCGATGACTGGGAGGCGGCACTGGCGTCCTCGGTGCTGATGGCGCCGCCAATCCACGCGCCGGTGCTGTTGTCGGGCTCGGACTCCATGCCGGCCGCAACGACCGACGCGCTGAAGCTGCTGGCGCCGACCGGATCGGGCGACCTGTCAGGCGCGCAGGTTGTGCTCGTCGGCGACGTGCCCAAGCCGCCCGGGCTGCGGGCGGCGACGATCGGCGGCTCTGACCCGTACTCGGCCGCGGCCGAGATCGACCGGTTCGCGACCGCCGCCGACGGGGGCCGCGCCAGCCCTGACGTGGTGGTCGCCTCCTCCAGTGACCCCGCGTACGCGATGCCGGCCGCGGGTTGGGCCGCCGAGTCCGGCGATCCGCTCCTGTTCGTCACCCCAGAGACGATCCCGAAGCCGACGATCCAGGCGCTGCAGGCCCACCAGAAGCCACGGATCTACGTTGTTGGGCCGCCGAGCGTCGTCTCTGCGTCGGTGCTCAAGCAGCTGGGCCGATACGGGACCGTCAAGCGAATCTTCGGCGACGACCCGGCATCCAACTCGGTCGCGTTCACGATCTACCGCGACCCGCCGTGCACCAAGTACGGCCAGGCCTGCGCCCCCGTGCCGGGCAGCTTCGGCTGGGCGACGCGCGGCCCCGGCCACGGCTACACGCTGCTCAACGCCTCCCAGCCGTTGACCGCCGCCGCCTCGGCGGCGCTGTCGGGCAGTGGCGACTATGGTCCCCAGCTGGTCGTCGACAATGGCTCTACCCTCTCAAAGCCAGTGCTGAACTACTTCCTCAACTACGCTGCGCCCGGCTACTACGCGCAGCAGGGGCCGACCGCGGCGGTGTATGACCACGCGTGGATCATCGGCGACGAGCGCGTCCTGTCGGTGGCGGCCCAGGCCGAGGTCGACGCGGTGCTCCAGGCGATCCCGACGACGACGAGCAAATGAGCCAAGCCGAGCATCCGGATCGCCTCGCCCACGGGCACGAGACGACGATCGAGGACGTCCGCCAGCTCATGGGCGCCTCTACCCCGCACTTCGCGCTGCAGCTGCGCACGCGGATCCGCAACCTGGTCAAGGACCTGCCCGAGGGCCATCCTGCTCGGGCCGAGGGCGAGCGTGAGATCGCGCGCCTGGATCGGATCGCGTTCGTCGGCGAGATGCGCGGGCACCCCGCCGAGTCCGGGCTGGCGCCGCTGCCCAGCGTCGGGCACGACCGGGAGCACTCCGAGCCGCACTAGTGGGCCGTCGCCCGGCCGTCACGGCTGGGGGAACTCGGGCACGAACCGCGAACAAACCTGGGAACCCGCGGGGCCCTGGCTACGTTAACCACGCAGATGAGCGATCAGAGAACGATTTCCGTGATCGGACTGGGCCGTGTCGGCTTGCCGCTGGCGCTGTCGTTCGCCGACCGCGGGCTGCAGGTGCTCGGGATCGATCACGATCAGTCCGTGCTGGACTCGCTGCGGGCCGGGCGGATGCCGTTCGAGGAGGCCGGCACCCAGGAGCTGCTTGACCGGGTCACCGCGAACGGACGGCTGGAGCTGGGCGACCGGGCGGCCGACGCCGCCCGCGCTGACGACATCGTGATCACGATCGGCACGCCGTCGTTCTCGCACGTCGAGTCCGACCTGCGGCAGGTCCGGGCCGCCGTCGACGACCTGCTGCCGCTGTTGCGGCCCGGCCACGCGCTGATCCTGCGCTCGACGATCGCCCCGGGCACGACCGAGTTCGTCGCCGGCTACCTCGAGAAGCGGCGCTCGCTGCGGGTCGGATCCGACGTCTACGTCGCGCACGCTCCCGAGCGGATCGCCGCCGGCAAGTTCCTCCAGGAGATCACGACGCTGCCGTGCATCGTCGGCGGCGTCGGCGAGGCCTCGACCGAGCACGCCGCGAAGCTGTTCGAGGTGTTCGGGGCGCCGATCGTCAAGACGACGCCGGTGCAGGCCGAGCTGGCGAAGATCTGGACCAACATCATGCGCTACGCGACGTTCGCGCTGCCCAACCTGCTGATGATGGACTGCGAGAGCTACGGCGCGAACGTGTTCGACGTGATCGAGCTGATCAACCACGACTATCCCCGCGGCGGGATCGCCAAGCCCGGGATGACCGCCGGCACCTGTCTGCGAAAGGACTTCGTGTTCTCCGAGGAGCGCTCGGCCGCGCCGGGGATGCTGCTGGCCGTCTCGCGTGTCAACGAGGGCGTGCCGCTGTTCCTCGTGGAGGGGATCAAGCGGCGGATCGGAAAGCTCTCGGCGCGCAAGGTGGCGGTGCTGGGCCTGACGTTCAAGCGCGACACCGACGACGAGCGGGACTCTCTGTCGCCGAAGCTGATCCGCCTGCTGGAGCGCGAGCTCGCCGACGTGGCGGTGACCGACTCGCACGCCGCAACCCCGACCCAGCCGCTGGCCGAGTCGGTCCGTGATGCCGACGTCGTGATCGTCGCGACCAACCACTCCGAGTTCGAGGCACCCCGGACGCTCGAGCTGATCCATTCGCTGGTCGCCGACGACTGCCTGCTGGTCGACCCGTGGAACAGCCTCGGCACGTCGCAGGTGTTCATCTACGCGGCCGAGGCGCGTCTGCTTTCCGACCAGCGCAACGGCGCGGGGAATGCGGCCGACCATACGGCCGCGCAGGACGACGCGCCCAAGCCGAGCGGTCGCGGGCGGCGATGACCCGCGTCCTAGTCACGGGTGGGGCCGGGACGATCGGCTCGGCCGTCGTCCGCCGGCTGCTGCGCGACCCGAGCTTCGAGGTCCGCGTCGCCGATCACCGCCCGGCACCGGACTGGATGGCACAGGGCTGCCAGGTGTTCGAGGGCGATCTGCGCCGGCTCGAGGTCGCCCAGCGCGCACTTGACGGCTGTGATCGCGTGATCCATCTCGCGGCGATCGTCGGCGGGATCGCGAACTTCCACAAGCTCCCGTTCACGCTGACGGAGGTCAACAACGCGCTCACCGGCGCGATCGTCCACGCCGCGGTCGAGCAGGAGATCGAGCGCTTCACCTACGTCTCGTCGTCGATGGTATTCGAGCGCGCGACCGAGTACCCGACCACCGAGGACCACGTGCGGGTCTGCCCGGCGCCGTGGTCGGCGTATGGCTTCTCGAAGCTCTCGGGCGAGGTCTACACGCGCGCCGCGCACGACCAGCATGGCCTGCCCTACACGATCTGTCGCCCGTTCAACGCCTATGGTCCCGGCGAGCTGCCCGACCGCGACGAGCCCGGGATCGCCCACGCGGTGCCGGACCTGATCGCCAAGGTGTTGTCGGGGCAGCGGCCGCTTGAGATCTTCGGTTCCGGCGCGCAGACCCGGACCCTGACGCACGTCTCCGACATCGCCGACGGGGTCGTCACCGCGATGGCCTCGCCGGCCGGCGAGAACGAGGACTTCAACATCTCAGCGTCCGAGGAGCTGACCGTCGCCGAGATCGCGCGGCGAATCTGGATCGCCTGTGGCGAGGACCCCGAGCGCTTCGAGCTCGAGCACCTGCCGACGTTCGAGGTCGACGTGCAGCGCCGTTGGCCGTCGGTCGGCAAGGCTCAGGAGCTGCTGGGCTGGACCGCGCAGGTGTCGCTCGACGACGGGCTCGCCGACACCGTCTCGTGGCTGCGCGAGACCGCCGCACAGTCGGCCTAGCCGATCGAGGCCCACGCCGGGGCGGGCGGACCGGCGCGACCGCGCGGCGCGCCGACTAGCCTCGCCCCCGGTGCCGCCTCCGCCCCGCGTCAACGAGATCGCCGCCGTCGGCTTTGACCGCGGCGCCGACGACTACGAACGCGGCCGGCCCGGGTACCCGCCGGAGGCGGTGCGCCGGCTCGGCGATGAGATCGGGATCGCGGCCGGCCAGACGATCGTCGACCTCGCCGCCGGCACCGGCAAGCTGACCCGTGAGCTGGTCGCCGGGCTGCCCGCGGAGGTGATCGCAGTCGAGCCGGTCGCCGGCATGCGGTCTGAGTTGGAGCGAGCGGTCCCCGGCGTGCGCGTGCTCGACGGCACCGCCGAGCAGATCCCGCTCGACGATGGCACCGCGCACGCCGTGTTCGTCGCCCAGGCGTTTCATTGGTTCCGGGTCCCCGAGGCGGCGGCGGAGATCGCCCGCGTGCTCGACGACGGCGGCGCTCTGGCGATCATGCGCAATGGTTGGAACGAGGGCCACACCCCGTGGGGTGGCGAGCTGCGCGCGCTGATCTCCGAGCGAGCGGACCGTCCGCACGGCCACGATCGCGACTGGCGCGAGCAGCTGGAGGCGACCGGCCGGTTCCAGACGCCCTGGCACGAGTGGACGGTCCCCAACCGTGTGATCGGTGACATCCAGACGTTGCGTCACCGGGTCGCATCGATGAGCTACATCGCGGCGCTCGACGCACGGCGGCGCGAGGCGCTGCTCGACGATGTGCAGGAGCTGCTGGAGCGGCATGGGGTCCGGCCGGTGCAGCGACTCGAGATCCCCACCCGGACCCGCGTTCTCTGGGCCCGCAAGCGCGGCTGACGAGGTCGCCGGGCGCGTTTCGACGGACTTGTCCTAAAGGTACAATGTTTGCCCATTTCTTGGGACACAGGGCGGTTGCGGGGCGGTGCGCTCAGGCCGGAGAATGCCGGGCTTGCTTGACACCTGGGATACGTTGCGGATCGCAGCGCGTGTCGCCTGACCCAACGACGTCGAGGGGAGTGCCGTGGACACTGAATCGTTGACGCGCGAACAGGGCGGGCCGGGAGCCGTGCCGCCGCAGCTGAAGAAGGGCGCGATCTCCTACCTCTCGAACATCGTGATCGGTGTCGCCTCGACGGCCCCCGGTTACAGCCTGGCGGCGACGGTCGGATTCATCGCGATCATCGGCGGGATGGGCACCCACATGCCGGCGATCATCGTCGTCTCGTTCTTGCCGATGATCTGCATCGCGTGGGCGTACAAGCAGATGAATGAGGTCGACCCCGACTGCGGCACGACGTTCAGTTGGATGAGCCGGGCGATGGGCGCCGGCTGGGGCTGGGTCGGCGGTTGGGCGGTGCTGATGGCCGACATCGTTGTCAACGCCAACCAGGCAGATATCGCCGGTAGCTACGGCTTCCAGCTGTTCGGGCTCAAAGCGGCCTCCAACAGCATCGTCGACGTGACGATCCTCGGCGTGATCTTCATCATCGGGCTGACCTGGATCTGCTGGCGCGGGATCGAACTGTCGGCGCGCACCCAGCAGGGGCTCCTGGGGTTCGAGATGGTGACGCTGATCGTGTTCGCAGTCGTCGCGCTGATCAAGGTCTACGCCAACCATCCGGCCGGCTCGGTCCCGATCAAGCTCGATTGGTTCAACCCGTTCGCGCTCGGCTACACGCAGATCTCGCTCGGCCTGCTGCTTGGGGTCTTCCTCTACTGGGGCTGGGACTCAGGCGTGTCGGTCAACGAGGAGACCGAGGACGCGAGCACCGCGCCCGGCCGTGCGGCGCTGGTCTCAAACGTCGTCCTGATCGGGATCTTCCTGCTGGTCTCGGCCGCCGCGCAGTCCTACGCGGGCCCGAAGTACCTGGGCAACAACGCCAATGACATCTTCGCCGGCGGCCTGTCCAGGAACGTGCTCGGGCCGCTGCACTTCCTGCTGATCATCGCCGTGCTGACGTCGGCGACCGCGGCCACCCAGACGACGATCCTGCCGGCCGCCCGCCAGGCGCTGTCGATGGCACGGCGAGGGGCGATCCCGGCCCGGTTCGGCGAGATCCACCCGAAGAACCTGGTCCCGGCATACGCGACGATCGCCGCCGGCGTGCTGTCGGTGATCTGGTTCGTCGTGATCGTTCAGGTCTCGACCAACGTCCTGGCCGATTGCGTCACCGGGCTCGGCTTCCTGGTCTGCTTCTACTACGGCTTCACCGGCCTGGCGTCGGTGATCTTCCACCGCTATGAGATGCTCAAGTCCCCCCGGAAGTTCCTGATGTTCGGGATCCTGCCGTTCTTCGGGTTCGCGGTGCTGATGTTCGTCTTCGTGCGCGGGATGCTGTTTTACGGTCACGCGGCCAACAACGACAGTCCGCCCCTGCTCGGACTCGGCGTGCCAGACTGGATCGGGATCCTCGGGATCGGCGGCGGCGTCGTGCTGATGATGATCCGGCGCGTCACCAGCCCGGCGTTCTTCCGCAACGAGAAGCGGATGGTCTACGGCGACGAGATCCAGGTCGTCACGCCCGAGGCGGAGTTCGAGCCGGCGAGCTCGATGCTGTAGTGGTGTGAGCGGTTCCGCGGCGGCCGACGACGAGTTGACCGCCGCGCTGTCGGCCGACCCGCGATCCGGCTACGCGCGTCTCCTGAGTCCGTCGGGATCGATGCAGGATGGGCTGTCCGAAACGCACGCCTGGCAGCGGGGGCGCCCGACCGGCGGTGTAGCCTCGGCGCGGTGAGCCAGAGCGCCCCGATCGTCCGCGGCGACGACCCGTCGGCGACGGCCTCGCAGCTCCCGGGTCCGTTCCCGGTCGGCGCCTACGCCGGGCGGCTGCGTGCCCAGCTGCGCGGGTTCACGCGCGTCCAGCTGACCGGGGAGGTGTTCGGCGTCTCGCGCAGCCGCGTGCGAATCTACTTCGAGCTGCGCGACGCTCAGGGCGCGATCCAGTGCTCGATGTGGCGCGACGAGTTCGAGGCGCTCGCGGTGCCGCTGACCGATGGGCTCGAGGTCGTGGTCGGCGGCGGCTGCGACTACTACGTCGGCAACGCGACCTCCTCCCCGTCGTTTCACTTCGCGGTCACCGAGCTGCGGATCGCCGGCGAGGGCGACCTGCTGGCCGAGCTTGCGCGCCGGCGGCGGCGCCTGCACGAGGACGGCTTGTTCGAGCCGCAGCAGCGCCTGGCGCGACCGTCGCTGCCGCACACGATCGGCGTCGTCTGCGGCGAGCACTCAAAGGCTCGTGACGACATTCTCGCCGGCCTGCGCCGCCGCGGCTGGCAGGGCCGGCTGGTGTGGGCGTTCGCACCAGTGCAGGACCGCCGCGCCGCGCCGGCGATCGCCGCCGCGCTGCGGGAACTGGCGGCCTGTGGCGAGATCGAGGTCGTGATCGTCGCCCGCGGGGGCGGCTCGCTGGCGGACCTGTACGCGTTCTGTGACGAGGCGCTGTGTCGAACGGTCGCGCTGCTGCGGGTGCCGGTGATCTCGTCCGTCGGCCATCACACCGATCGCACGCTGATCGACGACGTCGCCGCCGTCTGCTGCTCCACCCCGACCCACGCCGCCGAGGTCGCCGTCCCGCTCGACGTCACGGCCGCGCGCTTCCGGCTGGCGGGTGACGCCCGGCGCCTGCGTGATCACGGCCACCGCGCGCTCGTCGTGCGGGCGAGGACGCTGGCTGCGCTGTCGCGGGCGCCGGCTCAGCAGCTGGACCGCCAGCGACGGCGGCTGCACCAGCTCACGCGCGAACTGCGCGCGGGCTCACGACGGCAGCTGCGCCGCTCCGATGCGGCAGTCGACGCCGCCGCCCGAGCGCTTGCGCGGGTCGGCGTGCGCGGAGCCGGAGCGGATGCCGGTGCCCGCCGCCGTGACCTGGAACGCTTGGCGCTGGCGCTCGGCGCCCATGACCCGCAGCGGACGCTGTCACGCGGGTACGCGCTCGTCACCGACCGTGACGGCCTGGCGCTTGGGTCCGCGGACGCGGCCCGCGCCTCGCGCTCGCTGACGCTGCGCTTCCACGACGGCGCGGTCGGCGCGGAGGTGCAGGACTAGTGGTCGCTCACGTGAGTACGGTCGCACCGAGAGGTGTGGCTGGGGGTGGCTGGCAAGGACCCAGGACCGAAGGTGTGCCTCTGGCACATCGAGTGTCCGAGGACGCCGCCAGGCGCCGCCAGACGCGCCTCGAATGCGATCGTAGTTGCGTGAGGGGCCACTCGTGAGCAGCGACGAGCCGGCGCCCGCGCCGACCTACGAGTCAGCGGTCGCGCGCGTGGAGGAGATCATCCGTCGGCTGGACTCTGGCGACGCGGGTCTGCGCGAGACGCTCGATCTGGTCGCCGAGGGCCGCGGGCTGGTGGAGTACTGCGCCGGCGAGCTGGAGGCGGTCAGCCAGGGATTGCAGGAGCTGCGACTGGACGAGCTGGTGACCAGATTGGAGGCACGATGAGCACGTTCGACTCGCTGGCGGGGCTGGCGCTGACGGTTGAGCGCTACGAGTTGGAGGGCCTCCGAACCGAGGTGTCCAGCGGCTTCGAGCGCCGGACGACGGTCGTGCACCTGCGCGGCGCCGGCCACGACGGCGTCGGCGAGGACGTCGTCTACGACTCAGATGATCAGGAGCTGCTGCAGCGGGCGGGCCCCGGGCAGCCGCTGACCGGCGAGTTCACGGTCGGTGGGTTCTGCGAGCTGATCGACGGGCTGGACCTGTTCCCACGTGAGCCCGAGCACGGCCAGGTCAGCCGGCTGTATCGCCGATGGACGTTCCAGTCTGCGGCGCTCGATCTGGCGCTGCGTCAGGCCGGCAAGCCGCTGCACGAGGTGCTCGGGCGCCCGCCGCGGCCGCTGACGTTCGTCGTCTCGCTGGGGCTCGGCAACCCCGCGTCGCTTGCGCCGCTGCGGTCGCGGCTGGCCGACTACCCGAAGTTGCGCTTCAAGCTCGACGCCAAGAGCTCGTGGACGCCCGAGCTGATCGCCGAGCTGGTCGGCACCGGCGCGGTGGACTCGGTCGACTTCAAGGCCCTGTACCACGGCACCGTCGTCGACGTGGAGCCCGACCCGGGGCTCTACGAGCGGGTCGTTCAGGCGTTCCCGCACGCCTGGCTCGAGGACCCTGACCTCGTCACCGAGAGCACCGCCGCAGCGCTCTCGGACGCCCATGATCGGATCACCTGGGACGCCCCGATCCACTCGATCGCCGACATCGAGGCGCTCCCGTTCGCGCCGCGGATGGTCAACGTCAAGCCGAGCCGGGTCGGCGGCCTGCGGCAGCTCTGCGCGACCTATGACTACTGCGCCGAGCACGGGATCGGCGCCTACGGCGGCGGCCAGTTCGAGCTCGGCCCCGGCCGCGGCCAGGCGCAGTACCTCGCCTCGCTGTTTCACCCCGATACGCCCAACGACCTCGCGCCCGTCGGCTACAACGAGGAGCACCCGCCCGCCGGCCTGCCGTCGAGCCCGCTCGCGCCGGCCCCGGACGCGACCGGCTTTCGCTGGCGGTAGCCCCCGGCACCGCCAACCCGCTGCCTAGCATCGGCCGTATGACGATCAACGCAGAAGATCTCTCAGGGACCGTCGCGCTGGTGACCGGCGCATCGAGCGGTATCGGCGAGGCGGCGGCGCTGGCGCTGGCCGGGCACGGCGCCGCGGTCGCTCTGGCCGCACGGCGGGCGGACCGGCTGCGGACGCTGGCGCAGCGGATCGAAGCCGCCGGCGGCCGCGCGCTCGTGGTCGAGGCCGACATCACCGACGAGGCGCAGGCGCGCGAGGCCGTGCAGCGGACCGTGGCCGAGCTCAGCCGGCTCGACACGCTGGTCAACAACGCGGGCATGATGCTGCTGGGTCCGGCCGTCGATGCGCCGCTGGATGAGTGGGAGCGGATGCTCGCAATCAACGTCCGCGGCTTGCTCTACTGCGCCCACGCGGCACTCCCGCACCTGCTGGCAGCAGCGCAGGACGGCCCACGCCGAGTCGCGGACATGGTCAACATCAGCTCGGTCGCCGGGCGGCTGGCGCGCAGCGGGTCGGCCGTCTACAACCTGACCAAGCACGGCGTCGGCGCGTTTTCGGAATCGCTGCGCCAGGAGGTGACCGGCCGCCACGTGCGTGTCTCGCTGGTCGAGCCCGGCGCGGTCGAGACCGAGCTGAGCAGCCACAACCGGCCTGAGATCCGGGAAGGGATCCGGCAGCGCTTCGGCGAGGTCGAGCGGCTGCGCTCCGAGGACATCGCCGACGCGATCGCGTTCATCGTCACACGCCCGCGCAGGACCGCGATCAACGAGGTGCTGGTCAGGCCGACCGAGCAGGAGGCCTGAGCGCCCGCGGCCGATCGCGGACCTCACCACGGGAACGTTCACGTACCATACGGCCACCGCAGGGCCGCCGGGGCACAGCGCGGGAACCCGCCCGCGCCTCCCCGCGAAATCCGCTCGACCACAGATCCAGGAGATCCATGCAAGAAAGACTCGCCATCGCGGGCTCGGGCACGATCGCGTGCGGGCTCGCGGCCGTCGGCGCCGCCCACGGAGACGTGCTGCTGTGGGCCCGCTCCGACGACTCGGCCGCGCGCGCCGAGCAGACCGTCGCCAAACACTGCTCGAAGGTCGAGCAGCTCAACGGCTGCGCGGGGCGAGTACGGATCTCGACCGACCTGTCGGCGCTGGCCGACGCGACCTTTCTGGTCGAGGCGGTGGTCGAGGACCCCGCACACAAGGGCAAGCTGCTCGCCGAGCTGGCCTCCGTGACCGGTCCCGACGAGATCGTCGCGACCACGACCTCGTCGCTGTCGGTCGCAGAGCTGGCGCAGGCCAGCGGGCACCCCGACCGGGTCGTCGGGCTGCACGTGTTCAATCCGGTGACAAGGATGGAGCTGGTCGAGCTCGCGTTCGGCCCGGAGACCCGCGCGGACGTGCGCGCGCGTGCCCGCGCGTTGTGCCAGGCGCTCGGCAAGACCGCCGTCGAGGTGCCCGACATCCCTGGCTTCGTCGTCAACCGGCTGCTGTTCCCGTACCTGTTCGGCGCCGTCGATCTGCTGCACTCCACCGGCATGGAGCCGGCCGAGGTCGATCGGTGCATGACGCTCGGGGCGGCGATGCCGATGGGGCCGATCGCGCTGCTGGATTTCATTGGCCTGGATGTGTCGCAGGCGATCGGCGAGACGATCGGCGCCTCGGTCCCCGAACGCCTGCGGGAGCTGGTCGCAGCCGGCGCGCTGGGGCGCAAGAGCGGCCGCGGCTTCTACGTCTACGACTGACCAGGACCCCACCGCGGTACTTACCGAGCCTCGGTGCTCTATTAAGGTTGCATTGAGGTCTGGGTCGCATCCTACGTAGCGCGACGTACCTCATAGCAGCACCTCCTCCCCAGAAGCACGAGACCGGCCCGTCCCCAGCGGGCCGGTTTCACGTTAAGGGCCCGGGTGCTGGGCGGCGCGCCGACGTGGGCGCCGCCCCAGAACCCAACGAAGCCGGCCCGTTCCACGGGCCGGCTTCATTCTCTCCTCTCAACCGCCGGACTCCTCAGCCGTGCGGCCCGTACCGGACAATGTAACGAATGATGCGAGCTGTTGCATCACCTCGCCGCGGCGGGTGTTCCGCCGAGCGGTGACTAGGCCGCCGCAGCCGGCTCGACCGGCGTCTTGCGACGGCGGATGCGGACCGCCTCGACGCGGTTCTCACGGACCGACTCGACCCTGATCGAGTAGCCGTCGGCCGCCACCTGGTCGCCCCGTTTGGGCAACCGCCCCAGCTCGGCGAAGACGTAGCCGCCGACCGAGTTGAACGCGTCGGTGTCGACGGGCAGATGGAGCCCGTAGTCCTCGAGGTCGGTCAGCGCGACGTGGCCGCGCACGAACCAGTCGCCGTTGGCCAGCTGGCGGACCGAGCCCGCGGCCGGGTCGGTCTCGTCGGCGATCTCCCCCACGACCTCCTCGATGATGTCCTCGGTCGTCACGATTCCGGCGGTGCGGCCGTACTCATCGATCACGATCGCAAGCTCGGTCCGCTCGCGCTGCAGGTCGGCCAGCAGGTCGTCCAGCGGCTTGGTCTCGGGGACGATCGGCGCCTCACGCACGAGCCGGTCGAAGTGGGCCTCGTAGCCTGAGCTCATCATCAGCTTGACGAGCTGGTTGACATGCACGATCCCCTTGACACGATCCTGGTTCTCGTCCTCGGTGACGACCAGTCGCGAGTGGCCGGTGTCGACGCAGCGGCGCAGCGCATCCTGGACGGTCTCCGAAAGGTCGACGGTGACGACCGCCGGGATCGGCGTCATCACCTGGCGCGCCTCCTGTTCGTGTAGGTGAAAGACGCCGGTCAGCATGCTCGCCTCGCCGGCGTCGAGGCTGCCGCCGCTGCGCGAGTCGGCGATGATCCGCTTGATGTCATCCGGGGTGCCGCCCTCGGGCTCGGCGTCGGGGTCGGTACCGGTCAGCCTCACCAGCCAGTTGGAGGCGGCGTTCAACACGACGATGAACGGCGAGAACAGGACCCGGCTGAGATGCAGCGGCCGCGCCGTCCAGCAGGCGACCCGTTCGGCGTGCTGGATCGTGTAGAGCTTCGGGGCGATCTCGCCGACGATGCTCTGGAACACGGTGATCAGCAGGTAGGCGATCACCACCGAGACCACGATCGCGGCGGCGTGGCCGATCGAGCCTCCGAAGGCGTGCTCGAACGCGTGCGAGAGCGCCGGCTCGCCGAGCGCGCCGATGCCGAGCGAGGCCATCGTGATCCCGATCTGGCAGGCGGCGATGTAGTCGCCGAGCTCGTCGCTCATCATCACCGCCCGGCGCGCGCCGCGGTTACCCTCTTCGGCCATCTCCTTCAGACGACCCTTGCGCGACCGCACCAGCGCGTACTCGCCGACGACGAAGAAGGCGTTGATCAGCACCAGGAGGATGGTGAGGATGATCAGGAGCGCGGTCACGAACGGCCCTGCGACGACCGGACGTATCCACGGGGCCCGCCCAGGACTGTTTCGCTGTTACTTCGAGGTCGGTCGTCGTCGTTCATTCAGCGACGCTCGCAACCCTAGCAGCAGCACTCGGTGCCGCCGGTGACGCCGAGGCGCCCGGCACCGCCACGCCGGCGGCATGTCACTACCCTTGACCGCACCGTCATGCGCATCGTCAGCCTCGTTCCATCCGCAACCGAGATGCTGTACGCGCTCGGCCTCGGCGACGAGCTCGTCGCCGTCACGCACGAGTGCGACTATCCCGTGCAAGCGCTGGAGCTGCCGAAGGTCACCCGTGACCGGCTGCCGAGCGGCCTCAGCGCCGCCGAGATCGACGCGGCCGTCAAGCAGCACACGCTGGCGGGCGAGTCGATCTACGAGCTCGACACCGAGGCGCTGCAGGAGCTCGAGCCCGACCTGATCGTCACCCAGGCGCTGTGCTCGGTGTGCGCGGTCTCCTACGACGACGTGCGCACGATCGCGGAGGAGATCGACACCCAGCCGATGGTCATCTCGCTGGATCCGCACACGGTCGGCGAGGTGCTCGGCGACGCCCGCACGATCGCCCAGGCGACCGACACCAAGGACGCCGCCGCCGAGCTGATCTCCCGGGCCGCGCGGCGGATCGATCGCGTCCGCGTCGCAACTCGCGACGCACGGCGGCCCCGGGTGGTCGCGTTGGAGTGGCTGGACCCGCCGTTCGCCGCGGGCCACTGGACTCCGCAGCTGATCGGGTTCGCCGGCGGTGACGACATGCTCGGCCTCGCCGGCGAGAACTCCGAGGAGCGCAGCTGGGAGGAGATCGCCGCCGTCTCGCCCGACATCGTGGTCGTGATGCCGTGTGGCTACGACGCCGAGATCGCCCACCGCGAGGCCGAGATGCACGTCGAGCAGCTGAGCACGATCGGCGCCGGCGAGATCGTCGCCGTCGACGCGGCCGCCTACTTCTCTCGCCCCGGACCGCGAATCGTCGACGGGCTGGAGCTGCTCGCCCACATCCTGCACCCCGAGCTGTTCCCCGATCCGCCGCCCGGCGCGCTGGCTCTGACCGTCGCGCTCTGAGCCGTCGTCGACTGCGCGTTTTTAGATCGTCAGCCCGTTCGGCGCGATCCCGGCGCCGCCCGCGATCGCGATCGCGGCCACCACGCTGACCGCGGCGACGACCAGGCACCCGAGCAGGAACGGCTTCTGCATCCGCCGCCGGTCGACGAGCTCCATGTAGAGCACGCCGCAGATCAGGCCGCCGATGAAGCCGCCGAGGTGACCGCCGATCGAGATGTCGGCGATCGTCAGCGAGAACACGATGTTGATCAGCAGCGTCGGACCGAGGCCGCTTGACCAGATCGAGATGCGGCGGTAGTGCGCGACGACGATGAGCGCGCCGAGCAGTCCGAACAGCGCGCCGGAGGCGCCGACCGTGGGGATATCGGGCGAGAACAGCAGCGCTCCAAACGATCCTGCCAGCAGCGACGCGACGTATATCGCGACGAAGTTCACCTTGCCGATCGCGAGCTCCAGCGACGGCCCGACGAAGTACAGGAACACCATGTTGAACAGGATGTGCAGCAGCCCCTCGTGCAGGAACCCCGACGTCAGCAACCGGTAGTACGCATGGTGGCCGTGGATCAGATAGGGCCCGAACAGCGCTCCGTCGATGTAGAGGCTGCCGACGCCGCCGCTGCCGACCCCGCCCAGCGGCGTCCCGCTTGCCACCTCGCCCAGGAACACGATCACGTTGATCGCGATCAGGATCTGGGTGACGCTGTAGCGACCCAGTGCCGGGTTGCGGATCATGCTCGCGGTCTTGACCTTGGTGCGCTCGCGCGAGCACTCCGGACAGCGCATCCCGACCGGCGTCGGCGTCATGCAGTCCGGGCAGATCGAGCGGCCGCACGACGAGCAGGCGACGGCCGTCTCGCGGCTGGTGTGGCGATAGCAGACGGGCATCGTTGGCGCCGACGCTACCAGTGCCGCCTCAGCGCTTGGGCAGCACCCGGCCGGCTTCTTCGGCGAAGTCGGCGAGGGTGTGACCCGCCAGCTCGATCAGGCTGGAGGACTTCTCGATCCGGCTGCGGTGGCGTCCGCGGACCCGGAGCACGACGAGCGCGGTGCCGGCGCCGACTCCGACGAGCGCCGCGCCGACGGGCCTGACCCAGTTACGCGGGTCGCGCATCGCCGACAGCTCCCAGGACTCCAGCTCGTCCTGGGCGAGCTCGGTCAGGCTGACGAGGGTCGCTTCCATCCTCGCCGCCAGATCGGCCGGCGGCTCGACCGGCGTCAGCGCCTCGCGCAGCAGCGCTTCGAAGTCAGCGGTGCCGGCGCTCATGAGGGGCTCGCTCCGTTCTGCGACGCCGCGCCGCGCCCGTTCTCGGACTTCTCGGCCACGATCCCCTCGAGCTGGCGGATCGCCCGGTGCAGCAGCACCTTCGTTGCGCCGTCGGTACGGCCCAGCGCCCTGGCGATCTCACGGTTGTCCATCCCCAGCGCGAATCGCATGATCAGCGCCTCCCGTCGATCGCCGGGCAGCTGCGAGACGCCCTCGAGGATCTGCTTGAGCTCCTCGCGCCCCTCCACCAGTGCCTCGGTCGTATGCGGGGCCGAGATGTAGCCGGCGTCCTCGATCGCGGACTCGGGCTTGCGTGACTTGTCGCGGTAGAAGTTCGCCGCCAGGTTGTGCGCGATCCGGATGAGCCACGGCCGCAGCGGCCGGCCCTCGGATTCGCGCAGCGCCCGCCCGAAGTGACGGTAGGCCTGCAGGAACGTCTGCTCGGTGAGGTCCTCGGCATCATGGTGGTTGCCGACGCGGTAGTAGCTGTAGGAGTAGACGTCGCGCAGATGGTCCTTGTACAGCTCGGTGAACCGAGCATCGAGCTCGGCTTTGCTCTGTGGGATCCCTTCGATGGGCACATTGCGCAGCCTACATTCCTCGCTCAGGCTGCCCGAGCCGGCCTGCGCCTGCCGGCGCCCGGCTCGCTGATCGCGGTCTGCCACTGCGCCGGTTCGATTTGCCCGTTCACGAGCGCCGCCAGCCCGTCGAGCGCCGGCGCCTCGAGATGCAGCTCCCGGGCCAGGCCGGCCAACAGCGTGATCGTCTCGGCCACCTTCGGGCAGTCGAGCCCGGAGCCGATCTCGGCAATCGACGTCCCGGCGCTCGCCCGATCGCCGATATGGCGATCGTGCGAGACCGCCCCAACCACGGTCGCGACCAGGTCGCCGACGCCGGCCAAGCCGGCGAACGTCTCTGGCCTTGCGCCGTTGACGCGCGCGATCGCATCGACCTCGGCGAATACCTTGCCGGCCGCCGCGCCGGCGATGTCCGGCCCCGCGCTGATCGCGGCCCGCGCCGCGAACGCGGCGACGTCCGTCGCGCAGCTCGCGAGTTGCACGCCCGGCACGTCCGAGGTCACGTCCACGTCCAGCTGCGCACGCAACATGTCGCGCAACTGGCGACCGAATCCCTTGTCCCGCGAGGCGAGCACGACCGAGCCGCCATGCTCGAGCACGCCGTCGGCCCGGGCGGTGCCGCCGAGCACAGCGACCGCGCGGGCGTTGCAGCGCGCCGCCGCGAACGTGGCGGGCAGCGTGCCGAGCGGCGCGACGAGCCCGTTGCCGGCCACGAGCACTCCCAGCCGGCGTGAGATCTGACCACCGTGCGCGGCGAGCACCGCCGGCAGAGCGGTCGCCGGGACCGCCAGGCAGACGAGGTCGTGGCCCTCGAGGTTCAGCTCCGCGGCGCGCAGCACGCGGACCTGGTCGGGGAGCTGCACACCCGGTAGATATCGATCGTTGACGCGCGCCTGCGCGAGCGCGTCGGCCTGCTGCTTGGTGCGGCAGCCGAGCTCGACCTCAAAGCCGGCCCGTGTCAGCAGGACCGCCAATGCCGTGCCCCAGGCCCCAGCCCCGATCACCGCCACCCGGCGGATCGGCGCCAGCCCGCCGAGCCATTCCCACTGGAGCATCACGCAGGGCCAGATCCGCTCGGTGACCGCGCCGGCCAGCGCCGGGGACGGCTGCAGCACGGTCGGGAAGCGCAGCGCCCGCCCGGCACGGAGCCGGACCTTGTGGGGACGGATCAGCACGCCCTTGCGGACCGCTTCGGTGCCGATCACGGCGACCGGCACGACCGGGGCGCCGGTCTCAAGCGCCAACCGGCCGACGCCGCGTCTGGGAGCGCCGAGCGCACCCGGTCGGGTGCGCGTCCCCTCGGGGAAGATCAGGACGATGTCGCCACGCGCGAGGATCGCCTTGGCGGTGATGATCGTGTCGGAGTCCGAGGCGCCGCGCTTGACCGGGAACGCGCCGAGCGATGTCAGCAGCCACGAGATCACGCGACCCATGAAGATCTCCTGCTTGGCCACGTAATACATCGGCCGCCTGGCCATGCACGCGATCACGAACGGATCCAGGAAGCTGCGGTGGTTTGCGGCGATGATCACCGGCCCCCGCTTGGGGATGTACTCGCGCCCGATCCGCTGCATACGGAAGTAGATCAGGAAGAAGATCTGGAAGCTGACGCGGACGATCCCGTAGACCAGCGGGTTGGCGCCGTGTGCCCGGACGCGCTCGTGAAGCCGATCGTGATCCACCGCACTTGACCTACCCGGCCGCACCGGCGTCGTTACAGTGAAGGCGGTGAGCCACTCGCCTGAGATCGATCTGGCCAAGACGTTGCGGGGAGCCGCCTGCGGTGCCGTGGCGGCGGGTCTGTGGGGCGTCCAGCAGCCACTTGACAAGCGCGTGTTCGCCAGTCGCTACGACGACGTCGAGCTGCTCGGCAGGGCGGTGACGTCGGGGCCGTGGTACCCGGTCGGGTTGGCGATGCACGTCGGCAACGGCGCGGCGTTCGGCGCCGTCTACGCCAACCTGCGGTCTTCGCTGCCGCTGCCCGCTGCGCTCCGCGGCCCGGCCGCGGCGCTGTTTGAGCACGTCGCGCTGTGGCCGCTCGGGCGGCTGTCCGATCGCGTGCACCCGGCCCGTGATCAGCTGCCGCGGCTAACCGGGAACCGGGCTGCGTTTCTACAGTCAACCTGGCGTCACCTGCTGTTCGGGCTGGTGCTCGGCGAGCTCGAGCGCCGCTTGAACGACGGTGCCGAACCGGAGCCCGAGCCGGCCCTGCCGGCGGACTACTCCTCGAACGGGCACGGGTCGTTCGAATACGCCGTGCACGTGCAGCAGACCGACTGACCGTCGGGCGTGCGCGCGCTGATCACCGGGGCGTCAGGGCTGGCCGGCGGCTGGCTGTGCCACGAGTGCGTCGCGGCCGGCGACGAGGTGCTCGGCATCTCGCGCGGCGGCGCGGTGCCGGACGACGTGTGCGAGGGTGTCGCGCTCGATCTGGCCGACGCGGTCGGGGTGGCGCGGTGCGTCGCGCGGTTTGCGCCCGAGGTCATCTACCACCTGGCCGCGCTCAGCTCGGTCGGGCACTCGTGGGCGCAGCCGGCGCAGACGCTCACCGGAAACGTCGGCGGCGCCGTGAACCTGCTGTCGGCGATCCGCTCCGCGGCGCCCGAGGCCCACGTGATCTGGGTCAGCTCGTGCGAGGTGTACGGCGCGCCGGCGCTGCTGCCGACCACCGAGGACGCTCCGTACGCGCCCGCGAACCCGTACGCGGTCTCCAAGGCGGCCAGCGAGATGCTCGCGGCCGTGTACTCGGCGTCGCACGGGCTCCGGATCACGTGCGCGCGGCCATACAGCCACTCGGGTCCGCGGCAACTGCCGCTGCTCCTGCTGTCGAACCTGTCCCGCCAGGGCGCGCAGGCGCGGTGCGACGGTCTTTCGGAGCTGCGCGTCGTAACTGGCAACCCGGACACCCGCCGCGACTTCACCGACGTCCGGGACGTGGTACGCGCCTACCGGCTGATCTCGGCGCTGCCGGTCGCGCCGGGGGCGATGGAGATCTACAACGTCTGCTCCGGGCGCTCGGTCTCCACGTCGGAGCAGGTGGCGACGCTCGCCCGGCTGTTGGAGCCGATCGCGGTCCGGCATGTGGTCGATCCGGCCCGCGTGCGCGCGTCCGAGGTCATGGATCTGCGCGGCGACCATGCCAAGCTGACCGCGGCGACCGGCTGGGAGCCCGAGATTCCGTTGCAGCGCACGATGGCCGACACGATCAACTGGTGGGAGTCGGAGCTGGCCGCGCCGTAGCGAGACCCGCGCCGCCGCCATGGTCCGCTCAGAGCAAGCCGCTGACGCCGTGGATCGCCGCGCGGCCGAGCACGACCTCGAGCGAGATTCCGGCGATCATCGCCGCCAGCGCCAGCACGATCCCCAGCGCATCTTGGAGCAGCACCGCCAGCGCCAGCAGCACGACCCCGAGCGCCGGCAGCGTGTCCAGTCCCGAGAACGGCGGCGCGACGAACGCGGCGACCGACCCCACGATCACCAGCACACCGAACACCACGTCGCTTGCCCGGTGCTCGAACAGGAACCGCAGCCGCGGCC
>Ga0302325_10007438_pt1 | contig 24305 bp, 26 predicted proteins | sample Palsa_T0_2_FD_201948 | JGI IMG/M metagenome (GOLD analysis project Ga0302325, IMG submission 201948) | Peat permafrost microbial communities from Stordalen Mire near Abisko, Sweden - Palsa_T0_2 | ecosystem: Environmental > Terrestrial > Soil > Palsa > Peat permafrost | place: Sweden: Abisko... | reverse complement strand
GCACGGGCCAGTTCGCGTTCCTGCCCGCGGAGGCGGACAAACTCCACGAAATCTTCTACCTCGACGATCTGATCGTCGCTGAGCGTTTGGATCTTCTCAGTAAGAGTGCTGGCGTTTGAATTCATGGGTACTCCAACACAAGCTAGTACCACAATCTTACACGATTTCCTAAAAAGCCTGTGGCAAGCAGCGCGGCTGCGCGCATAGTTGAACTCCCAGGTCTCAGAATCGAGACCCGGACACCCAACCCTTGTACACGCTCGTCGCTTCCCCAAGCAACCGCCCGATGCGCTAATATGTTTCAACCCCGCATGAGGATGGTCTCGTGGTTCGAAAAGGAACGCGCAAGAAAGCCGGCAAAACGCCTGACATTCGCACCGTTGCCGCGCTCGCCAAGGTTTCCATCGCCACTGTTTCACGAACCATCAACCGCTCTCCGGCGGTGAGCGACCGGCTGTCGAAGCGCGTGTGGCAAGCCATCGAACAGCTGAATTATTTTCCCAACACGCATGCACGCAGCCTGGTCTCGGGCCGCAGCCGCATTCTCGGCATCATTGTCGAGAACATCACCAATCCTTTTTTTCCAGAACTGATCCAAAGCTTCGAAGAGATCGCCGTCGCCCATGGCTACGAGATTCTGGTCAGCTCGTCGAACAGCGACCCGGCCGTACTAACCACCTGCGTGCGCCGCATGCTGGAGCGCAAGGTGGAAGGCGTTGCCGTGCTCAGCTTCGGCGCGGAAGAACCGGTGCTCGATCGACTGGTGCATCGCGACATTCCCATGGTGCTGGCCGAGTTCCGCCTCGACGATCCCAAGGTGAGCACCATCCTGCTCGACTACAAGACCGGCATCCGCGCCGCTATCGGCCACCTTGTCGATCTGGGCCACAGCAAGATCGCTTTTCTTGCCGGCCCGCACAAGCTGCACTCCGCCCTCACGCGCGAGAATGATTTCCGCGCCGTCATGCAGGACGCGGGCCTGGCCACGCAGAAGAAATGGATCATCGAGTGCGACCACACGCTGAAGGGCGGCGTGGCCGGCTTTGCCCGCTTGCAGGCGCTCGGAGCGCGGCCCACTGCCATCGTCTGCTCCAACGACATGACCGCCATCGGCGTGTTGCGCGCGGCATACATGGAAGGCCTGCGCGTGCCCGACGACGTTTCCGTCATCGGCCTCGACGACATTGATTTCGCCGAGTTCACGCTGCCGCCGCTCACCACCATCCGCTTGTCGCGCGGCGACCTTGCACGCGCGGCTTTCGAAGCGTTACGCCAGCAGGCCGAGGACCCCGGCAATCCAAAACTGCAGCGCGAGTTCCTGGTTTCAACCAGCCTGGTGGTGCGCGGGTCAACGGCTGCGCCAGCGGCGTAGCTGATCCTGGCTCATCCCATTTTCCCGGATTGCGGGATTGAACCTCGAGGACTGCGGATTCCTTATAGATCCTCCATGCTCTCCTTACTACGATTCACAAATCATCAACAACAGAGACAGGCAATTCAGGTCTCGCAGTTGTTTGCGCTCATGCGCACAGGAGGAGAGTCATGTATCTTTTTGGAACGAGGTCGAGCGGTTGCCGCGTCTTACCTACGCTATTCGCAAACAGGCAGATGTCGATCAACTGGTTGTGCGTTGTCCTCACTTTAACCGTGCTGCTCATCCCCACCTACCCGATCCATGCGCAAAGCTCGAAAGCGTCAACACCTGCATCCGCTCCTGAGCAGGCGCCCAGCACCAGCACCGATCTGTTTGTAATGGGCGGATCGGATTTCGACCGGCCCGGCCTTGTTCCCAGGGCGAATTACAACATCGGAATCGGACACACTTTCGGTTTCCTGCACAAAGATCCGTTTGGCGATGAGCTTACTTTTGGATATACCTACGAGAACGCCGGGACCCACGGCTTTCTGCACACCAGTTTTGGTGAGCATACTGAGAGCCTCGGGATCATGAAGAATTTCTCCTTGCCAAAAACAAAAGTGTGGACCGGCTACACGTGGATTCAGTCCGGCATCACCAGCTATACGGGCTACGCAAACGTTCACAACCGGCTCGACAGCGGCCTGTCGCTAGGCGCAATCGCTCATTGCAGCTTTCACAGTTCCATCTGGATTCAGGAAAGCTACAGCAAGGTCGTCACTGTGCCCTGGTATACGACTTCAAGCATCGGCTACACCTATAGCTGGTAGCCGATCAGGTGCGCCTTCTTCGCGCATAGCTTTGATCTCCGCATACGTTGCGTCCGCGGCCTGGCGGCGACTCGAGTAAATGCGCGGCTCGCCGAAGTGAATCTCCGCGCAAAAGTTGGGACCGCCAAGAACCTTCCACAGATGGTTCAGAAACTTCTCGTCGCCGTACCAGCACAGTTCCCGCTCCGGTGAACCGTCGTCGGGCACGTAGCGGACGGCAGCTGCGGTTACCGGAATAGCGGCATCCACCGCAGGCGTGAAAAGCCGCGAGTGAAAGCGCAGCAATTGCGAGCCGTCGGTGCTGGTGCCTTCAGGGAAGAACAGCACGGGTACCGGCCCCTTGAGGCGTTCGGCGATCTGCTCGGTAACAAGTTCGGCGCTGGCCCTGCTGCCGCGATCGACAAACAGCGTGCCGCCGGCGCGTGCCAGCGGTGCGAAGAACGGCCATCGGCTGATCTCGGCTTTCGACACCAGGTAACAAGGCAGCGCCGCGCCGTAGATCAGCACTTCAAGATAGCTGAGGTGGTTTGAAACAAGCAGCCCTCGCGCGGGGGGCTTGCCCGTGACCTTCAATCGGATGCCCAAAAGAGGCATCACGATTTTTGCGCAGGAGTGGTTCCACGCCGCTCGGCGCTCCAGCGTGTCTTTACCGCGAAGACGCAGAAGCAGGCGCGAGAACACAGATCGAAGCAGGCAGAGCAGGAGTAACAATCCCAGCGCCACAGCGCGCCAGGCTGCGCGCAGGCTCACTGAGTCAGCGGAGCCAGGAAGCGGTTGCGCGCCGAAGACGAGAGCAACTTCAGATCGAGCAGAGTAAGAAAATCGATGGTGCCGAAGGCGCGGTCCCACGCCGGGGGAGCGGCAATGCGCGCTCCGATCGCCAGGTAGGTCCTGAGTAGCTTGGGAACCTTCGTCGGCGCTGGCTGGGCCTGCGCGGACTGCATCTGCGCGTTTTGCATCGATTCTTGTTCGCAGTGCGACGGCTGTGCGTTTGCGCGCTGCTGCTCGATGGGACACGCGAATGCCGCGGTGGGCTCGGTCTCAAACTCGGGCGAGACCTTATAGGGCTCAAGCTGGCTATACATCTGCCAGCCTTCAGCCGGGTCCTGGGAGTTGATGGACGAGCAACCGACGAGATAACGCAGCCCCATGTCACAAGCATACTGTGCGATGCCCCGCCACAGCAGCGTCAGCACCTCGGGCGTGCGATGTTCACGCGCAATGCAGGCGCGCCCCAGTTCCAGAATGCCGGGCCGCAACGGCTCGTAAGGCGCAAAGCTGAACTCCTGCTCGGAGTAGTAGCCAAGGTTGCGTGCAGCAATATCACCGGACTGCATGCGGTAGGTGCCCACGATTCGCCGGGCTGGCGAGTCCTCGAGCTTGTCTTCGACCAGCAGGTGCTCGCAGCATTGATCGAAGCGGTCGGTGTCGCGACCAGTCTGATAAGAAGTCTCAAGGCCTTCGCCCAGTTCGATGTTGAAGACGCGGAAGCGCAGGCGGCACGCGGCGTCGCGGTCTTCGCCCGTCTCGGCGAGGCGCAGCCGGTAGCGGCCCACTTCAGCGTGAACGCGTGGTTTTGGAGGAGCCGGCGCCAGGGACGGCAGATAGGAAGCAAGCCCGATTTCCACTTTCGAAGTGGAACCCACGGCCAGCTTCAGCGGAACTCTGTGCCGCAAAGAAGGCATCACGCGGACAGTATGGGCCCGATCATGTCAAAGGACGGTCAACATGCTGCGAAAATGGTGCAAATAGCTTAGCTTCTGTTTAATCCAACATTCACATTTTGACGGCGGCGCACCTTGCGAAATGATCGACGATTTACTTGATCAGCGCGTTGGGGTCCAAAGCCAGTCCCGGCTCAACCACGGCCCGGTAGTTGCGGTCGGCCAGGCTCCGAGGCATCCATCGGATGAGCGTGTTGCGCAGCCAGATTGCCGCCAGGGCGTCCCAGTGGGCCATCTCCCCAAAGCGGCGGGAATCCCTGTGGACGCGCGCCACGCGCCTGTGCCGCAGAGCCCGCATGCGCAAGGCAGGATCGGGTGCCGCGACGGCCTGCGGCAGCAGCGCGGCATCTTCGATCCCCATAGCCGCGCCCTGCCCCAGGTTGGGAGTCATGGCGTGTGCGGCGTCTCCAATCAGCACCACGTTTCCAGCGCCCCACACCGGTTCATGAAGCTCTTCCAGATCGTGGTGCAGCAACGGAACTCCGGAAAGCGCGTCAAGGATCGCCGGTACCGGCGCGGCAAAGTGTGCAAAGCGGTCACGGATAGCGTCGATGGAGGTTTGGCGTTGCCCGCCGGCCGGCGCAGTCAGCACCAGGTAGACGTAGAGCCGGCCCTGCGTGAGCGGAATGGCGCCGATGCGCGCAGCGCCGCCCCAGGCCTCGAACCCCTCCCGGATCCCTGGGTTCGCCGCCAATGCGCGCCAGCAAGTGGTGCCGGAGTAGCGCAGCGCGAGAGCGCCGCAAGCCTGCTCGCGCGTAGTTGAGCGTATGCCGTCAGCCCCGACGATCAGGCCGGCGCCGGCAGCGGCGCAGTCGATTAGTGGCTGGCCCAGCCGCAGTTCGACCTCAGGGCCGAGAGCATCCAACAACGCCTGGTGAAGCTCCGCGCGATGAAAGGCAAGCGTGGGCCCTGCACCGGGTAGAATGCGGTCTATTTCCGTAGTCTCCAGAGCGGCTCCGGCGGTGTTGCGGATGGTGATCCGTTTTACCGGTTCGCCGCAAGCCTGGAGCCGGACTCCCAGCGCCGACAAAATTCGCAGTGCATTCGGCGCAAGCACGATGCCCGCGCCCAGGGGATCGATCGTGGGGCAGCGCTCCAGCACCACGACGCGGTGCCCGTGGCGGCTGAGCACCAGCGCCGCGGTCAACCCGGCAATGCCCGCTCCGGCAATCGTGATCCTCATTGTGCGGCGTCCATTTGAGGTTGATTGTACAAGCGGCTCACGGAACCTTTTGCAGAGCGTGAACGCACCGCGCAAAAGGGCCCTCCTTCGAGGAGAGCCCTTCGCAACGAAGTTGTTTTTAGGGTGCCGTAAGCTTCAGCCGCCGGCAATGGATGGGATGACTAATATCTCGTCGTCATCCTTGAAGCTATATTTCTCATTGCCCAGGAAGCGGATATCTTCCTCGTTGACATAGAAGTTGATGAAACGGCGGATTTGCCCGTCTTCACCGCGAAGATGCTGGCGCAGCGCGGGAAACTTGTTCTCGATTTCTGTTACGAGCTCGGTAAGATTGGCCGCCGTCGACGAAATTTCGCGCACATTGTTGGTGTGTTTCTGGAACGCATTGGGCAACAGGACTCTAACGGACATAGCTTTCTCCCAACAGGCTCAGCGCTTCGTTCACGGCGTTGCGTTCCTGCACATAGTTTTCAAAGTCCGCCAGCCGCGGACGGATTGCCTTGCTCTGTTCGAAGATGTCCTGCAGGCAATCGGTGGTCTTGAGGCCATTGCCGGTAATGCAGGCGACGGTGAGTTCATCGGGCTGAATGCGTCCATGCGCGTAGAGCCGCGCGGTTACAGCAGTCGTCACGCCGCCCGCTGTCTCGGTAAACACGCCCTCTGTCTCCGCCAGTTCCTGAATAGCCGAAACAATCTCGACATCGGAAACATCTTCCGCCCATCCGCCGGAGGCGCGAATGGCGCGCGAAGCGTAAGGACCGTCGGCGGGGTTGCCGATGGCCAGCGAACGCGCAATTGTATTGGGCCGCTGCGGCTCGATGATGTCGGTATCGTTCTTGACAGCAGTCGAAATCGGCGAACAGCCAGTGGCCTGCGCTCCGAAGAAGCGCACCGGCTTGTCTTCGACGAGGCCGAGCGCGACCAACTCGCTGAAAGCCTTGCGAATTTTGGTGATGAGCGAGCCGCCTGCCATGGGGCAGACGATGTTATCCGGTAGACGCCAGCCCAGTTGCTCCGCGATCTCAAAGCCCACGGTCTTCGACCCCTCGGCGTAATAGGGGCGCAGGTTCACGTTGACGAAGCCCCAGTGGTAGCGGTCGGCAATCTGCGAGCAAAGCCGGTTGACGTGGTCGTAGTTGCCATCGACGCGCACCAGCGTTGCACCATAGACTTGCGTGTTGAGAATCTTCGCCGGCTCCAGGTCTGCGGGGACGAGAATGAAGGTCTTCAAGCCCAGCCGCGCGGCCTGCGCGGCCACCGCATTGGCCAGGTTGCCAGTGGAGGAGCATCCGACAGTGTCAAACCCAAAGGCCTGCGCGTTGGCCAGCGCCACGGCCACCACGCGATCCTTGAAGCTGAGCGTAGGCAGGCAGACGGCGTCGTTCTTGATGTAGAGATTGCTTGCGCCAATGCGCGCGCCCAGCCGCGGCGCCTTCATCAGCGGCGTCAGCCCGGCCGGAGTTTGCGGCTCGTAGCTGTCGGCGACGGGCAACAGCGCGCGGTAGCGCCACATGTCCAGCGGTCCCTTGCTGATGGCTTCGCGGGTAAAGCGGGAGCGGGCGTACTTCAGGTCGAAGGTCACCTCGAGCGGAGAAAAGCAATCGTCACAGATGGAAAGCGGTTGAATCCCATACGATTTACCGCATTCCCGACAGCGCAACTCGTAAGCAGTCGTCAAAATTCCCTCGCAGATATGCGAGTGAATGAAGGGCTGCGAGCGCGGCTTGCCTTGTGAAGGGGGTGAACGTGAATTGACTCGAACTGCTTTGTGAGCCGCCTCGGCCAAGAGTGCTAAAGCGACCCCCGAATCTCATGTTCCCCGTCTCCGGGCAAGAGTTGACACCATACTCCCGTTTTTGGGCGGGCAGGTTGTCGTGGCGTCACAGGGCTTGTCCCTCAACCACTCTGCATGAAACTCAGGCTTGCCCTTTGGGGGCAAAACTGAATGATCTGTTTTTATCACAGGGGCAGTGTCAATGCAAGCGCGCGTGCAGCGAACGGCGCGCAAACGCACCTCAAGCGTCAAAACCTGCAACGAAAGTGGCAGATTGGGAAAATGGACGATCCAGGTCTCAAAATCGAGATCGATCGACAGGCTCAGGACAGGCTCTGGGGCACCCAGTCGTTCACAGGGAACGTGAGAACAGGAGCTAGTTGGTGTAGATGCGCACGTAATTCACCAGCATCGTTGACGGGAAAACGGAGGTGGAGTTGGGGTCACCCGGCCAATCGCCGCCCACTGCCAGGTTCAGAATGATGAACTGCGGGCCTTGATCGAAGGGCCAGGTGCCGGGGAAGTTGCCGGTGTTATCCGTGGCGTAAATGTTGGTTGGGTCGTCGATGTAATACTCAATCTGCCCTTTTGACCAGATCATTCCGTAAGTGTGAGTCACGGCCGCGGAAAATCCGTTGGCGGCTGATGCTGGGTAGTCGGAGCTCAAGCTGGCCTCCGCGCTGGTCGTTCCCCCGTGCACGGAACCGGCGATCCAGTCGTAGCCGGGCGCTGGTGGGTACGCGGGCCCACCGAACGGCGTGTTGTTGGTGTCGATGTGCTCCATAATGTCGGCTTCGCCGCATGCCGGCCAGTTGATGGTGGCAATGTTGTTGCCCAGCATCCAGAAAGCCGGCCACATGCCTTGCGACTCCGGCAGCGTCATTTTCGCTTCTATTCGCCCGTACTCGAAGCTGAACAACCCTTGGGACTTCAGTCGCGCTGAGGTGAAACCGCCTTGGGTATAGACTCCCGGGGTTGTCTGCTGGGCCACGATGTTCAGCCCGCCGCCGGGGGCGATAAACGCATTGGGGCTGGCGGGGTTGCAGGGAGCGGTCGCCGAGCCCCATGCGCAGTAATTTTCCCACTCGTCGTTGCCGCAGCAGAGGGTGCCGATGTCGTAAGTCCAGGTGGCCGGATTGGGCTGGGCAGCCGATGTCGTGGTGTTGGCAAACTCGTCAGACCAGACCAGCGTGCCTGAGGCAATGCCGGGCGAGAACGCCTGGGTGGCTACGTCGGAGTTGTTGTCGCCGCCCTTGGCGGCAATGGCGTTGATGGTGATGTTTGAGGACACCAGGATCGGCGCTTGAAACTGCTGCGATGAGGTTGTGGGCGTTGTACCGTCCAGCGTGTAATAAATGGTGGCTCCGGATGTCGTGTCGGCCAGTGTCGCGATCACCGCGCCGTTCTGCGCGCCGTTGTCGGCGGACGTGGTGATAGTGGGAGTCGCCACGGTGGTGATCACCGGGGGCGGAGGGGGAGTAGTGGTCCCGCCGCCGCCGCATCCATACAATGAACTGCCCGCCAAAACCGCCGCTGTAAGCAAGAATCCGTTCGCACGCATCTTCATGGTCCCCCATTCACTGCGGAACAATCTGCACGCAATCCGCCGCAACCATGAGACCACCATCGCACTGTCTCCGTCAATGCCGGATCGCGCACATGAGTTTGACTTTGCGTGTGGTCAAAATCCGCGCCGGAATTGGCAATTCCGCAGGTACGGATTGGGTTTCGCTGGTTGTGGGGTAAGGGTGACGCAGCAAGGGAAAAAGGAACGGCCGGGAAAGCCGAATGCAACGAAGCAAGGTCTCGCCGGCCGTTCAAGAAGAACACAAGTGATCCAAATCGATGTGGTTCAACTTTCGCACTTGGGGCGACCCGTTTGCACAAAGCTGCGAGGAAGAAAGTTGCCTGCGGTCCAAATCGACACAGCCCGGCGAACTTTATGCTCATTCAGGAATTGCGGGCAGATGTTGGCGGAAGGCTTGCCGCAGCCGTGGGCTGTCTGCCTTCTCGACGGCCTGTTCCACACGCGAGCGCAGCTCCGCGTTGGGCGCTGTGCGGCCAATGGCTTCAATGGCCGCCGACGCGTCGCGGGCGTCATGAGCGATGGCCGCCAGCAGATAGTCCAGCGCTTCCGGCAGCCGGGTGAGGGCGATGGCGCTGAGCAGCACGCCGGTGAACCACGTGTCGGCGCCTTCGCGAAGACGGGCGAGCAGTGCGGCGAGACTAGCAGCGCTGCGCATGTCGGCCAGCGCAAAGGCTGCTTCGGCGGCGGTATCGTCGCCGGCTTCAAGCGCCCGCGCCACGAGGGGAATTGCGGATGCACCTTCGAGCGAGAGCAGCGATGAGTAGACCGCGCCCAGGACTTCCGGCTCGTCGTCACTGTGCAACGCGGGCCCCAGCATGGCCCGCAGCCGCATCAGCAGCGCCGCACTGGTGCCGCCTACGTTGCCGATGGCGCGTGCAGCCTCCATGCGGACTGTTTTATCGATGTCAGTGAGCGGCTCAAGCAGCGCGGTGAGCAGATCGGCGTCGGAAATCCCGGGGCAATCGACCAGGGCGTGGGTACAGGTGCCGCGCAAGACGCCGGCCGTGTCGATGGGCGGACCCCAGCTCGCTTCCATTTGATGATGGCGCATGCCGCGCAGGTAGGCGTCCTTGCTGCGATGTCCGAGCTTGACCAGGGCCTTTGCCAGCGCTTCCTTGGCCCAGCATTTGGGGTCGGTTGTTGCGGGGTCGATGAAGAAGCGGTCGTAGGCGGCGAGGCTGTCGGGCAGCAGCGCGGTGAGTTCCGCTTCGGCAACGAGCTTTGCGGCTTTCGAGACGAGGAAGTTGTTGCGATGGCCCAGCGTCTTGCTGAGGTGTTCGGTTTGTTCGCTGTTTGGCGCAGTGCCGGACTTCAAGGCTTCGCTCAGCGCCTCAAGTTCCGCAAGCTCCTTGTCGAAGCTGCGGGAGGAAGCTGGCGAAGAAGTGGCGCGGCTCTTGGGTTTGGGGCTCATGGGCTGACGCAAGAAGAATAATGCAGGGGCGGCTACTTGTTCACGGTCGATTCACTCACCCCACGCGCCATTCGAGCGGGCAGAATTCGGCGATCCGCGCGAAGTCCCGTGCGTTCGCGGTGATGACTTCAATCCCACATCGAGCCGCGCTCGTCGCTATGAGCGCATCGTTCGTCAGCCGCGAGCGGCCGATGCACTCGTAGCCGTACTTGTTCGCGATGCGGTTAAGGAGCTGCCCGGCCCGGGTCCAGTCGCGCTGGTTCGGAACCAGCAACCGCTTCGCCCGCTCAAACTCCAGCTCGATCTTCTCGACCATCCGGTTGTCTCGGGAACTTACTCCGGCGTACAACTCTTCCAGCACCACCGAGGAACACCAGATCGGTGCAGACCCGAGCCAGCGAAGCAGGGCGAGACCGGCCACCCCTTCATCGCGCAGCGAGCGGATATAAATCGATGAGTCGAAGAGGACCTTCATTCGTTACTTACCGAGCATCCGCTACTTGCCCAGCACACCCTCGCCGAGCGCGCCGAAAACATCGCGAATCTCGATGCCGCTGCGGAAAAACTCCTCGTGCGCTTTGCGCACGCGCCGGTCGCGCTCCTCCTCGGCAATCGCCAGGTCAAGCGCGCGCTCCACTGTTTCGGTCTCTGTCGGCGCATCCAGCAACTTCTGCGCGCGCTTCAGCTTCGCGGCGTCAAGGCGGAAATGCTTGTGAACCACCGCGGCCTTTGCAGTTCCCATATCGCCCTCCGATCACTCATCCTACCACGGATGTGTACAGGTACTGGAATTATGTACATGCCGCCAGACGCGCTGGTATCGTTTCTGGGACATGGAATCCGGGTCGTGCTCTCTCACACAGGATCGTAATTCAGATTCTGCCCCAGCCATCGCTCGACTTCGGCGATGCTCATGCCCTTGCGCTCGGCATAGTCGGCTACCTGGTCGCGGTCGATCTTGCCGAGCGAAAAATATTTCGATTCGGGGTGCGCGAAGTATAGGCCGCTGACGCTCGAACCGGGCCACATGGCGAAGGACTCGGTGATCTGCATGCCGGTGTTGGCTTCGACGTTGAGCAAGCGCCACAGTGTGCCCTTCTCGGTGTGGTCGGGGCATGCCGGGTAACCGGCGGCGGGACGGATGCCGCGATACTTCTCGTGGATCAGCTCGTCGACGCTCAGCGATTCCGCGCGGCCGTAGCCCCATTCATCGCGCACGCGCTTGTGCAGGCATTCGGCGAAGGCTTCTGCGAGGCGGTCGGCGATGGCCTCGGCCATGATGGCGTTGTAGTCATCGTGCTGGGCGCGGAATCCATCGCATAATTCCTTCAAGCCAATCCCGCTTGTCACCGCGAATGCGCCGATGTGGTCGGCGAGTCCAGTCTCTCCGGGCGCGATAAAGTCGGCCAGCGACCGGCAGGGCTCGCTCGATTCCTTCTGCATCTGCTGCCGCAAGAAGTGGAACCGCTCCAGAATATTTGCGCGCGAAGCGTCGGTGTAGAGATCGACGTCGTCGCCCACGGCAGCCGCGGGAAAGAAGCCGTAAACGCCGCGCGCCGTGATCAGTTTCTCCGCGATGATGCGATCGAGCAGCGCGTTGGCCTCAGTAAAGAGTTGGCGCGCCTGCTCGCCCTGCCGTTCATCGTCGAGAATGCGCGGGTAAACGCCCTTCAGCTCCCATGTGTGGAAGAACGGCGTCCAGTCAATGAACTCGCGCAGCGTGGCCAGTGGAAAATTATCGAGCACGCGCACGCCGGTGAATTCGGGAGTTGGAATGTCTTCCGCGCGCCACTCGATCGGCGTGCGGCGCTCGCGCGCGGTCTCAAGCGAGACGAGCTTGGGCCGCGGCGACGCGTGCGCCTTGCGCAGCTTTTCATAGTCGGCGCGATGGAGAGCAACGAAGTCCGCCTTGCCGTCGTCGCTGAGCAGGCTGGTGGTGACGGGCACCGCGCGGCTGGCGTCGAGCACGTGCACCACAGGCTCGCTATAGTGCGGCGCGATTTTGACGGCGGTATGCGCGCGGCTGGTGGTTGCGCCGCCGATGAGCAGCGGCAACTTGAAGCCCTGGCGCTCCATCTCGCGGGCCACGTGCACCATCTCGTCGAGCGACGGCGTGATGAGGCCGCTGAGGCCGATCAAATCGGCCTTTTCTTCCTTCGCGCGCTCCAGAATTCTTTCGCAGCTGACCATCACGCCCAGGTCGATGACCTCGTAGTTGTTGCAGGCCAGCACCACGCCGACGATGTTCTTGCCGATGTCGTGCACGTCGCCTTTCACGGTCGCGAGAACAATTTTTCCCTGCGCCTTCACCACTTCGCCAGCCGCAGCCATGGCCACTTTTTCCGCTTCCATAAATGGCGTGAGATGCGCGACAGCCTTCTTCATCACGCGCGCCGACTTCACCACCTGCGGCAGAAACATTTTGCCTGCGCCGAACAGATCGCCGACCACGCTCATGCCGTCCATCAGCGGGCCTTCAATCACCAGTAGCGGCCGGCCGAGCTTGACGCGCGCTTCCTCGGTGTCGATCTCGATGAATGCATCGATCCCCTTGACCAGCGCGTGCGAAAGCCTTTCTTCGACTGTGCCGTTGCGCCACTCTTCAGCTTTCTTCTCGCTGACGATTGTGCCAACATGCTTGAGCGCTTCGCCGAATTCCACCAGCCGCTCCGTCGCATCGGGACGGCGATTGAGCAGCACATCTTCGACCAGCACCTTCAGCTCGGGATCGATCTCCTCGTAAACTTCCAACATGCCTGCGTTGACGATGCCCATGTCCATGCCCGCCGCGATGGCGTGATAAAGAAAAGCCGAGTGCATGGCCTCGCGCACTTTGTTGTTGCCGCGAAAGCTGAACGAAATATTGGAGACGCCGCCGCTCACCTTCGCATGCGGCAGGTTGGCTTTGATCCAGCGCGTGGCGTTGATGTAATCGACAGCGTAGTTGTTATGCTCTTCCATGCCGGTGGCGACGGTGAGAATGTTGGGGTCGAAAATAATATCCTGCGGCGGAAATCCAACCTCGGTTACAAGCATGTTGTAAGCTCGCTGGCAGATGCGAATCTTTTCTGCGTAAGTCGCAGCCTGGCCTTGCTCGTCGAACGCCATAACTACAACAGCGGCGCCGTATTTGAGCACCGTGGCAGCGTTGGAGCGGAACTTTTCTTCGCCTTCTTTCAGCGAAATCGAATTGACGATGCCCTTCCCTTGCAGGCACTTCAGCCCGGCCTCGATCACTTCCCACTTCGACGAGTCCACCATGAAGGGAACCTTGGCGACTTCGGGCTCGCTGGCCAGCAGTTGCAAAAAGCGCGACATGGCCGCAACGCCGTCGATCATGCCCTCGTCCATGCAGATGTCGATAACGTTGGCGCCGTTTTCCACCTGCTGGCGAGCCACGCTTACGGCTTCTTCAAATTTGCCTTCCTTCACCAGGCGCGCAAATTTCGGCGAACCGGCCACATTGGTCCGCTCGCCGATCATGATGAAGACGCCGGGCTGCTGGGTGAAGGGCTGCGATCCGGAGAGGCGAAGAGGTTTTGGCGCGGGCGCCACGCTTGCTGGTGTGCTCACGCTGCGTCCTCGATCCGGTCCAGCCTTCGCGGAGGCTGACCCTCGAGCGCCTTGGCGATAGCCGCGATGTGTTCCGGCGTATTGCCGCAGCAGCCGCCTGCGATATTGATCAGGCCTCCACGCGCAAAGTCGCCCAGATAACGGGCCATGTCCGCCGGGCCCAGATCGAAGCCGGTCTCAGAAAGCGGATTGGGCAGGCCTGCATTCGGATAGCAGGAGATGGCCACGTCCGCCTTCTCTGAAAGCTCCTCGAGGAACGGATACATCAGATCGGGACCGAGTGAGCAGTTGAGCCCCACCGACAGCGGCCGCACGTGCTCGACCGCGTTCCAGAAAGCCTCAATGGTCTGCGCGGAGATCATGGTTTCGCCGCCACGCCCGACGGCAGCGGAGATCATGATGGGGAGTTCCTTGCCGGCGGCGGCCAGGCCGTCCTGATCGAAGACTTCGCGGATGGCCACGAGAGCCGCCTTGGCGTTCAACGAGTCAAAAATCGTTTCCACCAGCAACAGGTCTACGCCACCGGCAATGAGCGCGCGCACCTCCTGTGCATAGGCATGTTTCACCTGGTCGAAGGTGACCACGCGAAAGCCTGCATCGTCGGCATCAGGCGAGTTGGACAGAGAGACCGTGAGCGGCCCGATGGCACCCGCGACGAAGCGCTGGCGCCCCGTTTCGTTGGAGAAGCGGTCGGCACATTCGCGGCACTGCCGCGCGGATTGCTCGTTGATCTCCCACGCCAGATCGCCCAGGAACCTGTCTTCGATCACCTTCTGGTAGAACGCGGGATCCTTGCGACCGCCGTGCTCGCGCGGATCCTCCACGAAGAATTCGCTCTGCGTAATGCTGGTGGCGCCGAAGGTGTTGGTCTCGATGATGTCGGCGCCGGCCTCAAGAAAGCGGCGATGGATGTCGCAGATCATCTGCGGCTGCGTCAGCGAGAACAGGTCGCCGTTGTTCTTCAGATCCTTGGTCGCGTTCTCGAAGCGCTGGGCGCGGATGTCCGCTTCCGTCATGCCGTAGGTGCGGATGGTGGTGCCCATCGCTCCATCAATGATGGCGATGCGGCTTTCGAGAATCTTTTGCAACGGATGCTGATGAGTTGTTTTCATTTCTTCCTGATAAATGGGCTCACTTTAAGGATATACGAAGGTGCAATCCATAGCCGCGGGCTCTCCCGGATTGTGGGTCTGCGAGCCCAAAAAGCATAGGCCCGGATCGATGATCGACCCGGGCCTATGTTGTTCAAGCGACAGCTCCTTCCGTCCTTACGCGACCAACGAATCAGCCGCGAGGATGGGACTGCCGGAGCAGGCGCAACCCTTTATTTACAGCAGCCTGCGCAGCCACTCTGGCAACAGGTTGGATTGCAGGCGCCTCCACAGCAAGCGCCGCAAGCGGCCTTCATTGACTTGAACTGCGAGGTCTGGGCCATGGCTGCGACGGACAGGACGACGACGAGCGAGAGTAATGCCATTGTGCGTTTCATGATTTGTCTCCTTTGACGTTGAAAATGCGATTAACAAAACGGGCCGCAAAGGCATGGGAGCCTTCAGGCTGCATCGTTTGCAATGCACGTCAGGAGCGGTTTAGATACGGAAGACCTGGAGGAGGATGTGTCGATCCGGGGCGGCAGCGACAATCTTTTCCGGCGGTGCAGGAGCAAAGGTCGCGGCCGAGGCCAACACCGGACCTGGGACCGCCAGCAAGAATGGCGTTCCGCTGGTCTTTAGCCTGGTCTTGGATGCGGATTGGACTAGAGCGGGCGGCCAGCCGTGTCGGCAGCAATCCTGGAGGCAGCCAGTGCCGGTATCGTGGTGATGCATGGGGCAATTCGCGCCCATGTGGTGCATCGCCATGTCGCACTTGGGTACGCACGGCATTGCCTTTGAAGGCGTCATGCCGCAGGTCAGGCCCGCAAGAGCCGGCTGCGCAGTGAGCACCGCGACCAATGCGATAGCGACGATTTGGAGAGCCTTTTTCATTCCCTTGAGAAAGACTATACGCCTGCGAGCGTTTGGCGCGTGATGCAAATCACGATAGGCGCGGTTGTTGCCGGAGTGCCCGGTTCCGACCGACTGAAAAGCGCATAAAGGATAGAAGATGAGGCTTGAAAAGAAGACAGAGCCACCTGAACCGTTGACTGCGGACGAAATCGCGGACCTCGCAGACAGCGGCGAGGATGTCGCCCGCTTTTTTACAGGCAGCGGCAAGATGATGCCGCCGGTTCGGCCCGATGAGCGCAAGCCGATCGCTTCTTATACGAAATATGATATAGTCGATCAGTGACGGCGGACGCGCAGCTTAACTGGGTGGGCGACGCTAGGGAAGCTGTCAGCGCATTTCCACACGAGATTAAGACCGTGCTTGGGTTCTCCCTTCGCAGAATCCAGCAGGGCTTGAGTCCAAAATGCGATTCACGTCGAATGGAGTCGATCGGCCAAGGCGTCTGGGAATTGAAGGCTTCGGATGAGCGTACCTGGTATCGCGTCATCTATCTGACCAGGATCGGCAATGCGATCTATGTTCTTCACGCATTCGAAAAGAGTAGCCGGAAGACGGATCGGCGGGACCTCGAGATCGCGAAGGCGCGATTTAGGCAGATACAAGAGCAGCTACGGCACAACTAGGAGGATCGCAATGGCCAAGAATATCGATGCAGTAACTCATGTGACGAACGGCGATATCTTCGATGATTTGGGGTTCACCCGGTCCGAAGCGACCGCGCTCAAAATCAAGGCAGATTTGCTGGACGCCGTCCTGCTTGAGATCGAGCGCAGGAGCTACACCCAGCGGCAGTTGGTGAATATTCTCGATGAGCATCAACCGGCTGTCAGCAATCTTCTTCGAGGCAGAATCAATCAGGTGAGCATCGAGAAGCTACTGCGGTATTCGGACCGGCTAGGGATGCGCGCCCGGCTGAAAGTGCTGCCGGCGCGGAGAGCGGTGGCTGCGGCTTAGCAAGTCGGTGCAGACCCCAAGTTTTGCAACTCTGTCACATCGCCAGCCCAACGCAGGCCCCCGGGAAGTTGGGCTGCGGCGTAATCAAGGTGAATCACTCTGCGGTGCCCAGGGACCTTGGAGGCTGATGAGGCATGAAGCAGCAGAGGCCGCATGATCAGCGCGTCTCCTGCATTGATTGCGCAAACCTTCACGGGGCCTTTTGCGCCTGATCGAACTGCTTCTTCCTCGGAAAGACGGCCGTGCCGATGGGAACCGGGCACTACTTTCAGCGCACCATTCTCGGCACCACCCGGGTCGAGCTGGATGCGTAGCGACAACATATCATCGAGCACCTTTGCGGGCGGCTGCACATGCGGGACACCGGCCTTGATCGACCAAGGACCGAATCCGTCCAGCTCCTTCCTGCTGGACACAGCTATGGTGACATCCTGATGCCATGGAACCTTCCAATTGGCATTGGGGGTCTTGTCAAAGAGGATTCCGCGCACGGGAAATGCATCATCCCCGAGTATGGAACTCACGACATCATGGATTCGAGGGGATTTCGCAAGCTCGTGGATTGCGGGAGAGACATCTAAGAGATTTCGCACGGCAAAGATTCCACCTCGTGTGCGGATGGACTTACTTTGGCCAAGGTCGTCAAGAGATGAAATGAGGATCGCGATCTCTCCCGGTTCAAGCACTCCTGCAACAATTGCGAATCCGTCTTCCAGAAGTTGCTCGCGAAGTGAGGATGCGATCGTCATCTATGCCCGGACAAATGAGTAGCGTTCCAGATTTTGACCGCCATTTATTTCGCCGCCGTAAGCGCCTCCACCGGCACCAGCATGTCCTGCTTGCGCATGATCAGGTTGGTGGCGTTCAGCGTGGCAAGCTCGAAGCCGTGGCCGTGGGTGATGGCGTCTGTAGGGCAGGCTTCCACGCAGTAGCCGCAAAAGATGCAGCGGTTGTAGTCGATGTTGTAAACCTTGGCGTAGCGCTCTGAGGACGAGATACGCTGCTCTTCGGTATTCTCGGCGGCCTCAATGAAGATGCAGTTGGACGGGCAGGCCGCGGCGCACAGGAAACAGGCCACGCACTTCTCCAGGCCGTTTTCGTCGCGCTGCAGCACGTGCGCGCCGCGATAGCGCTGCTCGAAGACCGCTCCGCGCAAGGGGCCTTTGCCGTCGGGGTAATTCTCAACCAGCGTGGGTTCGAAGATCTCCCCCATGGTGATGCTCATGCCCTTGGCGATGCCGGCGAGGTTGCGCACAATCGACATGAGCCCAGTATACGATGAATGCGGGGAGGAATTCAGGATGCGGACGAAGGTGTGGACGGCTTTGCTGCTCGTCGGGATGGGCGTGAGAGCGATTGCGGCGCAGACGCCGAGCCAGCCGCAGAATCCCGATCTGGGAATGAAGATGGGCAAGCCTGCCCCTCCAGCCGGCCCCTTGAAGATCACGTTCGGCGACAAGTCCGCCGAGTGGACCGCAGCGACGCTGGCCGCGCTGCCGCACAAGACGATCACCGTTTACAACGAGCACGCCAAGGCCAACCAGACCTACTCCGGCGTGGAACTGATTGACCTGCTCAAGCCCCTCGGCGTGCCTGAAAAGCCGCGTGGCAAGGAGTTCCAGCTTTACCTGGTCGCGGAGGGATCCGATGGCTACCAGGTGGTTTACTCCATTGGCGAGGTCACGCCCGACGTTCACGACGGAACGGTGATGGTCGCCGATGCTCTCGACGGCAAGCCGATTGGCGAAACGGGGCCGTTGCAGGTTGTTCTCACCGGCGAAAAGCGCCCGGCGCGATGGGTGCACAACCTGGTGGCAATCCGTGTGCGCACGGCGGAGTAATCTCAGGCATTCGAAGCACTTTCAAGGGCGAGACATTTTCAGAGCGTGGCCTGGTAATTCCAATCCACATGCACAAAAGGCGTTCGCGGGGGCGAACGCCCTTTGTTTTCGGCACAATTATCGAGGGTGCTCGTCCTCCGGCTTGGGCTTCTCTTCCGGCGCCTTCTTGGGAGCGGGCTTTACTTCAGGCTTTGGCTTCGCCGGAGCTGTGTGCTCCTCGGGCTTCGGCCTGACTTCCGGTTGTGGATGAGGCTCGACGCGCGGCGCGGGCTTCTCCGTAGCCGGACGGCTTGGCTCAACCTTGCGTTCGGGCTGAGCAGTGTTGGGTCGTGCTTCAGGCCGTGCGGCTTCCGGATGGGCAACTTCCGGACGGGCAGGTTCGAACCGCGCCGCAGGTGGGGCCACCGGGTGGACATCCCGATCGGCCATAACCGGCTTGGCAATCACGGCTTCTGCGGGGCGTCCATGATTGACTGAGACAAAGTTTGCACGGTTGACGCTGGCTGCATGTTCGATCTGCACCTGCGCCTTCATGGGCGGAGCATGGGGCTCGCGCAGGGCTGCCAGTTCCGCGGGGCGCGCACGCACTTGGAGTCCGCCCGGCCCGCCGTTGTAGCTGACGCGGATATTGTTGTTCACGATCACCTTCCGCTCGTAGACGTTGTGGATCACCGTTACGTTGATGTTGTTTACCGAGCGGTTGTAGAAGAAGTGCCCGCTATTCCAGTAGCCGCCCTGGTAGCCGACTCCCACGTAGCCGAAGCCGTAATTCAAGCCGCCATAAAAACCGATGTGCGGACCCCAGTATCCGTGAAAGAAGCCGTAATGGCCGCCCGTCCAACCCCAGTAGCCGGGAGTCCAAAGCGCGCCTTGATAAGGAGCCTGCACCCAGACGCCGGGCACCCAGTAATAGCCGGTCGAGGCGTAGCCCCAGTAGCCGGGAGTCCAAAGATAGTCGTCGCCCGGAGCCGCGGGCTGGTCGTATTCGGGCAGCGCCGGAGGCGGATCGGGGGCTGTATACTGCGGCTGCTCACCGTAGCTGGCGTCAGTCACCGTGGCGGAACTCTGGTCCGCGGAGGCGTCCGCCTCTGCTGGAGCGGGAGCGGCTTGAGCCGGGGCAGCTTGATCGCTGCTCGATGGCGCCGCTGAAGTGGATGCAGTGGAAACTGGCGCCAGGTTAGCGGAGGCCGGATCGGAAGCTGAATCCTGCGCCCCGGTTGCGCTGTTGTCCGCGGCGGCTTGGCCGTTGCTGGCGGCATTTTGATTCGATTTGCATCCGGCGGTGAAAATGAAAGCCGCCAGAACAAGCAGGGAAAAGGGGGCAATTCGAGGGAAACGGTTCATGGGTTTTCTCTCCATAGAGTGGTTTGCGGTGCAATCTCTGCTTTCCAGAGAGGTTGGATGCCGCACACGGCTCCATAGTCTACGGCGTTCGGGGGCTGCAATGCCAGTTCCTGCAGTAAGTCCTTTTGTTTTTTGAGCTTAATGCTTGACTGCGGGCACCGACTGGCCGCGATTGTGTGCCGGCGGAGTGGTAACCGGCTTGCGCTCAGGCTTGGGGTTCACGAGGTTATGGCAGAGAATGGAATCCTGTCCGCGAGCCAGGCCGGGTAAGGCATCCCCGGCGCGGCAAACCCGCAGCTTCATGGCATCGGCGTCTTTGCCACTCAGCAGTTGGGTGCGATCCAGGCCACTCATCGGGTCCAGGTCGTAGCGAAATACGAAGTCTTCAGCGGGTTTCACATCGCCATAGTCGAAATGGCTCCATGTGCCCAGCATCTCGCGCCCGTTAGGTTCGGCCAGGCCCGCGTAAATCTGCGTCCAGGTCACGCCGGGCGGCGGATTAGCGTTCCAGATCGGCACTCCCTGGCCGCCGCGCATCCAGCGAGGCTGCCAGAGGTGCTGCGACCTGTCGTAGTGAAATGCGGTGAAGTAGGTGTCCGGCGCGCACTCGATGCAGTTGTCGTAGAGAATGGGTATCTCCTGCGGCGCGCCCTCGGCGAAGGTCATAAAGTCAAGCCAGCGTAGGTTGTATCCCTTCAGCAGCGGCGTCAGGCTGTGATTGGTGAGCGAGATGCTCCAGATTTGGAATGCGTCCTGGTTGGCCGGCGTGTCGGGCGCGGAGCGCAGCGTAGTCACCACCAGGGCCGCATCGTACTGAACGCCTATCTCGCGAATCGCCGTCCATTTTTCTCCCTGGAGAGCCCGCTCGACCCAGAAGACGATGTCGTGGTCTTTGTCGGAGTGGAAATCCATCCAACGGAAGGGGTCGGGGGCTTGCTGGGCCTGCAAATGTCCGATGGACAGGCTCGGCAAAGAGAGGAGAAGGAGCGAGAAGAATCGGCGATGGCCCATTCTCAGCCGATTCTCCTGAGAAGCTGTTCAACTTCGCCGATTGTCTCTTCGCCGCCGTAAACACTCTCGCGCACCGCATCGAACAAATCGCTATAAGCTCGAAATCGCTTTAGGCGTAGTTTGTCGGTGTCACCGATCGGCATCCCAGGCCAATTGTTCGCGAAGGATTCCAGCACAGGCCGTCCATCCTTCCACAGCTGGAGGGTGATAGCCCGGTTATCTCCAGATGCCACGAGCCAAATGTGGAAGCTGTACTCTTTCTCCAGATCAACGGAAAACTCATCTCGGCCCAGAGGATTGGCCATGATTCGCCAGTCGAGCTTTTTTGCAAGTGTCTTTTCCAAAAGCTCTTGTGCCAGCTGATCGAGTCTCTCGCTCATTTCTCCTCCTGATCGAGCATTCTGCGAAGTCGGCCCTGGATTGCGCTTAACTCTTGTACCGTGTTCAGCGTTTCATTGAAGAGGTATTTCTTTGCCACCGCACTCAAGGGAAAATCGCCGGGTCCGAGAATATCAGCCCAACGCCTGCAGTTAGATTCCAACTCTCTTAGTTTATCCCCATCGGAAGCGAGGTGACTCGCAAACTCCTCGCGATCTCTTGGAATTCGAAAAACCAGTTCCCGCAGTTGGATGACTGCCTCGACCCCGCGCTCATACAGAACGGATGTATTCAGCTGCTCCGCGATGCGCACGATCTCTACCATGGCATCTGCCGCGCTTCGCCGATAGACCGCCTTCCTTGCCTCTGTTGCTGCCTTCTTCGCCCCGGTTGCCTGCCAGATTGCTCCAATCGTGAGCACCAGCCCAACGGCTCCTACACCGGCATTCGACCAGTCGAAGAGATCGTGCAACATCATTCGAATTCTCTACGTGCCAGCATAACGCAGAATCCAATGGCGCGCTCACAGCCCGAGCTTCTCCCAAAGTTCGTCAATCCTGACCTTGGTGGCGCGGTCCATTTCGATCATGGCGGGCCAGGGGCGGTCGAAGCCTTCGGCCTTCCACTTGCGCGTGGCGTCGATGCCCATCTTCGATCCGTAGTTGGGCAGGCGCGATGAGTGATCGAGCGAGTCAATGGGCCCCAGCGTGAATTGAATATCGCGCTCGGGGTCGATGTTGTTGGTTACGCGCAGTGTCACTTCGCCGATGTCCTGCACATCGCAATCCTCGTCCACAACAATGATGCACTTGGTGAACATGGCCTGGCCGAGCGACCAGATGGCGTTCATTACCTTGCGCGCCTGGCCGGGATAACTCTTTCTGATCGACACCAGCATCAGGTTGTGGAAGACGCCTTCGACGGGAAGGTTGATGTCGACGATTTCGGGGATAGTGAGCTTCATGGCGGGCAGAAAGATGCGCTCAACTGCCTTGCCCATCCATGCGTCTTCCATGGGTGGCTTGCCAACGATGGTGGCGGCGTAGATGGGATCGCGGCGATGCGTGATGCAGGTGAGGTGGAAGACCGGATAGGTGTCAGTCAACGTGTAGAAACCTGTGTGGTCGCCGAACGGGCCTTCGGGGCGCAGCTCGCCAAGCTCCACGTAGCCTTCGAGGACGATTTCAGCGTGTGCGGGGACTTCGAGATCGACGGTCTCGCATTTGACGATCTCGACGGATTTGCCGCGCAGGAAGCCGGCGATCATGAACTCTTCCACCTCCGGCGGCGCGGGAACAATGGCCGCAAACGTTGTTGCCGGATCGGTGCCGATGGCAACCGCAACTTCAAGGCGCGAACCTTTGAGATTTCCCATTGCCACTTGCGGAAGCCCGCCGATTGGGCCATCCGGAATGCTTACCGCGCCGCCCGCCGACTCGGCCATTGCGGCGACGCGGGCGGTCAATGGGTCAGCATCGGATGCTCCCGCGGCTGCGTTGCGGAGCGCTTCACGATAATGCTCGGCGGCAACTTTCTGGCGCTGCCAATGCATGCCGGTGGTCTGGCCGTCGTAGACCTGCATGCGGTACATGCCAATGTTGCGCTTGCCGTTGCGCGGGTCGCGGGTATGCACGCAGGGCAGCGTGATGAAGCGGCCCCCATCGTGCGGCCAGCACTTGAGAATCGGAAACTGATTCAGGTCGAAGTTTTCCCTGAGAATCACTTCCTTGCAGCGTGCTTCTTTGGCGCTGAGCGTTTTGGGGAATGCCGCGGTCAACGCGCCCAGTTGCGGCAGCATCTTCAGCTTGTCGAGAAAGCCGCCCGTCGGAGGCTTCATATTCATCAGGCCCTTGATGCGCTCGGCTATCTCATCGAGCCGGTTCACGCCAAGCGCCATCGCCATACGCCGCTCGCTGCCGAACTGGTTGATGAAAACCTTGTGGCCGGGATGGCCCTTGATGTTTTCAAACAGCAGCGCGGGACCGCCGGGCGCATAGTTTGCAGGCGCACCACTTCCTTTCGTACCGGTCTTCGCGCCGATCTTGCTCACGCGATCAGTGATTTCGGTGATTTCCAACTCGGGTGAAACTTCTTCGCTGATACGCTTGAGTTCGCCGGCTTTTTCAAGTGCTTTGATCCAGTCGCGCAGATCGTCGTAAGCCAAGGGTTCGCTCCCGTGCGGCGAGGGCCGCACTGTGACTCTCCAGCTTAAAGCGTCTCCGCAGTTTCGAGCGACGGATTGACCATTTGCACCGCGTCCATGGGAAAGCCCAGGCGCTTCCATTCGTCGAAGCCGCCGCGCAGGGGGCGCACGCGCTCAATGCCCAGCTTGATCAGAATCATGGCGGTCTTGGCGGCAGTGGCCTCGCTGGGGCAGGTGCAGTAGAGCACCACGTCGCGGTCGCGCGGAATTTCATGGTGCCGCGCGGCCAGCGAGTCTGGTGAGAAGTGAAGCGCACCGGGAAGCGTGAACGGGTCCGGCAGCAGCTCCAGCGGATGGCGAAGATCGACGATGTAAACCAGCTCGCCGGCATCCAGTTGCCGCTTCAGTTCTTCCGGCTCCAGGCGTGCGGCAAAGAGTTGTTTGAGCATCATGCGGCGGCGCACGAGGCGGACCACAAAGAAGCCGATAATGCCCAGCACCAGCAGCGCGCCGGAGAACCTGCCCGCCCAGTTGAGCAGGGTGGGGTCGCGCTTGAGCGCATCGCCAAACAGCCGGCCCACCAGCAGCAGAGCGCCTACCCACACCGCGACGCCGATGCCATCAAAGAACAGAAACTCGCCAAAGGCCATGCCGTTCTGTCCGGCTACAGGCGCAGCCAGTGTGGCCAGGCCGGGCACAAACTTGGCAAACATCAGCGTCACTTGCCGCCGGCGGCCGAAGGAGTCCTGGGTGCGGCGCACGCAGACCGTCGGTTCCATGGAGAGCTTGCACAGGATGCGCAAGACGTGGTGCCCATGCCTGCGGCCGATGAAGAACCAGGTGCTATCGGCTACCAGCGAGCCGGCCATCGCGGCCAACAGGGCCAGGGAGAAGCTGAGCTGACCTTCGGCTGAAAGCGCGCCGGCAGCAAGCAGAATGGGTGTGGCAGGCAGTGGAATTCCGAGCTGTCCTATGAGAATCCACGCAAACAGCAGCAAGTAACCGTAGGTGAGCAAAATATGGGTTGACAGTTCCATGGGGGCTCCGGTCTATGCTTGCGAGGTAATCAGATCGTCAAGTCTTGCCAAGCGGCGTAGGGAGCCAGCCTGAAAGACTGGTGAAGATCTCATCCTATCCGATGTTGCATCGGGCGGTTTCGCTTCAGACAAAGGGTTCCGCGACCAACG